>ERZ1740060.88-NODE-88-length-80273-cov-23.262722_pt1 | contig 80273 bp, 64 predicted proteins | sample MGYA00581743_ERZ1740060 | MGnify/ENA primary metagenome ERZ1740060 (study PRJEB43018, sample SAMN04849235) | marine metagenome | isolation source: floating plastic debris | place: Pacific Ocean | collected 2008-08-27 | study: EMG produced TPA metagenomics assembly... | reverse complement strand
TAAGGGCCTGTAGTTCAATTGGTTAGAGCACCGCCCTGTCACGGCGGAAGTTGCGAGTTCGAATCTCGTCAGGCCCGTTCAATAGTAAACGTAATCTTTGACAGTCAGTAGTTCCTGCACATGATGTAAGGCTTACGAATATTCATCAATCAATATTGATGCGTTCTGACTGCTCAAATTTATGTTTTCAAGCGGTGGATAGCTTTCCTCTAGGTTCATAGAAGGCAACTGGCTTCTGCTCCGTAAAGGTTGCCGATTTGCCTCAGAGAAATGGGTTCGAATTTGGGAGTGAGGCGGCGCTAGCGCGATCTCGCAGCTCGTTCAATCACCTGCCAGGCGTCAATGCCTCTGCCGGAAACAACTCGCAGAACTTCAACCTGAGAGAGATGCTCTGGTCTGAGCCAGTGTTTGCACAATCCGCTCAAAAGCCTTGAGATAGCGTATGAATATGCTCATGCCGATCACTATCAACCGTTGAGAAAAAGACTCTAAGCGCGCATCAGTCACAATCATCGGCACTGAGCGAAAGGGGAAAAACAGATCTCCCACCAACCCGCCGTAGAAGCGCCAAGGTGTATATACCCCGTCGTTAGGCAACGCGCTGGTTTCATGGATCAAACTGAAGTGCCCCTTCACTACCCGCCTGAGCTTTTTGTGCAGCTCCTGGATGCTGCTGCGGGCAGGATGATTAATGCAAACTTCAGGCGCATAGACCATGGCATATCCGGCTGCATAAACCTTTTGGCCCCAATGTAAATCTCCTCCAGATTTCAGCTCTGAATCGAACCCCCCGACATCATCGATCACCTGACGGTAAGTAAATACATTAGCCGTCGCACCATAGTGATCTTGCTCAAGAAACCGCTTTTGAGGAAAGGCAAAGAGTTGCTCGTACAATTCGCAAGGGTTAGGAGCGTTGGGGTCACGATAGAAGAGACGAATGTTACCGGCAACCAAACCGCAATTTGGTGTTGCAACGAGGCGATCGCCGCCCTTTTCGAGCCAGTCTGGCTCAGGGATACAGTCAGCATCTGTGAATGCGATGATTTCGCCACTGGCAATATCAAGACCCGCATTTCTAGCGGAGTAAGAGCCAGGCTGAGGCTCAACGACCAAAATAGCTTTTGAGAATCGCTCAATCAACGGCTCTAAGTTGTCATTGACGTTGTTATTAACAACAACGACCTCATAGTTTTGGCTAGCTAATGTTTGATGCTCTAGCGCCTTTAGGCATAGCTCAAGTTGTTCAGCATCACAATAAGTCGGCACAATAACAGAAAACTTCATAGGATTAGCACTCATCGGATCAATAGAAACGGCAGGCATGTCTATGTCTCACTTTAGATTGGCAAAATAATGTTGAAATTTTCCTCTGCGCAAGAATTTCTACAGAGTTGTGCTTCTATAGCCTCAACTTGGCGATCGCAGTTTTCACGAGCTTGAAATATACCCTTCATATTCTTTCCAGGCAGGAGTCTCAGTTTCAACCAGCTTCTTTCCGTATGGGAGAAACACGGTGGCGAGCTAGTTTTTCTCGATAATGGACACCCCCATGATTGCTTCAGGGCTACTTAATATAAATAGCTAATATCCAGTATTATTACTGAGTCGGACAGGGGCAACTTTACTGTTTCTTCATGGCATGGAGAAATTGCATAAAGAAACAGTAAAGCCCGTACTCTAATAATAAAAAATGTTTGACACTGACTTCAAGTGCAATTGAGTGTAATCACTTACGTTAATTTGAAGTTAAGGTATAGACAACGAAGACATTGAGCTGGTTAAGAGACAAGAATTGCTAGATAGCTCTATGACTTCGTGAGTATCCACGAAATTGGCTTTTGCGGAGTTAGCCCCTAGGAGCTGACTACAGAGATGTCATCCAAAAGGCTTTTGGGTGCTTGAATTTTTCGAGCGTTTTCATGTCAGAAATAGTGTTTTAGACGCAAGATCGATTGTTTTTTGTTGACGACAATTTCATTGAATTAGCTTTTTTGAGAGGATTTATATCCTCGTCGAGGCAAGAAACTCGGCTGATTTTTCTTCGCGAATATCTGCTCTACATAGCTCGAAAGTATATGGAGCCGTGCAGAATTCTCTGATTCTTATACAGCCATCCAAAAATATTCCGATTTTTGAAAGCTTTTTGCATAGGTGTTTGCACGTATTTCTCGCATTTTTAGCATACTTACAAAAGGAGTATTTAAATGAAGCCGTTAGAGCCGTTAACTGCCAAAAATCGCCAGTATTTAGCTTTTCGTCGGGCTGTCTTGACATCACAGGCTCGTCAAATTGTGGGCGAGTCTTCAACGAGCGGTGTTGTTGAATTCCTGCGATTGCCTTTGCAGCGTCTACCTCAACCAGAGGCTGTCAAGGTGTTGCTAGAGCGTTGTTTGAAGCGCTCTTCCAATCGTGTCTACTTCGTCAACGCTCATACGGTTGTGATGAGTAGAAAAGAGCATGCCCTAGAGGAAACTCTCAACAGAGGTGACTTATTGCTTCCCGATGGGAGTGGTGTGCTGTGGAGTAGTCGTTTGCTGGGCAAGCCAATTAAGTTCAACTTAAATGGCACTGATTTGATTCCTGCGTTGTGTAAGGCGGGCGCGCCCAAGGGCCTTTCGGTCTATTTGTTGGGTGCTAAACCTGGCGTTGCGGATGACGTGGCTCACAATCTTACGCAAACAAATCCTAGTCTGACGATTGCTGGGATACAGCATGGATACTTTGAAGAGCAAGACCTGGAGACTGTTTTAGACGATATCAGGCAAGCCAAACCTCATGTGGTGTTAGTGGCTATGGGCGTTCCTCTTCAAGAGTTTTGGATTGACCAGCACGCCAAGCACTTACCGGGTATTACTCTGATCGGTGTGGGTGGACTGTTCGATTTTCTTGCGCACCGAGTTGTGCGAGCACCTTATCTTGTTCGTCGTCTAGGTTTAGAGTGGTGCTGGAGACTCATGATGGAACCCAGTCGATTAGGGTATCGATACACTGTGGGTATTGTCGCGTTTATGTACATCGTTCTTCAGGATTCTTTGCTCGCTTTCAAAAGGAAGCAGAATATTGCGACCCAGCAATGATGCTGAAGATGGTTCAGCCACAAATAGCCAGAAATTTGCTGTTTGTGGCTGAGTCAGTTCCTGTAGTTATTTAGCATCTATCAGGTTCATCAGAGTTGAGCGTTCAGAGTTCAACGAAGCGTGATTTATTCTGCAGTGAGATCGCCAAACTGCTCACGATAGCGGGCGAGTTCGGCTTCGAGTTCGGTGCGGCGTTGGCGTTCTGCGGCTAATTCTGTGGCCAGTTCCTCAGGAATCAGCAGCTTTTCGCCCGTATCGAGACGGTAAAAACTGATGAGCGTCTCTTCTGCAGCGAGCCGTAGCTGAAGGCGCTGACTGATATTATCCGCGATCGCCACATACTCTTCACCCTGCAAATGATAGCCCTGCAACTTTTCCGCAATCCACTCGCCTTTAGGGTCAAACAGCCAATATTTCTGCACCTCAAGCTGAGCATAGAGCGTTTTTTTGAAGGACTTCTCTTGCTCTTGGGTGCCTTGAGACGTCATTTCAAACACAACAGCGGGAGTTTGGCCTTCTTCCCAAATTTTGTAGTTGTCACGCGCCCCTGGCTCAACATCAAAAATCACCATCACATCGGGGGGCACTCGCAGTTTAGGAAATCCCTGCGCATAGTAAAGGAATTGGTTGCTGAGTACGGTGGCTTGTTGCCCGGCTAAATACTGGCGCAGCACTTCCAGCGTGATCAGCATGGCGTAAAGATGGACAAAGGTTTCAGCCACAGGCTTACCATCTGAAGCGGGGTAGAGAGAATTAGAGACCTGGGAAGATAAAGCCGTCATGGCCATCACTCATGCGCATGCCTCAGTGTAATCTGCCTGAACCCAACTGCCTGTAAACGTCACCGCCGACCGGATGGCCTGGCCGCAAACTCTGGGCGATATCGCATCGGTCAACCCATCAATGAATTTGAGTTTTAGTTAGGCCGACAAGCATCAGAGTGCAACTGAGAGTGAGTGCAAAAGTGGATGGCCGTTGAACTGGAATTCGAAAAAACTACTGGGAAATCTGGACGGAGCGATCGCCCCAAAACCGCCTGAAAACCGCCCTGAATTTAGCTCACGAGCCCGCGTCATAGCAGTAAAAATTAGGTAAAGCCCTCCACAGTTCGCTATGGTGTAGGTAGGAACTTAATTTTCTGCACGGGCGTCAAAGAGTCTCGAAGCCCTAGGGGATAGCGCGTGTCCCTAGATTTTTGTAGGTCAGCAACGGTACCGCAGAAAAAGTTGCTCGGCGATTTTTGCGGCTAGCAGCCGTTTTGCTTTCAACATTTTTTGAAGTATCGCCCACACAACTTCAGCCAGCGCGCTGTTAGTTTTTGGCACCCAATTTTTTCATCGATCGCTCATAGGAGTTACGCCGCCATGCCCACTGCCCCATCATCCCCGCCCCCTAATCCCGCCCCCCGCCCCCGCAAACGCCGTATGGCAACCTATGGCGTACTCACACTGCTTGGCACGGGGGCGTTAGTCTTGCTCAACCACACTTCACCCTCAGAAGCGAGCTTGGCCGATTGGCTGCGGACTGAACCACCCGCTATCGCTCAGGTGCTGCCTGGTGCGACCGGTGCATCATCGAGTAACTTCATTGCAGATGCGGTTGAACGGGTGGGGCCGTCAGTGGTGCGCATTGATGCGTCGCGTCGGGTAGTGCAGCGATCGCCGCGCATCTTTGATGATCCCTTCTTCCGTGAGTTTTTTGGCGATCGCGCCGTGCCCACCGAGCCTAGAACGCGAGTGGAACAGGGCACCGGGTCGGGGTTCATCATTGACGCTGCCGGACTGATTATCACCAACGCTCACGTAGTGGAAGGGGCCGATCGCGTTTTAGTCACGCTCAAAGATGGCCGTGAGTTTGCCGGTGAAGTGCTGGGTGAAGATCCCCTCACCGATGTTGCCGTGATTCGGGTCGAAGCGTCAGAACTGCCCGTCGCCGCGCTGGGCGATGCGGAACAGCTGCGACCGGGGGAATGGGCGATCGCGATCGGCAATCCGCTAGGACTTGATAACACCGTCACCGCCGGTATCATCAGCGCGACAGGGCGCTCCAGCTCCCAGATTCGTGTGCCTGACAAACGGGTGCGGTTCATTCAAACCGATGCCGCGATTAACCCTGGTAACTCCGGCGGCCCCTTGCTGAATGAGCGCGGCCAGGTGATTGGCGTCAACACTGCGATTATCGGCGGTGCTCAGGGATTAGGCTTTGCGATTCCCATCAACACGGCGCAGGAAATTGCCCAAGAGCTGATTGCGACTGGCCGGGTGGAGCATCCTTATATTGGCATCCAGATGCGATCGCTGACGCCGGCCGTGCGCGAAGTCGTGAATGCGGAGTCTCCCAACAACCGCCAGATTGTGGTGGATAGTGGCGTCTTGATTCTAGGCATACAGCAAAACTCACCGGCGGCCCGCGCCGGTCTGCAGCCCGGTGACGTGATTACGACTCTGGCGGGGCGCAGTATTGAAGCCGCTGAAACAGTGCAACAAATCGTGCAAGAGACCGATATCGGTGAGCCGCTAACCCTCGTGCTCGATCGCTACGGGCAGCGCCTTGAACTGGCCCTGAGCCCTGCTGCGCTGCCCGTTCGTTAGGCGAATCTGAGTTCTGGATTAAGACAAACAGCGCTTTTTTATACCAGTTCTACAAATTACAGCTAGACATGCAAGTCGGCTTCAACTCCGCTCAGCCTAAGTTCCTTGAGCGGAGTCGAAAGGAAGATCTGTAGTCCAGTTTTAGAAAATTGATATAACTCTGCTTGAGTATCCTTGCTCCGTAGGGGGCTATAGACGGGATCGGTACGCCCAGCCGCGCTAGCAGAATCAACCTGTCCTGAGAAAAAATATCGTCAACTAACCTGCGCACTTTGCCGGGCCTTGTCCTGTCTAAAGGGGATGCGGCGATCGCTAAACGCTCCCCGGTGCGCAGCCAGGCAAACTCGGCAAAAGGGCAGCCGAGTCAAAGGCTGAGAGGGCCGCAGAATTCCAGCGAATTGGACTCAGAAGCTGCCTATAATGAGACTTTGTGTGTCATTGCCCTTCTTTACCTATGGCCAAAAACGAGTCTCAGCAGCCGGCCCAAAGTGCCTCCACGTTAGACGAAATTCGGGCAGCCCGATTGCAAAAAGTCGAGCAGCTGAGTGCCGCTGGGCTCGATCCCTTTGCTTACCGGTGGGCCAAGACCCACGATGCGGCTGATCTCCAGGCCCAGTATGCGGGGTTGGCAGCCGGTGAAGAAGTTGAGGATGAGGTCGCGATCGCTGGGCGCATCCTCGCCCGTCGGGTCATGGGCAAACTCGCCTTTTTCAACATTCAAGACGAAAGCGGCCCGATTCAGCTTTATCTCGACAAAAAGGCCATTCGCGACGGCATGGCCGATAACCCTGATGCGTTTAATCAGGTTAAAAAGCTGACGGATGTAGGCGACTTTATTGGCGTACGTGGCACGATTAAGCGCACCGACAAAGGTGAACTCTCCGTCAAAGTGCAGGAATATGCTCTGCTGACCAAGTCGCTGTTGCCTCTGCCAGATAAGTGGCATGGCCTCACCGATGTCGCCAAGCGCTATCGTCAGCGCTATGTCGATCTGATTGTGAATCCTGACGTGCGAGAGACCTTCCGCAAGCGGGCGCTGATCACCTCTGGCATTCGCCGCTTTTTTGAAGATCGGGGCTTTCTCGAAATTGAAACGCCGGTACTCCAGGGGGAAGCTGGCGGTGCGGAAGCTCGCCCCTTTGTGACCTATCACAACACCTTAAACATGCCGCTTTATCTGCGGATTGCCACCGAGTTGCACCTCAAGCGGATGATTGTCGGGGGGTTTGAGAAAGTGTTTGAAATTGGTCGGATCTTTCGCAACGAGGGCATTTCGACCCGCCACAATCCCGAATTCACCAGCATTGAATTTTACCAAGCCTATGCCGACTATCACGACTTTATGACGCTGACCGAAGACCTCATCTCAGCGATCGCTGAGTCGGTGCTGGGCACGACCAAAATCACCTATCAAGGGGAGGAAATTGACCTCACCACGCCCTGGCGACGGGTCTCAATGCACGATCTCGTGGAGGAAAAGACCGGCCTCGCCTTTGACCAGTTCACCGATTTAGCCGCTGCCAAGAGCCAGGTCATGACACTGGGCATCCAGAATTTAGAGACCTGTGATTCGCTCGGTCGGCTGCTCAATACGGTGTTTGAAGAAACGGTTGAAGCCGAATTGATTCAGCCCACGTTTGTGATCGATCATCCGGTCGAAATTTCGCCGCTGTCGAAGCCTCACCGCAGCCAGCCGGGCGTGGTGGAGCGATTTGAGCTGTTCATCACCGGTCGTGAAACCGCCAACGGCTTCTCTGAGTTGACGGATCCCATCGATCAGCGGGTCCGATTTGAGGCGCAAGCGGCGCGTAAAGCGGCAGGCGACTTGGAGGCAACCGGGGTCGATGAAGACTTTTTGACGGCGCTGGAATATGGCATGCCGCCGACTTGTGGCGAGGGCATCGGCATCGATCGCCTCGTCATGCTGCTCACCGACAGCCCCAGCATCCGTGACGTCATCGCCTTCCCCTTGTTGAAGCCCGATCGCTCCGCTGAGAGTGATACCGATACCGCCACCCCGTAGCAGCGTCAATGCCTAGTCCAGCAGGAACGTGATGACCGGTGACAATATTCAAGCGTTAGCACTCGTCAGGGCCGGACAGTGGGATGCCGCCCATGATCTGGTGCAGCCCTACAGCGATCGCGATTCCTGCCTAATTCACGCCTACTGGCATCGGTTTGAGGGCGACCAGAGCAACGCCCGTTACTGATATCGGCAAGCCGGAGAAGCCATGCCCGACAACACCCTGGCGGAAGCCTTGGAGCGGTTATGCGATGTGACCTTGCCGCAGACGTGACCTCAGCTAGTAGGGGCTGCTGTGGCTCTTGGGGAAGGATGAAAACTGACGGCATCAAACCCGTTGTTAACCACCGAATGTCTGCAATCACCCGTGTCCAGCACCTAGATAACGCGAATTCGAGGAAAAGCCAGCAATTCTAATTGCCAGCCCAGTTTTGGACAATAAACGACGCGATCGTCAGGGTTTGAAGCCTTTCTCCTGCTGGGAGAGAGGGCGAAATCACGCCTGTCCATCACTCTAGATACATGGCAGAAGCTTGGAAGGCTTCTTCGGGAGTGCCGTAGAATGTCCCATTTCTAAACATGCAGGGTTCATACTTTTCGTTGCTGTAGGTGTAGAAGGCAAAGCTCCAGGAATCTGCGTCCCCGAAGTAGCGCAATCGGCAGAGATGCAGCGGCTCATTGCGCATTCGTTCTAGACACTCTTCTCGAGTTTCTGGAAAATTAGGCGGGGGAAAATTTGCGGGGAGATTCGGCTCAACATAAGCATCGATGTAACAAAATTGGCTACGGAAGCGAACATCAAGGCGGTTATATTTCCCCGCATAGTGGACTTCGGCATACTGCAAAATGCGCTGCCTGATACGCTCTTGGGCGGCTTTGGGAACTTTGGTACCGCCGCCATGAGGGTCTTTTACCCAGGGTGCCATAAGGTTTCTTGTGTTTGGGCTTAGATCATTTATCGGCAAGCTGCCTGAGTTTGCTCTTGTCGCTCAAGTTGCAGCACTGCTTGAATCAGTTGTTTCAGCATAATGGAGCCTGCCATCATTGTCTTTTGAAAATCCAGATACTGGGGTGGTAGTAGGCAATCTCGCGGCCTCTTAAGCCGTTAGCTTACGAGTTAGGCCGATCGCACTGGTCATCACACACCATACCCCCACGATCGGGGCGAATGATGACGCCGTTGTCGGGGATAGCGATGGTGTGGCTCCATAGCCGAGAAGGTGGCGGCGATCGCTGGCATATGGCCTCCACCTTCGCCAAAATGTCGCCGTCGGTCAAATCGCCTGCGGGTTGCCTGCCGGTTGACCCTTGCTACGAATACTGCGATGTAGCGTGGGTCTCGTACCTCGACCCACGGGCTACTGGGGAATTCTAAATTATCCCAATCTATGCACTCCAGATGTCATATCGCCGTGCCCAAAGCCCAGGAGTAACCGACTTTTTTTCCGTTGTGACTCATCAGCGGCAACCCCTGTTTCAAGCCTCTGAAAACATTCAGCTTTTGCGCACAGCATTTCATCACCTCAAACAACGGCACCCATTCACGATCGCCGCGATAGTTATCCTCCCCGATCATCTCCATGCTTTGTGGACCCTCCCCGCAGGAGACGCCAATTTCCCGACCCGCTGGCGATTAATCAAGGAATATGTGACCCGTCGTGTTGCCCCCATTTATCGACAAGCGCGATCGCGATCAAGCAAGCAAGAGCAAGCTGTGTGGCAACGACGCTTTTGGGAGCATCAGATTCAAGATGAACAGGATTTTGAGCATCATTTCAATTACATCCATTACAACCCCGTTAAGCATGGATATGTGAGTTGTCCAGGGGGGTGGGAATATTCCAGCTTCAGAAAATCTGTACAAGCGGGTGTGTCTGCCGAAGATTGGGGCAGTCAAGACGCAATTGCTTTCGCCCCCAACATCGGCCACGAGTAGTATGGGTCGCTCGTTGCGTGGGTCGAAGCACGAGACCCACGGAATCATCCCCCCGAAGGTGTAGTGTGGGTCGAGTTTACGAGATCCACGGAAAAGACCACACACACCGTTACGCCTGTGGGTCGCCCGGCGGTTGACCCATTTGACCAAGCCGAACGTAGCGTGGGTCGAGGTCACGAGACCCACGGAAAAGACCGCATGGGGCATTACCCCCGTGGGTCGCCCGGCGGTGGACCCACGCTACGCATGAAGTGCAACACCGCCGCCGCGTCGTCGTAATCGAGGGTGGGGCCATCGGCCAGGGCCGGGTCGCGGGAGCCGTTGAGGATGGCCATCATCGCCTGGATCAGCTGCTTGAGGGAGTCGGGTGTTTCTGGGTAGTTCGTCAGCTCGGCAAACAGCGACTGGACTTCTCAGTCGCCAGGGCGGTTTTGCCCAGGCCGCCGCTGCCGCGAATCACGGCGTAGGGTTCCTGCAGCAGCAAGCGCTCTAGGTGCAGCAGTTGACGACTGCGACCGACAAAGTGGTGGTCGGGTGCCTGAGTCAGTCGGCCCAGATGGGTCTGGCGTCGCTCTCGTTACAGGCGGGCTGCCGCTTCCCCTACCGTGACCGTAAAGAGCTGGGGATCGGCTTCATCCTAATACAGCACGGGCACAAACCAGTCCTGCAGCTCCAGGTCGCCCGCCCCCATAATCTTGAAGCGGTAGGGGTCGCCGTAGAGGGCCTCCTGTCCGGCCAGCATGGCATCGCCTACCCGTTGCCCCGCCGCCAGGGTGCGGTAAAAGGGCTCGACAAAGCGGCGGGCAGTTTCCACCAACACGGTATGACTCACGACCACCACAGAACCCACCCCGCCCTCCAGCAGTCGGGCGGCGACGGAGGCTATGGGGTCGTCGGTGGCCTGGGCAGTCTGGCAGGCTTCTAGAAATATCAGCGGCACGCCGTAGTGTTGCAGTTCCGCCGCCAGATCCGGCGCATGGATCAGCTTCAGCAAGCGCGGCCCCAGCTTGTCGCTGTCCCGAGGGTCTTCAAAACAGAGGGCACCGAGACCGACCTGGCGGTCATACATGCCGTGGTCGTCAAAGTGGACGATTTCGTAGGGGTCGTTTTCGGCTCTGGCCTGCTGCAGAGCGGCTTTCATCGCCGGGAAGGTGGGCGGTCTCAGCAGATCCACCTTGACCAGATCTGTCCCCAGTTCATTCACCGCCTGGACGAGCGCTCTGGCGCTGATGCGGTGGTCGATATAGCCGACGGGAGTGCCCTGATCATCCGCAACTTCCGGGCAGGGGCTGATCAGCAGCACCCGAATCGGCAGGTCAGCCTGGAGGGTGGTGGTGGTTTTGCGGTTGGGCAGTCGCCGCCGCACCCGCACGCCGTTCGCCCCTTGAGACAAGTAGCCCTCGCCGTCGTGCAAAATTTCCCAGGGCAGGGTGAATAGATCGTTAGCCGCTTCTCGAAACTGGGCCACTTCGTCATCTGGAGTCCCTTCCGGCGGGTCGCCATCCACCTGGATAGAAAAGCGCCGACTGCCCGTGGTGCGCCGCCATTCTTCTAAAGGCTCTCGGGCCGATTCACCTGCTAGGACAGCCTGAAACAGAGCATGGCGGCAATGCCTGTTCGGTCTTCATGGCTCGGCCTTTGAAGACCCCAGTGGGCCATTGATAATAGCGTTCGATATACCAGCGAATTTCCCCAGCTCTACTGGTCCTAGTGGTGCCGTAAATCGGTAGCGTCGGCTTTTAATATCACGGCGATCATCGGCGGCAAGGTAAATCAGTTCCGCCTGAGCCGTTGCTCGGCGGACTCCGTCATGCTCAACAATTCGCGGATCGGTCAGCGCCAGCAGCAGTTCCTCGACGGGCTCAACTTCGACGGTTTTTCCGGATTCCCAATCGTTCGGCAATTGCCATCCCAGGGCCGCTGCGATTCTGGGCACGGCCTCGTTTAGACCCGTCGGTCCCGCTCCCACAAAAATGTAGAGCGGATCGTTGGGGAAGAGCATTGCCACCATGCCATCCGGATCGACGCCTGGGAGCAATACGGGAATAACCTTGTAGCCATCGTTGTGAGCTTGGGCAACCTCCAGCGCAAACCGCACCTCTTGGGGCACCCATTTGGAGTTGAAAGTGTCGGGGCTGATCACGACGAGAAAGTGCTGAGCATCTCGAATGGCATCCTTGATAGTGTTCGTCAGGGCATTGCCGCCCGTCAGCTCGCGAGAATCGACCCACGAGACTTGCCCGTGAGCTTCTAAGCTTTCTCGCAGTCGTCTAACAAATTCGTCATCCTGGGTGGAGTGAGAGATGAAAATGTGGTGACTCATCAAACTCGCTTGCTCAGACCTGGCTCCATGTTAGCCACGCCTGCCAGTCCGGTCGATAGGGGTAGCGTTTTGGCCAGGGAGGGCGATTGGCTCAACGATGTCAGCGATTGCTCGATATCGCATCGGCAATGTCAACCTCGCTAGACCGTCTGGGTAAACTCAAGGGCAATTAGCCCCCTTGACGGCCGTCATGCCAAAAACTGTGTGCCCGACTGTGACTGAAGTGCTCTTGATTCTGTAGCTTGGGCGTCTTTTTCCGTCGGTTCAAATCAGTTAGAGGTAGAGTAGTAGGGGTTATTTGAGGCTGATGTACAGCCGTTGAATGAAGGCGTGCGACCGTTCGGTCGGGATCAACTCGGAGGTTGCGGGAGAGTTGTCCGCAACGGTTCACCGCTTGCCTTTCTTCTCCAGTTTTTGGTTTAGCCTTATCCATTGCTTGTAGCAGCGATTCATTATGGCACCGTCTAACTCCAGCATGTTGGCGACGTTCTCCCAGGTAAATCAACAAGGGAGTTTGACCCACCGGGTAAAAGATCTGCCCGCGCCGCAGTTCATCAATCTGCTAGAGCAGATCACGCGGGAGTTTGAGCATTTCCTCCGGGCGATCGACATGATCAACAACGAAGCCCTGGAAACAATGCTAGAGCAGATTTTGGAGGCGTTCACCCTCAAAATCGGGCAGATTTTGCAGGCAGAGCGCACGACTATTTTTATGGTCGATTGGGACAAAGCCGAGCTGTGGTCCAAAATTGCTCAGGGCGATGGCGAAGGCCGCTTAGAGATCCGGGTGCCCGTCGGTAAGGGGATCGCTGGACACGTTGCCGACTCGGGTGAATGCCTCAACATTCCTGATGCTTACTCTAGCGACCTCTTCAACCGCAAAACCGATCAAGAAACCGGGTATCGCACCCACAGCATTCTCTGTATTCCCGTTTTCAACAAAACCAACGAGTCTGTCGTGGCGGTAGTGCAGCTGCTCAACAAGCTGGATCCGAACGGTCAGCCCGTGGCGTTTGATGCTCAAGATGAGCGGAGCTTCCGGGAGTTTGCTTCTTCCATCGGTATCATTCTCGAAAGCTGCAATTCTTTTTATGTGGCGGCTCGCAATCAAAAAGGGGTGTCTTCGCTGTTAAAGGCGATCTCGTCGCTAGAGCAGAGTTTGGATCTCGAAAAAACGCTGCAGTCGGTGATGGCGGAAGCCCGCGACTTGATGAGCGCCGATCGCAGCACGCTCTGGCTGATCGACGCCAGCAATAACGAACTCTGGTCGCGAGTCAAGTCCGGTGATGGGCAAACCATGATCGACTTGCGGATTCCTGCTGACCGGGGGATCGTCGGCTTTGTTGCCTCCACTGGCAAAAACCTCAATATTCCCGACGCCTACCAAGATCCCCGGTTTGACCCCTCATCCGATAAGCGCACCGGCTACTTGACCCGCAACATTCTCTGCATGCCGGTATTCGACTCATCGAGCCAGCTCATTGCCGTGACCCAGCTGATTAATAAAAAGCAGGGGTCGTTCAACAGCTCTGACGAAGAGTTTATGCGGGCGTTCAACATTCAGGCGGGTGTGGCCCTGGAAAATGCTCAGCTATTTGAGAACGTGCTGGTCGAAAAGCAGTACCAAAAAGACATTCTGCAAAGCCTGTCGGATGCGGTGATTTCCACCGATATGGAGGGTCGCGTCGTCACCATTAACGATGCTGCGTTGGAACTGTTGGGCTGTCCGGAATCACCTGAAGATAGCGATCGCGCCCTACGAGATGCGTGGGAACAGCAGCTCATCAACCGGTTAGTGTGGAACATCATTCCCATTGAGAAGCTGCAGTTTCGCATTGAAGACAGTCTAGAAACGGGGGCCAAGCACTATGTGCCGGAGCAAACCCTCAAAGTCGCAATCCCCGTTGAAGCCGTGCTGACGCCCCCCGGTCAGCCGGTTGATCCGAGTACGGCTCTGCTGCTCTTGCCTGGTGTCGATAATCCCGATCAGTTTTGGCCGTGGGGCCATCGGGACGACGCCACTCAGCCGGTTGCTCCCGATCAGGTGCAGGTATTAGAGCGCAGCATCAACCTCACGGTGAACCCTTTGACCAACCCCGAAGGCGGCGTGCGCGGCGGTCTGCTGGTGCTCGAAGACATTAGCCAAGAGAAGCGGATGAAAACCACCCTCTATCGCTACATGACGCCAGGGGTGGCGGATCGGGTGATGGCCCTGGGCGAAGACACCCTAATGCGGGGCGAGCGGCGAGAAGTGACCGTGCTGTTTTCTGATATTCGGGGCTACACCACCCTGACGGAAAATCTTGAAGCCGACAAAGTGGTGGAAATGCTCAACACCTACTTTGAGACCATGGTGGAAGCGGTCTTCAATTTTGAAGGCACCCTGGATAAGTTCATTGGCGACGCCATCATGGCGGTTTACGGGGCGCCCCTGCCGCTGCAAAATCACGCCTGGGCAGCGGTGCAGTCGGCGCTAGACATGCGTCAGCGACTGGTGACCTTCAACAGTGAGCGGGTGCTGCACAATCAGCCGGAGGTGCGCATCGGCATGGGCATCAGCTCGGGTGAGGTGGTGTCGGGCAACATTGGCTCACAGCGCAAGATGGAATATACCGTCATCGGGGATGGCGTCAACCTGAGTGCTCGCCTAGAGGGCGTCACCAAGCAATACGGCTGCGATATTGTGCTGAGCGAGCACACCTATGAGCCCTGTCGCGACAAAATTTGGGTACGAGAACTCGATAAAACGCGCGTCAAGGGCAAGAATCAGCCGGTCAGCATTTTTGAACTGATTGATTACAAGCACAACAGTCTGGAGCAGACGACCCAAGACTTTTTAGACTTATATCAGGAAGGTCGTGCCGCTTACACCAACATGCAGTTTGAGAAGGCGATCGCGATTTTTGAAAAGGCGATCGTCCTCAAACCCATCGATCGCGCCTCAGCCATTCACATCAATCGGGCGCAAGCCTACCTCATCAATCCGCCCCCGGACGATTGGGATGGCGTTCACACCATGACGACCAAGTAGCGCTAATCTCGGAGCCGTTGTGGTGATGACTTTGCCCGACTCTGGCTACTGCCTATTCTGCTCTCACCCGGTTTCTCAAACCCGGATTGTTTGCCGGTAGTGCACTGGCCTCAGCCTAAGGCAACGTCTAAAAACATCATGATGACAAAGCCCAGCATCAGCCCCAGGGTGCCGCTCTGCCCCAGACTTTTTTGCGAAATGTCAGGAATGATTTCATCCACAATCACAAAAAGCATGGCCCCAGCGGCAAAAGCCATGCCCCAGGGCAGCGCGTCTTGAGCCACACTGACGATGCCTGCGCCAAAGATCCCCCCCACCGGTTCCACCAGTCCCGTCAGGGTCGAGATACCCAAGGCGTAGAGGGGCGAATACTGCAGGCTTTTGAGCGACCAGGCCACCACCAGCCCTTCCGGAATGTTTTGCAGGCCGATGCCCACCGCGAGGGCTAGCGCTCCCGACGTTTGACCGGAGCCGAACCCTACTCCGACCGCCAGTCCTTCGGGAAAATTGTGCAGCGTGATTGCCGCGACGAACAGCCAGACCCGCTTCAAGTTGTCGGCCTGCGGCCCCTCTTGCCCCTTAAAAATATGCTCGTGGGGAAAGCGATTGTGCACAATCCACAGCAAACCGCCGCCGAGTAACACGCCTACACCCATGATCAACGCTGCGATCGCACTGGAGTAGCCCAAGTCAATGGCGGCAGCGGTGCCGGGCACAATCAGCGAAAACGAGGTCGCCGCGAGCATGATGCCGCCCCCAATACCGAGCAAGACGCTTTCCACTTTTTCGGAGGGGGTAGTCGGTAACAAAACGGGCAGCGCGCCAACGACGGTGCCCAATCCTGCCAGCAGGCTGGCGATCGCCCCAAGGGCCAAAGTGTTCACGATGGGTTAATTCTCTCTAGCGGCCTGATTGTTCGATGGTGCCATAGGGCGATCGTCCTGGCCCGCAGCAATTTCTTGTCAGACAGCGAGTGGACTCTGACGGAGGCTACTCTGCTGAGCGATGATCACCTAGTGCCACTAAATTATCCATCGCGTATCGACCTTTCCAGTCATCTTTTCTGGCTCAGCGTCAGGGTTGATTTAGCGGCGGTTCATCCCTGTCGCTGAGTGGGGAATGTTATGGTGGCAAGATTCGGTAATATCGATCCGATGTTACTGTCCATTACTCTCCTCACGCATCCGGCCTATGAACCCTGCTCTGACCCAATTTGGCGACCAGATGTCTCACCTGACAGGGGTGAGAGCCATTATGAAAGACATCATCGAGACCCTGCGAGCGGGCCAGGGCAAGTCTTTTATTAATCTCAGTGCCGGTAACCCGGTCATCTTGCCGGAGGTCGAGCAGCTGTGGCGCGACTGCACAGCGGATCTGCTCAACAGTAGTGATTATGGCGAAGTCGTCTGTCGCTACGGCTCTAGCCAAGGGTATGAGCCCTTGATTGCCGCGGTTTTAGCCGACTTTAACCAGCGCTATGATTTAGCCCTGACTGAGCGCAATATCTTGATTACGCCTGGCAGTCAGGCGCTGTACTTTTTTGCAGCCAATGCCTTTGGGGGCTACACCGCTGATCAACAACTCCGAGAAATCGTTTTGCCCCTCAGCCCCGACTACACCGGCTACGGTGGCGTCTCGCTGTTTCCCGAAGCGTTAAAGGCGTATAAACCGACGATTGATATCGGTGAGACACCTCATTCCTTTAAATATCGTCCCGATTTTAGCCAGCTAGAAATTAATGAAAACACGGGGTTCGTGTTGTTTTCTCGGCCCTGCAATCCGACTGGCAATGTGCTGACTGACGACGAAGTCCATCGGATTGCTGATTTGGCCGCTCCGCATAACGTGCCGGTGTTTGTCGATTCGGCCTATGCGCCGCCCTATCCGGGATTGAACTTCACCGAGATGACGCCCATCTTCCGGCAGAACATGGTGCACTGTCTCAGTCTGTCGAAAGCCGGACTGCCGGGAGAGCGCATCGGCATTGCCCTCGGTGATGAAGCCATCATTCAGGTGCTCCAGTCTTTTCAGACCAATCTGTGTATTCATTCCTCCCGCTATGGTCAGGCGATCGCGGCCCGAGCGATCGCGTCCGGAGCCTTAGGCAATCTTGCTGAAACCGTGATTCGGCCCTACTATCGCAACAAATTTGCCGTTCTCGAAGACAGCCTCGACCAGTTCATGCCCGCCACGGCACCCTGGTACCTGCATCGGGGAGAGGGCGCGATTTTTGCCTGGCTGTGGTTTGATCAGCTGCCCGTGAGCGATCGCGAGCTGTATCAGCAGCTCAAGCAGTATGGCGTTATTGTGGTGCCCGGCGATCCTTTCTTCCCCGGCCTGCGCGAAGATTGGCCCCACACCCGCCAGTGCATTCGCATCAGCTTGACGGCAACCGATGCCGAAATCGCCCAGGGCATTCAGCATTTGGCCACGGTGGTCACGCAGCTTTATCAGACTCAACCGACAGCGGCAATTCCTGCTGTGGTGGGTTCATGACGGCTGCTATGGAGTCAGATGCTGCCGTCACCGATTGGCTAGAGATTGGCCGCATCGTTGCCCCTCAAGGGCTTGACGGAGCCGTTCGCGTCTACCCTGACAGTGATTTTCCTGAACGATTTTTGGCCCCCGGTGAGCGCTGGCTGCTGAAACCGGGGCAGACGCAGCCCGAATCCGTGCAGCTAGTGTCGGGTCGTTATCTAGCGGGTAAAGGTCTCTATGTGCTGAAGCTGGCTGGGGTGAACTATCGCGATCAGGCTGAAGCGTTGCGCGAAGCGAAGTTGGTCGTACCGGCGGGCGATCGCCTCGCGGTGGAATCGGATGAATTTCATGTCTCAGATTTAGTGGGTTTGACGGTGCGACTGCAAGCTACCGGCGTGGCGATCGGCACTGTCGTCGATGTCTATGCAGCGGGTAATGATCTGCTGGCGATCGAACTGTATGCTCAGGCGGCATCAACTAAGTCAACTGCTGCGTCCCCAACGACTAAATCCACCAAAAAGGGGAATCTGCCGATTTTGATTCCCTTTGTTTACGCGATCGTGCCCGTCGTCGATCTTGCTGCTGGCTATGTCGAAATCACGCCACCCAAAGGTTTACTGCCAATTGAGACCTGAGCCGCTACGATCCCTCAGGTCAAGCTCATCCCCAAAGGCCAAACTAAGTTGCATCATCGCGGCTGAAGCTGGCAGGCGATCGCCCATGTTCGACCCTGAGCGGATTACGGATGGGAGTGATTAATGGGTACCTGTCAAGATAGGTGATTCCCTGCTTTCTATCAGACCTAAAGTCCGTTAGGTTGACGAAATGGCTGAGTTTTTGGGGGGCTGCCCCCAGCGTTCAGACCATCATTGCGATGAATACAGGGAGCTAAATGTAATGGAAATGGTGATCGCCGCCTTCGTCTTCGGAACCGTCTTTTATCTATTCACTAAAGACGTTTTAAGCAGCTAACGCGAACTACTGACGCACACCAAAGAAGTCGACTCGATATTCTGTAATCTTGGTGCCGGTTTGTGCCTCAACCTGACGAATCAACGCCTCAGGTAATTCGACGTGCACATCGATAATTTGTTGCGTATTGGTGCAGTTCACGTGGCTATGAGCATCATTAATGTGACCATAGAGCCGACCATCGGACCGCTCAACGCACTCAATAATATTTTGCTCCGACAGCGCTTCGAGATTTTGATAGACCGAGGTGTGGCCAATGTCGCAGCCCTTTTGGCTCAGGCGGTTGTAAATCTCGCGGGCCGACAGGTGTTCCTTCGCCTCCCAAAGCAGCTCGAGAATGTAGCGCCGCTGGCGACTCAGGCGCATGCCTAACGCCTGGCAGCGTTCAATCGCATCTTCTAAAGAACGAATCGGGGTCGAGGCCGTAGAGTTCTGCATCAAACCTTGCTCCACATGTCTGCAATGCTCGCCACAACCAGCACAACGGTCAGGTTAGCTGTGCGCTTAGGGTACAAACCTTTGCGGCAAGCTGCTATTAACTTCCAGATTCTAGTCCAGACGTTCGCTAGAATTCGACTGAGACCGTTAGTCGTAGTCAGTACCACTTTAGCTTGTTGTCTCAAGCATCGTCCATTATCGTCCAATTGCTGTTGATATGTGGGGCGATGACGCACCGGATTAACCCTGTCAGCAGTGGAGCCATGCCGAGCTGCTGACGGCTAGAGCGTTGACCTGACAGGTGGCACCCCGAGCCAGGGCTTTATTGACGGCGGGCCACGATGTCGGCCCAACGATAGCCGTTAGCATGACTCCTTGTTCGATCCCGCGCTGGCTTTACTTTGCCGCCACTTCTCGGCATAAGCATACCGCGTTCGACCTTTCGATCTCTCCACTCCCTGACCGTGTCACGTGTCAAGCGAGTTGATCCGTGAAAATTTGGGAGAACGGACAGTCTTCAAAATCAATAAAGCTAATTGTGATGTGATTTCAGTGCTGCCGGGTAAACGTCTCTGAGTGTTAAAAATCCTTGCAGCCGTTCATCACATCGCGTGGGTTAGATGAAGGTGTAAAGGCTGCCATTTATCAAACGAAATTCATGGTCAACATTTTACGAAACGCTTTTAATGTGGTCGTGACGATCTTTTTGATCACGTTTATCGCCCTCAATCTATTTCAACTGGGCAAGTATCTGCTGTCTTCTCAGGGATTGGTCTGAGGGCGATTGGCCCAGCTGCTGGCGATGGCCAGACCTGGAGCTGACAGTAATCGGGGCGAGCGTCTATGACTCACAAGCATCCATCGATAACTGAGAAGTGAGATTGGTATGGCCCATGCGGCTGAGCAGACGGTGCGATCGCCGGTTTCGGCCTCCCAGTCAGGCAATTGTCTGGCGATTGCCCATTACGTCAACGCGGCCCTAGCCCTGCAGCCTCCCCTGACGATTACAGGGCCACTGCCCCGTCTCGATATTCATTTGCCGGCGACCCATTTGTATCGCTTGGGCCAGCTGTTGCCCCAGCTCGAACGGGCTTTACAAGGGCTCCAGGGGACGAAGTATTGGGATGTTTATGTCTATATTGACAGGGGCTCGCGTGATGCCCCTCAGCTAGTGCATCATGCGCTGTTGGAGCGATCGCCAGAGCAAGCAACACGCCAGCCCTCGCCCCTGGCCCGATTGCTGCCTGCAACCACCGCTAAAGCAGTCGAGAAAAGGCACGGTTCAGTGCCCTCGACGTCGGCACCGGCTGCTGGACTGCAGCCACAGCATCTTCAACGTAAACAGCTGGCCCGACGCCGACAATTACGAGTCGGGGCGCTCGCTTTGGGCGGTGCCAGTTTTGTTGTGGGCACCGCGATCGCCTTCACAAATGAACCGCTGCGATCGCGATTTGCCGTTGCTCAGCTGAGGCGACCCTCGGCGGATGCATCCGCCGTTATTGTCACGTCGCCCGATCAGCTAGAGCCCGCAATCGTCGCTCAGGAGCCGACCCCTCTTGCTCCCGCGCTTGCTCCTAGCTCCCTGCCAGAGTCACCCCCACCCGATCTGCTCCCGGCTACTGCAACCGCTTTGTGGCGACCCATCACGTCAAACAACGGGCTCGGTGCTGCGGCTAATGTGCTGACCGTGCCGCCCTCTGCCCAAGTTGCCGTCAGTTTGAAAGCCGTGGGCGACATTATTCCCGGCACTAATTTCCCCAACTATCGACTGCCGGCAGACCCCAACTACCTGTTCAACAGCGTCAAAATGTTTATGGGGGAAGTCGATATCCTTTTTGGCAATTTTGAAAGCACTCTCACTGACTCCCCCTATGTGGCGAAGGATGTGAGCCGTGGCATGACCTTTGCCTTTCGAACGCCACCGGCCTTTGCCCCCGTGCTGCAAGCAGCTGGGTTCGACATCTTAAGCGTTGCCAACAACCACTCCTTTGACTTTGGGGATGCAGGGTTTGCCGACACCATCGCCCATATTGAACAGGCGGGGATGCATGCTGTGGGCCGTCAAGGTGAAATCGTCATGCTTGAGGCTAATGGGTATGCGATCGCCTTTATCGGCTTCAGCTATTGGGATGACCACAACAACATGAATGACCTGACTGCTGCCGCTGAGTTGGTCCGAGTGGCCCAAGCCCAGGCCGATATGGTGGTGGTCTCGGTGCATGGCGGGGCCGAGGGCACCGATGCGCTGCGCGTGCGCAATCAAACGGAATACTTCTTTTCCGAAAATCGCGGCAACCTGGTGCAGTTCTCGCGGACGATGGTGGAGGCTGGTGCTGACCTGATTTTGGGGCATGGCCCCCACGTGCCCAGAGCGATCGAGCTTTATCAAGACAAGCTAATTGCCTATTCCCTCGGCAACTTTTTGGGCTATCGCACGCTCTCGACCGTGGGGCCGCTGGGGCAATCTTTAATCTTGCAGGTTGAGCTTAACGGTACGGGCGATTTCTTGGGCGGGCGCATTATTCCTGTCGCCTTAGACGACAATGGCGTGCCCTATATCGACAATTTTTTTGAAAGTGTCACCCTGATCCGACAGCTCACCGCGAATGATTTTCCTGAGACGAGCCTCACGATTGACCAGATGGGCTACCTATGGAAAGCCGACGCTCAATAATGCAGCAATAATTACGAATTGCACTCAGGTCACGGTAGGTAGTTGCAGAGCGCGACACAATCAGTAGACTTAACCATAAATCTGGGTGAGCAAGGGTGATAAGGCATGCGATCGCGGTTTGTATTGGGCGGGCTGTTAGCCGTTGTTTGTTTAGTGGGGCTAGGCACTTGCCGCCAATGGCGTTCTCGGTCTCAGCTACCGCCCACAACGGCCGATGCGGGCACGGATGGAACGCCGACGGTGCAGCCCACACCCGATACTTGGCCGGGTTTGACGGATACTGTCTCGACCACTGCGACCAACGAGTCAGCGGCGTCGCCTCAACCAGCTCAAACCGTGGGGCAAATCGCGACCCTCATCACTGAGAATCCTGGTGCTGAGGTCAATGTGCGATCGCAGCCCTCGGCGACAAGTGCCCCTATTGGCTACGGGCAGGTCGGTGATACGGTCGTGTTGGGTCGAGCCGAGCCTGCTGCAGACGGTCACACCTGGCATTACGTCACCTTTCAAAATGCGTCTACGGTGGGTTGGGTGCGCAGCGACTTGCTCGACATTCCGACCGCTCCCTCGGTCTCACCTGACGAGTCCGCTGCGGCCACTCTGAGCCCCCAGAGCGATGTTTTGAAAGAGGCATTGGATCAGCACTGTGGCAATACCCGCGCGATCGAGGCTTACTTTGTGACGCCAAGCCACACTATTTATGTGTGTAAAATTCGCCATCAGCACCTCTACCTATCGCAAGAACAAGGCACCGAACAGGTGGTGATCGCACAAGATGTCGAAGCCCTTGGGGGCGGTTACATCATTGGCAACGACAATTTTGAATATCGGCTCGACTCCGGCAGCTTGGTGATTGTGCGGTTTGATGATGCGGGACAGCAAGAAGAAGTGCTGCGAGAGGCTGTCGTCCATACCGAAAGATTCGACTGAGCTGCTGACAGGATTCGACTCAGCTGGCCGCATCAGTCAGGCTGGCGCAAGTCAGATAAAGCGAACACAGATATCGTTACTTTATGAGCTTACTATCAAGCCAAGCGCTGAGTGGGAACCTTTTGGGTCTGCAGAGCATCTAGAAATCTTAAAGGCGATATAACGGCCTTTTGGGAAGTTTTTACCGGTTCCTGAGGAATTTCCCTGATCTCTGGGTGATCGTCATGAAAAGTTAATTGAGGCAGTCAGGGGTATCCCCACCAGCGAGTCTGCATAGCTACGAAGTCGAGAGTCCTAATTCAACGGTGCGATGGTGTGTGGCATTTGCAAAGCGATGCCTAGCGGGCTATTGGCCGAACACACTGCTGATCAATTGAGGTGTGTCACGCTTGATGATGGCGCTCTCTGCGATGATTAGGGCTATCGACTTATCAAAGGGTCTCCTACTGCTGATTCGCAATCTGGATATTAATAAACCACCGCTATGACCAGCGCCCATACTCCAAAGGCCCCTTTGGCTGATCCGGTTTCCCCCCTTGAACCGGGTCGAGATAGCCTCTTTCGAGCCTATGTAGAAGCCGCCTCAGATATTGTTTACACCTTAGACCTGACAGGCAAATTTACCTTTGTGAACCCCTATGGGCTCAAGCTCATAGGGGCTGATCATTACGACGAGGTGATTGGCCACTCTTATTTAGATATCGTGGCCCCGGAATGTCAGCAGTCGACCCTTGAGGTCTTTGCCAATCTGCTCAAAACGGGAGAGTTGCGAGATTATGAATTTGTGGTGCTGACTAAATCGGGCGATCGCGTCTTTATTGAAGTCAACGGTCGCTTGCTCTATCAGTCAGGGCAACTCGTCGGGGCCTTGGGCATTGGCCGCGATATCACTGAGCGCAAGCGTTTTGAAGCTCAGCTTAAGATGTTTTCGATGGCGCTAGATTCGGCCCATGACAGCGCGTTGATTACTGATCTGCAAGGCAATATTCAGTACGCTAATCTGGCCACCCGGCGCACCTTTAACTGGCCCCAAGCGCGGCTTACAGGCGTCAATCTAGAAGTCTTTTTTCAAAATGAAGACCAGGTACGCTGGGTTTTAGATCGCGCCCAAGGCGAAGGCTGGAGTGGCCAAATTGTTTGCCAGCGATACACCCATGAAACCTTTACGGCGTTCATCTCGATTAGCCCGGTGCATGGTGAAGGCGATGCGACTCCCGTGGCGGTGTCGATTATTTTGCGAGACATCACGCAGCAGGAAAACATCAAGGCTGAGTTAGCGTCTAAAAATCTGGAGCTGGCCCGCGCTAATCGTCTCAAGTCAGAGTTTCTGGCCAATATGTCCCACGAATTGCGGACGCCCATGACCTCTATTTTGGGCTTTTCGGCATTGCTCAGTCAGTCAGTTTATGGTGAGCTGAACGATCGCCAGCAGCTGTATGTCACCCAAATTCATCAAAGCGGCGAGCATTTACTGAGCTTGATTAATGAAGTGCTTGACCTCTCTAAAGTTGAAGCGGGGCAGATGGACTTGCATGTCACGGCGATCGCGATCTCGCCCCTGTGTGATGATGTGCTCAAGATGGTTGCGACCCAGGCCGATATGAAGCAGCTGACGGTACATCGCGAAGTTGCTGACAATCTGCCCACGCTGCTGGCCGATGAAATGCGCGTACGGCAAATGTTGCTGAATTTGTTATCTAACGCGATTAAATTTACGCCGAAACAGGGCGCGATCGGGCTGCGGGTAGAGCAGCAGCAAGAATATCTAAACATCACGGTTTGGGACGAAGGGATCGGCATTGCGGAGGAGGAATTGTCATCCCTGTTTCAACCCTTTCAACAGTTGGATAGCTCGCTCTCAAAGCAGTATGAGGGTACGGGGCTGGGGCTGGTGCTGACGCAAAAGCTGACCCGTTTGCACGGGGGCGACGTGACGGTTAAGTCTGAAAAAGACAACGGTAGCCAATTTACCCTGCATTTGCCCCTCAACTGTCGGGTGAAAACACCGCATGATGAGCGTTACGCGCTATTAAATACGGCAGCGCCACCGACGGAGATGCCTGTATTGCCACAGGCTGCCACTTCTGGGCCGGTGTTAGTGGTCGAAGATAATCCCATTAATGCGCTGCTGCTAGAGCATATGCTGACGCACTGGGGCTATCAAGTCTTTCACTGTGCTGATGCCCCCGCAGCGCTGGACTGGCTGGCGGCTAATCGCCCGATTTTGATTCTGATGGATATCCAACTGTCGGGGATGGATGGCTTGCAGCTGACTCAGCAAATTCGACAGAATCCTGCCTGGCAGGATATTCCGGTGGTGGCGGCGACGGCCTTGGCCCGTCCCCAAGATCGCGATCGCTGTCTCGAAGCGGGCATGCAAGACTACATCAGCAAACCGATTAATCCCGCCGAGCTGGTGTCTGTGTTGGCCAAATACACCTTGGGCCAGGACTAACGGGACTCGGCTGCGGGTGACAATTGCTGCCCTCAGCCGAGCTGCTCTGATCTCACTGAGTTCGGGATCAGGGCCTCAAGCATGCTTACCAGCCACAATCCCTTCTGATGAGGGGGGCCAAAGACGGGTTGGGTGTCCGATCATCCTGCTGAAAGTGCTCTTACCCACCCCATTCGCCCCTCCTCAGAAGGGACAGAAATGGGGAGTGGCCTAACCCGAACTTCTAACTCGCTGCATCCTTGGGCGACCATAGGCTGCGGGTGCAGGCATCAGCGAACGCAAACCAGCTGATTGAAGCGCTTCATAGCCTTGTGCGTCATCAAAAAGGGGGCACGAATCATTCGCGCCCCCTTTGGTCGGTTTAGGTTGCCAGTGTGGACTGATCGTCCGATTAACCCATCAGGGCGTTGGCGCGGGCGACGACGTTTTCAACGGTGTAGCCAAACTTTTCCAACACGGTTTTGCCCGGAGCAGAAGCCCCGAAACGCTCAATGCTGATGACATCGCCAGCACTGCCAACGTAGCGGCACCAGCCCATCGAGATACCCGCTTCAACAGCGAGGCGTTGAGTGACTGCTTTGGGCAGTACCGATTCCCGATAATCGTCATCTTGAGCATCAAACAATTCCCACGACGGCATGGAAACCACGCGTACCTGCTTTCCAGCGGCCGTCAACTGCTCCGCTGCCTTCACACATAGCTCCAGCTCGCTGCCCGTACCGATGAGAATGACATCGGGCGTGCCGGTACCATCGGAGATGATGTAAGCACCTTTGGCGACACCCTCGATCGAGCTGCCTACCGTTTGGGGTAGCGCTTGGCGAGAGAAAGCCAATAGGGTTGGTGTTTTGCGGTTGGCGATCGCCACTTTGTAAGCGCCTGAGGTTTCGTTGCCATTGGCTGGACGAATCACCGTGAGGTTAGGAATCGCCCGCAGCGAGGCAATGGTTTCTACAGGCTGGTGGGTGGGGCCGTCTTCGCCCAAACCGACAGAGTCGTGGGTCAACACGTAGATGACGCCCGCCTGGGACAGCGCGGAAAGCCGAATTGCCGCCCGCATGTAGTCAGCAAACACCAAGAAGGTGGCGCAGTAGGGAATCAAGCCAGAGTTGTGCAGAGCAATGCCGTTACAAATGGCCGCCATGCCGTGCTCGCGCACCCCGAAGCGGATATTGCGATTTTCGTAAGCACCCTTTTGAAAATCACCCGACAGCGTCATCAAGGTGTTGTTTGATTTAGCGAGGTCAGCTGAGCCGCCAACCAGCTCGGGCACAGCGGGAGCCAAGGCATTGAGGGTGGCTTCAGACGTTTTGCGCGTCGCGATCGCCTTCCCCTCAGGAGAGTAGGTGGGGAGTGCATCGGCCCAGTTTTCTGGCAGTTGGCCCGATAGCATCCGCTCAAACAGTGCCGCATCGTCAGGATATTGAGTGCGGTAAGCCGCTAGGGCTTCTTCCCATTCCGCCTGATAGCTGGCCCCGCGCTCAACCGCTTGACGCATGTGATTCAGAGCATCGCCCGGTACTTCAAAGTCGCCGTAGCTCCAGCCTAAGGATTCGCGGGTGAGGTTGATTTCGTCGCCGCCTAAGGGAGACCCGTGAACGCCCGAGGTATCAGCCATGTTGGGAGAGCCATAGCCAATGGTCGTCGTCACCTTAATCATGGTCGGCTGGTCGGTGACCGCTTTCGCTTCCGCGATCGCCTTTTCAATCGCGTCTAAATCGGTGTTGCCGTTTTCGACATGCAAAACGTGCCAGCCATAGGCCTCAAAGCGCTTCGACACATCTTCTGTAAAGGCAATGTCGGTGGAACCATCAATGGAAATGTGGTTGTCGTCATACAGGGCAATCAGCTTGCCCAAGCCCAAGTGTCCCGCCAAAGAACAAGCTTCGCCGGAGACGCCTTCCATATTGCAGCCATCACCCAAAATCACATAGGTGTAGTGGTCAACAATAGTGGCATCTGGCTTGTTGAAGCGGCTGGCTAAATGAGCCTCGGCAATGGCTAAGCCCACGCCGTTACAAATGCCTTGGCCGAGCGGCCCAGTCGTCACTTCAATGCCGGGGGTTTCAAAGTTTTCGGGGTGACCGGGGGTAGTCGATTCCCACTGACGAAACTGTTTAATATCGTCCAGAGAGACGCTATCGTAGCCGCTGAGATACAGCAGCGCGTACTGCAACATGCAGCCGTGCCCTGCTGACAAAACGAAGCGATCGCGATTAAACCACTGGGGGTTTTTCGGATTGAACCGCATCATCTTGTCCCACAGCACATAGGCCATGGGCGCTGCCCCCATCGGCAAGCCAGGGTGACCCGAGTTTGCCTTCTGAACAGCATCAATAGCCAAAAAACGAATCGAATTAACGCAAAGCGCCTCTAAAGATTGGGATGCGACAACCATAGACCTATTACTCAACGACGGGACAGCAAATACCTGGGACTCATGCCTGCTTAGAGCCACCCATTGGTGCACAGACTCAGGCCCACGCAATCAAACGGACTTCTCATACGCTCATCATCCCATTGACGTAGTTGTCTAACAAGCTGTCTAAATGTCCTTTATGCGGACTGGGACGCTTGAACTTCAACGGCTCACCGGGGATCAGCGGCAGATGGCTACCCGCAGGATTAAATTTTGAACAACTCCTAGTAAGTCATTATACCTATCAAATGGTAGCGTCAGTTACGGTACTTCTGAAAAACTAGGGTGACATTGTGGCCGCCAAACCCAAACGAATTGGAGAGGGTCACGTCAACGGGCAGCGCTCGCGACTGGTTGGGAACGTAGTCGAGGTCGCAGTTTTCGTCGGGGTTATCCAAGTTGATGGTAGGCGGCACCTGATCTTGATGAACCGCCATCGTCGCTGCTACCCCTTCAATGCCACCGGAGCCACCGAGCAGATGACCAGTCATTGACTTGGTGGAGCTGACGGGAATTTTTTGAGCCGCGTCACCCAAGGCCGTTTTTATTGCCTGCGTCTCGGTTGGGTCGTTGGCTGGGGTGCTAGTGCCGTGGGCGTTAATGTAACTGACTTGGTCAGGCGTGACGCCAGCATCCTTAAGTGCCAGCTGAATGCAGCGGGCTGCCCCGGCCCCGCCGGGTACCGGAGCAGTCATGTGGTAAGCGTCGCAGGTCATGCCATAGCCAGTGATTTCGGCATAGATACGAGCGCCACGACTCAACGCATGATCCAGCGCTTCGAGAATCAGAATGCCGCAGCCTTCACCGATGACAAAACCGTCGCGATCGCGATCAAAGGGGCGGCTCGCAATTTGCGGCTCGTCATTGCGAGTTGATAGCGCCCGAGCCGAGCCAAAACCGGCCACTGATAAGGGGGTCACAGCCGCTTCCGTACCGCCACAAATCATGGCCTGGGCATAGCCCTGCTGCACGAGCCGAAAGGCATCACCAATCGCATTAGAACCGGCGGCACAGGCCGTGACTGGGCAGGAGTTAGGCCCTTGAGCACCTGTATGAATCGCGGTTAGCCCCGCCGCCATGTTGGCAATCATCATCGGCACCATAAACGGGCTACAGCGACTAGGGCCACGGTTGAGATAGACGGCCTGCTGCTCTTCCATAATTTTGAGCCCGCCGACACCGGTGCCAATCATGACGCCAATTTGTTCGGCGTTGAGGGCAGTAATTTCGAGTTGAGCATCGGCCAGAGCTTGTTGACTGGTGGCGACAGCAAACTGAGCGAAGCGATCCATCCGCTTGGCATCTTTGCGATCCATATACTGCAGCGGGTCAAACCCTTTGACTTCAGCGGCAATGCGGGTCACATGCTGGGCCGCATCGAAATGGGTGATGGGGCCGACGCCTGATCGCCCGGCCAATAGCCCTTGCCAATAGCTGGCTAGATCGTTGCCGATGGGCGTGATCGCCCCCAAGCCGGTAATGACAACGCGCTTTTTCTCTAACTCTGTCATAGCTCACCTACAGAGCAGATACCCGTTCCTAACGCTCTGAGTATCTGCGTTACAACCTGTCTCTAACCAGCGCCGTTACGCTGCTTTCTTCTCTTTGATAAAGTCTACGGCGGCTTGCACTGTGCCGATCCCTTCTGCCGCTTCATCCGGAATTTCGATATCAAATTCTTCTTCGAGGGCCATGACAAGCTCAACGGTATCCAAAGAATCTGCGCCTAAGTCGTTCGCGAAACTGGCCTCTGGCTTGACTTCACCTTCGTCGACTCCGAGCTGCTCAGCGACAATTTTTTGAACCTTATCAAACACCGCTTCTTGACTCATAATTCAGTCCCTTTTCAGTTATCACAACAAACACCTCTAAAACCTAAACCACGAGTGCGACTCAAAATCAAGCCAGAAGTTTTGGTTTTAGGCATCCCTAAATCTTATCGGAAAGCGTGCATTGACTCGGGGAGGATTTTTTTGCCGGGTCAGGTCAGCTTGATGGACAGCCCACAAAATGTTGTCCATCAATTCGGAATGTCTTCCTGAAGAGAGCATCCGATCGCGGTGCCGATGCCGACCGTGTGATCGCTGGGGGCAGGCTAATTCTGGCTGAGACAGCGGAGCAAGTTCTCTATGAAAGTGCAAGAACTTACTCAATGCCAACCCCGCGCAGAAGCCCCTCAATGAGACTGTGGCCAGTCGCTCTTTAGTCTGAACTTTGGATGTCGAAGCGATCGCTCTCCGCAAGCACCGGATTCCCCCAACCGATTGACCCAAAGGTTCTTCGGCCTCTAGATCCCAGCACTGCCCTAATGACTGTGGATCCGCAATTAGAGGCTCATTACAACTTGAGGGCAGGGCGATCGCGCCTCACAACACCGGTGATCGCCAATTTCGGCAATATTACATTCCATAAATTTTTGTGGGGTTACGCTGAGTTGGTGAAAACAGACCCCTTAGACTGGCTATCAAAGATTAGAGAACCTTTGTCCCCTGCTCGTTTCAGAAAGTTATCCCGCTGATACCGTTTTGAAGCGACAATTTTGTATATCCCGTTCGCATTGGAGCTATCATTCAATGTCTCATTCTGTCAAAATTTACGATACCTGTATTGGCTGTACGCAATGTGTACGGGCCTGTCCGACTGATGTCTTGGAGATGGTGCCCTGGGATGGCTGTAAAGCCGGTCAGATTGCTGCATCTCCTCGAACTGAGGACTGTGTCGGCTGTAAGCGGTGTGAAACTGCTTGCCCGACTGATTTTCTGAGCATCCGAGTTTACTTGGGCGCTGAAACCACCCGCAGCATGGGTCTGGCTTACTAATCAATTCGTCAGAACCAGAAAAGCTGGCTGTTCAAGCTCTTGGACAGTCAGCTTTTCGATTTTTCTGGTCGGGTCTCTGGCTGGGGCTGACGTTGCTTTGCCAATAGGTCGACAGTTAGCGTGAGCCTCCGTACCGATGTCCTCGGTAGCCAGGCTTGGGAACCCACACTGAAGGCCCCGATCGGGATGGTCACCTGGTGCCACGTCTGCAGCGGCTTCTGGCGTTTGCTGATGTGATTGAACGGGGTGGGCGCGATCGCTCAGCCAAAGTTATGAAGTTGCTCATTGCCGATGGAGAAGCCGCTGGGTCACAAAAATCAACGTGCTTCTATAGATTTATATCTATCGACTTCATCAGAATGGGCTAGGGTTGATAGGGTAACCGCAGATTTTGGACTGCTGGCGTTATGTATAGTCTCTTTCAGCTGGTATACGTTATTGCTCACAGGCTGGTCGAAGGGATTCAGCCTGTTTTAGTGCCGCTCTGTTTTGTGATTGCTTGGGCCACGCTGATTGCTGGCAGTTGGAGTGTTTGGGCGGCAATGCGCGATGGTGTCAAACGAGCACAGCGCATGCATCAGATTCCCTGTGCGGACTGTCAGTATTTTTCGGGCAGTTATCTGCTCAAATGTCCTCTACATCCCAAAGAGGCTCTCTCCGAAGCCGCGATCGCCTGTCGTGATTTTGAGTCAGCCCAGCTAGAGTGGCCCAAATCGTCGCCCTAGGCCCGACAATATTTCTACAGTTGTGTGCCCGGTGTCGCCGCTTCACGATGGCGAAGGGCGTGGCTGTTTGTCCCCTATTGCGTCCTCTGGATGCGCGACGCTCATGTTAGTCAGACGCTTGCAAGACTGTGAACTATTTTTGGCGGGAGATCACACTCAGCTGCGAGAGCTGTTGCATCCTGACAAACAGCCGCTTGAGTTGCGCTATAGCTTGGCTCATGCCGTTGTGCCGGTGGGCCAAACTTCCATTGATCACGCCCTAAAAACCTCAGAGGTTTATTACCTACTCAGCGGACAGGGTGAAATGCACATCAACGATGAAGTGCAAGCGGTGGGGCCAGGAGATGCCATTTACATTCCCCCCAAGGCTCGTCAGTTTATCCACAACACCGGCAGTGAACCGTTGGTGTTTATTTGTATCGTGGACCCGGCTTGGCAAGCCGCCGATGAAACCATTTACGCTAGCTGATGTAGCAGAATTCGGCGTTCAGAGCTGGCATGTAGGGCAAAGCGTGATTTCAGCCATCCGATCTGTCTCAGTTCAACTGCGGTTTGCCATATCTGAGTGCAGGAGCGGCACGGGTTTAGGACTGTTCCTGATTTGAGACATGGGGAGGGTGCCGTTACGCACTGGCGTCAGTGATAAAGGGTAGATTTTGCCCAATTACACTTTGAATTGTCTCAATCTGATGATAGTCAAGCTGCTGCACCAGCACCTGCAGAATGCGCCGCACCATTTCGGGGCCGCCATAAATCCAGCCGGTATAGACCTGCAATAGGGTCGCTCCTGCATTCAGCTTGACCCAGGCATCCTCAGCGGTAAAAATTCCCCCCACGCCAATAATCGGAATTTGTCCCTGGCTCTCACGATGTAGGAACTGAATGACGGCAGTGGCCCGATCGCGCAGGGGCGCTCCACTCAGTCCACCCGGTTCTTCAGTCACTCGATTGCCCGTGGCGAGCAGGCGTTCCGTTTTGAGTCCCTCGCGCCTGATGGTGGTGTTGGTGGCGATGATGCCCGACAGATTATAGGCAGTGGCGAGTTCGAGTACTTCGGCGATCGCCGGCCAGTCTAAATCGGGAGCAATCTTGACCAGTAGCGGCTTGTGGGCGGTGTTTTCGGCCTGCAGAGCCGCCAGGATGGGGGCCAGGTTTTCCTTTGCCTGAAGCGATCGCAGACCGGGCGTATTCGGCGACGACACATTCACTACAAAGTAATCGCCCAACGCTTGCAGCAGCCGAAAGCTGTGGATATAGTCTTCGACAGCTTGGTCGAGCGGCGTGATTTTTGATTTGCCTAAGTTGATACCGATTGGAATCACCGCTGATTGCTGCTGCCAAAGCTGCAGCAGCCGCTCGGCCAACTGAGCGGCACCCTGATTGTTGAAACCCATGCGGTTGAGCGCCGCCTGATCTTTCGGCAACCGAAATAGGCGGGGTTGCGCGTTGCCCAGCTGAGGATGTCGTGTGACGGTGCCTAACTCAGCAAAGCCAAAGCCCATGTGAGACCAAGCTGCTGCTGCCATACCATCTTTGTCAAACCCGGCAGCCAGACCCATCGGGTTGGCAAAGGTCATGTTCCACAGAGATTGCGAGAGACGCGCATCGGCAAATTGGCAGCGATCGCGTAACCACCGCTGGAATAATGACCAATTTGCCGCCGTTGGAGATTGGGTATCGGCCACTTTAGCCAGCAGGCTTAGGGTCTGTTGATGCAGCCATTCTGGGTCGAGCTTAACTCCGTGAAACAACAGCGGCCTCACCCCCTGCTGGTACCAATCGACCATGCGTTTGTGCCCTCACTACTGCTGTCTAAAGTTTAGGGTAGTCCTAAGGGCGATCTCGACAAGCACATGCGATGACTCTCGGGATCTCTGTGCGATCACCGCTTGCCGTAGGCATGGTTGCCGTCAGAGAACTCAGCGCCAAAGCTTTTGAAGACCATCTGGATACAGCGATAGCTGTCGGTGCAAGCAGGCGTGCGATCACGCTTGATTTCTACGTTTGACCCTAGCCGAATCTTGAAGTCTCTTAACAAACGCGAGCGGATGCCTTACCTTGCGTTGTAATAGGTAGTTCGAGCGCTGAGCCGATTGGGCTTGGCCGAGTGCAAGACTTTATACCGTCAGTGGCGAACTGAAGTCTCCGAGTTTTCAGGATGACCCGTAGTTAAGACAGAGTGACACCCGTAAGGCTGCCAGCTAGCGTTCACGATCTGCGTACCATAGGATGACCCGTCATGGGCCTGCGGCCGAATTGTGTCAGTATGTCCCCCAGGCAGATGGCATATCTCGACACAAACACCTACGGCGATTTGGTGTAACAGGTATAGACTTAGGGGACTTAGCCGTCTTCACACTAGGTCGGCATTACGGTTTGAGTATGTCTGTACGTCTTATCCGTCACTGCAGTTGCCCCGATCGACTAGCCAGGGTGTCTCTAAACTGAGCTACCCACTGCTGGCCTGCTAGTGTCTCGCTGGAATGCTTCTCTGAATCCCGAAAACCACAGACCTGTCATGGTTTCGACATTACCCAGTCCCAATCCTGAAAGACGTTTAGCAGCCTTAGCCAGAATTCTAAAGTTGCTGCGAGATACAGAAGATCTCGACAGTCTGGTATCTGCCCTATTGGAAAACCTGCAGGAGGAACTGCACTACAGCCTCCTATGGTTTGGCTTGTATGACCGGGTGCAGCATCAAGTGGTCAGCCAGGGCTATTTAGCGCCGAAGCCCCACCGCTCGCTCAAAAGCACGTTTTCACTCGCGCCGGGCGACTTGATGGAGCAGGTGGTGATTCAACAGCGGCCCTTGGTCATCAACGACCTGCGGGTTGAATCGCGCATCGCGACGTGGAATGACATGGCCACGCAGTTTTCGATTCAAGGGGCGCTGATTTTTCCGGTTAGACGGCGAGACGTTTGCCACGGCTTGCTGATTATGGGCTCTAGTCAATGGGGCCAGATGCTCAGCAATAGCGATCGCACCTTTATCTCGACTATTTGCAGTGCGTTAGCGGATGTGTTGCATAAGCGTGAGCAAACGCTGCAAACCCAACGGCGTAAAGATCCGGGCATTGCCGTTTCGGGCTTAGTGAATCAGCTGCAAGGGGCGAGGGATCTAGATGCCCAGTTGACCACGATTGCCCAGTCGATCTTTCGGTTTGTTGATCCTGACCGAGTGCGAATTTTTTGGTTAGATCCGATCAAGTTTGAGTTTTGGGAGCGGCTGATGATTCAAGGCCGGTCTGCACTGGCGGCGAAGCGCTACACCTCGCAATCATCAGGACTCACAATTGGTATCAGCGAGATTCGCGGCATTTATCAGGTGCTCAACGCCCAGCAGTCTTTGACCATTGGTGATGCCCAAAGTGCCAACGCGGCCAATGTGCCCAACCAGTTTCTGCAATTGCTCAAAGCCGATGCGCTGATGGTGGCGCCCATTTTTGAGCATTCCACATTTCTCGGGTTTGTCAGTGTCGAAAGCAATACCCCAGTAGTCTGGTCAGAGGCCAACCGCACCTATCTCAAAACCGTGGCCAATTTGGCCGGACTGATGATGTCGCGGCTCTCGGTGGCGGAGATGCAACAGCGCTCCGAGGCTGAGGTTGAGCTGTTGACCGGGCTTGTGCACAGCATTCAAAACGAGACGGATTGGTATAAAAGTCTGGAGCTCTGTGCCGAAAATCTGTATCAAGCGCTGGGTGCTCAGCCGTTTTTAGTGCTGCAGCATGATGCGGAACATGGGGGCTATCAGGTCGTTTTTCGCAAGATGCAGGCTTCGCGCAAACGGCTGCCAATGGCTTGGCCCACGTTAGATGCTGTCGATTGGCAAATGCTGGAAAGCAGTGAGTCGGCGATCACCATCAATGATTTGACCAACGACCTGAAACTGCTGGCCTGGCGAGAAAACTTTCAAGCGGTCGATATTCAAGCGCTGCTGGCCTGCAACATTACGCCGGGGAGTGCGCCCACCGGAATTGTGATTTTAGCCAGTCAAACACCACGTCAGTGGGACGAAGCCGATGCTCAGCTGCTGCAAAAAATTGCTCGCCAAATCGGGTTGATTCTGCATCAGTGGCAGCTACAGCGCCAAAATGATCAGCAAGAAGATCTCTACGGCTCGATTCAATGGGGGTTGAGAACCCTTCAGCAGACTTCTCATCTGGAAAAACTAGAGGAATCAGCCTGTCAGTATCTGCTCGATTTGCTCAATGCTTCTCTGGTGGTTTTGGTCACCTGGCAGGTGGGTGAGCTGCAGGGCACAATCAGTCGGGTGATTGCTCGTCATCTTGATTTTGGGGCTGAGCGCCAAGCACGGATTTCCCTGAGTTCTGATGCCATTGTCAGCTGGGCGCAACAAACCGACGGGCCACTGCCAGTCACGTGGGAAGATCTGCCTGAAGAAACCCAGAAGTGGATCTCGGGGCCGCCTGAGAGCAAGTTTTTAATTGTGGCCCTCAAGACCTCTGATAAACATGCCCCCAGTGGCGTGTGGATTGTGGCCGATCGCCGCGATCGCAAATGGACCGATCACCACTTAAGTCTGATGTCGCTGTTGTCCAACCAGCTGGCTTGGTCGCGCCGCCATTTGAGTATTCTGGACTTATTGCTAGCTCGCCAAGAATCCCTGGAAGCGCTGAACTGGTATAAGCACAAACGCCTGGATGAAGCGCATCGCCAGCTCGGGGTGAGTCTAGAGCGCCTGAGTGACCCGATTACCCAAGGCAAAGGGCTGACAGCCCAACGGCAACTGCAACTGGTGCGGCAGCTAAATAATCTGACTAGCGGCATTAGCAGCGTGCTCACGAATGAAACCTGGGAGTTGCGCGATCATCAGCAAACCACGCCCCTGATTAGTTTGATCAATCGGCTGATGGAGCGGGTGAATCCGCTGATTCAAGAGCATCAGCTCTGGGCCAAAGTGCACAACGACAGCAATGTGATCATCTCTGGCGATTTAGAGAAGATTGAGCTGGTGCTGTACGAGCTAACGGTGGCAGCCTGTCAGCGATCGCCCGAACAAGGCCGCTTAGATATTTGGTGTCGCCCGCTAGAGCGCACCTTTATGGAACTGGCGATTACCGATGATGGCGACGTGCCCCGCCAACTGCTCAAAGACCTGAAACATGGCCGCCCCGATGATGTGTTGGTGCCGTCTTTGTTGGACGTGCCGCCTGGTTTACACTTCAGCATTTGCAAAACGCTGATGCAGCAGGTCGGTGGCGAGTTTAGCCTGCAAAAACTCGATGATGGCCGGATCATGAGCCGAATTTTGCTGAATATTGCGGGTAAAGCTAAACCGACTGGCCTGGCCAGAAATAAGAATGCCCAAGGTGGGTAAACAACCGGGTGTACTCCAGAAATCACTGCCTCCGGGCACTGACCTTACCTGCCAGGGTGGCAATGATACCAGCCTGATCGATCACGCTAGTTTGGAGCGACGCTGTTAATACCAATTCTCTGAGACTGGGCTACAGATCTTCCTTTCGACGCCGCTCAAGGAACGTCGGCTGAGCGGCGTCGTCAGCCCGATGGGCAGGCCAGGCCAACCCGCAGTGTCTCCAACTGGGAGAAAGCCGACTTGTCTGGGTAGCTGTAATTCGCAGAACTGGTATAAGCTCCTGAACAGTCTGGCTCATCGCAATTTCCAGGCATCGGACTCCCGATGCGATCTGGGCAATGCTGGCGAGCCAGGAGACTGGTTGGTCGTCGGGCTTTAGAGAAGCGGGATGAATTGCCGCTGAACGTTACAGACGTTTGCTGTTTCGCGGCGAATGCCCTAAGTTTGTCAATATTCTTGACCGTGTACTGCGCTCAGGCTGTTATGACTCGACGATTCGTCAAACACACTCGCCGTAATCTGGTTTGGTTGACGCTGTTAGCGCTGGTTTGGCTATTGTGCAGCGGTGCCGCGCGCGCCGGGGCACTGAGCGATCGCCTCGCGACCTTTCCCGATTGGACTGACAAGCCACCGACCCAACCGGCCCAGGGTGACCTGGTGTACCCCGACTGGATGGCCGGCACCTGGGAACTGACCAGTACCTTAGTGGATTTGGCGGCTCCGTTAGCACCGCAGATTGAGACACCAGGCTTTGCCGGCAACCAACAACTGCTGAATGAGCCGGTGACCTGTGAGGTTCGGTTTGAGCCCGTCATGACCTCCTACACCAAAAGTTTTTTGCTGCAGCCGCGCTTAGCTCAAGAAGAAATTGTGGCCGATCGCGCCTTTAACGGTCTGAGTTTGGCCCAGGCATATTTGGGTGAGCAGGCGGTCAAAGCCGTCAAAGTTGATCCCAAAAATCCGAATCGACAGGTGACCCTGTTGCGAGGCGATCGCCAGTTAGAGTCGACCGTCACCAGCCGTGCCTGGGAATCGCCCCAAGCCGACACGTTTGTCACTACTGAGGTCTTTCAGCAGGTGTTTCGCGGCACTGCCCAGCCCTATGTCAATGAGGTCGAAACCACGACCGCCTATCATCAAGTGCGTACAGGCGAGGGGATAGTGGAAGCCGATCAGGTGACGGCGATTTATCTCTCACCTCAGGATCCTGACTATTTCAAAGCGCGCAATCAGCCGGTAGCCCTCTATCGCTATCAGCTGCAGCTCGCGCCGATCGATACGCCGATTTAGGTACCTTGCCGGAAAACATGTCTCTCTATAATCTTATTGCCCTGTCAATCCTCGAGATTGGGGTTCGTGTCGGTTGGGTGAAATGAGTGATACCAATTCTCTAAAACTGGGCTTATAGATCTTCCTTTCGACTCCGCTCAAGGAACGTCGGCTGAGCGGAGTCGTTCGCATCACGTCTCCCCGAGGCAGAAAGCCGACTTGTCTGTGTAGCTGTAATTTGTCGAACTGGTATGAAACCCAACACCAGCAAGAATCGCGTTGGGTAGCGCTATAGCAGAAGTCGGAATGCAGAAGTCAGAAGTCGGAGTTAAAAGGCTCGTCAGATAGTGCTTTCAGCCATCTAGAGTGACCGGATCAAATTGCGGCTTGCTATAGCACTCACCCAACCGACAAAATCAAGCCTGACAGATCACTAAAAGCCTCTTTGAGCTGGGGGGGCTGAGGAGCCACAAGCAGATGCAACTGCGTCAGTCTGGTTGGTGTGAGTAATGTCGTCTCAGGGATGAGCAGTGGCGGGGGTATGGACTGACCAGCCATGACGACGGGCATCGGCCTGAGCTTGTTTAGCAACATTGTTGGCAACAAAATGGCTGTGCAAAATCTGCACACTCAGCAGGTGGTTAATCACCGCGTCGAGCTGTACCCGTTCCGCAACGGGAGTGGCGGTGTCACCGTGACGGTCGAGAATCGCCTGCACGGCTCCCGGATCGAGCAGCCCCGCCGCTTGTACCCGATTTTTTGCCAGATAGGTGCTGGCCAACGATCGCATCGCCCGTTCCTTCACCGGGTCAGTATGGGAGGGAGGAGCCATAAAAGCAAACTTTTGCCGCTGGTAGAGGGTCTCGGGCAGCAGCGGCTTCATTGTTTCCCGCAGAATGTACTTGTCTTGGCGATCACGCAGCCGCATGGCAGGCGGTAGCGTCACGGCAAATTCCACCAGGGGATGATCAAGAAACGCCGGACGCGCTTCCAGGGAATTGGCCATGTCTACGCGATCGCCGGCCCAGCCCAACACCTGCGATTCAAACTGAGTTTTGATCCACACGTATTGCGCCTTATCGAGGGGATGGCGATCGCTCAGCTGTTCGCCATCCAGTGCGGCGGCGATCGCCTGTCCCGGAGCATAGCCATCGAGCCGGTGGCGATGGTGCGGACTCAGCAACCCCGGCACGTGAACGGCGGCGGCTAGCCAAGACTGCAGTGAACTCGGCGTAAATCCCACTACCTCATTCAGCGCAGCATCTTCGAGGCGATTTTCAGCCAGCAGGTTGCCCTTAAACAGGCGATTGCTTTCGGCCAGCCAGGCTTCTAACTCAGCTCGCTCGGCGGGGGGCGCATCAGCCATGCCGTGCAAAATCATGTCCAGCCGCAGCTGCGGATAGCCCGCAAAGAGTTCGTCGGAGCCTTCGCCGGTAATGACGACCTTATAGCCCGCCTCGCGCACGTGCTGGCTCATCATCAGCTTCGCCACGGTGAACGTGTTGTAAATGCTGCGTTCTGTATGCCAAATCGTTCTGGCAAAGTGGTCGTAGAGCTGATGACCATCGACCGCCAAAATATCCTGATCGGCCTTGACGGCGGCGGCCATTTCGCGGGCGATCGCCGTTTCGTCGTAGTCGCTGTCATCAAACCCAATGGTGAATGCTTTAATCGGTGACTGTTGACACGCCGCCGCCACGCCGAGGATAGAGCAGGAATCGATACCGCCTGAGAGATAGCAGGCCACTGGCACATCCGCCTCTAAGCGCAGCTGAATCGCTTCGACAAAATGCGCCCGAAACTCTTCGATGTAATCCGTTTCGCTGCGGTGACTGTCGCGTTCGTGCAACAGCGGAAAGTTCAGATCCCAATAGGTATCGGTGCGAATCAGCAGCTCGCCCTCTTGCCGGTGAATCGTGACAGTTTGGCCGGGCGCGACGGCATAAATGCCCTCAAAGCAGGTGGTGCCGGGCACCATGGTTTGCATCAGCTGGTGATAGAGCCCCTCGGATGAAAACCGCGCCTGCAGCGCCGGGTGGGCCAGCAAGACTTTGATTTCTGAACCAAAGACGAGGCCGCCGTCGATTTTGGCCCAATAGAGTGGCTTGACGCCAAAGCGATCGCGCACCAGCGTCAATCGATCTTGCTGCCGTTCATACAGCGCAAAGGCAAATTCCCCACGCAGACAGGGCAAGGCTCCAGCCAAGCCCAGGCGATCGGCAAGGTGAATGACGAGTTCTGTATCGCTCTTGCTGTGAAACTGGTAGCCCCGTGAGGTGAGGTCGGCCCGCAGCCGCTTGTAGTCATAAAATTCGCCATTGTGGGCGATTAGATATTGACCATCGGCGGAAAGAAACGGCTGGCGACCCCGCTCCGGATCAAGATCAATGACGGAAAGCCGCGCATGGGCGAGCCCAATGCCCCGATCTGGCAGCCCGCGATAACCAAAGCCATCGGGACCACGATGGTATTGAATGGCCGCCATGCCGACTAAAATTTCTGGCTCGACGGGGCGATTGGGGTCAGCATAAAAGACGCCGCCAATTCCACACATGCTGCTCTTGCTCCCAGGCTGATTGCGCTTAGGGCTGCATCCTAGTACGGCGATCGCGCCTTGGTCGGCACTTCTTTAATAAATCTGCAGCAAGATAGACGTTATGTCATCACTTTCTGACGCCGGGGATGACTGGGAGCCCTCAGCCCGGTTGAGAGAGCACGATCGCCTCAAGGCTGACCGAATAAGTGTCAGACATTTGGCCTGGCTTGAGACCGCCATCCGGTGACTACATGCTCAGCTCCGCCCCTGACTCGGGCAGAGGTCGAAAAGTTCGCTTTGGCGCGGCGATCGCCGGGGCGATGCCATCGGGCTCACTAGTCCGGTTCGTAACAAAAGCGTAAGATTGACAACAGATCTTTTCGCCCCTGCCTTTGATCATGAACTCACAGGTCAATGCACTTTAGAGGGCGGCTGCCGTGACATTCTCAATTGTGGCTTGGGATCCCAAGACTGGCATGACGGGGGTGGCCGTCGCGACGAAACACCTGGCGGTAGGGGCGCTCGTGCCCCATGCCAAAGCGGGAGTGGGAGCGATCGCTACCCAAGCCGAAACGAATCCCCTTTTGGGCATTTGGGGCTTAAGACTGCTAGAAAGCCGCAAAGCGGCTCAGGCTGATGCCCAAGACATTCCCGTCGGCGACGTTCTCGACTTGCTGTTGCAAAACGATGCCGCCCGCGACCAGCGCCAGCTGCACCTGGTCGATCATCTGGGGCATGCCACCGCCTGGACGGGGCGAGACTGTGTGGGTTGGGCCGGACACCTGACGTTCAGACATTTTTCAGTGGCGGGCAATATGCTGACCGGCGAGCCGGTGCTGCACGCCATGGCCGACACCTTTCGCCAGGGGCACGCGCTGAGCTTGAGCGATCGCTTGCTCAGCGCGCTAGAAGCCGGGGAAGCCGCCGGGGGTGACAAACGCGGCCGGCAGTCAGCGGCGCTGTATGTGGTGCAAAATGATGTCTATCCTTATCTCGATTTGCGCGTTGATAACCACGCCAATCCGATCGCTGAGCTGCGCACTCTGTTTGACGAAGCGCACAAAGATTACTACCAATCTTTTCGCCAAACCATGCCGACCCATCAGCAGTTTCCCATTAAGGTCGAGCCCATCTGGCTGCGCCAGGCGGTATAGGTGCTGTCGCGCAAACTAAAGTCCGTTTAGGGTGGCTCGTCTTCTCATCGCCCGACAGCGAATCTAGCCTGACGTCGAGGTTTAGCGTAAGGTGGGCGTGCTGACTTTCTCTACAGACGCTCGGCGTCAGTTTTGTTGTGACCTCAAAGCAGTTTCGCGTTGGTACCTTTAATCTCAACAATCTAGCGCTACCAGGCTTTGAGTTTTACGGCGATCAGTATTCAGCCGCTGAGTATGAGCAAAAACTCACCTGGTCAGCCCGGCAGCTCGATCGCATGAAAAGCGACATCGTCGGGTTTCAAGAAGTATTTCAGCGCGAGGCGCTGCAGGCTTTATTGGCGAAGACCGAAACGGCTCAGGGTCATACGATCACCATGGCGAAGGGCGCTGGCGGTGGGCCGGGACTGGCCCTCGCAACCCGGTTTCCGGTGGTGAGTCATCGCATTTACACCGACTTTCCGAAAGAGAGCTGGCTCAGCTTAGAAGCGGATAAAGCCCCGATTCCGCTCACGAAGTTTTCGCATCCCGTTTTAGCCGTCGAGCTAGAGTTGCCCAACGGTCAGCACTGCACGGTGGTGGTGGTACATCTCAAGTCCAAGCGACCGATGATGGGGCGTCACATTGATCGCAGCGATCCGGTAGAGCTAGCGAAGGGGCAGGCCCGATCGCTGATTCGTCGCGCAGCGGAGGCCACAGCGCTGCGCTTCATTTTGATGGAAGGGCTGCGCGATCGCCGCTATCCGGTGATTGTGATGGGCGATGTCAATGATAATCACACGTCAGTGACGACTCAGTTAGTCACCGGGCAACCCCCGTGGGAAAGCTGGCCCTTTCGTAAAAAGGTGCCGGTTTGGGACACGCTGCTGTATCAGGTCAAAGACATTCAGGCGCGGCTAGGTTACGGCGACTACTATTACACCCATATTCACAATGGCCATTACGACAGCCTCGACCACATTATGGTGAGCGAAGAGTTTGCCTCCCGCAATCGCGATCGCCTGGGTCAAGTCACGTATGTCTCGGTGTTTAACGATCACCTGTTTGACCAGACGCTACTAGAGGAGCAGATCGAGCGCTGGAAGTCGGATCATGGGCAGGTGGTCGCGACGATTGAGTTGGCTGACAAGAAGGGATAGAGAGTGTGGAATGCGGAATTCAGAGTGCGGAATTTTGAGTCCCCTGTGAGAAGGGCAAAGCCCTACGGAGTTTTAGGCTCAGGCAGTTGCCCAAAAATAGCGTCCCCGATCGCAGGAGTTTAGCAGTGCCAAATCCGTACAAAAACTGTCTGTTCTGAGGAAATGACTCCAGCGCAGCTCCCCGAGACGCTTAAATTCCGCATTCCGCATTCGCCCCGGTTTAGTTTGCCGTTGGGGTCGCAGAGGTGAGGGCGGTTTGCTCTTTAGCTGGAGAGGCCGCGAGCTTGGCCATTTCCTGATCAATTAGAAATAGCCCGGTGCCGCTAGTGCCGATGAGCTTGATCTTGTCGAGAATGCCTTTAAACAGAAACTCTTCTTGATGCTGTTCGGCCACATACCACTGCAAAAATTGCAGGGTTGAATAATCGGGCTCAGTATTAGCGTAATGTACCAGCTCGTTGATGCCCCGCGTGACGTGGGTTTCGTGTTCGTAGATTTTTTCAAACAGATCTTTCAGCGACTCAAACTGGGTCGGGGGCGCCTCCATGCCGCCGAGCACCACAAAGCCGCCGGTTTCGTGCATGTAGGTCAGCAGGCGGTGCATGTGTCCGGCTTCTTCTTGGGCGTGCAGACGCAAAAACTCTTCACAGCCGTCTAACGATTGATAAGCACACCAAGAACTCATCTGCAGATAGAGATGGGAGGAATACATCTCTAAATTGATTTGCTTGTTGAGGCGATCGCTCATGGTTTGAGAAAGCATGAAAACTCCTGGGGTTGAAGGGAGGCATCTCAATCATTCGGGGCTGTTAGCAGCGAGGCGATGTATCGGTTCAGCCGCGAATGAATGAGATAGGGGAGCAGGCTCGATCTATACAGAAAGCACTTCTCCTCCACTCAGGATAATCCCAGAGCTGACAGCATCCGCCGTCACTGATACGCAACGTTACCGCTAGCGGCCAGTCGGTGAGGTCGGCCAGCGTTGGGGGCGAGTGCCCGTCAATGACACTTTGCCGCGGGGGAATACGCTACTCTACAATTCTCAATTGTCGCTGGCGATGCTCACCCGTTGATTACATTACGACCGACTACAGCCGCCGATCTGGATTTTGTATTGGCAGCGGAACAAACTGACGAAAATGCTCAATACGTGCGGCAATGGTCGCGCGATCGCCATTGGCAAGCCTGTGAACAGGCGGACGAGCGCCACTGGATAATCTGGGATGAGGCCACTCAGAGGCGAGTGGGTTACGTCATTGTGTTGGGCGTGCAAGATCCTGATCAGAGTGTGCTGATCAAGCGCATTGTCATTACCGAGAAGGGTAAAGGATATGGCCGCGCCACGCTAGAGCAAGTGTTGAGCAAAGCGTTTTTAGAGTTCGCCGCTCACCGGGTTTGGCTCGATGTGATGGCACACAATGAGCGGGCCAGACACCTCTATCGCAGTCTGGGTCTGGTGGAAGAAGGGCTGCTGCGAGAAGCGGTCAAAACGAGTGCGGGCTTTGCCTCCATGTGGCTGATGTCAATGCTGCGATCGGAGTTTATGGCGCGATCGGCCAGCCTTGAGAGTGTGCCCTCACCATAACGACCAGAGTGTCGGCGCATCGCCAACCGCAGCTTGATCTAGTCATTGTGGATCGCCACAATACGCTTCGACAGCCTCTCAACTCCGAATTCCGAATTCTGCCTGCCAAATTTTGCCATAACGCCCACCAGTAATACCAATTCTCTGAAACTGGGCTGCAGATCTTCCTTTCGACTCCGCTCAAGGAACGTAGGCTGAGCGGAGCGGCGGCGTCAGCCCGACGGGCAGGCCAGGCCAACCCGCAGTGTCTTCGACTGGGAGAAAGCCGACTTGTCTGTGTAGCTGTAATTCGTAGAACTGGCATAAAGGGATGCTGGTGGAGAGCACCCACCGACTTGGTCGGACAGTGACGCAAAATTTAACTTTGCGAAAGTTCCATTTGTTGAGACAGTGAACACTGGACTTTGAATGAACGTGTTAAGCAACAAAGACAATCATGGTGAAAACAGCCTGGGTATTTCCTGGTCAAGGGTCGCAGTCGGTGGGCATGGGGGCCGATGTCATGGCGTTGCCCACAGTGCAAGAGCGGTTAGCGATCGCCGATGACATCTTGGGTTGGTCAGTCAGTGACGTTTGCCAAAGTGAAGACAACAAAGTCTCGGAAACGCGTTACACCCAGCCTTGTTTGTACGTGCTGGAGAGCCTGCTGGTCGATCTGTTGCGATCGCAGGGCCAGGAACCAGACTTGGTGGCCGGTCACAGCTTAGGCGAGTATGGGGCGCTGTATGCTGCGGGTGCGTTTGACTTTGGCGTGGGTCTGCGCTTGGTGAAACTACGCGCTGAACTAATGGCGCAAACTTCAGAAGGAGTGATGGCGGCGCTGATGGGTTTCGATCGCCCCGCCCTCGAAGCGCAAATTGCCGAGACGGCAGGCGTAGTTTTGGCGAATGATAATAATCCCGGTCAGGTGGTGATTTCGGGCACCCCGGAAGGAGTTGATACGGTGTTAGCTGTCGTCAAAAGCAAGCGGGCCGTCAAACTCAACGTTAGCGGGGCGTTTCATTCACCCCTGATGGCTCCGGCCGCCAATGAGTTTCAGTCGGTGCTGGCGGCGATCGAATTTCAGCCGACCCGCGTGCCGGTCTTGTCTAACGTCGATCCGGCTCCGGCCACCGATCCGGCTGCTCTCAAGCAACGGCTGTCGCAGCAGATGACGGGGTCGGTACGCTGGCGCGAAATTTCGCTTACGCTGGCCGAGCAGGGCATTGAGCAAGTGATTGAAGTAGGGCCGGGCAATGTCTTGACCGGGTTAATCAAGCGCACGGTTAAAACGCTGTCGCTCGCGAACGTCGGCACGCTCGAACAATTGAACGCGCTGTAGGCGAGGAAGAGGAGGGTTATGGCTGAGCGCGATCGCGAACCCAGGGCGAGCCTACTGCTGTATTGGCTGTTTAAGTGGTCAGTGGTGAATCCTCTGTTTCGCGTCTACTTTCGCGGGCGGGTCGTGGGAGCGCAGCATGTGCCCCGTCAGGGGCCGATGATTGTCGTCGCCAACCACGCCAGTGACTTTGACCCGCCGCTGCTCTCAAACTGTGTGCAGCGCCCGGTCTCCTACATGGCGAAAGAAGAGCTGTTTAAGGTGCCCGTGTTAGCCCCGGCGATTCGGCTCTACGGCGCTTACCCGGTCAAACGGGGCAGTGCCGATCGCAGTGCTATTCGCGAAGCATTGAAACAGCTCAATCAAGGGTGGGCCGTGGGCGTTTTTTTGCAGGGTACGCGCACCCCCGATGGACGCATTCCTGAGCCTAAGCTCGGGGCGGCGCTGATTGCGGCAAAGGCCCAGGTGCCGCTGCTGCCAGTGAGCCTCTGGGGCACCCATCGCATTCTGACTAAGGGGCAAAAACTGCCGCAGGCGGTTCCCCTCACAGTGCGGATTGGCCAGCCGCTGCCACCACCCCCGACTACCGACAAAACCTTGCTGCTAGAAACCACCCAGCGCTGCGCTGAGGCTATCCATCAGCTCCACGATTTGGGTCGCTGAGGCAGTGGCTCTGAAAATCAAACTTTTCCTAGCCCTCTACTGATCTGTAGTTGTTATCACTCGGTTCCGTAGATGACCAAGCTGCCTCATTCTTCGGGTCAAGCTCAAAGACGAAAATCCTCAGGTATCTTACCCACGATAGGAATGAACCCCTCCACATCAAACTCACTACGACTATCAGCATAACTGGCATAGTAGGGCAAAAAACGCTGAGTAGTCGGGACAAAGATTAACCGCTTACCCTGAAGCTGGTCATATTTCTCTCCGGTAAAGGAAGAGATGCCGACTAGCCCGTTATCAAAAATCTTGAGGTCTGCAGCGAGCGGCTCAATCAGAAAGTTGCCCGAGTAATCAATCAGCCCCTGCAAATCAGCCTCGTCTTCATTCTCTGCCCGAATGGTGACCACAGCCAAACCATTAGCCGCAAACGCTTCTGCCCGGTCAAACTGCGGTTCGATCACAAAAGTCCCCTGGGCATTGACGTAGCCAACATTTTTTCGTGCAAACTGATCTCTTGGCTTGAAAGCTGCTGCTGCTAGACCTTGGGAAAAGAAGGAGTCAAATGCAAGGTAGATATCATCTGATGCTGATAAGTGCCTCTCTAAGTTGCTGTTGAGGTAAGCTTCGCCTTCACGGTCAATAAGATGACCTTCAGCGTCAATGACAGCAGAGCGATTCCAAAACTCTTGAGGGTAATCAGTATCCCCTTCAGCAATCACAACGTCTGCATACCCATTTTTGAATAAGCCTGCCTGCCAATATCGAGGTTCAATCGCATATCCTCCCGTTTTGATGGCATAGCCCCATCGGCCGTGACCCAAATTAGCTTCTACACCATCCGTTGGCGGATATAGAGATAAAGCATAGAAATCAGCTACTTCTTCTTCACTGTAGGGTACACGCACGGGTAACAAACCCTCTGGACTGAAAGGAGTATCTGGATGCCTTATAGGATCATCCACCCCTATTCCCAGAAAGCGTTCCAGCAAGCGCACTTTATTCAATTCGGGTGGAACGAGATACTCACCAGCGCGATTAATCAAGCCGAAGAAATCATAAATTTCATAAGGAGTTGTCGTTTTTAGATCGCCAGGGCCAGGAAGCGAAACTACTGCAACTCCGTTGTAAAAAGAGCGCGTTGCTTGATATCGCGTTTCCACAACAATCTCTCCAAGCGTATTAATGTAGCCGCATTGCTCTGCTTCAACACAAATCGCAGCTAACCCCTCGTGAAAGGGTTTAGCGATAGTGAATTGAGGCGGAATTACAAACTCGCCGGAATAGTTGATGTAACCAACCCTGCCACTCACTTCTTGCTTCAGCGGCAGTAACCCTTCAGAGAAAGAGGAATATCCCTGAAATCCTTCCATACCAGAACTCTCGACAAATTGATTGCCCACCAGCCTGGGCGGGATGAGAAAATGCCCATCCAGGTTGATGTACCCCCATAAGTTATCTGCCCCTTCAGACAAGGGAGCTATTTTGACTCGAGCAACACTGTCTGAAAAGGCAGAGACTGAATCAAAGCACCTCGGGATGACCAGCTTGCCTGTGACGTCCATGTATCCCTTTTTGCCATCGACAAAGCATTCCAGCGAAACGGATTCGGGAGGGTTACCTCCCACAACCGGAATGTCAATCATCCTGGATTGAGTTGAGGCTTCAGTATTTGTCTGAGTATCGGAAATCCGAGGGTTTAGGCCGACGCAGCTCGATGAGATCGCAACCGTTAGTAAACCCAGCAAAATCAAAATGTAAAGTCGCTTGCTCATCTGTATGCTCTACTCTCTGTTTTTCTAGAATGGAGCAGCATTCTTCCAAGGGCGCTTTGCAGCCTGAGGGCTGACACCATTTTTAATTTGTTTCAGAAAATAACCTCCGTGTAGGGTGAGGTCAATCCCCAGCGGATGGCATTGAGTTTCCAGCCTACTTTCTGAGCCACCCATCCGCAGCGAACACCCAGATTTTCATTGTTTGGAGTGGCGAGATCGCATCATAAGCCTTTGCTCTGCAAATATATCCGCGATCTCAGCAGTCTGGTACGGCCCTATTCCCAACTCTCATCTGCAGTCCAGGTGCTGATCGAGCGTAGGCTATCGGGAATTTCCGCATCGGGGGGGAATTCCAGCAGCGTTTCGCGATCGCCCAAATAGCCCGACAGGGCAAACGAGTTCAGCAGACGGCACAGCGCCACCCACACTGACTGGTCAAACTCCCAGGGCTGATCAAACCGGGCCGTATCGGCGATGGATTTCAGCGCCCAAAAGTAGCTGTTGCGCACCACCGGCCCCTGTTTTTTGTAGGGGGGCACGTCATCTTTGTGCAGCAGCAAAATCGGAGAATCAAGGCGACAGCGCATAGGGCAAGGGCAAAAACGAACGGCACGCCGGGTACGCAAATTTGAGCGATCGCCGCAATGGCGGCCCAGGCTTTTGATACCTTAAATTTATTGGGCACTTATTTCCAACCCTTTCGTTGAGTGCTCGCCGACAAAGTTATGACAGCCGCTGTTTGTGTTCAAAATTTGCATAAGGTCTACGGCAACGTGCATGTGGTCAAAGATCTGTCTTTACTCATTCAACCTGGCGAGAGTTTTGGTCTGCTGGGGCCTAATGGGGCAGGCAAATCGACCACAATTCGCATGTTGACCACTCTGACCCAGCCCTCCGACGGCAACCTGGTGGTGGCGGGTCATGACGTGCAGCGCCAGCCAACGCAGGTGCGCGAACAAATTGGCGTCGTCTTGCAGCAAACTAGCGTCGATGGCGATCTGACCGTTTGGGAAAATATGGAGCTGCATGGTCGCATGCACCACATCCCCGCTGGGCCGCGACAAAAACGCATCCAAGAATGGCTCGATTTTGTGGAATTAAGCGATCGCCGCGACAGCAAGGTCAAAACCCTCTCGGGCGGCATGAAGCGGCGACTGCAGATTGCCCGCGCCCTGCTGCACAATCCGAAAATCTTGTTTTTAGATGAGCCCACGGTGGGGCTCGATCCACAAGCCCGCCGCCGCCTCTGGGAAATCATTCGGAATCTTAATCGCCAAGGCATGACCATGCTGCTGACCAGCCACTATATGGAAGAAGTGGAATTTCTCTGCGATCGCGTTGGCATTCTTGACCAGGGGCAGCTGATTGAGCTGGGCACCGTCGAAGAGTTGCGCCAGAAGCATGGTGAAGGCATCGTCATGAAACAGCAGGGCGATCGCTGGGACTATCAGTTCTTTCCAACCCTGGTGGCGGCTAACGAATACTTCGATCAGCAGCCCGACAAAACCGGCATGATGACCCGGCCTTCGAATTTAGAAGATATCTTTGTAGAACTCACCGGTCGCAATCTGGATTAACCGCCGCGATGCCTAAACTGGCCAGCGTCATCGAAGCCATCCTGTATCTCAAGGGCCGCCCCCTCAACATTGCCCGCCTCGCCGAGCATGCGGGCTGCGATCGCGAAATGGCCGAGGAAGGGCTGATGGAGCTCATGAACGACTATGCCCATCGCGAAAGTGCCCTCGAAATCATTGAAACCAAAGAGGGTTATTGTCTACAGCTTAAGTCGGGCTTTCGCCATTTGGTCGATACCCTGATTCCTCTTGATCTGGGGGTCGGCGCGTTGCGCACGCTAGCGGCGATCGCCCTGCGTGGCCCTCTGGCGCAAACGGATTTGATTGACCTGCGCGGATCGGGCGCCTATCAGCATGTGCATGAATTGGTGCGATTGGGATTTGTGCGCAAGCGTCGTCAGTCAGACGGGCGATCGTTCTGGCTGCAGGTGACCAACAAGTTTCACCAACATTTTGAAATTGATGATTTACCGGCGTTTACGCAAAAAGTCGTGCCGCCAGTGGCTGAGTCTGATGCAGAGGCAGAACCGTCGAGCGAAGCTGCGGCAGAGCCAACCATCCCCGCTGATCCCGAAGCGTTAGCTGCTGCGGTCTCTGGAACCGTCGAGTCAGACAATCATGGTCTGGCCTCTCCAGAAGCAGTTTCCTAGGCAGCTTTGCCAATGGGCGCTTAGATTCTTGGAAGCGAAGTCTATGTGCCCATTTCTACACCCTTTGCCAGGGCCGTTAAGACTGCTGTGCTGAAGCCAGCTGCCCCCTCTGTGCCCCAGCCTGGATCAGATGATGGCAAGAGCCTGAGCACGGGGAGTCTGACTTCGCGCCCTGTGATTAACCGTCTGCCACACATCAGATTCTGCCGAAATGGTGACAGCCCCTGGGCAAAAGCCAATCATTTGCTAAAGTAGTAGCACAATCGAGTCCAAAATCCCGTTGTTTGAAGATGAATCAAGCTGAACTGCTTCGATTCAGGTAAAAACATCAAGCATCCGAGCACTGCAATGACTGGAATAATCAAGTCATTGAATCTGAGGTTAAGGGAGATAGTAAACAGAGCTTTATGACATTTAACCCTGAGCGCGTTGATTTTGTTGGTCTGCACGTCGATGATGAGGCGGGCAACCAGCTGCTTCAATATCTCAAGCATCAGTCGCCTGATGTGTTGAGCCGAGTAGCCCAGGCGGTCACTCCCGAGATTAAACAAATTATTTCTCAAAATGTCCAGGGACTCATCGGAGTCTTGCCGGGCGATGGCTTCAACGTCCAAATCACCACTGATCGCGAGAACCTGGCGGGTCTTTTGGCGTCGGCCATGATGACGGGCTATTTCTTGCGTCAAATGGAACAGCGCATGGAAATGGAAGTTTCCCTCACCGGTTCTCTTCTATCGGACGAAGACGAAGACGATTTTCAGTAAATCAGTCAAGACGATACTCGTCGGAGCGGGTTTTGTTGATGCTCTATGGCTGCGAAATCTAGGTTTCTAGCTAGACCTGCCCTTACAGTACCGGTCGGTTCTTGCGAGGACATTCCCTAGCTGGCCCAGTCGCAGCCTTGACCAGCAAAACACGGCTCCGTGGGGTAACGGAGTTTCGCTCTATGTTCTTAGTCGTCCTCTTCAATCACGGCGGAGCGATCGAGCAGCAGCAGGTTCCGCAGCGCATCGGTATCCAGTTCGGTAAGCCACTGTTCACCGGCCCCGACCACCTGCTCAGCCATGGCTTTTTTCGATTCAATCATTTCGTGAATCTTCTCCTCTAGCGTGCCCGTGGAGACAAACTTGTGCACCTGCACGTTTTTGGTCTGGCCAATGCGAAAGGCCCGGTCAGTGGCCTGGTTTTCGACTGCCGGATTCCACCAGCGATCGAAGTGAAACACGTGATTGGCACGGGTGAGGTTGAGACCCACACCGCCTGCCTTGAGCGACAGAATAAACAGTCGTGGCCCGCTGGGATCATGCTGGAAGCGATCGACCATTTCTTCGCGCTTGTTTTTAGTCGTACTGCCGTAGAGGAATAGGGTTTCTTGACCGAACTGTTGGGTGAGGTGAGCCTGCAGCTGTTTGCCCCATTCGGCAAACTGGGTAAAGATCAGCGCCCGATCGCCCTCCGCCAACAGTTCATCCACCATTTCATCAAAGCGCAGGAGCTTGCCTGAGCGCCCCGGAGCCACAGTCCCGGTCTCTTCTTTGAGAAACTGGGCGGGATGGTTGCAAATCTGCTTGAGTTTGGTGAGCAACCCTAAAATCTGGCCGCGCCGCTGCACGCCCTCGGCAGCTTCGATATCGCGCATTGCCTTTTCGACCGTGGCCTGATATAGCTGAGCCTGCTCCTTCGCCAGACTGCAAAACACCGTCATTTCCTGCTTTTCGGGCAGGTCTTGAATGATGGTGCGATCGGTTTTTAACCGGCGCAAGATGAAAGGCTGCACCAGCGATCGCAGCGTTTTCAGCGAGGCCGTGTCACCATAGCGCTCGATCGGCGTGGCAAAGCGCCGCTGAAAAAAGTTTTTCGGCCCCAGGTAACCAGGGTTGAGAAAATCCATAATGGCCCACAGCTCACCCAGGCGATTTTCGACCGGGGTGCCCGTCAGCGCAATGTGAAACTGCGCTTCAATCTGACGGACAGCCTTGGACTGTTTGGCATCAGCGTTTTTGATGTTTTGCGCTTCATCCAGCACGATGCCCAGCCAGTCTACCCGGTTAAAGTCTTTGAGGTCGCGCTGGGCCAGGGCATAGCTGGTAAGCACCAGATTGGCGGTCTTGGCTTTGCGGGCAAAAACGGCAGCGTGCGATCGCTTGTCGCCATGGTGCATCAGCACCTTGAGGTCGGGACCAAATTTGTGGACTTCCCGCTCCCAATTGCCCAGCACTGATGTCGGGCAAACCAGCAACACCGGCCCATCCAGCAGGTCGCGAGCTTTCATCGTTAGCAAAAACGCAATCAGCTGAATGGTTTTGCCCAAACCCATATCGTCGGCGAGGCAAGCCCCTAGCCCCCACTGTTCCAGAAACGTCAGCCACGAGACTCCCCGCGCCTGGTAGGGCCGCAGCTGACCGACAAAGCCCGGGGGCTCGCTGATCGGCTCTAGGGACTGGTTGCCCTCGGTCAGCGTCGAAATCAAATCCTGCAGAATGCCCGAGGCCTCAAACTTGACCACCGGCAGCTTGTCGATGATTTGAGTGTCGCCGGTGCTCAAACGCAGGGCATCTTCGACGTTGAGTTCGATCGGGGTATGACGTCGTTTAAAGAAATCACGCGCGGTGCGAACGTCTTGGGGCCGCAGCTCGACCCACTGACCGTCGATTTCGATTAGCGGCGTTTCTTGTGCCACCAGCTTCTCAAAGTCTCTTTGCGAAAGCTTTTGGCCTGCCAGCGATAGCTCCCATTCCACATTCAGTAAACTCTTGAGCCCGAGCCGCTGACGGGCTTTACGACCCGGTGCCTGGGCCTGCACCTGAATGCCCAAGCGATTGTCTTGCGCCTCTGATGACAAACCGGGCGGCAACAGCACACCAAACCCCGCGTCCCGCAGGCGATCGAGAGTGGCTTTGAGAAAGACAAAGGTCTGAGCGGGGTCGAGGGGAATGCGGCTGGGATGGCGCTGCTGCAAACTCTCGCGGATCGAGTCGCTAAAGCGGGCCGCGCGACCCAGTCCCGCCAGGAGCGTCTCTTGGGGGGATTGCACAATCTGGTCGTCAATCACCGCCTCATCCACAGGATGTTGCCAGACGGTGGCGGCGGCAATGAGGCGCGATTCATCGTCGCGTGACTGCAGATAGTAGCCCAGGTGCCAGGGGTCGGCCTCAGCGGTCGGTGGCTCGAGTTGAAAGCAGACGCGCCAGCGATTTTGGTCGGCGCTGTTTTGCAACGGCGACGTCCAGGTGGTGAGGGCATCGCGCAGGCGGGCAGTGGCGATCGCACTGGTGTCGAGCTGACTGACATGACCGCTGAGGGCATCCAGCCACTCTCGCAGGGGCAGGTCGGGGCTCAGCAGGTCGGTGCTACTGACCGGTTGCGCCTGCGATCGCACTTGGGCGTCAACCATGTGCGCCAAAAAGTCACAGAGCTGCTCCTCCGGATCTGCACCATAGGGCACGCTGAGGCCCACAGACTGGCCTTTACGGGCTTTGGGCACCGGCTGGTAGGTGCGACAGCTGGGGGGCATGATCTGGCTAAAAAGCCGCAGGCGCTGGGCATCGGTATCGCTATCGAGCAGCAGTCGCCAGCGGGCCAGCATTTTTTTGTTGGGCGTGAGGGCGATCGCGGGCAGATATTTGCCCCGCGCCTGCAAATCGAGACTCCACCGCGCGGCGTGGGACCAAAATCGTAGATCATCGCCGAGGGTAATGCCGCTGATTTCCCGCTGTCCCAGCGGCAACCCTTCTAAAAAGTGAGCGGTCTCGGCTGGGGTCAGCAGCACGCCCTGTATGCGCCAGGGATGCAGCGCGATCGCCGGGTCGTCACTGGCTAGCGCATCGGCAGAATGTTTGGGCAGGCAGGCCGTCTCCCGCAGCTCGGTTGGTAGTGACAGGCTCTGCTCGGTCGCCCGCGCCCCCTTCGCGCTGCTACGACGCTTGGTAGTGGCGCTGCCCATTTCCACCCAAAATGTTTTGGGTAAGCCGCCAATTGCCTTCAAACTTTCCAGCAGGTCAGAAATGGCCATGCCAAACGGCTGGGCTTGCAAGACCGGCTCAGCTGGCAGACTATCTGGATCGAGTCGTCGCCACACCTCACCCCAGATAAAAAACTGCTGATTTTCGACTAGCCAGCTTCCATGTACGATTGCCATGCCACACTCAAATCAATCAACAAACCTTTGATGCCTCAGCCTGATCGTCTATGGATTTTCCCATTTACCGTCACACCAAGTCTGAACTGCCCGTCTGTGTTGATCTGATGCAGCCCCATGAAGCGACTGGGGTCAGAGCAATGCTGAATCAGATCGTGTTAGACGGGGTGAGTTATCCTCAATCGGCCCCCCTTTCAGTAGAGGCCTTTGCGAATTATTGGCTGAAAGGCGAAGCGTTTGTCGTGCGCCTGCCAGTGCCAGCCGATGCGAACCACTCGGCTCAGGTCGTGGGGGCATTCTATCTTAAACCCAACTTTCCTGGACGCTGTAGCCACATTGGTAATGCCGGATTCATTGTAGCGCCTCAAATGCGGGGTCAGGGGCTGGGCCGCCTGATGGGCGAAGTCATGCTGGCTGTCGCCCGCGATCGCGGCTACCGCGCTGTGATGTATAACCTCGTGTTTGAGACGAATGTGCCTTCCCTCAAGCTGTGGCAGTCTTTGGGATTTCACGAGATTGGTCGGGTGCCCCAGGCGGCCTATTTACCAGACGGGCGCTACGTCGATGCGGTGATGCTGTATAAGTCGCTGGTTGAGGCGGCGGGAGCAGGCGAGTAGAGAGAGGAGCCGTAGTGGACAAAGGGCATTGAGACTGAGGGAGCCGGAGGACGATTGAATGCATCCTAATTCACCTGAGTTCGGGATAAGTGCATCAGGCACGCTTACCCGCCGATTGAAGCGACAATCTCCTCTGGGGCGGGGTGCCAAAAGCAGGGTGGGTATCGTCCTTCCGCTGAGAGTGGTTCAATCCACCCCATTAGCTCCTCCTCAGAGGGGACAGAAACGGAGTTTGGCTTAACCTGAACTGGCGTTAATTCGTCTTGGATAACCCGGCTCGCGGGCAAGATGTCCGCCCTAAACGCATTGATTAACTGGCAAATCTGGGATGTTCCCAAGACGATAGGTCTACCGTTTTTACTGGGTGCCAAAGCCGCCGCCGCCGGGAGTTTCGATCACGAACGTGTCGCCTGCCGCCATCTCCACGGTGGCGGTGCCAGCGAGGTCTTCGCGGCTACCATCGTGGCGCTGAATCCAGTTATGGCCGACGGTGCCAGCTTCACCCCCCGCCTGCCCAAAAGGAGCAGTCCGCCGATGGCTAGAGAGAATCGCGGCGGTCATTGGTTCAGTGAACTGCAGCCGTCGAATCACCCCATGCCCCCCGCGATGCTGGCCCGCGCCACCGCTGTTGGGCCGAATCGAAAAGCTTTCTAACCGCACGGGGAATCGCCATTCCAGCACTTCTGGATCGGTGAGGTGAGAGTTGGTCATGTGGGTTTGCACGGCGTCGGTGCCCGCAAAGTCAGGCCCCGCCCCAGATCCGCCGCAGATGGTCTCGTAGTACTGGTAGCGCTGATTGCCAAAGGTGAAATTATTCATCGTGCCTTGAGAGGCGGCTAAGACACCCAAAGCGCCATACAGCGTATCCACGATCGCCTGGGAGGTTTCGACATTACCGGCCACTACCGCAGCGGGGTAGGCCGGATTGAGCAAACAGCCCTCGGGAATGATGATGTCCAAGGGCTGGAGACAACCGGCATTGAGCGGGATGTCATCGTCCACCAGGGTTCTAAACACATAGAGCACCGCCGCCTTGCAGATCGCCGAGGGGGCATTAAAGTTGTTGCTGAGCTGGGGTGAGGTGCCGGAAAAGTCAATGGTGGCGCGGCGATCGCCCTTGTGAATTTGAATGGCGACTTGAATGCGGTCGCCGCTATCTAGCTCATAGGTAAAGCTGCCATCGCTGAGCCGATCAATTGCTCGCCGCACCGATTCTTCCGCATTATCCTGCACATAGCCCATATAGGCTTGCACGGTTGCTAACCCATACTGCTCCAGCATCCGCTGCAGTTCCTGTACGCCTTTCTCATTGGCGGCAATTTGTGCCTGCAGGTCAGCAATATTCTGAGTCGGATTGCGCACCGGATATTTTCCTGCTGTCAACCGCTGTCGCAGTTCGGCCTCGCGAAACTGGCCCGCTTCGACCAGTTGAAAGTTGTCAAACAGCACGCCTTCCTGCTCGACCGAGGTGCTATCAGAGGGCATTGACCCGGGCGTGATGCCGCCTATGTCGGCATGGTGGCCGCGCGAAGCCAGGTAAAAAATGGCCTGATCTTTCCCGGCTTCAAAGACGGGGGTAATGGCGGTGACATCGGGCAGGTGGGTGCCGCCGTGGTAGGGATTGTTCAAGATGAAAACATCCCCCGGTTGCAGCGTGTCACCGTGGCTGTCGATCAGCGATCGCACACTCTCACTCATCGACCCCAAATGCACGGGAATATGAGGCGCATTCGCGACCAGCTGCCCGGTTTGGTCAAAGATGGCGCAGGAGAAATCGAGTCGTTCTTTGATATTCACTGAATAGCTGGTGTTTTGCAGCGTGGTGCCCATCTGTTCAGCGATCGAGCGAAACAGATTGTTGAAAATTTCCAGCATGACGGGGTCAGCGGTCGCAGTGTTGATGTCGGTACTCTCTGACCTCTCCGGTGGGGCTTGATAGGTGAGGATGAGGTAGTTGCGATCGCTCACCTCAACCCGCCAGTCCGGTTCAATCACGTTGGTGCCGGTGGCTTCCACAATCAGCGCTGGCCCAGAAACGGTATCGCCGGGCTGCAAATCTGGCCGCTGATAAATGGGCGTCTCATGCCAGTCATCCGCCGTGTAAATTTTCACTTGGGCCACCGGCTGGGGGCGATCGCCCGACCGGCGTGCTTGCTTGGGCTCATCGGCCTGCTGGCTTTGCGCCACCAACTCAATTGAAATGGCCTCCACCACCAAGGCTTTGTCTGCCGCCACAAAGCCATAGCGCTGCTGATGTTGGGCTTCAAACTGGTGTTGCATCCGCTCCGCCGTGTCAAACTCAACCAGCAGCGTCGAGTCGGTGCCGTCATACTTGAGGTGCGCCTGCTGCCGGGTTTCCACAGCGATCGGCTGCACTGACTGCTGCGCCAGTTCGGCCTCCGCGTCGGCAATCAGCTCATCAAAGCGAGGCGATAGATCTAAGGCCGCCGTCAGTGGGGCTTCCACTGAGCTTTCTCGCAACACGCGCAGTTCCGCGAGGCCAATGCCATAGGCCGACAGCACCCCCGCATAGGGATGGATCAAAATTCGTTGCATGCCCAGCGCCGCCGCAATCAAACAGGCATGTTGTCCGCCGGCCCCGCCAAAGCAGCAGAGCGCGTATTTAGACACGTCATAGCCTTTTTGCAGCGAGATTTGTTTGATCGCGCTGGCCATCTTCTCCACCGCGATGCTCAAAAAGCCATCGGCTACCGCAGCGGCACTCCGGCCATCGCCAATCTCAGCTGCCAGTTGCTCAAATTTCTCCGCCACAACCGGTTGATTCAACGGCGCATCGGCTTTGGGGCCAAATACCTTGGGGAAGAAATCGGGCTGGAGTTTGCCCACCTGCACGTTGCAGTCCGTGACGGTGAGCGGCCCGCCCCGGCCATAGCTCGCCGGCCCTGGATTCGCCCCCGCAGACGCCGGCCCAACGCGATAGCGACTGCCGTCATACTGCACAATGGAGCCGCCGCCTGCCGCCACCGTATTGATGGCCATCATCGGCGTGCGCAGCCGCACACCCGCCACTTCGGACTCAAAGGTGCGCTCATATTCACCGGCATAGTGGGCCACATCGGTAGAGGTGCCGCCCATATCAAAGCTGATAATCTGCTCGAAGCCGGCCAGCTCGCTCGTTTTCACGGCACCCACGATGCCTCCAGCTGGCCCCGAGAGAATGCTGTCTTTGCCCTGGAAAAACTGCGCGTCACTCAGGCCGCCATTCGACTGCATAAACATCAGCAGCGGCGCGTGATCAGTACCTGAAATCTGACTGGTCACGCGATCGACATAGCGCCGTAAAATTGGTGAGAGGTAAGCATCGACCACCGTCGTATCGCCCCGGCTGACCAGTTTCATCAGCGGGCTGACCTGATGAGACAGCGAAACCTGCGTGAAGCCGATCTGCTGGGCTAGTTCGCCCAGGGTTTGCTCGTGCCGGGGGTAGCGATAGCCGTGCATTAGGGCGATCGCACAACTGCGAATCCCGGTGTCGTAAGCTGCTTGTAGCTGTTGTTGGGCCGCGTCCGATCGCAATGGCGTCAACACCTCACCCTGAGCGCTAATTCTCTCCTCAATTTCGACTACCTGCTCGTACAGCATCTGCGGCAGCACAATCTCGCGAGCAAAGATATTAGGCCGATTTTGATAGCCGATTCTGAGGGCATCGCCAAAGCCTTGGGTGGTGACAAACAGGGTGCGATCGCCTTGGTGCTCTAGCAGCGCATTGGTTGCCACTGTCGTGCCCATCTTGATCCCCGCAATCCGCTCCGCCGGAATCGGCTCGTCTGGGCCTAGCTGCAAACAGTCGCGAATCCCCTGAACGGGCGCATCCTGATACTGCTCAGGATTTTCTGACAGCAGCTTATGAATGACGATTTTGCCGTCAGGTCGCTTAGCGACAACGTCGGTAAACGTCCCGCCTCGGTCGATCCAAAACTGCCACTGCCCATCGGACTTACCCGTGTCGGTACCCGCTGCTGTTTGATGCATAGATGCTTTAACTCAACTCAATCAATCACCATTTGCTGCAGACTACGGGCAAAACTAGGGTACGTCATCCATTAACCCCCAGAAGCCTTTGAGAATAAGCAGCACCGTGCCCGCATTCTAGGGGCTGCGTCCTGCTGATTGAAAGTATGTGACAGCTAAATGATGACAGCCCCTCAAACACACCAAATACTTGCAACAGCTGGATGTCGCCCGTGATCGCGTCTACCGCGCCGTGATGTCTGACCTCGTGTTTGAAACGGGCCTTTCAAGCCAGTTGTGCTCAAGTCGCGTGGGAGCGGGCCAAGCGTTGGTTATGCAGCGATAAAAAAAGGCCCCGACCACACCCAGTCCCCTTGCCAGGCAGGGAATAGGATGAGATCGACAACTACTCAACTCCGGGCACCAAGATGGTCAGCGAGGTCGCGTGATGCCAAAACTTCTAGCACCGGGTTGGCTAACGTCACCAACATTAGGAATACCGACACCCCGCCCCCCGGGTGCACCACCACCAATATTAGGCATGGCAGTAGCACCCATACCAGGTACAACACCCACGCCAGGCGGCACGACGCCAACGCCAGGGATAATGCCCACGCCAGGGGGGACAACACCCACGGCAGGGATAATGCCCACGCCAGGCGGCACGACGCCACCCACACCAAATTGAGTGCGCCCGTCAAAATCGACAATAGTCGTCTGGGCGTTAATCGTTCTAGTCACGGGAGCAGTTTGGGCCTGGGCTAATTGGGAGTTGCCAATCAGGATAGTGCTCGTGCTAACCACCGCTAATAGCAGTTTAGGTAAATAGTCAATCGAAAAGTTGAAGGTCATTGGGGTCTCCAGCGCAGCTTGAGCTTGTATGAGGAATCTAGTCAGAGTCAATGGTCTAATCAGAAACACATTCATATGCTAAAAATCACCGATGGCATCAGGCCTGAAGCAAACCGCCTAAAGGCGGGGGGACAATAGTCCTCAATCCAGTTAGGACAATTATCCTAAGCCTCTGGACAAAATAGTCGGTGCGACTGCTGGTTGCCTTTTTCGAAAGCCTTGCCCGGCTGTTCCCCGGCTCTCGCCACTCTGATCTACGCCCCCTTATTCCGAGGTCTTCAACTATGACGTTGGGGTATGACAGACAACGCGATCGCGACCGTTCTCTTTGGCCTGATAGAGCGCTTCATCAGCAACTTTAATCAAGTCATCTGGGGCTTTGAGCGGATGGGGTGACATCACGGCGACGCCGAGACTCATCGTGACAAACGGGCACACTTGTGAGCCGCGATGGGGAATTTTTTGTTCGTGCATGTGGGCACGGATTTTTTCGGCTACGGTTTCCGCCCCTTCAACCCCCGTATTGGGCAATACGACGGCGAACTCTTCGCCACCGTAGCGAGCCACCATATCCGCTGGGCGCTGCACTGTCGTGCGCAAAATGGCGGCTACTCGGCGCAGACATTCGTCCCCCGCCTGGTGCCCATAAATATCGTTAAACGCTTTGAAATGGTCAATATCCACCATGATTAGCGCCAGCGTTGATTTTTCTCGCATCAACCGCCGCCATTCGTGATTGAGAAACTGTTCAAACCGTCGTCGATTGGCTACCTGCGTCAAGCCATCGAGATAGGCAAAGCGCTGGAGTTTTTGGTTAGCCTGAGTCAGGCTATGGTGCAGCCGATCGCGCTGCACGGCCGTACTCACCAAGCGACCTAGGGTTTCTAACAGTCGGCGTTCCTCGGGCTGCCACGTCCTGGGCTGTTTTGATTGGGCTGACAGCAGGCCCCAGAGTTTTTTGTCTTCTAACAGAGGCACCGTCAATTCAGCGGTGATTTGAAAAAAGCCCAAGAACTCGAGTTCTTCCTCGCTGAACGACTGTTCGTTCACATCGCAAACTGCGATCGGATACCCCTGCTGATATTTTTGCAGGTAGGCCTCTTTCATCGCCCAAGGGTGGCGCATCTCCCAAGTCAGCATTGACTCAGTGCCCGCCGTGTGGGCTTCGAATGTGACCCTGCCCGCCATCTTTGGCTGCAGCAAATCAATGATGCTGAGTCGGTCAACCTGCAAAAGACAGCGGATCTCTTGCACCACCTGTGGTAAGACCTCGTTGAGATCGGTCGAGCGATTGATTTCCTGAGAAATTTTTGCCACCAGGTGATCGCGTTTCGCCTGTTCGATCAGCTTTGCTTCGGCCTCTTTTTGCACGGTGATGTCAAACGTCACCCCGGCCATGCGAATGATTTGTCCCTTGGCATTGCGCACCACCTGCCCCCGTTGACTGAGCCAGCGCACCGATTGGTCAGCTAAGGTGACCCGAAACTGGGCGGCAAAATGATGTGGCGGCTGCATGGCCTGATCGATCGCTGTGTGGAGATCGGCGCGATCGACCGCCTGGACCAACGCTAAATAGGTGTCTGGCTTGCCGTCAAAACCACCCGGTTTCAACCCAAATAGCTGCTCTTGAGGCGATGACCACATCATTTCTTGGTTGAGAAAATGCCAGTCCCAAATGCCCACCGTGGCCGCCTCTAGGGAATCGCGGAAAAAATCAGTCTCGGTTTGCAGCAGGTCGTTGGTGTGTTTGTGGGCCGTGATGTCACTCAGCACTAAGTACACGCCGGCCAACTGATCGCCTAGCCATTGAGGCGTCAGGCTGACATGCTTATACTGCTTCTTCGGATTAAAGCTGCCGATGGGCAGGCACATATTCACTGTTTTCCCCTGCCAAGCTTGGTGCAGCGCGCTCTGCAGCTGATGATAAATGACTGGGCCGACCACCGTTTGCAGGTTCTGGCCCTGGATGTGGTCTAAGGTCTCATCAAAGGCTTTGAGATAAGCGTGGTTAGCAAAGTAGTGCTGTTCTTGGGTATCTAAATAGGCGACGAGACTCGGTACCGCATTCGCAATCTGCTGAAGGGGGGGGGGACAGGGCGAGTTCGAGATCGCCGGCTCGGTCACCGACCGGCTGATCACAACGGCGTACTGCCGCTGGCTAGTTGGGTCAGCACTGGTGGATTCAGGTATGGCTAGTGCTTGCACCGCGACGCAGCGATCGCGCCCGTGTAAGTCCGTATAGCGCAAGGTTTGTTCGGCAAACGGTTGACTCTTGAGCGCTCGCACACAGGGGTAGTCAGCGATCGCGAGTGGACGATTTGTCCCATTGGCCAGCGCGATCGCCGTGAGCCCCCAAGCCTCAGAACGACAGTGTTCTTCGCGATAGGCATGAGCGGTGGCGTAGCCCAACAATTCGGCGGCGACGGCGTTGGCGTAAATTAAGCGCCCCTCTGAATCAAAAATTTGTAGTCCGTCACTCAGGGCACTCCAGAGCGGTACAAAGGCCGCCAGGGTGGATGGCAGGCTAGCATCGCCCAGTGGAGAAGGGAGAGCTGGAGTGAGATCTGACAATGGGTTTGATACAGGCGTCGAAGACAACAGAGCCACCGCTCGCAAATGATGAGTCAAAGAATGTTGATGCCGATGCCGCAACGATGGTTGCGTCTCGTGTCACAAGGGGATTAAGTAAACGGGGAAAGAATTGTCGCGATCGTAAGCCCTGATCATATTTACTAGCATGCCCCGTTCCATCAGGCCGCTGAAAACGGGGGCGATCATCCGCAATGAAATGTAAAAACTTGAATCGTTGATCGGTAGGACTTTTGTTCTAGCATAGTATCCAGGCTGAATGCTGGATGTGAGTCTATGTCTTCATTGTCTGCTGCGACTCTGTTAGCGCCCTTAGAACTTAAGTTTTTGTTGTTATTGCTCCCCTATCCTCACTACCGGGCCGCAATGACCAAGCTTTGCCCCCAACCCAAGTTGTCAGGGGTGCAGCGCGATCGCCTTTGCCAGCAGCTCCGACAGCGCCACTGGATTGACTACGAAGAAATCGTCACCCGCTTTGGCCTCACCGCCCGTGGCCGCACTCTATTAGACCTAGATACCTCGGTATGGCCAATTACCCCCGACGAAAAATACGTCTTGCAGTCGTGCCAATACCGCAGCATCACGCCGGGCCAAATCTCTGCCAAAGTGCCAGATGATCAGCGTCAGCGCCTGATTGTTGCTCTCGCTGAGCAGCAGCTCGTCCGCATTACCCAACGTCGGTTGGGCGACGTTTGGCTCACCGCTGCCGGGCAGCAATTTCTGCGAGACGAGTATGTGCCTCAGAGCGATACGCTGACCATTAGCTGGACGCTGATGGGCCACTATCTACAGTTTATGCGTCGGGCTGCTAGCCACGGTGAATGTCCTACTCCGGCCCTCACTCAGCGCCGCGATCGCGATATTGCCGCACCGCTCCCGACAGCACCCAAAATGTCTAGTCTTTGAAGCGCTGGCGATTTCCCCGCTAACAGGAGCGCTCAGCGGGGGAAGCGGCGATGCACCAGTTAAGCCGGAGTCGTGTGGTTCCCATCAGCCCGGCTGCCCGTCATGATAGTGAGACTGACGCTGTGGTCTCGTTGTGATGATGTTTGTCTGCCAACCTCCGCCGCCCCTACAGCCGGGTGATGAACTGATGGTCATTGCGCCCAGTGGGGCGCTGCGAGAGTTGACGGCATTTCAGGCTGGCGTGGCCATCTGGGAAGCCCGAGGCTACCGAGTCAAGCTGCTGCCTGGGTTGGATGCCCAGTGGGGCTATTTGGCGGGGCGTGATGACCAGCGTCGCCAACAGCTACTGACGGCCTGGCAAGCGCCTACCTGCCGGGGCATTCTCTGCGCTCGTGGCGGCTACGGCGGCACTCGCCTGCTCGAAAATTGGCAATGGCCCACCACGTCACCCAAATGGCTGATCGGCTTCTCCGACATCACCAGTTTGCTGTGGAGCTTGAGTCAGCAAGGCATTGCCAGCGTGCACGGGCCGCTGTTAACCACGCTGGGGCAAGAACCCGACTGGTCGCGGCAGCGGTTGTTTGACTGGGTGAGCGGTCGGGCGATCGCCCCCTTGCAGGGTGTGACCTGGCAGCCGGGGCAAGCGACCGGCAGACTCTTGCCTGCGAATCTGACGGTGGCGACTCATCTGCTTGGGACCCCCCATGAGCCTGATTTGAACGGTGTGATCCTCGCGTTTGAAGACGTTACCGAAGCGCCCTATCGTCTCGACCGGATGCTCACGCACTGGCGTATGCTGGGCAAATTTGCCCCGGTTGCGGGCGTGGCGATCGGCCGGTTTAGCCGCTGTGAGGCCCCGGATGGCATTCCCAGCTTTGATGTGGAAACCGTGCTGCGCGATCGCCTCAATGATTTAGGGATTCCCGTTGTCGCCGAGCTCCCGTTTGGTCACGATGGCGTGAATGCGGCTCTGCCTGTCGGGGTTTCAGCCACCCTGGATGCGGACGCCGGCACCTTGACCGTACATCGCTAACGCCAGGCTTCTAGCTTGCGCCCTGAACCCTAAACCTGAAGCCCCGCGAGCGAGCAGTGGATATATGTGCGCCGCATTCTATTCGCAGATGCTGGCTTACGCAGTCCGGACTTACTCCGCCACGCCAGAGGCATCAGCAGTATCAGATGCGGTACTACGGCAATAGCCCTTGACTGAGTTCATCATTGTCGCGCCACAAAACTCTGTGTTGTGAACGGTGACGTCGTTCATCCGGGCGTTTCTCAGGTTGGCCCCACTCAGGTCAGCGCCCGTCAGGTTGACCGAATGAAACCGCGTCCAACGCAAATCAGCATCCTGCAGATTGGCTCCCCTGAGGTCAGCATCTCTGATATCAACCCCAATCAAACGACATCCCTGACAGCTTTTCGTCAGCCGTAGTCGCCACACCCGAATCGGCGCTTCAGCCTGCAGCACCGTCAGCACCAGCACCGTCGTCAGCAGAATTCGGAGCAGCTTCATTTCAACCTCTCGGGGTGAAAACAAGGGGAGTTCACCATCAGCTTGACGGCAATTGCCCTCGACGGCGGTAACAGGGTTATCCAAATATTAAGGGTCAGTCTCTCTCTGCTTCAAGAACTGATATTACACAAAGCTCTCTACCATCAAGGGTGGGAGGATTCTCCGCAGGAAATAAAGTTTTGTAACACAATAGAGGAGTAGATTGCTGGTCGAAAACACGATGACGGTTACCCAAGATGCACCTCAATCGCTCCAAATTCCGCAAACGCTGCCTGCGGGTGGCCCCGATCGCGATCGCTTCGACTGGGCTGAGGCTTGGTATCCCGTCCACTATGTCGAAGATTTAGACCCCACTCGACCGACTCGCTTCACCTTGCTCGACCAAGACATCGTTATCTGGTGGGAGCCCCAGAGCGCTACCTGGCGAGTCTTTGCCGACCAGTGCCCCCACCGCCTGGCACCCCTTTCCGAAGGACGGATTAACGAAGCGGGGCAGTTGGAATGTCCCTATCATGGCTGGGCGTTTTCGGGAGAGGGGGCTTGTGAGCACATTCCCCAAGCCGCTGCCGATAGTGAAGCGCTGACCTCGAATCGGGCCTGTGCGCAGTCGATGCCGACCACCGTGCATCAGGGGCTGCTCTTTGTGTATCCGGGTCAGGCTGAGAATGCGGCCCAGGTGCCCGTACCCGGCATCGACCCGTTAGTTGAAGAGCCCGATGGCTGGGTGCTGCTCAACACCTTTCGCGATTTGCCCTACGACGCCCTGACCCTGCTGGAAAACGTGCTAGATGCCAGCCACATTCCTTACACCCACCACGAAACCGTGGGCAAGCGCGAAAACGCTGCCCCGATGGAAATGGAGGTTTTAGAGTCGGGCAAGCAGGGCTTTCAGGGCCTCTGGCCCGAAGGGCCGCGCAAGGGCCAGCTGGGCACCCAACACACGACCTTCATTGCGCCGGCGATGATGTATCACGATCTCACCTCTAAGCAGTTTGGGCGCACCCTCACGGTGGTCTACGCCACGCCTATACGCAAAGGGGAATGTCGCTTGTTTGCTCGTTTCCCGTTTAAGTTTTCGTCCAAGCTGCCGGGCTTTTTTATCAAGCTGACGCCCCGCTGGTATAGCCATGTGAGCAACAATCGCGTGTTAGAAGACGACCAAATCTTTTTGCACCGGCAAGAAAGGCGGCTGGAGCAAGCGGGAAATAAATCCTACGCGCAGGCCTGCTATTTGCCCACCCCCGCTGATCGCTACGTGATGGCTTTTCGCCGCTGGGTGAGTGACTTTCAGGCCGACCCCTTTGCGGGTCAGTCCTTGCCGCCCAGGCTGGCTACGCCCGCCCTGATGGATCGCTATCAATCGCACACGCAGCACTGCAGTAGTTGTCGATCGGCACTACAGCGAATTCAGCAACTGCGCCGGGGCGCGATCGCCGTGAGCGCGATCGCCTGGTCGGCGATTCCATTCGCGATCGTCTTGTCTGATAGCCTGTCCGTTAGTTGGGCCAGCGTACTGACGGCTGTCCCCTTAGTAGCTGGGGGACTGTGGTTTTGGCTCGGCACCCTAGAGCGTAAGTTTTATGACGGTGATCCCATCCCACCTCGCAACGTGGCGAAGTGAGCGAGAGAGGTACTTAGGTGCTTTGACCGCTGCCATTGCCTACGTCCAGCCTGGTGATGCCGTGCTGATCACCCGCTTCAGATCGGGGGTGATCTCAACGGTGTAGACAAAGGGCGAAGACCCCGGTGGGGTCGGCGGCGTGAGCGCACTACCGTCGGGCCGGCGGGGAGAAAAGAACGATTCGGCGCTGATCACCAGGTTGCCGCTGGTGTTGGTGCCAACGTTCGTGACGCTCAGCGTGTTGCTGTTGCCATTGTTTAAAACAGCGGATAGGTAAGCAGCGTCTAACAGCTCACCATTCGTGGGGTTGATGCGTCCCAAGACTGACACTTTGGCCCCGCCCCCGGAACCATAGTTCCTCAGCCAAGCCTGTTCCGCATCGTTGGCGGCGCGACGAAAGTCCTGGGTGGGGGTGCCCTGGGTGCCATCCACGGTGAAGACGCCGTAGAGGCTGTTGCCATCCCAGGCGATGCCGAGCCCGCGCCCATCGGTGCCGGTCACTTCATAGTCAGTGCGAATCCAGTTGTTGGCGGGGTTGGTGCTGTCAAAGCTGGCCACAATGGGATTTTGATTATTCGCACTCACTTGATTGGTGCCGATGTAAACCGTTTGGGTGCCAAAGGTAATGCGGGCGGCCCCAGTGGCGGCGATTTCGGCCTCACTGTTGCCAGCGTTGAACTTTGGCACCCCGGTGGGAAGCGACACCTGCAGGGCCGCCGCATCGACAGGGGGGAAAATCGGATTGTCGGCAGCGATAAAGCCCGGCGGCGCGAGGGGATTGTCAGAAACAAGAAAGAGCTGCTGCCCCAGCGGCGTATCAAGCCAGATTTGTTGGGTGCCGATCAGGTTGGCGATCGCCTCAATCTGGCCGGTAGCCCCCTGGAGCTGAAAGATCACATCGTTAAAGTCGCCATCAGAGCGACCGTCAAAACGGACATCTTCCATCGCGAAGACACCGGGGCGGATTTCGCCGATGTGCACGCGTCCAGCGGGATTCGCGCTAGCGACGGAAAAGAGCGGTCGCAGCGACCCCTCGGCGGTAGGGTTTTCAAAGACGGCCTGCACCGAACCATTGGGCACTAGCATGACCGCCACCCGCGTACCGCCGGGAAACGTGATGCCCTTAGCGCCCGCGGCCTCACCGCCGTTGCGATTTTTCTCACCCAACTCGCCGGTGAGGCGCGCCGCTTCGGCCGCATCATCGATCACGATGTATCCCTCGGGGGAATTGCTCAAAGCGCGCCGCGCGGCCTCTTGGATAAAGGCCGGAGAGCCTGGTGCGAGCCCGTCCATGCCTTCCAGACTGAAAATTGCCAGTTGACCGCGGTAGGCCCCACTATCGGCTAAGAATTCGATCGCGAGCTGGCCGTTAGCCGCGACGGTAAACGTGCCCGGCCCCAAATCGGCCTGTTCGATCTGGAAGGTTTGCCCATCCAAGGTCAGGGTCTTAGTGTCGTTTTCGGTCTGGAGAGCATGGAGCGTTGCGGCTGAGAGCGCCTCGCCCCACACCTGAGCGGCAAACAGTGCCCCTTCATCCCCCGGTGTATCGACTGGATTGATCTGGTCGTCAATGAAATGTCCGAGTTCTTCGACAAAGACGCGCAGTAAGTGTTCGGGCTGGGCAACTCGCAAGGTGTCGGGCGGGCCAAACAGCTCTTGGGCGAGAAAAATTGTGTCAGTGTCAGCCGCATAGGCCCCTTGAGCCATGAGGTCAGCCATCGGCAAGATGACCACCGGCGGCGACGCTTGGCCAGTAATGAGGTCTTGCAGCAGGTCTTGCGCGGTTGTCGTTTCTGCTTCACCAAAGGTCAGGGCCAGGGCTGAGTCGCTGTCAGGGCGGCTGATAAAGTCGTCGAGTGCGGCCTGAGCTGCCGCCCATAGCTGGGCTGTGGCCTCACCGAGCAGGTCGTCAGCAGCGCTGTCAGCGCCAGGCAGTGCGGTATCCCCCTGCTCCGTGAGGAACGTCATGGTGATGGACGACCCGTTGATCGCTTCTAACGCTGAGTCAAGTGCAGCCTCAAAATCGGGTAGCAGTGCTGACTGCTTGAGACCGAATGCGGTATCGGGCAGCATCGATGGCGCCTCAGCTTCTCCAGCTGCAGGCAGCGGCAAGGTTTCTGCCGCAAAAACAAGCTCATTGCTCAACATAAGTTTGGATCTGTTCGTTGCCGGTATGAGTGCAGTTGGTAGAAGCACACCCGGAGAATGAAGGATGAGCGATCGCGGTAGCCGTTCATGGCGATCGCCGATTTTGCCCAGCCCAGCCGGGGGCGGATGCGGGTCAGAAGGCGCGCCAGCGAGATAAATCTCACCTTGGCCAATTCATCAATCCCGGTCACCCAGTGCCCAACTGGACGTCTCTAAACTTCTTTCACTCAACCGCGCTAGAAACCGGATTTTTTTAATCTTTCAGAGACCGGCAGAATCTAGGCAGGGAGAGGCTTTGCTTGGTTTCAGTAACACCACTGAGAGGTCTTCCCCACCCCGGTAAAATCTCTCCGCGATTGTCACTAAGCGATCCCCCAGCGTCCGTACAATGACTGATCCTGATACGCAAAAAATATGGCTGTCTCTTGCTGGAGAGACAGCCACAAATACCCTGCACTGCAGTGGGGATGTTGAGCGAGGCGAACTGATCGCTACGACTAACTACACATTGATTTGTTTGTGAGGTTTGTCCTTATCCAACGTCCACAGGGTGTCAAGATCGCGCAAGTAAAATAGCCCAAAGCAGGCGGCTAGCATTGGCCAAGCGGCAAAAAAGAGAATGTTAGGCGGCGTAAACGGGTCGAGGTAGCGGGCGAACGAAACCAGCGTCGACAGCCCGTGCATAAGCAGCACGGCACCATAGGTCCAGGTTTTTTTGAAGCCCGCCATAAATCCTAAAACCAGCAGGAGCTGAACGGTACCGATGCCATACACCAGCGATCGCCCTAACCCCTGCAGACCATAAAAAGCGGCAAAGACTTGACTGGCATGCTCGGGGGCAAAAAATTTATCGAGCGCCCAAACCAGCATCACAATAAACACGCCCAACCGCAGCAAAAACAATACGAGCGGGACTCGTCCACCCACGTTCTGTTTACTCACCATGATGAATTCCTCAAGGCTGTTCTCCCCAAGCATCGGACATCTACCTAAGAAAACGCTGAGTAGATCCTGGTTTTTGGCTGTTGAGTAGACTGCCGGGTTCAGGGCTTAAGGATGAAGGGTATTGGCATGGGATGACCTGAATCACCCCGATCTGGCTCGACACCTTGAGCCGATTGGCGGGTAGCTGCTCCCACGCCTAGGCGGATTGCCGATGGTCAGGGAGTGGCGTCTCAATCTCATCATCAGGACACACACGTTTTTCAGTCAGGGTTGGGCGCGACCCAATCCTTGGGCTCAGGAAGGCTCTTGTTGAGCCACGTGCTCACTGGTCTACTGGGCCTGCATCTCAATCTGCTGTAGAGCGCGATAGGCTTCAAGCGCTGCCGCCTGCTCAGCGGCTTTGCGCGATGCCCCCACCCCCGAGCCCAGACAGCGATCGCGAAACCAAACTTCAGAGCGAAAGCGAGCCGGATCACCATGCAGCAGATTAGCTTCGACGGTGCGATAGTCGGGCAGCACTTTGAAGTGCTTTTGGGTCAGCTCCTGCAGGGCTGTTTTGGGATTGTGAGCGGCAGGATTTTTGAGCAGGCGCTGGGCCAGCGTTTCGAGATGAGGATCGAGCCACGGGCGCACTAGCTGCAGGTTGCCGGTGCTGAGATACAGCACCGCTAAGATGGCTTCCATCGCATCTGCCAAGCGTTTGGGTCGCGCGGCCTGATCCCCAGCGGCGGCACTCGACACTTGCAAAAACGCTTCGAGCCCCAAGGCTGTGGCAATTTCGCTGAGGGTTTGATCGCTGACTAGGTGCGATCGCACCATCGTTAACTCGCCGACCAAAGCCTGGGGATACTTTTCCATCAGGTATTCGGCGGCGGCTAATCGCAGCACCGAGTCACCCAAAAATTCCAATCGTTCGTTGTTGCGCTCCGATGACGACGAGGCATGTACCAGAGCTTGATCGAGCAGATCCCAGCGGATGGCCTGATCTGGAATGCCCAGATGCTGCACGCAGCGGCGCAGGTTCGGCGGCGGGGGCAAGGGCGGGTCAAAATCAGTCATAGCCAATGGAGTACCAGATATACCGCAGCGCGACGGAAAACGACGGACTGACAACCTTTTCGTTATATCAAATCCCCTGGCGGTTCACGGATGAGGCTGCTGGCACCAATCCAACTAAAGCCTGCTGCTACCGCTTAAGGCGGTGCTCCATACCTTCTTCACCGCGCTGGTGGTAGTGAGGCGGCAGACGTGGGCTGGCAGTGGGGCGTCAAACCAAGATTGGGGCGATCAACATCCTCGCTACTGGGCCAGCGCCGGGCAATTCAGTCGGAATGGCGATCGCCCCCCCAGAAGACGGACGCATCCCCTTGAGCCTTGGTTTCAGAGCACCGGACTTACTCAGGCTGTTCCCATGGGACGGTGGCGGGGGCCAACATCACCATGCCATCAATCTGAAGATAGTCTTCTTCAAAAGCGAGGGTGCCGCTGATGGCTTTGAGCGAGCCCAACAGCCGAGAAAACTCTTGTAGTTCTGGATCACCCGACATCACGGGAAAGAAGCGGGCTGCCAGTGCTCGGACAGGGGCCAGATTGGCGAAGACGTAGCCTTGATTGTCGGCGGGAAAGTCTTCGGTAGAGCCTAAAAACCGCAGCGCGTTTGGCAGGGCTTGAGCGGGTTCTAACGATAGAACGCTGGAGAGGGAGCCCAGACTGCTGGTCAAGATGAGCGTATCGTCGCTGGCCCAGCCATGTCCCAGAAAACTGTCGAGCTGACCATCGCTATCGAGGTCAGTCTGCCAGCTTGAGATCGTCCCTGTTGCGGCTGCCTGAGTCGCGACCGTAATGCCAACGCCGGTGCCCCAAGTCTGATCGAGTTGCGCTAACGTGGCCTCGGCGGTGGCGCGATCGCTGGTTTGTAACGCGACGCCGAGGCCAATGTCCAAGCCCGGTAAAAAGGTGGTCAGAGGGGTGTCTTCGGTGGGGAATAGAAAGACACTAAAGCCCTGATCCATCCAGCTAAAGACATCTTGATCGAGGTCGAGGCCGGTGGCAAGGGTGAAAAAACTCCGAGCCTGCTCTAGAGCCGCACTGGTTTCCTCCTCGGCCTCCAGGATGACTGAAGCTTCTTGCCAAGCAGCAGCTAGGTCCTGACTGCTAAACAAACCATAGCTATTGCCCGGAATATAATCTAGTACCTGTTGCGGAGCCGGCTCATTGACCGCCAACAAAGTTTGTAAAAGCGGGTCGTCATAATAGCCGCGGCCCTGTACGCGAATGCCCTGAGCGGTGGGATAAATGAAGACTTCAATGCTGCTATCGATGTCTAAGGCAGCCAGCTGCGCCGGATCAGGCGAAAAAATATCGGGAGGCAGAGCGCCACTAGGGAACAGGTCCGGCACCGCCAAGTCGGTCAAAGAATACTTGACCATTTCTGATAGGTTGCCATAGCCAATGCCCAGCGCCCCATCATATTCAGGATGGGCCAGCGTCCGCAGAAATCTATCGTCGGTGGCGAGGGCCGCGGTTGCGGTCTCTGGCCGCTGATCAAACCAAGTGCGCAGAGCGACTGGGTTTTCGGCGGCGACGACCACGTCTGACAGCACGGCGATCGCCAAGCCGGGGATGTCGGGAAAAGGGAAGTCGGCGGCGGTCGGATCGGGGAATTCTGCGGGCAGCTCGTCAATCGGCTCGTCAATCGTCTCATCGGGAACCGAGGAGTCTACTGGCAAGGGTGCCGGGCTCGAGTCCGCTCCCTGCTGATCGGCGGGGTCTAGCGGCAGCGGGGCGGCAGAGTCCGGGGGGGCCTCGTCAGGGAGTGGCGTGAAGAAATCATCGTCTAGCGTTAGGTCTTGCGGCTGCCAGTAAAGAATATCGATTGTCTGATAGGTCTCGACTGCCGGTGCGGTACCGCGCAGCTCGCTGACCGTCTCGATAAACCCGCTGAACTCGCTAGATTGAGCGATCGGGGCAATCAGCACCTCGTGGTTTGCGAGCGCGGTGACGACTGACAGGGTGCTGTCGGCTGTGTCTAACGGCATGAGTGCCACGGCCACTGTGTCGCCGAGCCAAGGGGCAACGTCGGTTTGGTAATCCAGCTCAGTGGGCAAAAAGGGCAGTCCGCCGATATCCAGGGGTGCCCCGATTTCCGCTTGCAACTGCTGCACGAGGGCGTATTGTTCGAGCTGCTGCCACGTTTCGTCGCGGGTATCGAGCAAGATGACGTAGGCCAAATCGGGTGGCAGATGTTGAGCCGCCTCTGGCACGGTAGTATCAGCGATCGCCCGACCGGTCGGCTGCACAATGGCCGCCGCCGTCGCGATTGCCATGATTGCTTGCAGTTGAGATACTTTCGCCACCATTGTCTCCTGTTGCTAAAGTGAGGCTGGTTTCAACAATTGCTCAGGCCAGTGTTCCCGCAGGCCGTTGTGATGTCTCTACAGACATTTCACGTGAACACAGGCCGTTATGCAAGCTGCCGCGCTGCGCCCAAATCGTAATTATTAATGGCGACACCGGTTGCATCATTGGACCAGTTGCGCGCACGTCGTGAGCGGTTGCCCTCAACCGGCTCAAGCTGTAGAACGCTGCCAACGTCACTGGCGACGTTTCCGGCTCAACAGGACAAGGGTTTGGCGCAAGTCCTGCAGCCATTAAAAAAGCCTATGAGTCACGACTCATAGGCTTGAAGGCTGTTCAGACCGTTAAAAAGTTATTCAGCGGCGCAAGGGTCAGCGGCGCAAGGGTCAGCGGCGCAAGGGTCAGCGGCGCAAGGGTCAGCCGCGCAGGGGTCAGCGGCGCAGGGGTCAGCGGCGCAGGGGTCGGCGGCGCAGGGGTCAGCCGCGCAAGGATCAACGGTTTCGGTATCAGTCGTACCCGCGCAGGGGTCGCTGCCCGTCGCGCAACCCACAGTGCCGACCGTTAAGGTTGCTGCAATGGCCAGCGCACCAAAATATTTTGCATTCATTAGGATTTTCCCCTCAGTTTTGGAAATGAACTGTCTTAAACATGAAGACTGGGCAGAGTGACTCGTAAAGACACCTGAAGTCAATTAACCCTGGTTACCTGAGATTTTCCTGAGAAACGCTTAAGGATTTTGGCGGTCACCAAATTCAGGCCGCCGCGATCGCCACGTCAGGGAAACCTCACAACAGGTTAAGAGAAGGTTAGGATAATCTCTGGGCAATCGCAAGGGCGGGGCGCTTCAAGCACATCCTTAGAACAGACAAGTTGCTGTCAGCCCTCAACCGTGCAACGCCCGGCATCAAGAGGCTTTGGGCCGCTTCTCCCCATGCCTGCTAAGAACTGATCAAAAGCGACGGTGCGCAGTAGGGCCGCTGGCCGCCCTAGTACGCCACGGCAGCAGTAAGACGGCTATTCCAGTTCTCTGGCCCCCTTGCCCCCACGCCTCCCTAGCCATTGGCAATGGTTGGTGAAATCACGCCGCAGTCTACTAGTCTTTGAACTGAGCCATGAAGGAATGGGGGGTAGTCACTTTTGTCGGCAGTTGCCAGAGGTCGCTCAGGGTCGTGACGCGATAGCCCTGCGATCGCAGCTGGGGCAAAATCAGCCGCAGCGCGGCGGCCGTGTTTTGCGATCGCGCCACCGAGCCCCCATGCAGCAGCAAAATCGCCCCCGGAAAGACATGCTGGGCGACATATTGGGCGGTAAAAGCGGGCTCCGCTGTGCGAGCTAATGTATCCAACGGCAGCATCGATGCGAGGGCAAAGCTCGCTTCGTAGCCAGACGCCCGTTTGAGGACTGCCCACATGGGGGGGGTGTAGAAGGCCCGACCGGGGCGATACCAGCGAATGGGATAGGCGGGCAAGTGCTGCTGCAAGCGCTGGTGCGTGGCCTGAAATTGGGCCTCAAACTGAGCGGTCGATTGCAGGGCGGGCCAGGTATCGACGAAGCCGTGATTGGCGACCTCATGGCCTTGAGCGACCATATCGGGCAATAGCTCAAAGTCTTGGTTGAGGTGACTGCCGATGATAAAAAAAGTTGCTCGAGCGTTCTCATCGGGATTCGATACACTCTGGTTATGGGTCGCGATCGCATCAAGAATCCATCGGGTCGAGCAAGGGGCCGATTCTCCAGGGATGGGCACATCGTCGATGGTTAAAGCCACGACGGCGGCATCGGTGGGTTTATAGAAGGTGGCGTGAGGAAAAATCAACGATAGATTTTCCACCGCTTTTTGAGGCCAATTGAACATCACCGTTTACTCCGCTTGACGCCGATGCATGGGCGCCGATAGACACATCCTGTTGGGCTTGGTCAGCAACTGTCGGGTGAGTGACGACAAAAATTCATGGGCCTCACTATATTGGTCGGCAATGTTCCTGTGCCGCGATCGCTCAGGAACCGGTTTTACCTAATTTTTCATCCCATGGCCAAACAGAGTGCCGGTCTTTTGATGTATCGTCTACGCTCCCAGACGCTGGAAGTGTTGCTGGTGCACCCTGGCGGCCCCTTTTGGCGCAAGCGTGACCTCGGCGTTTGGACGATTCCTAAAGGCTTGGTCGAAGCGGGAGAAGATTTGTTCCATACTGCCTGCCGTGAGTTTACCGAAGAAACTAGCCTGATTCCCCAAGCGCCGTTTTTAGAACTGCCGGAAATCAAACAGTCGAGCAAGCGGGTCAAGGCCTGGGCTTTTGAGGGCGACTGTGACCCGACCCAGGTGTTTAGCAACAAATTCACGATGGAGTGGCCCCCCAAATCTGGCCAGATTCAAGAATTTCCCGAGGTCGATCGCGCTGCCTGGTTTTTACCTGCCGCCGCCAAACGCCACATGCTCAAAGCTCAACTCCCCTTGCTCGAGAGCCTCAGAAGCCAGCTCCGGGCCTTACCTCTGCAGTGGGAGTGAACTGATCGAGCGCTAGGGCCACAGCGTACCACTGAATTTTGTCGGTAAGCTGGAAAGAGCCCCCCCGCCAAATTGATGATGCTGAAATTTGCCCATCCTCAAGTTCGACAGTTAGCCGATCAGCTGATGCAGCCCGCCCTCATTCGCATCATCGATAATATTCGCAAGCAACTCGACAGCTCTGATTGGCAGGGTACCTATCACGAAACCCAACTCTGGCCTGAGGGTATGGCCGAAACCGTCCTGCATCGATTTAAAGCGCTGCAGGCTCAGCTCAGCACCGCTACCCCCGAGGCGGCTGACGAGATTCGCGACGAGCTGGCCCAGCTACCGCAACCGTTTCCGGGCTATGAGCTGCATTTGACCCACGACGAACAGGTGCGCATCGTAGATGTTTGGGAACTGTGCTACTGCGTCTGTTTTGAGCAGTATCCGGTTGCCACCGGGGAAGCGGTCACGATTGATCAGTCCCTGATTGATCGCGAGATGAACGATGTCGATTGGCTGGTGCTCGATCGCAAAGCCAAATCGATTGTGGAAGAAGTCTTTACCAACTTAGGGGTCGATACCGAATGTTAGAACTCCACTGCCACACCACCTGCTCTGACGGGACCTTAACCCCAGCAGCGCTGGTCGAGGCGGCGATCGCCGCCGGGGTCAAAGCCCTGGCGATTACCGATCACGACACCCTCGCCGGTTGGAATGACGCGATCGCCGCCGCAGGTGACCAGCTAGAAATCGTGCCCGGCCTCGAACTCAGCACCGTGCATCGCGAGCGATCGTTGCACATTTTGGGCTACTACCCTGACCGTGCCCAGCTGGAAGGGCCGTTGCAAGCGCGCATTCAAGGTCGCCACCGGCGATCGCAAGCGATGGCCGACAAGCTCGCCGCGCTGGGCTATCCGATTGAGCTGCCGTCGATGCCCGGTGACATGGCGCCGGGGCGTCCTCACATCGCCCAAGCCCTCGTCCAAGCCGGACATATCACCCATTCCCAAGAGGCCTTCACCCGCTGGATTGGTGAAGGTGGCCCCGCCTATGTGCAGTACGACAAGTTTTTGGCCACCGAAGGCATTCAGCTCTTGCTCAGCTGCGGGGCGGTGCCCGTGTGGGCGCATCCTCACCTGTTTCGCGGCGGTACGGTCAAGTCGGTGCTGCCGGAGCTGGTGGCCGCCGGTCTGATGGGTATTGAGGTCTATCACCCGACCCACAGCCCCAGCGACATTCGCAAGCTCGAAGACCTGTGTGATGAGTACGACTTGTTGATGACCGGCGGCAGTGACTATCATGGCCCCACCGAGTCCCATAAGCAGCCGGGTGTGCAACTCAATGGACTGCACGTGCCGTTGTCGTTGCTGTCCCCGCTCAAGCAGGCCGCGATCGCCCTGAAACCAGATCTCCCCAACGAAGTCCCAGCCGGTTAACGCGATCGTCCTGCAGCGAAGTGAGACCATCCTGACTGGCTCCAATTGACTATCGGTATCACCAGCCCTACCCTTATCGCCGCTCTTACTATGCTCTGTATTGAAGAACTCCTCACCCTTGAAGCCTTCCAACAGTTGCCGAAAGAACAGTTGGACTGGGCCTGCGATCACGCCACGGAGGTGAAGCTCCCTGCTGGAGCCACCTTGAGTAAAGAAGGGGATGATCCCAGTGGTTTTTACATTCTCTTAAAAGGTCAGATCAGCCTGACGCGGCTGAGCGAAGGCGTCGAAATGCCGATTGGGCAGCATACGGCCCCCGCCTTTTTTGGCGAAATTCCGGTATTGACCGAAGCGCCAGTGCCCGTTTCGGTTTACACCCTGACCGACTGTTGTCTGTATCAGCTCAACTGCTGCGACTTTCTCACCCTGCTGCACAACTGTCGTGGCTTTGAGCGCAGTATTTTTCGCGTGGTGCAAACGCGGACGCGAGGGCTAGAGTCCTTTCTGCGTGGTCGCGAAAAGATGGCCGCTTTGGGCAACCTTTCCGCTGGGTTGGCCCACGAACTCAATAATCCTGCTGCTGCCCTAGTCCGAGCCATGAGCGATGTGGTGCCTGCCATTCGCGAGCTAGAGCATATGAATTTGGTATATGGTCAGGCCCAGGTTGACCCGACCCACACGCAGGAGTGGCAAGCGACCCGCGATCGCGGCTATGAAACCATCTTGCATCAAACGTTGGATGCGATGACGCTGAGCGATCGCGAAGACGAACTGCTGAACTGGCTCGAAGACTATGGCGTTGCCGAAGCCTGGAAGCTGGCTGAACCGCTAGCAGCAGGCGGCATCGAAGTAGCCACGCTAGAGCACCTCACCAGCCGCTGGCGCGACAAAACCGGGGAACTGCGGGATCAAGGCGTGCGCTGGCTGGCGCTCTCGTTTGACATGATGTCGATGATCAAAAATGGCCTCAGGGGAGCTGAGCGGATTGCCGACCTCGTTCACTCGATGAAGTCTTACTCCCACCGCGATCAAGGCGCTCAGCAGCTAGTCGACGTGCACGATGGCCTGGAAGATACCCTCAAGCTCTTTTCCTACAAGCTCAAGCAGGGGGTGAAGATCTGTCGCCATTACGACTCGTCCTTGCCCCAAGTCTGCGCCTATGGCAGCGAACTCAACCAAGTCTGGACTAATCTAATCGACAACGCCCTTTACGCGATGGCAGCACAAGGCATCCTCGAAATTCGGACAGAGCGTGACGGCAATTATGTGCGCATTGAGGTGATCGATTCGGGCGCTGGCATTCCCGCCGACGTGCAATCGCGCATTTTTGAGCCGTTTTATACCACCAAAGAAATGGGGCAAGGCTCTGGCCTAGGGCTCGATGCAGTGAGTCGCATTATCCACAATCGCCACAAAGGCATGGTGAAAGTCGCTTCAGAACCGGGCCGCACCTGTTTTACAATCTTTTTGCCCTTGCCCCAAGCCTCTGCCGAGTCGCCTCAGGAAATTAGAGCGGCGATCGCGAGCAGCTGATCGCACTGGGATCAGAGCGCCCTGAGCCCGGTCAACATGGGCTTTTCCCTGGGTATTTCACCATCCACTGGGAAGCGTTATGGCACTAACTGAGCTGGTCTGCTGCGGAGCGCTGAACTCAAAACAGCCTGCTCCATTGGTGACCGAAGGGGATGGCTGCTGGTGTCTGCTTCAGCAAAGTGCCAGTACATCGTGCATCGCAGCTTGAGGGTCTGGGTATAACGCTATAGTTTGGCTAAAACGCATCTCATCAGGAGAGATTTCATGCAGCTTCAGTACCTGTACACCCGTCTCAACGTCGAAAATTTCAAAGCTTGCAAGGCTTTTTATCAAGATGTTTTAGGGTTGCCGATCAAGTTCGAAGATGATGCCGATGAGTATGTCGAATTTGATACGGGTGCCGTTCTGATTACGCTCTTCAACCGCGCAAAAGTTGCCGATTTCGTCTCTCGGGACGAAAGCCTCAGCTATGATCCCCATAGCGCTCAGGTCGTGCTTTCTTTCAAGGTCAATGATCTCAGACAAGCGACGCTGGCCCTGCAGGAACAGGGGATAGAAATGCTGGCTCCCCTCACAAGTTATCCAGAGCGGGGCTTTATCTCAACCTGTTTTCGCGACCCCGATGGCAACCTGATCGAACTAGAGGAAATGACTGACGTCACGATTAGTTAGATTCAGTATTGGGCAGGGAGTTGAGGCTAACATTTGGAGTTCGGAATTCGGAGTACCCTGCGTTAAGGGCAGAGCCCTATGGCGTTTGGTATGTGGATTTATGAGTCCTTTGCGTTAAGGGCTGACCGAGTCCTACGAGGTTGAAAGTTTTGAATTTGAAGTGCCCGATGGGAAGGGGGCTCGGCCCCCAGCGACTGCTCGCTCGCTGAAAGCCTTCCCGCTGGGTAGAATCGCTCGCCGCAATGCGGAATTGAGATTGGGAAATTCCGCATTCTGCTCCCGCGTCCCAGTGTTTTTCGCTGCTCTAGTTCTCATCCCCATGACTAACCCACCCCAAAGTTTGCTGCGCCAATACCTGCCGGCTGAGGACGATCGCGATCGCCACGCTACCTGGTTAGAACTGTTTTTTGATCTGGTCTTTGTGTTTGCGATCGCCGAGGTCGCCCATTTGCTGCATAGTGATCCAACCTGGGGAGGCATCGCCGGATTCGCTGCGCTGTTTGTGCCCGTCTGGTGGCTGTGGATCGACTTTAGCTACTATGCCGACCAGTTTGATATCGATCGCGGCCCCTATCGTTTAGTCATGCTAGGCGTCATGTTTGGGCTGGTGATCATGGCTCTGACCATTCACGATGCGCTGCAGGGCGGCTCGGCCGCATTTGCCATTGCCTATGCCACGCTGCGGTTCGTCATCATCTTCTTGTACGTGCAGGCTTGGCGCTTGGTGCCCCCGTCACGCGAACTCACCGCCCGCTATACGATCAGCTTCTCTGTCGCCTTTGGTCTGTGGCTCTTATCGATCGCCGTCCCCGAACCGGCTCGCTTTTGGCTGTGGGCGATCGCCCTGCTGATTGAAGTCAGCAACGGCCCCATCACCTACTTGACCATTCGCACGGTACCCACCCAAAAATCCCATATGGATGAGCGGTTTGGCCTGTTTGTCATCATCGTGTTGGGAGAAGCAATCATCGCGGTGGCCACGGGCGTTTCGGAGACGGCCTGGCAGTGGCAAAGTGCGCTGACGGGGGCCGGCGGATTTTTGACAGCGGTCAGCCTGTGGTGGATGTATTTTGAACGGGCCGACGAATCGACGATCAACCAGGCGCTACGCGGCGGTAAGCTGGCGCTCTTGCGGGCATATCTCTACGGCTATAGCCACATCCTGGCGTTCATGGGCATTGTGGCGACGGGGGTAGGTATTCAATTGGCGATTGAGGCGGTCTCAAGCGGTGACTTTGGGGCCGCAGCGCGGACGGTACTGTGTGGCGGCGTGGCCATTTTTCTGATCGGCGTGACGGCGCTGCAGTGGGCTACCCCCCAGTCGTTGCCCAGAGGGGTTGTAGGAGCGCGGCTGGTGCTGGCGGCGTTGGCGTTGAGCCTGATTCCGCTGGGGGTGTCGCCGTTAGCGATCGTGCTGGTGCTGAGTCTGTCGCTGGTGAGCTTGAACCGGTTTGACAATATTCCGCTGCGAGTGGATTAGGAGGTAGGAGTGGGGGGTAGAGGGTAGGGAGTGGGGAGTAGAGGGTAGAGGGTGTAATACCAATTCTCTGAAACTGGGCTACAGATCTTCCTTTCGACTCCGCTCAAG
>ERZ1740060.87-NODE-87-length-80465-cov-13.779990_pt1 | contig 80465 bp, 64 predicted proteins | sample MGYA00581743_ERZ1740060 | MGnify/ENA primary metagenome ERZ1740060 (study PRJEB43018, sample SAMN04849235) | marine metagenome | isolation source: floating plastic debris | place: Pacific Ocean | collected 2008-08-27 | study: EMG produced TPA metagenomics assembly... | reverse complement strand
GGAATACCCAAAATGTTATTGGAATCATCGGTAATTACGTAGGTCTGTACATCGCCTGTCAGTTCTGAGTCATCCAAGGCAATTGTGCTCACCATATCTGGAATACCATCCACTACGAAATCGTACGGACCTCCGGAAAGCGTTCCGGCATTCAACCCATTGCGCACCACTACCAAAAAGTTAGAGAGCGCAAAATTACCGGACAAGTCGTTCAGGTTCAAGCCACCTTCTAGACCGGTCACCTCTCCCGAGTAGGTCAAGTGATAGATATAGCAAGTTCCTACACCAGCCGCATCGAAATCCACTCCCATAACCGCTTCTAGTGTCGGTGGGATTCCCAAAATGGTATTGGAATCATCGGTAATCACATACGTTTGTATGTCTCCTGTGAGTTCTGAATCATCCAAAGCAATAGTACTAACCATGTCTGGCGTTCCGTCCACGATAAATGTGTAAGGCCCTCCTGAAAGTGTTCCTGCATTGAGTCCGTTGCGCACCACGATCAAGAAATTAGAAAGGTCGAACTCACCTTGTAGGTTATCCAGGTTGGCCCCGGCCTCCAGACCTTGCAAGCCTTCCTCGAAAACCAAGTGATAGATGTAGCAGGTTCCTGCACCGGCTTCATCAAAATCAACGCCCCGGACTGCGTCCAAAGTAGGGGGAATTCCTAAAATAGTATTGGAATCGTCAGTAATGACGTAGGTGCGGTTACTGCCTACCAAGGAACTGGCATCTAAAGCAATGGTGCTCACCATATCTGGAACTCCGTCCACGACAAATGTGTAAGGCCCCCCGGAAAGCGTCCCGGCATTGAGTTCTACGGGAGCATCGTCAGTTTCTCCCTTGTTACAGGAAGCTAGGATGATGCCTAGCCCCAAAATGGTCATAATAGATTTTAAGTTGTTCATTTTATGCGTTCTTTAAGAATGAGTCACAAAGTAATGTGCGATTCATTGCAGAAGTATCACATAAAAATCAATATTCCTTATTAGCTCAAAACCATATATTTAGAACAAAAAAGCGTATGAATTGTAAAGATTTTGGTGAAAGATTGACTTTATATGGGGTATCCGTTTCACATTCCTTAGAAAACAGTGAACTTTTCGTGATACTTTAGGTTTTAATTCGTGGCACATGAAAAAAGTACTGATTGTTGAGGACGATCCTGAAATCGTACATCTTTTGGAAATACACTTAAACGATTTGGGCTGTCAAGTCTTGACCAGTTCGGATGGAGCTGAGGGTCTGCGCAAGGCTATAAATGAAAATCCCGATTTGGTTATTTTGGATGTAATGCTGCCGGAAATGGACGGAATTGAGGTCTGCCAGAAAATAAGGGCCAACAATATAACCTCTCCCATTATGATGCTCACTGCACGCTCGGAAGAAATTGATAAAGTACTCGGGCTTGAAGTGGGGGCTGACGACTATTTGACCAAACCTTTCAGTGTACGGGAATTTATAGCTCGGGTAAAGGCTATTTTCAGGAGGCAAAAAATGGATGATGCAGCCCCTACGCACACCGAAAATCCCAAATTTATGGAGTTTGATATCCTTTCCATAAACATAGAAATGCGCAAAGTACTTTTGGATGGTAAAAAAATTGAGCTATCGCCCAAAGAATTTGAGTTACTCGTGCTACTCTCCTCAAACCCGGGTAAAAGTTACGACCGCACCCAGCTTCTGAACATGATTTGGGGTTATGACTTTAAGGGATACGAGCATACGGTGAATTCCCATATCAACCGATTGCGCTCCAAAATAGAACCGGACATGAGCAATCCCAAATTTATTTTGACCACTTGGGGCGTTGGCTATAAGTTCAATGAAGAACTGACCGAAAACTAAAACCAAACGTATGAAGAACCATATCCTTACTACCCGTTTCGTCATCAAACTTTCCCTTTCATTTTTGGCCATACTACTCTTGGCCGGGATAGGATATACCATCACTTCGATATATCTTTCCAACAAGTATTTTTACGAGACCACTCAGCGACTGCACGCCAATCTGGCGAAGGATCTCATTGATGAAAAATTTAAAAACACCCAACCTTTCACGGAATCTGGTGAAGTGAACAAAGCACTTTTTGGTGACATTATGCATGATATGATGGCCGTAAACCGGGCTATTGAAGTATATCTTTTGGACATTGAGGGAAAAGTGCAATACTCTGTGGTGCTGGACCATGATGCACCAGAAACCAAGCAAAAAAAGATAAATCTGGAACCTATCCAAAAGTTCATCGCCGAAGAAGGGGCCTCGTATACCTTGGGGGACGATCCCAAGGATTTGGCCAAACAGACCATTTTCTCAGCAGCGAAGTTCAACTCGGATGGACATGAAGGATATGTCTACATTATTTTGGCCGGAGAGGATTTTTTGGCCACGCGCAGCGATCTGTTCAACAGCTATTTTATGAGATTGGGACTTGGTGGTTCGCTTTTGACCCTGGTTTTTGCAACACTTTTGGGAGTATTGGCCATTTGGTACCTTACCCGAAGTTTGCGAAAAATCATTTACGCAGCAAAACGCTTTCAACAGGGCGATTTACAGTATCGCATCGAAAATGCAGAAAAAACGGATTTGGCCAATGTCGCCACCACATATAATCACATGGCGGATACCATTCTTTCTGATATTGAAAAATTGAAATCCGTGGAACAACTGCGCCGCGAACTCATCGCCAACATTTCACATGACCTACGGACTCCGCTTTCCATTATACAGGGTTATATTGAAACCTTGCACATGAAAGATGCAGAACTATCCGCAAAAGAACGTAACGAGTATTTAAAACGGGTCACCAAAAGTAGCGAACGGCTTTCCAAATTGGTTTCCCAACTTTTTGAATATTCCAAACTGGAGGCCAATCAAATTGAACCCGAAAAAGAACCCTTTCTTATCAGCGAACTGGCCAATGATATCCATAGGAACTATTCTTTACTGGCGGAGCAAAAAAACATTGTCCTTAAACTTTCAATGAAGGAGAATATCCCTTTGGTCTTTGCTGATATTTCACTTGTGGAACGTGCCATCCAGAATTTAATGGACAATGCTTTGAAGTTCACTCCGGAAGGCGGAGAAGTAATCGTAAAAATTGAAGCCGAAGGGCAGCATGTGGAAGTAATCATCCAAGATTCAGGTCCTGGCATCAAAAAGGAAAATCAAACATTGATTTTTGAACGGTACCGACAAACCAAGACCGGACAGGAAAAGGAAGGGACCGGATTGGGATTGGCCATTGTCCGAAAAATTATGGAAATCCATGATTCGCGTATCAAAGTGTTCAGCAAACCCAATGAAGGTACGGCATTCAGTTTTAGCCTACCGGTTTATACCGTGGGTTAATGCGAATATTCCTTATCTTTAAAGAGTAAAATCTCTTTATGATCCTGACCGAAACTTTACTGGATTTCTTTTTGGAAACCCGTAAACATTCCGAAACACTTTGTGAACCTCTTGAAATAGAAGATTATGTTGTACAACCTGTGGTCGACGTAAGCCCACCAAAATGGCATTTAGGGCACACTACTTGGTTTTTTGAGGAATTCATACTTAAACCCCACGCACCCGATTATGTGCTTTTCGATGAGGATTTTTCCTTTGTCTTCAACAGCTATTACGAAACCGTGGGCAAACGCGTGATTCGGTCAGATAGAGGGAATTTGTCCAGACCTTCGGTCAAAAAAGTGTATGAATATAGAAACTATGTTACCCAGGGTATCAAAAAGATGTTTTCCAAGGACCAAAACGAGGAGTTGAACGCTCTTTTGGAAATTGGAATCCATCATGAAAAGCAACATCAGGAACTGCTGCTTTCAGATATCAAATATATTTTGGGAAACAATCCCTTGTTACCTCTGTACTCCAACGCTTTTAATGACCATCCTATTGAAACGCACCCTCAGGATTGGATAAATATTCCGGCAGGGGTTTATGAAATAGGCCATGATTCAGAGGAATTCTGTTACGACAATGAATTGGGAAGACATAAGGTATACCTACAGGATTATGAAATATCCAATAAGTTGGTTACAAATGGGGAGTTCATCGAATGTATTGAAGCGGGAATTTATGAACGGTTCGACCTTTGGCACGCGGAAGGATGGGATTGGGTAAAACAAAAACAAGTGACCGCTCCTTTATATTGGCACAACATTGATGGTGTATGGTACCACTATACCGCTAAGGGTCTTGAAAAGATAACTAAGGAAGCACCTGTGACCCACATTTCCTATTTTGAAGCTTTCGCCTATGCCCAATGGAAAGGCTGCAAGCTGCCCACCGAGTTTGAATGGGAAGTTGCCCAAGCATTTTTCCCTTGGGGCAAGCGCTGGGAGTGGACGGAAAGTGCTTATTTGCCCTATCCCAATTATGCCAAAGCCGATGGAGCACTGGGAGAATATAATGGCAAGTTCATGGTCAATCAAAAAGTACTTCGGGGCGGATCAGTGGCCACTCCAAAAAAACATACCAGATTCACGTATAGAAATTTTTTTCATCCCCATTTAAGATGGCAGTTCACCGGAATCCGGTTGGCACGTTAAATCCTAAATCCAAATATGCAAGACAAGGAAATTCAAACTTTTGCCTCAGTTTTTGAGCAAGAGGTCCATGAAGGTCTGACCGCGTATCCCAAGTACCTTTCTTCCAAATATTTCTATGACGAAGTTGGCGACCGTCTCTTCCAAGACATCATGGCCATGCCCGAATATTATCTTACAGATCGTGAACTTTCGATTTTTGAAAAGTACAAGGAAGAGATTACGGCGATTTTCATAAAGGATGGCAGTCCCTTTAGCGTGTTCGAATTGGGTGCAGGTGATGGTAAAAAGACCAAAGTGTTGCTCCAGGAAATGATAAATAGGCAAGCTCATTTTGATTATCGCCCCATTGATATTAGTCAAAATGTACTGGACCAACTGGAGGCTTCGCTTAAAACTGAGATTCCAGAGGTTACTGTGAACACCCTTCAGGGGACCTATTTTGATACCCTTCGCGATATTGGAAATGCCAATGGCAAAAGAAAGGTCATTTTATTCTTGGGTTCTAATATTGGCAATTTGCTACATCCTTTGGCCATTGAGTTTTTAAAGAACATCAAAGATTCCATCGCTCCTGAAGATTTCATTTTTATGGGTTTCGACCAAAAAAAACATCCCCAAGTCATTTTGGATGCCTACAACGACAAAACTGGAATCACAGAGGCATTCAATAAAAATGTTTTGACCCGAATTAACAAGGAAATGGGGGGTACTTTTAATTTGGATGATTTCCTTCACTGGGAGGTCTATGATCCAGAAACAGGAACGGCTAAAAGTTTTTTGGTGTCCAAAATACAGCAGGAGGTTTTTATTGAAAGTTTGGACCTTAAGGTCCGACTCAAAAAATGGGAGACCATACATACTGAGATTTCCCAAAAGTACGATGACGAAGTGGTGGCTTGGTTGGCCGAAAAATCAGGACTCAAAATAGTGACCTCTTTCTCAGATGATGACGAAAACTATAAGAACTATATTTTTAAAAAATACGTATGAAAGCAGTTTGGAACAATACTGTTATTGCGGAAAGTAACGATACCGTGGTTATAGAGAACAACCATTATTTTCCTGAAGAAAGTTTAAAAAAGCAATATTTCAAAGCCAGCGAAACCCATTCTACCTGTCCTTGGAAAGGTATCGCTTCCTATTATACTTTGGAAGTTGACGGAAAGGAAAACCTAGATGCTGCCTGGTACTATCCCGAAACCAGTGAGTTGGCCAGGTCCATAAAGGGCAGGGTAGCTTTTTGGAAAGGGGTCACCGTTGAAGAATAGCAACGGTAACCCTTGTTTCATCTAGAGTTCTATCACCGCATTTTCAGTTCCGGCGAAATCGTTCCACTGATAGCGATCAGCTTCTTCTTCATTTACGTAAGTGCCATCAACGATGTAGCGAAATTCGAATGAATTTTCTTTGGGTAGGTCAAAAGTGCCCTTAAATGTGCCGTTCTTCAATTTTTTCAACATGCTTCCTTTCGGGTTCCAATTGTTGAAATCACCAACAACAGCTACTTTCTTGGCCTCCTCCGCCGATACGGTAAAGGTTACTTTACATATAGGCTTGCTCTTTAGATATTGTTTTTTTATTGCCATGATACTCGTTTTTCTTTTAAAATTTTTAGCAAAAAAAATTATAAAACCTATTATTTACAATAAGCTAAGTTCGATTTATCATATTGATAAAATGCACTTTACAATTGCATTATTTTGGCAAATTAGCTGTTTTGTTTTTTGGAAAATATGATTTCCGTCATTAAGATTGAAGAATTTTCGCAATGACATCCACTTCATTTTCTGTATTGTACCAATGAAAACTAAGCCGGATGCCCCCTCCTCTTTGGGAACATATCACATCTTTTGTCCTTAACTTTTCAAAGAGGTTTTGATTTCCAGAAATATTGAAGATGGTACTATGTTCTTTTCTATTTTGTACCGAATCCTCCAAGAGCTCCAGTCCAGAAAATATATTTTTGGCTTTCTCGGAAAGCAGTTTTAGCTGTTTTTCAATCGTTTCCAATCCCACAGATTGTAAAAAATGAAGTGAAAATCGGAGACTTCCAAAATTAAACGAGTCCAAATGACCGGGTTCCAAATGCTTGCAAAAGGAGATGGTATTCCTTTTGGACATGTCTCCATTTACCGAACCATTGCCTATCGCCTTAAGATCAAATCGCTCCTTTGCCCTATCCTTGACCAAAAGAAACCCATTTCCATAGCCGGACAACAACCATTTATAAGCGCTGGCCCCCAGTATATCAATTCCAGAATCTTCGAAGTTGAATCGTTGCGTTCCACAGAACTGCGTGCCATCCGCAATGATCATTAACTCAGGGAATTCTGTTTTTAGGCGCTTTAAAAAATCCAAATCCACTTTAATCCCGTTCGTCCACTGCACCAAACTCAATGCCAAAATATCGAAATGGGCCTTTTTCAGTGCCTGATATATCCTTTCTTCCATATCGTAATCGATTTCAACATACGCCCTATCGTAGTTTCGGGTCTCAAATCCCCAATTTAATGAAGGATAATCCTGCTGTAGCAATAAAACCCGCTGTCCCTTGGGCAAGCCTTCCAACAGGAGGTTCAGCGCAATGGTAAAGTTGGGGGTCAAGCTTACATTCTCTTTGGTACAGCCTAAAAAATTGCCAACGCTCTCGTGAACTGAGGACATGTCTTCAAAACTTTTTTGTTTCATGGTGCTTCCACCAACCAAATATGCCACATCGTGCTGTCTGCGCCACTCAAACAAATCTTTGTAGAGGAGTCCGGTTGCCGCTGTATCCGCATATATTGATTCTTGTAAAACAGGAAATTTTTCTCTTAAATGCTGTATTTTAAATGTACCCAATTCAATTATCTTTGTTGTTAAAGATAGCCATTCCCATGCTCTCCTTCAGGAAAAAGAAACCGGCAGCTGTTGATCAGGAACAACACGAACTTCTGGAAAATGCCCAAAAGCGCATCAAGCAGAAAAAGCGGTTGTTCTCCCATTTGGTCATCTTTTTGATCGGTAGCGTATTTCTGGTTTTGATCAATAAAATTTTGAAGTATGGAGCGTCCTATGATTGGTTTGTTTGGGGCATTACCATTTGGGCCTTTCTTTTTGTTCTGCACGCTTTTAATGTTTTTGTGACCCAAAAATTCATGGGGCAGGATTGGGAACGGAAGCAACGTGAAATCCTTGTGGCAAAACAAAAAAAACGCATTGCCGAAATACAAAAAGAAATAGAAACAGACTTTCCGATGTCTTCCATCAACAAAAAAAAAGAATAGTGCGCGAACTTGTCCTAATAGCAGCTGCTGGAGAGAACAATGCTCTGGGCTTGAACAACGATCTCCCTTGGCATTTGCCAGATGATTTTAAAAGATTCAAAGCGTTGACCACAGGCCATAAAATCATAATGGGCCGTAAAACCATGGAAAGTTTTCCCAAAGCGCTTCCGAACCGAGAGCATATAGTCATTACTCGGGATAAAAACTATCAACCAAAATTTCCCTGTACGCTTACCCATTCTTTGGACGATGCCGTATCGTATATTCGAGAAAACGAAAAGGGGTTTATTATCGGCGGAGGCCAAATTTACAGGCAATCCATGGAAATAGGAACCCTTATTGAGCTGACCCGAATCCATGCTGTATTTGAAGCGGACACTTTTTTTCCTGAAATTGACGAAGTACGTTGGGAATTGGTCCATGAAGATTTTCATCCAAAGGATGACAGGCATAAATATGATTTTACCTATCAGACCTTTAGACGAAAAAGTACTTAAAAGTCCAAGTACTTCACTGAAACATGTGAACCTTTTACCAGATTGTGGAGTACGTCTATCTTGCCATTAGTATAAAAGAGAGCCTTCCCCTTTCTATTGGATATATCCATCAAATTTTCCTTTTCAAGGACTACTTTCGTTTGATGGGCCACTGCCTTACCTGAGTCTATAATATGTACATTGGGCGAAAGTATTTTTTGTACCAGTGGAATGAGATACGGATAATGGGTACAACCCAAAACCAAGCAGTCGATTTGTGCGTTTTGCATAGGCTCCAAATACGACCTCAGCAGAATCTCAGTTTCCTCAAGGTTCTCTTTACCCGCTTCTACCAGCTCTACCAAGCCCTTTCCTTCTTGCTCCATTACGGTGATCCCTTCTGCATATAATTTTGAGGTGTTGTGGAACAGACTGCTCGTCAGTGTACCTTTTGTAGCCAATACCCCTATATTTTTGGTCTTGGTGCGCAGTGCCGCAGGTTTAATGGCCGGTTCTATACCGATAAAAGGCACGTTAAATGTATTTCTAAGATAGTCAATCGCATTCGTAGTTGCCGTATTACAGGCCACAACAACAAGCTTACAATTATTGGATAGGAGTACTTCAGTATTCTTCCGGCTGAGTTCAATTATCTCCGCTTCCGATTTTACACCGTAGGGGGCATTTATACTGTCTGCCAAATAAACGGTATCTTCAGATGGAAGTTTTTTACGTATTTCTTTCCAAATTGAAGTTCCTCCAACGCCAGAATCAAAGATACCAATGGGCTTGTGCATAGTTAAAAATAGGCAGATTGCGACTAACAAAAAACCGTACATCCCATTGAGGAGGCACGGTCGATTCTTTTATTTTTGAAAGTAATTCTAAAACCCTAATTCCTGTTTTACGGCGGGTAGTAGGTCTTTGCCCTTAGCAACTATTAAAGTGAGTCCAGGACTGGAATCCATTACGTAGTCTATGCCTTGTGATGCCGCCACTTTTTCTATCGCGGCCTTGGCTTTTTCTGAAATAGGAGCGAACAATTGCTGCTGTTTCTCTTGTAACTGCTTCAATGCCGCCTGTTCAGCGTCTTGAATGCTCTTCTGAAATTCTTGTAACTCCATCGCCCTTTTCTCGTTCTCTTCCCTCGTTTTTGAGGTAGATTCATTTTGATATTGTGTGGCCTTGTTCTGAAATTCAGTCATAGAACCTTTAATATCCGCTGTATATGTTTCTTCTAATTTCTTTAATTCTGATTGAGCTGCTTTCATCTCCGGCATTTCGGATAACAACTGCTGCACATTGATATGTGCTACGCTCTGTGCGTTAATAAAACCTGTAGCCGCTACAAACAAAACCAGGGCTACAGCCATCTTCTTTACATTTTTCATAATCTGAGTTACTATTTGAATGTTAATTTTAGTGTTTTAATCTTTATTGCTGAATGGAATCCTTTGCTTGCTCTTGGGCTTTTTTACGCTCTTCGAGCTTGGCCTGTCTTTTGGCCTCCCGTTCTTCCAATAACTTTTTTCTTCTTGCTTCGTACGCTTTTTTTCGTTCCTCTCTCAATCGCAGCTGTTCCGCTCTTCTATCTTCTGCCGCCTTTGCTTTTTCATCCTTGGATTTCGCAGCGTTTTCTTGTCTTGCTTTCAACGCTTCGCTAATCTCTTTGTCCGCTTCAGCTTCTTCCGTTTTGAATTGGTCCAACCTATTTTTTTCCTGTTGTTTTTTGTTGGATTTGCTCACTTTTCTGGTGCGGGCTATCTCCCTAAGGACCAAGTCACTAATATCATGTCTTTTTTCGGAGTACAACATTACGACATCTGCGGATTTATCGAAAATAAAATCGTATCTTTTGTTACCTCCTATTTTTTGAACTTCATTGAAAACTTGATCTTGAATCGGTTGAATCAACAACTTTTTTTGTAGGACCAAATCACCTTGAGGTCCAAATCGGTCCTGTTGATAATCGATCATTTCAGTTTCCAAAACTTGTATTTCCTCTTCTCTCTCTTCTATCAGCTCATCAGTCAGCAATACTTTTTCGGCCGTTAAATCTTTTTTCATTTGTTCGACCACGCTACGTTTGAGCTCAATTTCCTGTTTCCATTTTTGAGCCTTTGCCTCCAACTGGGCACTGGCGTCTCTATATTCCTCCACATTTTCCAGGATATATTCCATATCCACATATCCTATTCGTACCCCACGCTGAGCAAATCCGTGTATTGACGTCATCAAAACAATAAATGACAGAAGGACCTTGGTATTCATTCTTGTTCCGCTTTTTAATTGAAAATATCGTGCCAAAATAACAAAATGCTCAAAACGAGAAGGTTGCAAAAGATAAATTAACGGTATTTCCACATGATTAAAACTGCTGCCCGATAATGAAGTGTGTTTGCCAGCCACTGGGTCCAATTGAATTAGGCCGGGCGTCCGTGTCGAAACCATAACCAAAATCAATCCCCAACAGACCAAAAGCCGGCATAAAAATACGAAGCCCCACTCCGGCAGATCTTTTTAGTTCAAACGGATTAAAGTCGCTAAAATTGTTGAAAGCGTTCCCCGCCTCTAAAAAAGAGAGCGCATAAATGGAAGCGGCAGGTTTTAGAGTTAACGGATAACGAAGTTCCAGAGAGTATTTATTGTAGATAGTACCCCCGTCCTGCTCTAAATTATTGGTGATGGGATTTGTAATAAAGGGGGTCAGGGAACTATTTTCATAACCCCGGAGTTGGATGATTTCCCTTCCATCCAAGGTAAAGTTGCCCAGGCCATCTCCCCCCACAAAGAAACGCTCAAAAGGAACATCGCCAATATCATTGTTATAGCTTCCCAGAAAACCGAACTCAGCATTGGTGCGCAAAACCAATTTATCCACCAATTGGGTATACCAGTCCCCGCGAAACTTGATTTTGTAAAATTCGAGCAGCTTGAACCGTTCTTCCTCCAAGCGCTCCAACTCGTCACTTTTTTGTTGAAACTCCAATTGTTCTTCAATCGTGGCGGGGTTAGGTCCAATCTCAAAAAGCCTTGCGGTAATTTCATCAATATCGCTACGAATCTGTTTGAAATCCTTATTGGAGAACAAAGAATAAGGTGGTGTGAATTTCGCGGTAAACTCGAAATTGGAACCAGTTAAAGGAAAAATCCTGCTGGGTCCTTGCGAGCTTCGGGATATTCCAAAGGTGTAGTTCAAAGAGTTGGAACTTCCATTTCCAAAGTTAAAGAGACCGTTGTTGAAATCGTCGAAGTCATAAAGCTGATAACTAAGCGCATGGGAAACTGTGAAAAAGTCATCTGGCCACTGCACTCGCTTGGCCAACCCCAAGGAAACCCCAGTGATTGAGAAACCCCGGCTATTATCCACCTGAATTCTACCCCGATTATCAAAATTTGTGGCCACTTGCCGCGTTCTGGAAAGGGACAGATTAAAGCGTACCGGTTTTTTCCCTCCTAACCAAGGTTCAGAAAAATTGAGACTGTACACCCTAAAGGAGCGACTCGCCTGGAGCCGTAGTGCAAAAGTTTGACCGTCTCCCATAGGAACCGGTTTATAGGCTTTTCCATTGAAAATGTTTTGTAGGGAGAAATTGTTGAACGAGAGTCCTAGAGTACCTATGAACCCACCACCTCCAAATCCACCTTGCAACTCAATTTGGCTCGATCCGGCTTCCACTAGACTGTATTTGATGTCTACGGTACCTGCATTGGGATCTGGGTTTTGAATGTCCGGTACGATTTGTTCGGCATCAAAGAACCCTAGCTGACCAAGTTCACGAATACTCCGAACGATATTGTCCTTGCTGTATTTTTGACCGGGTCGGGTACGAAGCTCCCTGAATATGACATGATCGTTGGTCCTATCATTTCCAGCAACGGTCACGTGGTCCAAGAACGTCTCTTTTCCTTCAATGATCCGTATCTCAAAATCGATGGTATCGTTCACCGCAGAAACCTCAACCGGATTTATACTGGAAAAGAGGTAACCATTGTTTTGATACAAGTTGGTCAAATCGATGGCATCCGGTTTGGTTTCATCGGCAATTCGCTTTTTTAGAAGAACACCATTATACGTAGACCCTTTGCGAATTCCCAGAACTTGACTTAAATCTCGGTCCGTGTAGACCGAGTTACCTACAAAATTTATATCTCCGAAGTAGTATTTGTTCCCCTCTTCTACTTTTATTTTTAAATCGATATTATTTTCATTTATCCTTATAAACGTATCTGAGAGCACTCGGGCGTCGCGGTATCCTCTCTCGGCATAGGTATCCACCAAATTGGAAAGGTCTTCATCAAAGTCCGCTTCGATGTACTTTGATTTTTTCCAGAATCGATAGAGTTTCTTCTTTTTGGTGTTTTTAAGTGATTTGCGCAAACGCTTATTGGTCAACTTCTCGTTGCCTTCAAAGACGATTTTACGAATTTTGACCTTATCGCCTTTGTTCACATTGATGACCATGCTTTCGGTATTGGTACCCGAAGTATCTTTGGCTGTTGCAATGTTGACCTTGGCGTTGAGATAACCTTGTTTTTTGTATTTGTTTTGAAGGTAGTTCTTGGTGTTGGCAATCAAACTTTCAGTAATTTTTTTACCTTTCTTAAGGTCCGTATCATTGATGATATCCTCAATTTTACGCTTTTTAACCCCATACACTGTGACCTTGGCCAAAGTGGGACGTTCCAATATGTTGAGTTCCAAAAAGATTTTATCACCTTCAATTTTGGTATAATACATGCTTACGTCACTGAACAATTCCAGACTCCACAATTTTTTGATGACAGCACTTATTTCATCCCCGGGAACTGTAATGCGTTGCCCTACTCGAAGTCCAGTATAGGTCTTGACCGTCTGCTCGTTGTAACTTTGAAGGCCGGTTACCGTCAATCCGCCCAAAGTGTAGGTCTTGCCGTTTTCGAACGAAATGTCCTGCGCAACGCTTGTATTGAAGTAAAAAAGGAGGAGGAGTAAAGTAAAGTATGGTTGTAAAGTTTGGGTGGTCCGTTTAACTGAGTTGTTCGCTAGTCTTTCCAAATCGTCTTTCTCTATTTTGGTAACTTAATATTGCTTCTACCAAATGATGCTCACTAAAATCAGGCCAAAATACGTCAATAAAATATAATTCGGCATACGCTATCTGCCAAAGTAAAAAATTGCTTATCCGGCACTCTCCACTGGTGCGAATAAGCAAGTCCACGTCGGGCATGAAGTGCGTGTAAAGATGAGTATTTATAACGGCTTCGTCAATATTTTCAAGTGAAATTATATTATTTTTAACTTTGAAACTTATCTCTTTTATCGCTTGCTTAAGTTCTTCCCGAGACCCATAGCTCAAAGCCAAGGTCAGGGTCATTCCCGAGTTTTCTTCGGTTTTTACAATTACTTCAGAGAGTTCTTTTTGTGCTTTGGGAGGCAATGAATGGATATTGCCAATTGCCTTTAGACAAATATTGTTTTTGTTCAAGGTATCCAGTTCCTTGCGAAGAGAAGCTACCAAAAGCTTCATCAGGGTATCAATTTCAATCTTGGGACGGTTCCAATTTTCTGTGGAAAAAGCGTAGAGTGTAAGAAATTCAACACCTAACTTGGCGCAGGACTCCACTGTTTTCCGAACTGCTTCCACCCCATTTTCATGACCGAAAACCCGGAGTTTTCCACGTTGTTTGGCCCATCTTCCGTTGCCATCCATAATGATGGCAACATGTTTGGGCAACCGATTTGTATTGACGTCCTCTAGTGTGTACATTTATTCAAAGCAATCCTGGCAAGGTTTTCGTCCAAAGGTATATGTCAATGATATCCCTGAGAAAACGTACCAGTCATCGCTAAGAATGTTTCCAAATCTAAACTGCTCAAAATTGGAGCCCTCCGGATTACTTCCATCCAGATTATCCGTGAAAGTATACCTTGCCCCTATTTCAGCTCCTAGAATCAAAAACTGATTCAAACGATACTTGGCCCCTACCGTCATTGGAATTGCAAAACTACCTTCTTTTTGGTTAATATCCTGCACTTGTTGTGCATCAAAATAATTAAAATCGTATCGAAAGTAGGTCAAACCCGTGTAAAGATAGGGCGTGAAAGCCGGTCCAAGTTTGTGAAGATTATATTCTACGAAGTTAAATTCGAGTCCTGCCGAGGCTTCCAAGACCGAGTTGTCCATAACAAATCCCCGTTGTACCCTGGAGGATTTGCTTGATTTAGTATCATCTGCGGTGAAATTACCATAAATTACGCTCGCCCGCCATGCATATCTTTTACTCTTGTTCCATTTAAACAGGCCACCAAAAGCGGGGCCCGAAGGTAAAATGTAATTGGTACGGCCCACATCACCGATAACATTGGCACCACCAGCAAATATCCCCACCTCATAGGTTTGGGCATAGGACCCCAACATACCGCACAAAAAAATAGCCAAGACTATTCGCATATTCATCAAATCATTAACGTACTAGTGGTAAAGGAAAGTCGATACAATACTGGATTTATAGGTTCTCTTTGTTAAACAGTTTTTAGCTGTATTTATTGTTTTTGGAAGGATCAATTACGTCTATCCTCGCCCCATAGCATTTTGTTGCGGAGTGTTTTTAAGAAGCTTTCAGATTTGTATTCGATCATATTCACGGTAAAGTCGGATTTTCGAATTCGTATTTCCTGGCCATTGGGGATACTGGAAATTCTTGAATCTAGGGAGATAAGGTGATTTTCCTCCCTACCGGATACTCGCAATCGAATCTCTGTATCATCGGAAATAACAAAGGGTCTTGCATTTAAATTATGGGGTGCGATTGGAGTCAATACTAAGGATTTAGTCGAAGGTGCGATCACCGGCCCTCCACAACTAAGTGAATAGCCGGTTGAACCGGTAGGAGTGGATACGATCAATCCATCTGCCCAATAAGAAGTTAAATACTCATCGTTCAAATAGGTTTCAATAGTGATCATGGATGTTGTATCTTTTCTACTGATTGTAATCTCGTTCAAGGCAAAATTCAACCCTTCAAAATCCTTGATGTCCGAACTCAAACAAACCTCCACCAGAGAACGGGCCTCTATGGAATATGCCTCGGACAAAAACTCAGTGACCACTTTGCGGACATCTTGTTTTTTGAAAGTTGATAAAAAACCAAGTCTACCTGTATTTACGCCAACTATGGGAATCCCCAGGTCCTTGACATACGTCACAGCTCTTAGCATGGTCCCGTCACCACCAAAACTTACAAACATATCAAACGACTGATCTAAACCAGAGGACTGGGTAAATTCTTCACGGTCCGAAGTAATTCCCAATTTTTTGAGTATCCCATGAAATCCAGACTCAATAGAGACCATGGCCCCTACGGATTTGAGCTCTGCCAGAAGTTCCAAAACAAAAATTCTGTCCTGTTCGGTGATATTTTGGCCAAAAACGGCAACTTTCATATTAGATGTTGAGGTATTTTTCTAAGTAGTCCGAGCGTTGTTTTAGGTCTTCCATGAACTGATCATCACTATTTCCAAAAACGATGGTATACTTATATCTCCTAAAAGTTTGGGTCACTTCATTTAAATTCTGCGAACCGATTTTGAGGGTAATCTGTACAATATCGTTTTCCGACTCTGAGATAAAGGCACCGAGAAGTTTAGCATTATTGCCTTCAACAATTTGCGCGATTTCACTGAAGGAGTAATCTTTTGTTCCTATTGAAACGACCAAGATACCCCCGGGTTCTTTGAAAAAAGGAGTGTCAATAAAGTGGGCCACAACTTCGTCCAAATCATAGTAGCCCACAATCACCCTACTTTCATCAAGCACTGGAATCACATTGGCCTCATTCCTGGAAAACATTTCCAATACATCCATCCACATGGTTTCCTTGGACACATGGAAGGTTCCCAATTCATATCTGAATTTTTCAATGGGTCCATCGGGTTCAAAACAAGGAAGGTCGTGCTCGGACAGAACCCCTAAATATTCGCCATTTTCCGTCACCGCCACATGCGAAAACGTGGTCTCCTCAAAAAAAAGAATCACTTCCTTCAAATTCTCCGAAACTTCAAAAACCGGAATTGACGTAATGATTTTGTCTTGAATCTGCATGGCCGCTCAGTTAGGTGCAAAATACTAATTTTATGTAGCAAAAGGCATGCCTATTGTTTAATTTTGACAGCCAAAAATTCATTTAATGACAAAGTTAAGTGTCAATATTAACAAACTGGCCACTTTACGGAATTCCCGAGGGGGCAATGTCCCAAATTTATTGAAGTCGGCCAAAGACATCGAATCCTTTGGAGGACAGGGAATAACCATTCACCCAAGACCCGATGAACGACACATTAAATACAAGGACGCCCAAGAGCTTAAGACAGTGGTTACAACGGAATATAATATTGAGGGAAATCCCATTCCAAAATTCGTGGATTTGGTTTTAAAACTCAAACCTACACAAGTCACGTTGGTTCCGGACGCAGAGGATGCCATTACTTCAAATGCAGGTTGGGATACGGTAAAACACAAAGATTTTTTGGTCGATATTATCAAAACCTTCAAATCCGAAGGGATTCGCACCTCAATTTTTGTTGATCCCGATACAGAGATGGTACAGGGTGCCGCCGATATCGGAACGGACCGTATTGAGCTGTACACTGAAAGCTATGCGCAAAAGTTTACTTTAGAAAATAGCGAAAAAGCGGTCAAACCGTTCAGGGATGCCGCCGTTATGGCAAATAAACTGGGATTGGGCGTAAACGCAGGACATGATTTGAATTTGGACAACATCCAGTTTTTTAAGGAAAATGTTCCAAATCTATTGGAAGTGTCAATAGGCCACGCCCTGATTTGCGAATCCATTTATCTCGGTCTGGAAAATGTCATCAATATGTACCTACATCGATTGAAATAATGGAAATCTTGCACTCCAGAATCGTCGGCTCGGGCAGACCATTGCTCATTCTTCATGGGTTTTTGGGGATGTCGGACAATTGGAAAACCCTTGGTAACCAATTTGGCGAAAATGGTTTTGAAGTACATCTGGTTGACCAACGTAACCACGGTAGAAGTTTTCATTCGGTAGACTTCGATTATGAATTTCTTGGTCAGGATGTATCACACTATATGGATTTTCATCAGCTGGAAACTGCTGTGATTTTGGGACATTCCATGGGCGGAAAAACAGCGATGCAACTTGCCCTGTCCGAGCCTGATAAAGTAAACAAGCTGGTGGTCGCGGACATATCTCCAAAATATTACCCTCCTCACCATCAATATATAATTGATGCTTTGCTGCACCTTGACTTTAATCACATTACCAGCAGAAAGGAAGCGGATGAAGCATTGTCAAAACACCTCAATGATTTTGGCATTCGTCAATTCTTACTGAAAAACCTGTACTGGGCGGAACCGGGAAAGTTGGGACTTCGCTTCAATCTTGATGTTCTAAAAGATAGAATGGAAGAAATTGGCGAAGGAGTTCCTGCCACATCCACCTTTAAAAAGACGACCCTGTTCTTACGTGGCGATAAGTCGGAATATATTCCCCCCAATGACTACGAGGAAATCAAGAAACACTTCCCAAATTCCTCTATAGAAACCGTAGAAAATGCAGGGCACTGGTTGCACGCAGAGAATCCAAAACAGTTTTTCGAAAAAGCACTGACTTTTCTGAATTCTTAAAATTCACCACTTTTTATTATGCATGCATAATTTTTTTGCCCATTTAATTGCCTGTATAACAAATTTCCTATAGATTTGGTTTATGCGGGTTTAACACTAAGTTAACGCAGACTAACTCTAATTGATATTCGTATGAAAAAGTTCTTCGCCCTAATTCCTGTATTAGGGTTATTATTAACTGCATGCTCTGATGATGATGACGCCACAACGACCACTCCAGAACCGGATCCTATCGTTTTTACCGCAGGTTCTGCTAATTTTTCCAATTACGTTGCTATAGGAAATTCATTGACAGCGGGTTTTTCAGACAATGCGCTATTCATTGCAGGACAAGAAGCTTCATTTCCAAATATGTTGGCTTCCAACTTCGAGCTGGTCGGTGGAGGTACATTTTCCATCCCCTTTATGGCAGATAATCTAGGAGGTGCTACCTTGAATGGAAATGCACTTTTACCAAATCGCTTTTTTCTGGCATTTACACCTGATGGACCTACGCCAACCGCAGTTCCTGGTAATGGGACCACTGAGATATCCACAAAACTGACGGGCACCTTCAACAATATGGGTGTGCCAGGAGCAAAAAGTTATGAATTGTTGGCAGAGGGCTATGGAAGCGTTGTCGGGGTAGCAGGTGGAACGGCCAATCCTTATTTTGCACGATTTTCCTCTTCTGAAACTGCCTCGGTTCTCGGAGATGCCGCTGCACAAAGCGCTACATTTTTTTCTTTATGGATAGGTTCCAATGATATTTTGCTGTACGCCACCAATGGTGGTTCAGGAGTTGACCGCACCGGTAATGCGAATCCCCTGGATTACGGGCGTAATGATATTACAGATCCCGGTCTTTTGGGCAATGCCATCGGAGGGATTCTACAGACCATGACCGCAAATGGTGCCGAGGGGGTAATTGCCAATTTACCGGATGTGACGGATATACCATTTTTTACCACCGTACCGTTTAACCCGGTTCCCCTTGATGAGGCTACTGCCGCTTCTCTCAATGCTGCATACGCTGCTTATAATGGTGGGTTGCAACTGGCATTCGGCGGGAATGCCATCGATGCCGATGAATTAGCCGCAAGAACCATAACCTTTACCGCCGGAGTACCCAATCCGGTAGTGATATTGGATGAGGATTTGACCGATCTAACAGCTATAAACCCTGCTCTGGTCAATTTAAGACAGACTACAGCCGAAGACCTAATGACCTTGACTTCAGGATCTTTTATCGGAACTTTGGCCAATCCCGATGACCCGACTTCCGTTAATGGATTGGCAGTACCGTTGGGAGATGAATGGGTACTTACACCGGAAGAACAGGAAGCAGTTGCTACGGCTTTAGCAGCATATAACCAGACCATTGAAGGTCTCGCGACCCAATTTGATTTGGCCTTTGTTGATGCCAATTCGCTGTTGGCAGACCTTAATGCAAATGGAATCCCACTAGCAGATGGCAGTACGGTCACCTCCACCTTCGCGACAGGCGGTGGTTTTTCGTTGGACGGGGTTCACCCTGCACCTCGTGGATATGCTATTTTGGCCAATGCTTTTATTGATGCGATCAATACGAAATACGGTTCAAATCTTCCCGGTGTCAACCCGCTGGATTTTACTGGATTGTATATTGACTAACCACTTAAAAATTATATCTTCAAAGCACCACAATGTGGTGCTTTTTTTGTTCACCTAATTACGTAAATAATGAAACGTATCATTCGTTTGTTGCTCAACGCAATTGCCGTAGTAATTTTGGCTTATGTCCTTCCGGGAGTAGGGGTCGATTCGTTTACCTCTGCCATACTGGTCGCCGTGCTTTTGAGCATTTTGAACTTTCTGGTAAAACCCGTACTCGTAATTCTGACTCTTCCGATTACCGTGGTGACACTGGGGCTTTTTCTTCTGATAATCAACGCGATAATAATCTTGATGGCTGCTCATTTTATCTCAGGATTTCAGGTGAACAGTATTTTTTGGGCCATAGTTTTTAGTATTTTACTTTCCGTTTTACAATCCATTTTACATTCTTTTTTCAGTGAGGATAAAAAGAAATCATAGACTTTGAAAACCAACACTTTAAAAAGTTGTTGACCAACGGAAAATACCGTATTTTTGCCACCCAATTTTTTACTAGCAAAATTTTAGGTAGCAGATGAATATCACAAAAGAACAGATTGATGAACTGAATGCGGTTGTTAAAGTTGCCATCAGCAAGGAAGATTACCAAGAACAGGTTGATAAGATTTTAAAGGATTACCGAAAACAAGCAAATATTCCTGGTTTTAGAAAAGGTCAAGTTCCCATCGGATTGATAAAGAAACAATACGGGAAAGCCGTTTTGGTAGATGAAGTGAACAAATTGCTCCAAGACAATCTCAATAAATACCTAACGGAAGAAAAGTTGGATGTTTTGGGAAATCCGCTGCCGAAGCAACAAGACAATTTTAACTGGGACGAAGAAGTGTTGGATTTTGAATTCGAATTAGGTCTTGCGCCAGACTTTGAGGTTAAGTTGAAAAGTAAAAAGGCCGTTACCCAATATAAAATTGTCGCTGACAAAAAAATGATTGAGGAGCAAGTGGAACGTATTCAAAAGCAATATGGCAAACTGGTCTCCAAAACAGAAGTTGGTCCCACGGACGAGGTGACCGGTGTTTTCAAAAATGAAGATGAGGCCATTGAAAACAAGACCACCATAGAACTGGATAAAATAAAAAGTAAAAAAGCACTAAATGCCTTACGTGGAAAAAAGGTAGGGGAAACAGTAAGCCTGAATACGAAGGGCTTGTTCAAAGAGGACTACCTGCTCACAAGTGCTTTGGGAATCGACAAGGACAAGGCTGAAAAATTAAATGTCGAGGTTACTTTCTCCGTTGAGGAAATAAACGAGAGACAAGCTGCCGCCTTGGACCAGGAATTGTTCGATAAATTATTTGGTCCCGAATCCGTAAAATCAGAACAAGAACTAAAGGACAGGATTAAAGAAGACTCTGAGAAACAATTTGAACAGCAAGCCGACCAAAAACTATTGAACGATATCACCGAAAAACTTATAGAAGATACCAAATTCAATCTTCCTGCGGCATTTCTGACCAAATGGATTCAGGTCAGTGGGGAAAATCCATTGACCGATGACCAGGCCAAGGAAGAGTATGAAAAGTCTGAAAAGGGATTGCGCTATCAGCTTATTGAAGGAAAAATCATCAAGGAAAATGACCTTCAAGTGCAAATGGATGAGCTTAAAGAATTTGCCAAAGGCTTTATAAAATCCCAAATGGCCCAATACGGTCACTTAGACCCCAAAGAAGAAGAGTTGGATAATGTAGCGCATCGGGTTTTGGGCAATCAGGACGAGGTTAAGCGGCTCTCGGAGCAGCTCATGAGCCAAAAACTCCTAAAACTGTTCAAGGAAAAAGCTAATCTAAAAGTAAAGGAAGTGTCGTATGACAACTTCATTAAGGAAGTCTACGGTTAATAGTGCCTAAAAGAAAATTAAGTATCTTTACCTTGCCGAAAAGTAAAGCTTTCGGCACCTTTTTTTTAAGCTAAATTGAACAATATCCCATGGACTACGCTACCGAATTCAACAAATACGCTACCAAACACCACGGAGTGAACAGCATGTACTACGACAAAATAATCAGTAGCATGTATCCCGTGAACATGACCCCAAATATCATCGAAGAAAGACAACTGAATGCAATTGCAATGGATGTTTTCTCGAGATTGATGATGGATAGAATCATCTTTATGGGAACCGGTATCAACGACCAGGTGGCCAATATTGTACAGGCCCAACTACTGTTCTTGGAAAGTGCCGATGCGTCAAAAGATATCCAAATTTACATCAACTCCCCGGGCGGCAGCGTTTACGCAGGTCTGGGCATCTACGATACCATGCAGTTCATCAAACCAGATGTGGCGACCATTTGTACCGGTATCGCAGCATCCATGGCAGCAATCATCCTATGTGCCGGTGAGAAAGGAAAGCGAAGCGGACTTACCCATTCCCGGGTGATGATTCACCAACCGCTCTCGGGGGCCCAAGGTCAAGCCAGTGATATCGAAATAGCCGCCAAGGAAGTACTTAAAATTAAAGATGAGCTCTATCAGATTATTGCCACACACTCAGGCCAAACTTTTGATAAGGTTTACGAAGACAGTGATCGCGACTTTTGGATGAAAGCCGAAGAAGCAAAAAAGTATGGTATGATCGATGAAGTTTTAGCGAGGGAAAAGTAAGATGAACGATAGAGATTGTTAAAAAACTGCGTATAAACGCATGATTTCCATCTTTTTTTACGTTATTGTGAATTGAACCTCAAGGGTATATGGCAAAAGAAAATTTAGAATGCTCTTTTTGTGGCAGGAAGAAACCAGAGACGAATTTATTAATTGCCGGACTGGATGCCCACATTTGTGACAGGTGCATCGAACAGGCCCATAGCATTGTTGCTGAGGAGTCCAAACAAACCAAAAATCAAGATTTATCCTCGGAGCTGATTCTTAAAAAGCCCATGGAAATCAAAGATTTTCTGGATACTTTCGTAATTGGCCAAGAACGGACCAAAAAGGTAATGGCCGTTGCTGTCTATAATCACTACAAACGGTTACTACAACCTAAAAACAATGATGATGGAATTGAAATCCAGAAAAGCAACATTGTTATGGTGGGTCAGACGGGAACAGGTAAAACTTTGATTGCCAAGACTATAGCTAGAATGCTCAATGTACCTTTGGCCATCGTAGATGCCACTGTCCTTACCGAAGCGGGTTATGTGGGAGAAGATGTGGAGAGTATTCTGACACGATTGCTCCAAGCTGCTGACTATAATCTGGAAAAAGCGGAGAGAGGTATCGTTTTTATTGATGAAATTGATAAAATTGCCCGTAAAAGTGATAATCCTTCCATCACCCGGGATGTGTCCGGAGAGGGAGTTCAGCAGGGACTCTTGAAACTTTTGGAAGGAACTGTTGTGAACGTCCCACCAAAAGGCGGTAGAAAACACCCTGACCAAAAATTCATCGAAGTCAACACTGAAAATATTTTATTTGTGGCGGGCGGTGCTTTTGATGGCATCGAGCGCATCATTAACAAACGGTTGAACATGCAAGCTGTAGGGTATAGTGCCTCAAAAGCTGAGGACAGTTTGGACAGCAAAAATATCTTACAATACATCATCCCAAAGGATTTAAAAGAATTTGGACTCATTCCTGAGATTATTGGTAGACTGCCCGTCTTGACCCACATGAATCCTTTAGACGCAAAAACCCTCCGCGCCATTCTTACGGAACCGAAAAATGCTATCATCAAACAATACGAAAAGTTGTTTGCCATGGATAACATTACTTTCAATATTACGGAACAGGCGCTCAACTATATCGTGGATAAAGCTGTAGAATATAAATTAGGAGCCCGAGGTCTTCGATCGCTTTGCGAAGCCGTTTTTACAGATGCCATGTTCACACTACCGAGTAGCGAAGAAAGCGAGTTCAAAGTGACCAAGGCCTACGCAGAGGAGAAACTCTCCCATGAGACCATAAAGAAACTAAAGGCAGTTTCTTAAAACTATTTTATCGAGGTACTTGTTACTTTTTGTAACAGGCCCAGGCACACATCCGATATTATTTTTTCATCAGTGTATAAATCATGGCCAAAATTGGGTATGATATCGAGTTTTACACCGATTGCCTTGGCCCATTTAGCGCTGGGCATAAAGGTATCCTTGGCCCCGAAGGTCAAACGCATGGGAATGTCCGGTTTTTCTTTTTCAAGACGAATACGTGTAGGAGAAACCGCAGTCAGTGATTTCATGGGCAGTCCTCTAAGTGCGGCCTTCCAGGCAATGGTGCCACCTGTACTAAAAGCGAGATAATGGCAAGGGTCCAATGATTTGTTCAATAAATGTTCCGCGGCGGTATCAATGCCACCTTCAACAAAGGCATTGTGGATGTTTTTTTCGGTGGAAACGGTAACATCCAGATTACCAAGCTGCTGTGAATCATAAAAGACAATATCAAAATATTGTTGGAGATATCCCAGGTAGGAGGTAATCCAAAGTCCTTTTTTCACACCCCACATGTCTGAAATTACAATAAGTTTTTCTGCCATTATGTAGTTATTTGCCTTGTGTTCGTTTGATTTGGTAAGGTAAGTTCCCTATTAACAACGGAAAAAACGCAATTAATTGTTCATCTGAAGCAATTCATCGATATATGTCCTTTCATTGGACAATCTGGGGATTTTATGCTGTCCCCCCAATTTGTCTTTGGATTTGAGCCAATCCCGGAACAGATTTTTTCTGGCCAGATGCACCTTGGGCATGTCCAAGGTCATGTTGTTGTACCGTTTTGCCTCATAATCCGAATTCAGGGATTTCAGAGCATTATCAAGAAACTCGGTGAAGTAAGCGATGTCCCCAGGAGGTTTTCTAAACTCAATCAACCATTCGTGGCCCCCTTTCTCAGAACCGTTCATAAAAATGGGCGCTGCAGTATAGTCCATGATTTCCGAGTTGGTTTTTACACATATCTGTTTGAGCGCTTCTTCAGCATTTTCTATAATAAGTTCTTCCCCAAAAGTATTGATATGATGTTTGGTACGACCCGTAATCCGTATTCGATATGGATCTTTAGATGTAAATCGTACGGTATCCCCAATCTTGTAACGCCATAATCCGGCATTTGTGGTAATCACCAAAGCATAGTTGACACCAATTTCGACCTCCCATAATGGAACGGCTTCTTCTCCCGCCTGATTTCCCATCATTGGGATGAATTCGTAAAAAATCCCATAATCCAACATCAACAAAAGGTCTTCCGAATTGTTTTGGTCCTGAATGGCAAAGAAGCCCTCTGAAGCGTTATAGGTTTCATAATAATTGAAGTTTTTCCGTGGCAGTAATTTTCGATATTGTTCCTTGTAAGGAGCGAAACTCACCCCACCGTGAAAGTAGACCTCCAAATTTTCCCAAACTTCAAAGAGATGGTCTTTTTGCGTACGTTCCAAAACGTCATTTAAAAGTACCAACATCCATGACGGTACTCCGGCCAAACTGGTCACGTTCTCATTAATGCTCTCCTCAATAATGGCTTCCAGTTTAGTGTCCCACTCCCCCATCAAGGAGATTTTACTGCTGGGAGTACTGCTGAATTCCGCCCAAAGGGGCATATTGTCAATCAAAATTGCCGATAGGTCTCCGAAAAAAGTACCATTGTTCTCATAAAGTTCCTTGCTACCTCCCAATCGTAGACTTTTCCCTAAAAAGAGTTGTGAATTCTCATTATTGTTTAGATAGAGACACAACAGGTCTTTGCTGGACTTGTAATGACAATCTTCAAGGGCTTCTGGGCTTACGGGAATAAACTTGCTCTTGGCATTAGTGGTACCACTGCTCTTGGCGAACCATTTTATGGGCGTTGGCCAAAAAAGATTCTGTTCCCCTTTTCGTGCCCTATCAATCATCGGGGCCATCTGTTCGTAGTCCATCATAGGTACCCTACTGCGGAACTCCTCATATTTGAGGTTTTTTCCAAACCCGTACTTTCTACCGATCAATGTTTCCCTTGAAAAGTCCATGAGTTGGTGCAGTACCTCATTTTGAACATCTAAAGGATACTTTAGAAAAAGTTCAATCTGATGGTAGCGCTTTTTCAGAAACCAAGAGGCAACAGAGTTGAATAATGGTATTGGCATTTTAGGTATCTTTGGCTTTATCGGTATTGGAGCCAAGCGCTAAAATAGCGTATCTTCACATCATTATCAAATCAACTAAAATACGGTAATCCCGCTATGCTTTTTGAAGGTGTTTTGCGCAAAATGCGAACTGAATTAGGAAGTCCCATCCAATATTTTTTGGTTTTTGAGAACGATTTTATAAACATGAACCAAGCCTTGAATCGAAAGCTCGAAATTGAGTTCATCAAGTATCAATGTCTTGGCACCGGCAAAAATGAACCCATCTACCGTCAAGGATTTTGTAAATCCTATTTTTTTGAGACCGCGGCAGCCGGAGACTGGATCATGAAACCCGAACTCAGTAAAGCACACTTGAACATAGAAGATCGGGATCTGGACTACGAGAAGCGCGTGCAACTGCAGCCACATATTGTCTATTTGGCCAATTCAAGCAATGTGAAAGTAGGTGTCACCAGAAAATCGCAGGTCCCCACGCGTTGGATAGATCAAGGTGCCCATGAAGCCATAGAAATTGTTGAAGTTCCCAATCGGTATTTGGCCGGTATCACGGAAGTCGCACTTAAAGCGCATGTGAGTGACAAGACCAGTTGGCAGAAAATGCTCAAAAATGAAATTGAGGATATTGATTTACCGGAATGGAGACAAAAACTCAAATCGTACATTCCCAATGAGGTTTCCGATTATTTTATTGAAAACAAGACCGAGACCCAACTAGAATTTCCAGTTTTGCGGTATCCTGAAAAAGTCAAAAGTTTGAATCTGGAAAAAAACCCATCCTTTTCCGGTATTCTAAAAGGTATAAAGGGTCAATATCTTATTTTTGAGAACGATACGGTTTTCAATGTTCGGGGTCACGAGGGGTATTATGTAGGATTGAACATCAACTAGTTTCTATTTTACCGAATCCTTTTCCTTTTCCTTCTTCTTTTTGCCCAACAATCCGCCCAGAAGGGATTTAGCTGTATTTTTTACGGCGTCTTCCTCAGTATTATCTGTTGCAGAATCTTTGGCTTTCTCATTTCCACTCAACAAACTGCCCAGTACCTCACCAGTAGATGATCCCCTGGTTCCTGTTGAATCCTTGTCCTTTCCCAAAACATTGGATAATAGATCACTAGCGGTATCTTTCCCTTTATTCAGCAACTTTTGCTTTTGGATTTCGACCAATTGATTCGTCAAAGAACTTACCCCGGACTTCAAATCTGTTTTTACTCTAGGATTGGTATAACTCCCCCCAATATTCGCTATCACAGGAATCGTCACATCTTCCATATCGGATTCGTTCAACTGGGCAATGAGCGTATTGACCTCACTTCCTAGATATTTGGCCGGTACATCCAAAGTGGCTTGATATTCCATTTCCTTTTGAAAAGTATGACTTCCTGAGACGTTCACCGCAATATCCTTATAATTCACGGTAAAGGGTTTCACCTTAACAGCCCCGTTATCAAAGCTCAAAACCGTTTTTAAATCACTCAAATTCAAATCTTTAGCATCCAAAAAATTCATCTGACCGTTCAATGCGGATAACAAAGGTGCTTTTTCTGGGTTTACTTGTGTTGCCAAAAGTTCTGCCAAAACATCGCCCGAAAGTGAAGTCAGGTTGGGGGTCAAATCATTTTTAAGATTTCCTGAAAGCTTGATATCCGAGTTCAACTTTCCTTGGAGGGCACTGGCGATGGGGGCCACGGCCTTAAACAAATCTAGGGATTGAAAAGATTCGCCAATATTGAAATTATCCATACCTAAACTCATGGAGAAGGTGGGGGTGGCCTCTTTGGTGGAGACAAAGCCTTTTAGTCCCAAAATACCTCCAAACAGATTGGACTGTAAATTCTGTACGGTAGCGGTCTGGTCTTTGATGACCAAAGTTCCCTGTACTTCTTTTAGGTTAAGGTTATCGTAGAGTACGGTACCCGCTTTTGCGTCAATGGTAAAGTCCAAAAAGGAAGGTATTTTTAGTTCTTCCCCGGCACGCTCTGAAGAAGTTTCAGAATCGGAGCCCTGGGACTCACTATCTACCATAAAATCATTGACCGCAAAAACAGTGGAAGTCAAATCAAAATTTCCTTGAATGGCTTCCCCATTAAAGAGGTATCCCAGGAGATTGGTCAAGGTTCCTGAAGCTTTAAAATCCGATTGTCCCGTTTTGCCGTCAAAAGAATTTAAGGCGACGGTCTGCGGATTAAAACTAAGTGACGCTTCATTGATGGTAAGTGGATTTTTCAGTTCTTCGCTGTTGTATTCAAATTGCGTCAATTTCAAAGCGCCGGAAGTTTGTGTATTTTCATAGCGCTTGGCCTCAAGGGATGCCATATCAAAAGCAGTGGTCACATCTGCGGTCAGTAGGCCTTTGAGGTTATAGTCTTCGGGCAAAGGATAGGCCTGGGACAGATTTCCCAAATTCATCCTCCCGTCCGCATGCGCGTTTACCTTGGTGTTGCCCAGTAAATCTGTGATTCGCGATGAAAGATTGAACGTATCCTCTCCAATTGCAAAAGAAAGCTGCTTGATGTCCACGAAGGTATCTTCGGTAACCCCTGTCTTGTTCTCCACTACAGCATCAATACTGATGTTCTGCACGGTCTGGGGCAAATCCGGATACTTAAACGAGGCATTGTCCGAATTCATTTGGATGGTAAACTTGGGAATATGTTCTTCATCTACAACGCCCTTAAATTCCCCGCTCACCTTAAATTCACCTGTTGTTTTTACATTCTCTATATTCTTGGAGTACACCTCCGGGATAACTGCAAGAAAGTTTTTAAAATCTGAAGAAGGGGCTTTAAAGTTGATATCCACTTCCTGATTATCTTCATTGACTTGCACAAAACCATCAAAAACCAAGGGTAGTTGATTTACAAGGGCCTTATTTTCCAGAAAGGAATATTTGTTGTTCTTCAAGTCGATTCCAAGCAAAGCATCCAGAAACAATTTGTTGTTGTTTAGGTAACGCGTACTATCCAACTCGAAAGAAACCAAGGCGTCTGTGGTGGTCTTGAGCTCAGAAGTGTCCAAAGATAAGTCTCCTGTACCTGAATGGTTCATTTCATTGATTTCCAAATGCATACCGCTAGAATAATCGTCATAACTGATATCGGTATTGGAAATGGTATACGCTTCCAACGCTAGCTTAAAGGAATCCGAGGACGTTTCCTCTTCAGGGGTCCCTTCACTTTCCTTCGACACATCATAGTTCGCATTGGCATCAGTATCCACTTGAATGGAAAGCTTCGCATCGGAAATCTTCAAAGACTTGATGGAAAGCGGGTCTTCGGCACTTTTAAAAAGTTCGGAAATACCCATTTTCAATTCAACTTCTCCCGAATAGAACAAGGTATCGCCTTCAAAAGGGGCATGGTTGATAAGGGAAATTTCGGTTAACGATACCTGGGCATTTGGAAAGCTTTGTATCAAGCTCAAGCTGGCCGCCTCAAAATCCAGGGTCGCATTTATGCTGTTATTGACTTTATTTTTTATGATATCCGCGATTTTGCCCTGTAGAAAAAATGGTAGGGCAATAAGAAGACCAATAAGAATCAATACACTGATCCCTACTATTTTAAGGAGCTTTTTTTTCATGACGGAAGATTTGAGATAACAAAGTAACAGAGAAGTGGTCAATCCAACGATATCTCTTCCCCTATTTTTAAGTTAAATCTTTTTCTTAACAGATATACGAAGAAATACAGCAAAGGGGTGTCCAAAAAGGCAATCAAAACTTTGAACAAGAATCCGCTGACCACCAATCCATAAAAAAGACTCCACGGAATTTCACCAAAGGAGCACAGCAACAGTACCACGGTAAACGTATCAATAAACTGGGATGAGAAGGTGGAAAAATTGTTCCGCAACCATAGATATTTGCCTTTTGTTGCCCGTTTCCAAAAATGATAAATCTGAATATCCACGAATTGCGCCAATAAATAGGCCATCATTGAGGCAAAAACGGCGACGATGGTATTTCCGAAGACATCCTTGAACATGGTATTGGAAACCGGGGACCATTCCGTGGCGGAAACGGCCGAGGCCGTATAAACGATGGCCAATGAAAAGAAGGAAGCAAAGATTCCGGCCACCACCACCTGATTGGCCTTTTTCTTTCCGAAAATTTCCGAAATGAGATCAGTGATCAAAAACGTTAGAGGATATGGCAAAATACCTACAGATACCTCAAACAGAGGTGCCCCAAAAATAGTAATGTTCCCAAACGGCTGCCAAGAAAAGAATTTCTGAAAAATAAGATTGGAAACTACCAAAGAGGTTATGAACAATGCGCCCAAATACAGATAAATGGAAAACGCAAAACGTTTGTCTTTTTGCGTCATCCGATTATCTAATGATTAAGCTGAACGGCATTTTCGCCTGGATTTCTTGTTTTTGGGATACTTTTTTGAACTCTTTAAATACATTATAGGCGTCCGCCCCCAGTTCTTCTTCGATAACCGTAGCGGCCATTTTGCTTTTGGCACCACTTATGTCTTCCATGAATTTCTCAAAACCTGATTTATACTTCGGATACTTTCGGATGCCATAGTATTCTATCCCGGCCAACTGGGCTGCGCCTTCGACTGCGTCATCCAAACCTCCCAACTCATCCACCAAGCCAATTTTTTGTGCTTCAAGACCACTCCAAACCCTCCCTTGGGCGATGGCATCCACTTCATCCGGTGTCATGTTCCTTCCAGAAGCTACCCGCTCCAAAAAGGTGTTATAAGTTTCTTCAATACCTTCTTTGATAACGGCCCTGAAGGATTCGGTCATAGGCTCAAAAAAAGAATAGTCCACCGAGTTCTGATTGGTACCTACCTGCTCGGCATTGATGCCAACTTTATCGGCCAACGCATTAATATTGGGAATCGTTCCAAAAACACCTATGGAACCGGTAACGGTCGTAGGTTCTGCATAGATCTTATCAGCGGCCACTCCAATATAGTATCCACCGGACGCGGCCACATTACCGAAAGATACCACCACGGGTTTGCTTTTTTTGGTGATTTCGACCTCACGCCATATGATATCGGATACTAAAGCGCTTCCTCCCGGTGAATTCACGCGAAGTACGATAGCTTTTACCGCATCATTTTTGACCGCCTTTTGCAGGGACTCAACAAGCATTCCCTGTCCGATAATTTCACGATCACCTTCCCCGTACAAAATTTCACCTTGGGCATAAATGATGGCCACTTTGTCTTTACCTGAGGGTAGGTTTCTGTTTTTAACCTTGTCCACATAATCGAAAAAGTCCACATAATTGGGCGTATCGTCCTCGTTCAACCCCAATTCATCCTTGAGTATAGCTTCATACTCATCATGGTGTAAAAGGTCATCTACCAATCCCGACGCCAAGGCGTAATTTGGTGTACGCGCGCCAAGAGTATCGGCTATGTTATTCAAATTATAAGGATTGATGTTCCTGGAGTTGGCGATATCCTCGATCATGGTGCCCCAGATAGAGGAAAGTAGTTCCCGTATTTGTGTTCGGTTCTCTTCACTCATCGAATCGGAAAGATATGGCTCCACGGCACTTTTGTACTTCCCATGGCGAATGACCTCCATTTTGACCCCTGATTTTTCTTGTAGCTCCTTGAAATATAAAACTTCAGAGTAAAGACCTTTAAAGTCCATAGCACCAACGGGATTGAGATAGATTTTATTGGCCACACTCGCCAGATAGTAATCCTTTTGCATAAAGAAATCGGAATGGGCGTAAATGAATTTTCCGGAAAGTTTAAAATCGAGCAGCGCTTTCCGAATTTCTTGGGTCTGTGCCAATCCGGCTTGAAGAAAACTGGTGGTAAGACTGATACCTCGAATGTTTTCGTCCAGCGATGCTTCCTGTATGGCATGGAGCAGTACATCCAAACCGACACCTTCGTCCCAAAGTCCGGAAAACGGATCGGATTCATCCACTCCTACATAATCTTTTATGGGTTCCGCAAAACCGAGCTCCAGAACAGAATTTTTTTTCACGACCACACCACCATCAGAACTCCCCATTAAAGCCGCAAAAATAAAAAACATGACGAATACTATTCCAAATGCTATCAGCGTCCCTAAAATAGCGGCAAGCAAATTCCTTAAAAACTTCATTTCATAACAATTTAATGCGTGGCAAAGATAACCATTGTTGTATTGTTTTGCTTACTTTGTCTACTTGATTATGGGTGGGGAACACAAAGCATACTTATCGCTGGGGAGCAATTTGGGAAATCGGTACCAAACCTTACAAAAAGCCATTTTTGAGCTAGCTTCAAGGGTTGGGACGGTTTCAAGGGTTTCTACCATGTATGAGAATCCTGCTGAAGATTTTGAGGGAGGGGATTTTCTGAACGCGTGTATTCTAATTCATACCAGCTTAAAACCTTTGGAGTTGTTGGAAAGCTTACTTTCCATAGAACGCCATTTTGGAAGGGAACGCAAAAAGGGTCAAGGGTATCAATCGCGTACGCTCGATATTGACCTACTTTTATATGATAACGAAATCATCGAAACTGAAAAGTTGATGGTTCCGCATCCAAAAATGCTCGAAAGGGCATTTGTGCTCAAACCCCTTGCCGATATCGCCCCGCAGTATTACCATCCTTTGGCGAACCAGGATATCCGCAACCTACTTCAACAAATAAAAAAACGTTCTGAGCTTAAAAAAATTCCGATAAAATTATTGAAAGACCGGGCCTCACTGTTCGCACAACTCCAGTTTTTGGCCATTGAAGGCAATATAGGAGCGGGAAAAACAACCCTCTCCAAGATGATTGCCCATGACTTTAATGCCAAATTGGTTTTGGAGCGCTTTGCGGACAATCCATTTTTACCCAAATTCTACAAGGACCAAACCCGTTATGCATTTCCACTGGAAATGTCTTTTTTGGCGGATAGGTACCAACAATTCATGGATGATACCACACAGTTTGACCTGTTCAAAAAATTTATGGTAAGTGACTATGATATCTTCAAATCACTGATTTTTGCTAAAATCACCCTACAAGCCGAGGAATTTGATTTGTACCGAAAGGTCTTTAATTTTATGTACAACGAGGTGAAGAAACCGGATATTTATGTCTATCTCTACCAGGATACAAATCGTCTGTTGGACAACATAAAAAAGAGGGGCAGGCCCTATGAGCAAAATATCCCAGCTGAATATCTAGAAAAAATAAATCGAGGGTATCTGGATTTTATCAAAGGTCATCCAAATCAAAATAGTATTATCCTGGATTTAAATGACTTGGATTTTGTATCCCACCAATCAGATTATATCCATATTTTGGACCAATTACAGGATAAGGTTCTTTCCACTTATTTTTAAGAGAATTTTTGGAAAATGTTTGGATATAACGGATGGTTTTGTTTTATTAGCCCTGTCTACATAAGAGACTAACTAACTCAAACTATAGTAAGGCCCTGATTTATCGGGGCTTTTTTATTGGCTTTTCACCCAAACATCCCAAACCACCATGCCAACGCTGACCGAAATGTTCAAAGAGTGTTTGGTACCGTACTGAGGTATCTCCACAACATGATCGCAAGCTGAAACGACATCTTGCCCTACACCTTTTACTTCATTCCCAAAAACAAAAGCGAGCTTTCGGTCACGTTCTGGGCTAAAACTTTGGAGCATCATGGCATTTTCGGCCTGTTCTACCGCAACTGCACAAATTCCCGCTCCTTGAAGTGTTTTGACGGCTTCCAGTGTACTTTTCTGATAATCCCAGTCCACACTTTCCGTGGCCCCCAAAGCGGTTTTTCGGATATCCTTGTGAGGGGGGGTGGCCGTTATACCGCACAGTATTATTTTTTCTATTCGGAAGGCATCGGCGGTCCTGAATACAGAACCTATATTGTTCAAACTACGGATGTTGTCCAAAACAAGGATTACGGGCAACTTGTCCGCCTTCTTGAAAGCAGCTATACTCAGTCTGTCCAACTCATGATTTTGCAGTTTGCGCATACCTATTTTTTAACGATACGATTCAAGATATCAACAAAAATTTTGGGCTTATAAAGAAAAAGGTATTTTCGTTCATAGCGGTCTATCCATCAAAAGTAAAAAGAAAAGCAGCGTTTTGGCATCTAAAAGTACATCGAAGAAAGTTACGCCATTGATGAAGCAGTACAATGCCATCAAGGTCAAACATCCAGATGCCCTTCTACTTTTTCGGGTTGGGGATTTTTACGAAACCTTTGGTGAAGATGCGGTGAAGGCTGCCAAAATTTTGGGTATCATCCTTACCCATCGCAACAATGGGGGCGACAAGACAGAACTGGCCGGATTTCCGCACCATTCCTTGAATACCTATTTGCCCAAACTGGTAAAAGCAGGGCAACGCGTTGCCATTTGCGATCAACTGGAGGATCCAAAACAGACCAAAAGTATTGTAAAACGCGGGGTAACCGAACTGGTAACTCCCGGAGTAGCGTTGAACGACGACATTCTTAACTCCAAAACCAATAATTTTTTGGCTGCCATTTTTCACGGTGTAAAAAAAATCGGGCTTGCCTTTCTCGATATTTCAACCGGGGAATTTTTAACTACCGAAGGTTCCGTGGAGCAAGCGGACAAACTCCTGCAGAATTTTTCCCCCAATGAAGTCTTGGTCTCCAAAAACCACAAAAAGGACTTTCAAGAACAATTTGGACCACAATACCATACCTTCCTTTTGGAAGACTGGATTTTTCAGGAGGATTTTGCACAAGAGCGATTGACCCAACACTTTAAGACAAAGACCTTACAAGGATTTGGGGTTGACCATCTTAAAAATGGCGTTGTGGCCGCAGGTGCGGTTTTGCACTATCTTTCCGAAACGCAACACACCCGTTTGCAGCACATCAATACCATTCAACGCATTGCTGAAGAGGATTATGTGTGGATGGACCGTTTTACCATCCAAAACCTGGAACTATACCATTCCCACAATGCGAATGCCGTGACGTTGATCAATGTGATCGACAGAACACTTTCACCGATGGGAGGACGCCTTTTAAAACGTTGGTTGGCGCTTCCATTGAAGAACATCAACGGTATTAAAGAAAGGCACAGTGTTGTTGGTTTTTTGAAGGAATCTGAAACCATTTTGGAAAAACTTCGGCACTGGATAAAGCCTATGGGCGATTTGGAACGGTTGATTTCCAAATTGGCCACTGGAAAAATCAACCCCAAAGAAGTAGTGCAACTTAAAAACAGTTTGGAAGCACTGATTCCCATAAAACAAATCGCTCTAGAAAGCCAAAATGAAGCGCTGACGGCAATAGGCCAAGCGTTGGATACTTGCGATGCCCTTCGGACCAAAATCAAAGAGGTCCTAAACGAAGAGGCCCCCGTTCAGCTGACCAAAGGCAATGTGATTGCCCCGGAATATTCCAACGAATTGGACGAATTGAGGAATTTGGCGTTTTCAGGAAAGGATTATTTGGACAAAATGCTGGCTCGCGAAATGGAGCAAACGGGCATTACTTCCTTAAAAATCGCTTCCAACAATGTATTCGGCTATTATATTGAAGTTCGCAATACCCATAAAGACAAGGTTCCCGAATCTTGGATTCGCAAGCAGACGTTGGTCAATGCAGAGCGATACATTACCGAAGAGCTGAAGGAATACGAAGCAAAAATCTTAGGTGCCGAGGAGCGTATCCAAAGTTTGGAGCAACAGCTTTTTGAACAATTGTTGGTCTGGATGCAGGAATATATCGCCGCTGTCCAAAAAAATGCCCAGCTTGTGGCCCAACTGGACTGCCTTTGCGGTTTTGCCCGTCTTGCCCAAGACAATGGTTATTGCCTCCCGGAAATGAACGATTCCACCGCTTTGGAAATTCGGGAAGGTCGACATCCGGTAATCGAAAAGCAGCTTCCTCCCGGAGCGAGCTATATCGCCAATGATGTGGTTCTGAATCGGGAAGAACAGCAAATCATTATGGTCACTGGACCTAACATGAGCGGTAAATCGGCTATTTTACGGCAAACTGCTTTAATAACCCTTTTGGCCCAAATGGGAAGTTTTGTACCCGCTTCATCCGCTAAGATTGGGGTGGTCGACAAAATTTTTACACGGGTAGGAGCGAGTGACAATATATCTTTGGGCGAATCCACTTTTATGGTAGAAATGAACGAGACCGCCAGCATTTTGAACAATTTATCCGAACGCAGCTTGGTATTGTTGGATGAAATTGGTCGAGGCACCAGCACCTATGATGGAATTTCGATTGCATGGGCCATTTCAGAGTACTTGCACGAGCATCCGGCCAGGGCAAAAACCTTGTTTGCCACCCACTACCATGAGCTGAACGAAATGACCAAGACCTTTTCGCGAATCAAAAATTACAATGTTTCCGTAAAAGAGGTAAAAAACAAGGTGCTGTTTTTGCGAAAGTTGGTCCCTGGAGGAAGCGAACATAGCTTCGGAATCCATGTGGCCCAAATGGCGGGTATGCCCCAACAGGTCATTTACAGAGCAGGTAAAATCCTTAAAAAACTGGAAAAATCCCATTCCAGTGAAGAAATCACGGATAAGTTGGAACAACTGTCCTCACAAGAAATGCAGTTGAGCTTTTTTAATCTGGACGACCCCCTTTTGGAAGAAATTCGGGATGAGATATTGCATCTGGATATTGACACCCTCACGCCGGTTGAAGCGCTGATGAAGTTAAATGAAATAAAGCGACTTCTCAGCAAGAAGCAAAAAGCTTCCTCTTAAAATGCTTTCTTATTTAGAGAAATATATTAAATTTGCATCCGCATCTTTACAAGGGTGCATGTTCTTTAAAATGCGAAAATAGCTCAGTTGGTAGAGCATCACCTTGCCAAGGTGGAGGTCGCGGGTTCGAATCCCGTTTTTCGCTCCAAAACGCTGTTCGCAGCGTTTTTTTGTTTGGGTCCAGCTCGAGTGGTGGAATTGGTAGACACGTTGGACTTAAAATCCAATGGCCATTGTGGCCGTGCGGGTTCAAGTCCCGCCTCGAGTACAACGAGAGAAGCTCTTACAAAGTAAGGGCTTTTTTTATGGAACACAGTGAACATAGAAAAGGGACTTGTGTTTACTGCAGGTGACCGCCTCGAGTACCAATGAATGAAAACCAAGGAAATTCCTTGGTTTTTTTATGGAATACAATGAACCAATCTTGTTCGGGTGAAATTTTATTTTAAAAAAAGCCTCCGCCCCGCTAGTTTGCAACTAGTGGGGAACAATAAGAATAAGCGTACAGACCAGGGTAGCCATGTTGTGTTTCTCTGGGTTATTTATCACCAGTTTTAAACTGGTCTTTTTATTTTATCATCCATATTAAGCTCACGAATTACCACCCATGTTGCAGTAGCAAACTTATAGTATCCCTTAATGCTGCAACCACATTTTGCACCTCCCTCCTGTCAAAATTTCCTTCTTCTAGGTAAAAAAGCATTTCAATACAAGAATAGAGGATTAAAGCTAACTCTTCTGGCGAACCATACCTATCTGACAGTTGTTCGGAAATACTGCACTCATCTTTCATTATTCAAATATAAAACAAATGTTTATAAATGATGTATTTTATATGATGTAACATGAGAAAATTCAAAAAGTCAGCTTTGTGTTTGCTAAAAAGATGTTATGGCAAAACAACAGGATGTGACGAAAAAGGATTTGGACCCCAGAATTAAAGCAATTGCCAAAAAGCTGGAAACCATACGAATACAAAAGGGATATTCGAGCTATGAGAATTTTGCCATTGAATTTGGAATCTCACGTATGCAGTATTGGCGCATGGAAAAAGGGACCAACTTCACTTTTACCAGTTTACTCAAAATACTGGATGCCCATGAAATGTCTCTGGACGAATTCTTTGGAGATATTCCCTAAAATAGATTTCTCACCTACTTTTCCTGCGTACAAAACTTCGGAAAAAGAAGGTTCGAAATGATGAATAGAATACGATTGTCATTTCGAGCGATAACGCAGTGAAGCGAGAAATCTAAAAACCGATTACGGTACCCTTGTATTCTTTAATCCCCCCTTACCCTTCCCACAAACCTTTAGTTCCAAAGACTAATCCCTATCTTTAGAAAGGATTAATAGGTAAATTCACCTTCCAAAAAACATAAATAATGGCAAAAAAAGCAGCGGAGACCGCATCTTTTATGGTCCGGTTTACACAAAAAATATATGAAGAAAATGGAGAGTCCAAAGTGCAATGGCGCGGCAACGTATCCCACGTGCAGGGCGGGGAAGACCTCAACTTTTCCGATTTTAATGATGCCGTGGATTTCATTCAGGAGCATTTGACCGACCTTACAAGAAATGCAACGGATGACCGCTCTTCGGAAGAGCAGGAAAACATTCTACAAAAGAGCTTTTCGCTCTTCAAAACCGTGGCGGCCACCGGACCCAAAATGATAAAGGATACCCTAAAAGACCCGAGAAAACAGGTAGCCAACATTCAAGGACAATTGCATGACTATGGGGAAGAATTGTTGGAAAAAGTGCCCTTGGACCAATGGCGCAATGCGTCAAAATCTGATTTTAAATCCATTCAAGAATCGCTGGAAAAACTTTCGCATTCCGTAGCGGATCTGTCCAAAAAGGTGGACGCCGTTCACGAAGCTAGCACCAAAAAAACTACCGCTCGAACAAAATCTTCCTCCAGCAAAGCAAAATAGTCCGTGTCGCAACAGGAATTGACAGACCAATTGGTGAGCTATAAAAAATTTCAGCTCGAGGCCCCCATCCGATTTCAAACTTTGGGCCAGTTTGCCCTTTGGCGTGATGGCGAAAAAGTCAATGCCAAAGATTGGGGTCGTGACAAGACCATCCAATTGATTCAATATTTGATTTCCTACCGACATAAACATGCGTTGCACAAAGAGTCCATCATGGACCATCTATGGGAGGAAGGGGATGACCGCGATTTTAAAGTGGCACTCCATGGGGTGAACAAGGTTTTGGAACCCAAAAGACCTTCACGAACTGAAGCACTCTATGTGCAGCGCCAGGGGGTAACCTATCAGTTGAATCCAGAATTGGTTTGGATTGATGTGGAAGCCTTGGAACAATATATTGTTGTGGGCAACAAGGCTTTGGGCAACTATCCAAAAATCGCTCAAGAGGCCTATGAAAAGGCCATAGAATTGTACAAAGGAGCCTATTTGCCCAATCGAATTTTTGAAGATTGGTCTTCGGAGGAACGTGAAAAAACACAAGTGCTGATTCTTGGGGCGCTGGTCAACCTCGCTGAACTTTTGGTGGAGACCAATCCCATGGAAAGTATCCGACTGGCCCAGAAAGCGATTGCTATTGATAAAACTTGGGAAGATGCGTACCGCATTCAAATGTCTGCATACATTGTAAAAGGAAATCGCCCCCAAGCCCTAAAAACCTATCAAAAGTGTGCTGATATTTTGGAGGAAGAGTACGGTATTGGCCCACTGCCCGCCACCAAGGCCTTGCTTAAAGAGATTGAGGCTATTGCCTAATTAAAAAAGCTTTGTTTTTTTCTCCCCTCGGCAAACCCTATAAACAAAGGGACACACATACTTCAATCCGAAAAAACAGTTTCGTATACCTACTCTGTAACTCAGTTGTAACTACCTGATTTTATGTTTGCCCTGTAAAATGTAATACATCAGAAAAAACAGATAGACATGGCAACAAAAGCAAAACAAACACGAATTGAAAAAGCAGCCACCAATGTTCTTGGTATGGCCACAAAAGCGAACAACTTTGCTTTGAGCACCACAGAGAAAGTTTTTGATACTTCTTTCAATATGGCCCACAAATCGCTGGACCTTACTTCCAAAGTGGTAAAAAAAGGATTGGACATCACTGCAACGCAACAAGACCTTATGTTCGATGTATTGAACGGAGTTAAGAAGAGAATCATAAAAAATTAAGGTAATTGATTCGAAACCAGTTATGCAACTCAGTTGTAACTCCTCACATCTAGATTTGTATCCTAAAATATAACAACAATACTTTCAAAATAGAATATCATGGCGACAGCAACAGCAAAAAGAAAAAAAGAAAACGTAAAAAGCCTGAACAATTCATTGGTGAACGCCACCCTGGCCACTATCAACACCACAATTGAAAACGGCGAGAAATGGCAAGAATTAACCAAGAAATTGGTAAAGAAATCTGAACCCGTTCGCAGAAAGCAAATGGAACTGTTTTTCGATACTGCGGCTACTGTAAAAAAACAAGTGAACACCGGGAAAGAAAGGACTATGGAATTGGTTGGATACGATGGGGAAACCATGGAGCGTGCCTTTGAATATGTATCCAAAACCCCAGTTGGCAAAAAAGTGATGAAAGTAACCGAAAATCTCAAAGAGAAGGTTACCGAAAACCCCATAGTTAAAAAAGTGGAAGAAACCGCCGAAAACTTGAAAACCAAAAGTACTGCCAAGTTCAATGACCTGAAGGAAGATGTGCTGGGTCAAGCGAAAAAGGTTATCAATAAAGGTGAAGAATTTGTAGACGAAGCGTTAAAGCAAGGGAAAAGCAATGTAGCCAAAGCTAAAAAAACAGTAAAAGCTAAAGCCACTGAAGCCTCTAAAAAGGCTACGGCCCAAGCCCAAACTGCTAAAAAAACAGTGGCGAAGGTCAAAGAGGAAGTTAAGGCCGCTGCAAAGGACGATTTGAAGCTAATCAAAGGAATTGGACCAAAATTAGAGCAAATCTTTAACGAGAACGGTATCGTAACCTTCGCCCAATTGGCCCAAGCCAGCGAAGCCAAAATCAAGTCCATACTCGAAAAAGCAGGTCCGGTATTTAAGAATGTGAACTTTACCAATTGGGTGAAAGAAGCACAGGAGCGTGCCTAACTAAAAAAAACATGGGCGTTCAGAACGGATAATAATCCTAAATGTAAACATGATGAAAAAAAATAAAAGCAATAAAAAATCAAAAGGTATCGTAAGCACGGCGATGACAAGAACAAAAGATAGCGTCTTAAAGGCCAATGAAAAAGCGCTTGCCAGGACCGAGGAATTCGTTACTACCTCTTTGGAAATTACCGCGCAATGGCAAACCGTTGCCGATAAAGCGCTTAAAGGCGGATTGAAACTGGCCGCAAAGCAACAAGATTTGATTTTCGATATTTTAAATGAAGTCAAAAGTGATTTGAAAATCAGCAGAAAAAAATTCAATAAGCTGGTAGCGTAAACCGTTTGAGTGATTTTAAGTTAGTTCGTAAAACCAGTTTGTCTCTTATGGGGCTTACTGGTTTTTTAGTATGCATGCATAGTAAAAAGTAAATTCCCTATTTTAGCAAGAATCACGAGAACTCTTTTCAGAGCATATTACAACCAGATACGGGTTGGTTCCAAAACGTTAAGTTGGCAAAAAAACGGAAAATAACAGAAGCGGATATTATCGATTTTTATATGGATGCCGTCGTGAAATATGGAGGTAAGCCCAGTTCGATAGAGGATTTCGCAAACGACTACAATTTTTATCCCGATTTGTTCTATGAACATTTTGAAAGTTTTGAGATTCTGGATAAAGCTATTTTCAAAACGCTGATGGACATTTCAATTGTCAACCTCAAAGAAGTTCCTGAATACGCCTATTTCAATAAAAAAGATAAGCTTTTATGTCTTTACTATACCTTTTTTGAGAACTTGACCTTGAATCGTGATTTTGTCGTGTTGACCATCCAGGACTATGGTTTGGGTTTCAGTACGCTCTCGCTGTTCAATGAGCTAAAGAAGCGTTTCATCGACTTTATAGATTCATTGCAATTAAAGACTTTTGGAATCACCGATAGCTTGGATTCCATCCAAAAAAAATCAATTAGCGAAGGACTCTGGGTACAGTTTTTACTAACGATTCGATTTTGGATGACAGATGATTCCGAAAAATGCCAAAAGACGGATATTTTCATTGAGAAATCGGTCAACACGGGAACGGAACTTTTGAATACCAAATCACTGGATAATCTTATAGACCTAGGTAAATTTTTGTATGCTGAAAAAATAAAGTCGAAAGATAACCCATGAAAACGTCAAAGACCATCCCGATTTCAAAGCTTCATCGTACCACAAAGTTGGTAACGACCGGGGCCAAAGTTGGGGTAAATTATCTGAAATACTATGGGGATAAAATGGTCCATTCAGAAGAAGAGGCCAAGGAACGACTGGACGAAAACAATGCCAGCGACATTTATGACAGCCTAAAAACCTTAAAAGGAAGTGCTTTAAAAATGGCGCAATTGATGAGCATGGAAAAAAACATCATGCCGAAGGCTTTTGTGGATAAATTCTCCCTCTCCCAATTTTCGGTTCCGCCCCTTTCCGCTCCTTTGGTGCTTAAGACCTTCAAAAAAACCTTTGGAAAGTTTCCCCATCAACTATTCGATAAATTCAACTCCCAAGCCATTAATGCGGCCAGCATAGGCCAAGTACATCAAGCGGAAAAAAACGGGGAAACCTTGGCAGTTAAAATCCAATATCCGGGAGTGGCTCAGAGCATTAAATCCGATTTGGCCATCGTGAAACCTGTGGCCATGAAAATGTTCAACATTCAGGGCGAGCACTCCGAACAGTATTTTAAAGAATTGGAGAACAAGCTTGTAGAAGAAACCGACTATGTCCTGGAGCTATCGCAAAGTCAAGAAATCACCCAATCCTGCAGACATCTTCCCAATTTAAGGTTTCCAAGCTACTATCCCGAATATTCCTCTTCGGAGATTATCACGATGGATTGGATGAACGGCATCCACTTGTCAGAATTCACGGAACGGAACACAAATCAAGACCATGCTAATGCCATAGGACAAACCCTTTGGGATTTTTATATGTACCAAATCCATGTTTTGCGCAAGGTTCATGCCGACCCACATCCTGGTAATTTTCTGATATCGGAACAAGGAGAAGTCATTGTTTTGGATTTTGGTTGCATCAAAGAAATCCCTGAAGAGTTTTACGTGCCTTACTTTAAGATGTTCCGATGGGAAACCCTGCAAAGTCCAGAACGTTTTAGAGCGACACTTTTTGACCTGGAAATCCTTAAAGACGAAGACTCTTTGGAAGAGCAAGCATTTTTCACTGAAGCCTTTCTGGAAATTGTAGGATGGTTCACCAAACCGTTTCATGGGGAAACTTTTGATTTTTCCGACACAACATTTTTCAATAAAATATCAGAGTTTGGGGAGCAGTACTTGAACAAATCAAATTTAAAGAACATGAACGCCAATCGAGGGTCCAAACATATTATCTATATGAACCGAACTTTTTTCGGACTTTTTCGGTTGCTGTTCGACCTTAAGGCGAAAAACATAAAAATTAACAATTATACCCAATTTTCAAAAGTGCCTGTAGGGCAAGGGTACTAAATTACATCGGCAAATGGCATCGAAAATAGACCTAAAAGATATCGCGCAGGAAGTATTGGACCGGAAGTTCGAACAAATCTCGGGTTATGACGCGGCCTTTCTTTATGCAGAATCGCCCACTAGTCCCATGCACATTGCCACCTTGGTCATCGTGGAAGGGTCCATAAATTTTAAGGATTTCAAAAGCATGGTGGCCTCTAAGCTACATTTGATGCCGAAGTTTAGGCAGCGTTTGATGCACGTCCCGATGGATTTGGATTATCCGTATTGGGTAGATGACCCCAATTTTGAATTGGACCTTCATCTCAACCGAATGAAGCTGGCAGACCCATCAAATTGGGAGTCCCTGCGCAGAACCACATCCCGTATTTTCAGTGCACCACTGGATTTAAGACGTCCCCTTTGGTCCATACATTTTATTGAGGGCATTGATGAAATTCCACAGATACCCAAGGGTTCCGTGGCCATTGTGAGCAAAGTACACCATGTGATGATTGATGGTAATTCGGGTGTTGGGCTCATGGGCATTTTATTTGATCAAGACGCGAAGGCCAAACCTGTGGACAAATCGAAAATCAGGAAATATGACCCCGACCCACTTCCAGATGATATTAGTCTGTTGCTAAAAAGTGGGTATGGCTTTCTAAAAAACCCCTTTAAAATTCCTCGGACAATTGCAGAGACCGCTATGGCTTTTGTACGGACCCGGGCCTCAAAGACCTTAAGCATCCAAAAGGAATTTGCCATGGCTCGTTATCCAGTTCCCATTACTATTTTCAACGGAAATGTATCTCCCAAAAGGACTTGGGGAACGGCCATCCTTTCTTTTGACCGTGTGAATACCCTTCGCAAATCCACTGGGGGCAGTATCAACGATATAATCCTTGCTATTTGTGCAGGGGCAATAAGACGGTATTTACTGGAAAAGGAAAAGCTGCCCTTACAACCCTTGGTGGCCAATGTCCCGATTTCCATACGAAGTGAGAATGACAAATCGCACAACAACCAAATTGCCAATATGATGATCCAGTTGGCAACGCATATCGAAGACCCGCTGGAGCGTTTGGAGTACATACAGGAACAGACCATGCTAGGTAAGGCCAGGCACAAGACCATGGGTGCCAAAACCTTATCAAAAATGGCGGATGCGGTACCCTTCGGATTGGCCAATCTCGCGGCACGGATTTACAGTAAATACAACATTAAAGATTTGCACCGTCCTCCGTTCAATGTGACCATTACCAATGTCCCTGGACCCTCAAAACTTCTGTATTTAAATGGGCACAAAGCAGTTGCCATTTTTGGTCTTACCCCAGTAGTGGACGGTTTTGGCTTAATCATAGCTGCCTTCAGTTACAATGGAAATATCAGCATAACGACCACTTCGGATGCGAAGACCATGCCCGATGCGTATTTGTTCTCGAGATACATACGGGAATCGGCCAACGAACTGGAGGACTTAATTGTAAAGCGCAAAAAGAAAAAAGCTCCTGAGACAAAAGAAGTGAAACAAAAAAGCCAAAGCACTGTATTTTTCAACACCTTAAGACGGTATTTGAAAAAGGAAACCGGACTTGTCAAAAAATATGCGGGGCTTTACCATATCAATGTGGATATGGGTGCCAGCAGTGAGTGTTGGGAAATTGACCTTACCGAAGAGGAGGTCGCTATTAAAAAAACTACAAAACTAGACCCAAAAACCGTAATGGAAATAGAAGATGCGAATCTCTATGCACTATATAAGAAAAAACTACTGTTTGATGAGCTGAAAATTCAGCAGCGGTTAAAACTATCAGGAACAGTGGCCCATAAACGCAAGTTCACCAATCTTGTCAAAGCCTTTTTAAATCGATAGTATGCACTATAGGACGGACACATTTGAGGCCAAAGATGGTGAGGTAATCTGCTATTACAAATGGGAGGCCCTCAGCACAAAGAAACACAGAGGGATTGTTCAAATAGCACATGGTATTGGTGAGCATGCCGGTCGCTACGACAGTATTGCATATCGGTTACAGCAGGAAGGTTTTACGGTATATGCGAATGATCATCGCGCGCATGGAAAAACCGCAGAGATAAAACGGCTGTTCGGATTTTATGATGGAACGGATTATTTTGAGGATGTGGTAGAAGACATGTATTCCTTAACGGAATTGATGCGCACCGAGCACCCGAACACTAAATTTATCCTATTTGGCCATAGTATGGGTTCACTACTGAGTCGAAAATATGTTCTGAAACATGGTAAGGAAATTGATGCACTGATTTTATCGGGCACTGCAGATTTTATCAATGGTTTGGGGCATTTCGGACTGGCCAGCACAAAGGTCGTCAGTGTTTTTAGAGGAAGGGAACGCGGTAATGAGACCTTGAGGAGCTTTTTCTTTGATGAGTTCAATAAAAAATTCAAACCCAACCGAACCAAATTGGACTGGATAAGTAGTGATGAAGATGCGGTGGATGCCTTTGAATCGGATCCTTATCGCATTGAGAATTTCTCCATTGGAGTTTTTCAGGACATTCTTATCAATTCAAGAGCGTTGAATAAAACCAGTGCCTTTGTCAATACCCCTGATGAGTTGCCCATTCTAATTTTTTCTGGGGATCAGGATCCCGTTGGGGAAATGGGGAAAGGGGTCAGTAAAGTGGCCCATAATTTTAAAAAGAATGGCAACGAAACGCTCACATTCAATCTTTATGAAGGCGGAAGGCATGAAATGCTCAACGAAAAAAACCGAAAAGAAGTGGAGGAAGATATCATAACATGGCTTAACACCCATATTCCTTAGACCATGAAAGACAAGTTGAATTTATATAAAGCCTTTATCAAACTTACTACGGCCATCGGTGTTCGAAGTTCGCTTTCAGAAAAAGTGGTCAAGAAAATTCTGATTGAAAATTTTCGCACTCATCCAGATTCAGAGGAATTAGTGACCCTGGTGAAAAAAGTTTCCGCAGATGATGATGACTTAAATTTCCTATTCAACGAATGCATACGTATTTGTGATGAATTGGGTCCTAGTCGTGAATATTTCACCCTGATTACTTTATTGGAAAACATTACCGAAGACCTTAGTGAACGAAAAGGAACAAAAGAGACCGTGCTTGTCCAAAATGTTTTAGAGCAATTTCGGCAAGAGATAGCCTTGATCAACCAGAAGATTCCGAAGCCACCCTTATTTAACATGCTACTGGAAAGCCGATCTCTGGTAGAATGGACCTCTATTTACGCCATTTACCCTTTTATCCCAAAACGCATTAAAGGGGATGGTAGGCCCGTTCTGTTGATTCCACCGTATTTGGGCGATGATTATTCCACATCTTTTGTCCGAAGGTATCTAACTTCATTGGGTTTCAAAACCTATAAATGGGAACAAGGGTTCAATTTGGTAAAATCGCATTACATTCCAAGACTGGAAGAAAAATTGGACGACATCTTCCGAACGCATGGGGAAAAAGTAAACATTGTGGGTTGGAGCGGTGGTGGCATCTTTGCTAAGATAATGGCCAACCGTCATCCGCAACAAGTGGAACAGATCATAACGATTGGTTCTCCAGTTTGGGGAGTTATGGACATGAAAACACCTGTGAGTGGTGTGCTTGAATTTTTCCGGGGCAAGTCACTTAAGGAAAGAAACAAACGTTTTATTGAAGAATTGGAACCCATTCCCAATGTGCCCATAACCTGTATTTATACAAAAACAGATGGTTTGTTGCCCTGGAAACATTGTATGGAAGCCGAAAGCTTTCGGGACGACATTAAGAATATTGAGGTCTATGGGAGCCACTCGGGTCTAGGCGCTAACGTCAGTGTTTTGTTGATTACGGCCAACGCCTTAAGTGCCAATATCAAAGGAAAGACCATTTCGGATACTACCACAAATATTGAACGCATATTATATCCCTTTTACTGGAACAAGAAAAAAAGAAGTTTGTTTTTCTTAAATTAGAAACTGGGTCAATGGGAAGCATGGAAGACATCATCAACAATCCAAAATTCAAGGAATCTTTAAAGCAAGTCGCCAAAGACCACAAGCTGGATATTGAGGATGTTGAGAAAGATGCAGCCCATTACATCAAGGAGCTATATGCGGAGCAACATCCCATTGCTAGGATGGTTTCCGTCAGAGGTTTTGACTATGTCCTTTCGAGAGCGTATAGCGAAAAAATTGATGTAGACCCTAAGGGTATCAAAAAGTTGATGATGCTCATGCGAAAGCACTCCGTGGCTTTTATCATGACCCATAAGACCTATCTGGATACCTTGGTCCTTATTTCCACTTTAGCCCGTTATGGTATGCCGGTACCGTATTCTTTTGGAGGAATCAACCTGGCCTTTCCTGGATTGAAGCAATTGGGGAAAAGTGCCGGTATTGTATTTATCCGCCGAAGCTTTAAGGACAATCCCGTATATAAAGTGGCCCTGAGACATTATATTTCCACCATTATAGATAAGGGAGACCATCTGACCTGGAACATTGAAGGCACTCGCTCTAGAACAGGTAAAATATTGCATCCGCAGATGGGAATTTTAAAATACATCATGGATGCAGAAAAACAGAGTTCCAAAGACATTAAATATGTTCCCGTATCCATAGGGTATGACCTTATCCCCGATGTAAAGGAAATGACAGAACAAGCAAAAGGAGCCAAAAAGAAATCAGAAAATGTCTCCGAAGGGGTTAAATACATTCGAAGTTTGGGAAGTGACTACGGTCGTGCGGCCATTCGTTTTGGAGACCCGGTCGAAATTGACGAGACCCATAACGTGGTGGTGCCCCAGTTTGAGGAAAACAGTTACAAAAGCAAGGACACCCTACCCTTTTTTGCCTTTGACCTGATCAATCAGATGTCGCGCATTACCCCAGTTTCAACAGTATCCTTGATCTGTAACGTATTACTGAACGACTTCGCCCTGACCAAAAAGGAAATCGAGTTTAAGGTAAAAAAGCTGATGGAATACATCGGCAAAAAACAGGAAGCTGTTTTGATGGACCGTGGCAATCCCATTGCGGTAAGTGTACAAAAAGCATTGAATCTGTTGCAAGGAGGCCAGATAGTCCAGAAAAGTAGAGCAGGGCAAAAAGCGCAATACAGTGTGATTTCTTCCGAGTACCTATCAGCAACCTACTACGCCAACATGGTAGCCGGGCATTTGTACCATTCCGCTTTTGTGGAGATGGCCCTGGTAAAAATAAAGGACGACACCTCCCCAAATAGGATTGTAAATTTTTGGGAGGAAATCATGAATCTTAGAAATCTTTTCAAATTTGAGTTTTTCTACACCAATAAGTCTAAGTTCAGTGACGAAATCGAAGAAGAACTCTTACGATTTGATAAAAATTGGAGGGATATCCTCAGCAACCCAAAAAAGGATGTTTCCGAAATCCTAAAAAAACAGAGCCTGTTCATATCTCGAGCCTTGCTGCTCTCCTACATTGAAGCCAACAAAGTGGTATGTCATACCCTGAACCAATGGGACGAAAATGATGTTTTTACAGAAGAAGAGTTTCTGGAGCTTTGTGTTTTTAAAGGAAAAGAACTGCATTGGCACAGCAGAATTAGCCGATTGGGAAGTATTTCAAAACCTTTCTTGCAGAACGCCTATCGTTTTGCTGAAAATGTAGGGCTGGGGGTCAAAAATCAGAAGGTAAACGGAAAAGGATTGGAGGCCTGGATGACACAACTTGAGGAGTTAACTAAAAGACTGACTTATTTAAAGGATATCGAAGTGGAACCTAGTGCCAGGAGTATGGGATTGATTGCAAGTCAAAATATTCTTGTTCCAGAGGCAAAAGAGAAGAAACCCAGAAAAAAAATAGAGGAAGAGGAAGAAGGACCGCACATTACGGCATTTTTTGATTTGGACCGTACGATAATCAATGATTTTTCCGCAAAACGATTTATGCGAACCCGACTTTTTAGCGGAGAAACAACTGCTAAAGAGTACATCACCCAATTTATGACAGCCTTGGTTTTCTCCTTTGGGAATCGGGATTTTGAGGTCTTGACCAAAATCGCAGCTCTGGGTGTCAAAGGTATCCCCGAGAAGGTTTTTGCAGATTTGGGCCAAGAGGTATTTGATGATTACCTCTTGCCGACCATCTACCCGGAATCTCGTGAACTGATTCAAAAACACTTTGAAAAAGGCCATCGGGTGGTTATCATTTCCGCTGCAACGGAATACCAGACCCGACCTGTCGCCAAAGCCTTGGGAATTTCCGACATCTATTGCACTGAAATGGAAGTACAAAACGGAAAGTTTACGGGACGTATCGCAGAAATGCGCTGGGGTGAGGGCAAGGCCCGCGCTGCAAGGAGCTTTGCCAAGACAAATAACATTGACCTGTCCAAAAGCTATTTCTATTCAGATAGTTTTGACGATTATCCCCTATTTAAGATTGTAGGCAAACCCGTGGCCACCAACCCGGACAATGCGCTTTCGCAAGTTGCCTTTGAAAACGACTGGCCCATTTATAGATTTAAAGAACCTGTTGAAAAGCCGGTGGTCAATGGATTGCGTACCGGTCTGGCCGCTGCCAGCATATACCCTTCTGCCGTTAAGGGTGCTGTGAAAGGTTTGGTCACGATGTCAAAGCAAGAAGCAGCAAACACTACCTTCGCTAGTATTGGTGACCTAGGAACGCGGTTGGCTGGATTACAAATTTCTGTGAGGGGTAAACGAAACCTTATGGATTTCCGCCCCGCAGTTTTCTGTTTTAACCATCAGAGTGCCGCTGATTTCTTTATTATTATGAAGCTCTTGCGCAAAGATTTTACCGGGGTCGCCAAAAAAGAACTGGAAAAAACCCCCATTGGACCCCTATTCAAGGCGCTGGGGGCCATTTATATCGACCGAAGTGATAAAACAAAGGCCATTGAGGCTATGAAACCCGCGGTGGAGGCATTGAAAAGTGGAATTTCGGTAGCTATTGCCCCGGAAGGAACTAGAAGCGGAACACCAGAATTGGGCCCTTTTAAAAAAGGGGCCTTCCATTTAGCGATGCAGGCTGGAGTACCCATTGTTCCGATTGTCATCAAAAATGCATACCAAGCTGTAAAAAAAGGCTCCATGATGTTGTACCCCACACATATTGAAGTCGTGGTTTTAGACCCTGTGGAAACCGCCCTTTGGAAACGGAAAAACCTAAATCAATATATTGAAGAGGTCCGAGACCTTTTTGTAGTGGAGCTGAGTCACTAGTTGGCTGCTTGAATTGAATCATACCGAACCAAAAAAAACAAACAAATGGCACTAAACGTAGGATTATTGGGTGGAGGTTCCTGGGGTACCACCGTGGCCTCGCTAACCGCGAGAAACGCCGATACCATTATCTGGGCCCGAAATAAAGAGACCGTTGACGAAATCAATCAACACCGAAAAAACTCCAAATACTTACCTGGCGCCCTCTTGAACAGGCATCTTAAAGCGTCCCACTCCATAGAGGAGACCGTTAAAAATGCTGACTTGCTGGTCATGGGCATTCCTTCCCAAAATTTCCGCGACGTATTGGAGACGGCCAAACCTTTTGTGCGTCCTTGGGTACCCATTGTTAGTTTATCCAAAGGCCTTGAAATGGGCACCAAAAAAAGAATGACCGAGGTTATTGAAGAAATACTGCCCGGGCATCCGGTTGGGGTGCTTACTGGTCCCAATCTTGCCAAAGAGATACACAACGGTCAGGCCGCAGCAGCCGTTATTGCCATGGTGGATGAAGTCATTGCCAAAAAACTTCAGGGCGTTTTCAACTCTGGGCTTTTCCGGGTGTACACCAATAACGATGTTGTAGGGTGCGAACTGGGGGGCGCCTTAAAAAATATCATGGCAATCGCCACTGGGATGGGAGACGGTGCCAATGCAGGAGACAATACGAGGGCCGCTTTAATCACCAGAGGACTTTCTGAACTCACGCGTTTGGGCACAGCAATGGGTGGTAAACGAAGAACCTTTGCTGGCTTGGCAGGTATGGGAGACCTTGTGGCTACCTGCAGCAGTACCAAGAGTAGAAATCGGCACGTGGGCTTTCAATTGGGCCAGGGCAAAAAGCTAAAGGAAATAATCGAGGAAATGTCCGAAGTGGCCGAGGGCGTAAAAACCGCCAAGGTGGTCATGGAACTCGCCAAAGATTACGATGTGCACATGCCTATTTCAGAGGAGGTATACAAGGTGCTCTACCAGGGCAATACGGTTGAGGATGCTTTCCGTGGCTTATTAAAAATTGAAAGTGGCTCAGAAGCTGAACCCGGATAAACCTCATGTCTTGAACCCTTAAAGCACCATCAATAAAAAGGGAGCAACCTTAACCAAAGTAAGAGTCGCTCCCCATTAACATTGATTTCTAAAATGTTATCGATAGCCTGCCCCTGAGGAAAAATGGAGCTCCCGGAGTAAATGTGATTTCTTCCACAGATTCCAATTCATCGAACAGACGGGTTTCCGTGGCGAATTGGGTTTCATTCCATTCGACATCGAACAGATTCTCCACAATAATACCCAAAGTCCAGTTTTTGGAAAAGTTATAGTTCAGGTTCATATCGGTTACAAAATATCCTTCAGCGACCAAGGAGTCATCTTCGTTGGCCGGCCTGTCGTCAATATATCGATAGCTGATGTTCCCTGAAAACTTACCCAAATTGGTCACACTCAGGCCTCCGGCGGAGGTCAAATCCGGCGCCAAGGGAATAAAATCCTCGCCATCCAGGTCGTCAATGCTTCGGGCAATGGTATAATTAATGTCAAAATTGGCAAAGAGCCAGTTATTGATTTGATACCGCAGTCCGAAATCACCGCCATATCTACGGGTCCTCCCACTTGGTTCCACAACGGCTTCGTCCCCAACAAAAACAAATTCTTGTTCGAGGGCCAAATACCAAATCCCTGCGTTGACAAGCAATCGGTTCAACGGTTTTGCGATTATTCCCAAATCGCTACCAAAAGCGGATGGCAAGGTTTCTTCCACCTCACCGACTGGATCAGTGACCACCCGGGCATCATTGGAATGGAAGCCAAATCCGTTTTTTAAGAATACCTGGAATTCTGGGGAAGCGCTGTAGATAAAATTCAATTTTGGGCTTAAAATGAAATCATCCACCTGGGGGTTTCTGAAAATACTGGTGGGATTTCCCTCACCATCAAAATTTAGGAAATCATCATAAGCAAAGTTGAAATAATCCATCCGTAAGCCAGGATTTATGGTCCATCGGTCAAGTTTGATATCTGCGTTGATAAAACTATAGGCATTTACCTCATCTACATCTCCAAAAGATAGGCGACTTAATATTTCCCTTCTATTCCGGGTTCTTGATAACTGTACATCATTATTATCATCGTATCGGAACCCGAGCCCCGCTTGAATACCCATCTGCGTATCGTGGTCCTTTGTGTGGAATGTACGTCCGTAAACCGTTTCCGCCCCGATAATGGTCCGGTCCTCAACTTGCTGAATCTGATCGCCGTTCACCGGGTCATTCAGAAAAAAAGTAAAGTTGGAAAAAAGTTCAAAAGTGTATTTGGAGAGAAATGCTTTGGTCTTGAGACTTTGATGTTCATCCAACTGCTTAAAGTGGTTGACCCAAATATTGGAACGGCTGGTATTACCTCCCTCCGTATCGTCAATCGCACCGAATCGTGAAATGAGTCCTTGATCCACAGCCCTTTGCGGAATTTGACCCGATTGGTTCCAACGACTTTGGAAATGGGAAAGGCTTATGGTCAACTCTTCGTCCGTATAATTGTTGAAGTTGTATCGCCCCAGTATGTTGATTCGATTGAAATTTTGGGGAGAATCAAAGACGCCATCGGTCAGTAGCAGTTCTGAAGCTACATAGGTGTTGCTAAAATCACTCTCGGAGATTTTTAGCATTCCCAAGGCCCTGACCGTATTGAATTGACCTCCTTCAACCGTGATTTGATTATTGTCAATTTTCTTTTTCGTATTCAGGGCTACATATCCTGCCGTATTGAAATTTCCGACATGGGTGTAATACGGGCCTTTACCAAAGTCGATATCTTCAATGGTTTCCGGAATGATAAAGTGAAGGTCGGCGTACCCCTGTCCATGGGCGTGGGAGACCATGTTAACAGGAAGTCCATCCACACTTAGCGCCAAATCGGTACCATGGTCGATATCAAAACCCCGCAAGAAAAACTGCTCCGCTTTTCCACCGCCCCCGTGTTGGCCAATAATGATTCCAGGTACTTTCCTGACAATCTCTTGGGCGGATTTTACGGGATTCGTCTTCACATCAATGTTTACAAAATTGTTGAGGGCATTTATTTTGGACACCAATACAACTTGATCTAAGGAAATTGCCTCTTCCACCAAAATGACGTTGTATACTGCATCCAGATGTATTTCTTCCACCGTCAATTCTTGCTTAACATAACCAAGACTGTGAAAAAGCAGTACATCTCCCAAATCAATGTCTTCGAGTTCGTAATATCCTGACATATCCGTGTAGACGTAGGAGCCATTGGTTTGGTTATATACCCCTGCTCCGTCTATCGGTTTTCCGTCCTCATCTTTTATGGTCCCAGAAATTTCATGGGCCATTAGTGCCATTGGAACAAAGAGAACCATGGCGCACATAATCAATTTTATTTGTTTCATTTCAATTTTTTAAAGTTTGTGTTACGGTCATTTTAGGGCATAGGTCGTGCTACGTCCATAAAATGTAGACCGCTCTTTTTGATTTGCTACTTGGGGTACTGATTTAAAATCAATGGGTTACAAAATTCTTTCCCAAGCAATACGCGAAAAGCGAAAACCTGAGGAGATATTATTTTGTGATGATTGATTTTTGTCAAAAAAATCGTGGAGGGGGGTATATCAACTTTACATATCCTTGAAAGGTGGACTCCATATGATTTGGATAGAATGGATTCTTTGGGAGAAGTATTCCGCCCTTCAAACTGATCTTTTCGTTCATAAGATGCTTATCCAAATCTTTTATAATGAAAAGGTCCTTGTTCGAGTCATCAAAATCTGATGCAGCACTGAAGATACCATCAAAAAAATCCAAAAAACCATGTTCATGATGTGTGGAAGAGGATTTGTGGCCATGTTCAAAATGCGAGTCTTGAAAACCATAAAATATAGGGTCATGAACCAATGCATCTGTTGTACCGTGTATATTATGGGAAATTTGATGAAAGACTTCCGTCAAAGGTTTATGCAGGGGAGAAACCAAATACAGAAGACTGATGCACAAAGTGATACCCTTGGTGAAAGTCATTCTGATATTTTGTTTCTTTTTTGGTTTCATTGCGTTTGTCGGTTTCTTTAGGATTCCTCTAATAATGCAATAATCGTTTTCTCTACATGCGCTGCATATTCGGCAATGGTGGGCAGTTCAAAAATCTTGTTTAAGGGCACATCCAGTTCAAACTCTTCCTTGACCCTGGCACTGACGCGTATAGCCGCGAGCGAGTGTCCTCCCAGGGCGATAAAATTATCTTCAGAGCCCACACGTTCCAGTTGTAAAACCTCTTTCCAAATAGAGGCGAGCAATTCTTCCATCTCTCCATTTGGGGCGATGTAAGGGGTATCCAAATCCAGTTGCGAAAGATTCAATTGTTTTAAGGCTTCCTTATCCACCTTCCCGTTTTGGGTCAACGGCAATTCTTCAACATATTTAAAGAAACGCGGGACCATATACTCCGGTAGGTATTTTTTTAGGTAATCGGATAATTCCATCGAAGGTATTGCTGAATCACCTGTGTAATAGGCGACCAAATGCTCCTGATTTATCTCCGTCTCGCCCGATTCCTCATACCCAATCTCTTTCATTATTCGAAGGACTTCTTCCTCATGGATGTATTCGTTGATTTCATCCAGGGTTTCCTGTCTTGTTTTATGTCCCATACGAACGTCCCAGCTATAGGGGTAGGAATAGTTGCTGTAGCCCCTTTGCTTTTTGTGCACGTAAATACCCAGTTGGTTTATCAGGCAATTGGTAGATCGCCCGGTATCAGTTGGTCGCTGCCAACCGATATCATTTTTTAGGACTTCCAACATTTCCTCCAGACTGACATCCGTATACCTATAAAAATCAACGAATTGTACTTTTTGGAATGTTGAATCGTCCTGGAACATTTCAGTATCCATCAAATCCTTTACGGCGTCATCCTCTTGATGATAAAGCTTGCGTGCTTCCAGAATTATCTCATCAATGTAGGCACTATCCATCTCATCGTGCCAAAAGAGCTCCTCTGTTAAGCGCGTTTCGTAGAACTGACCCCGGGAAAGACCTGTTACCACAAAGGGAATTTTCTTTTCCAGCGCTATTTTGGTGCTCAGCGTGTAGATGGTCTTGAAACAACCGTTGCAAACATTGTGATGCCGATGGAGACTATCCACAAAAATCTTATTCATGTGTTCTGTGGTACCGTAAATATGGTCTATCCCCATTTTGGAAACGATGTTGTTGATGTTATCCTTGGCCTGTTCCGAAATGTAGCCGTTATCTAAGGTAAAGGCCAAAACTTTCAGGCCCATCCTTTTTAATTGTGCCAAAATATAGGTACTGTCTTTCCCCCCACTCAAAAGAGAAAGGCAATCATATTCACGATCGGCATTCAGGTTGGGATCGAGCAGTATTTTCTTTAAGTCCGCTTCTGTCTTAAAATAGCGGAGTGCCCTTTCCTCATAGTTTTTAAAAGCATTGCATATATGGCAAACTCCACTTTCATCAAAATCTGCATTGGGGTAGTTGGAGGGCAATCCGCATTCAGTACAGTTGAATACCTCATCCTCAGGAATTGCTTTTTTCTTTTCTATCAGCACCACCGCCCCATTTTTTACACCGGGATAGTTCTGTAGGTTGGCTTCTATCTCAGTAAGTTCAACACGGAATCCCCTTAGCTTGACTTGTTCATCGATTCGCCCTAAATATTCGTATTCCCCATCTTGGTTAATTCGGGCCAAATCCCCGGTTACATATAACCTATCCCCTTTTATAAAAGGGTTTTCAATAAACTTTTCTGAAGTTGTTTCGGATAGATTGGCGTATCCTTTTGCCAGACCCAATCCGCCTAAATAAAGCTGTCCTACAACACCTTGGGGCACTTTGTTTTTATGACTGTCCATAATGTAGGCACGCATTCCAAGAATAGGTTTTCCTATGGGTACTGAAGTTTTTTTATGCTTTGTTCTGTTAAAACAGCTAACGATACACCCAACTGTTGCCTCTGTAGGGCCGTATTCATTATAGATTTTCAGCTCAGGCCCAAAATTATCCTGGACGGATTCCGCCAACTGCCCCTTAAAATCCTCCCCTCCAACGACCATGGTCTTTATTTTCGAATTGGACACATTCCGTCCTTCAATTAAGCTCAAATGGGAAGGGGTCAGTTTAATGGCGTTGACCTTGTTTTCCTCAAATACCTCTACCAGGGCAATATCAGGTCCCTGTCCACTTTCTTTATAAATCACCAATTCTCCACCCGTGACCAAAGGCAAAAAAGTGGACGTAATCGTCAAATCAAAACCTATGGAAGTAAATAGTGGAAAACGGTATTTTTCAGAATTGGCATAGGCATCCTTTGCCCAATTGATATAGTTGGACAAGGCTCCTTGTGAAATCAATACACCTTTTGGCTTCCCCGTGGAGCCGGAAGTATAGATCATATAGGCCAAATCTTGCGCATCTACATGGATAGGGTTCAACTTCGGCGAAGCAGCATAAATCTTCTCTTTTTGAATATCCAGTAGAACTGATTTCAGTGAGGCATCCTCTATATTTCGTTTTAACTGGGATGTGGTCAGAACCGTTCTACAATTGGAATCTTCAAGAATATATTCAATTCGCTGCTTGGGAAGGTTTGAGGGAACGGGCACAAACGCCCCACCTATTTTTAAAATAGCGAGAATACTTATCAGGTATTCCGGAGTGCGCTCTAGATGAATTGCTATCCGATCGCCCTGTTTCGTTCCATTTTCCAACAGAAAGCTGGCCAGTCTATCGGATAGTCCATCCAACTCCCCGTAGCTTGTGGTTTCTGATTTAAAGCGCAGACAAGGTGCCACGGGATTGGAAACCGCTTGTATTTTAAATTCATCAATCACGGTGTTTCTGTGGTCGGAATCCGCTCCAAGAGTGGTTGCGGGTTCTTCCCCGATGGTATTCAACATACTCGGGGCATATACCGATTGGTTTGGGTCTTCCAAAAAAGCGTCCAACAGATTTAAGAAATGTAGGGGCACTTTGTGTATCAAATCTTGGCTGAACGTGCCATGATTTAAGTCAAAGAGCAACTCGATATCCCCCCGATTGTCAAAATCCACTACATGGCACCGAATCTGATGTGTAATGTCTATATGCCCGGTATGCAGCCATTCTGATTTCATGGGGCGCCCATCGAAATCTGAAAAACTCGCATTTATAAAATTCAGTATGACATTGAAACTGCCACTTATCTTCGGGGTAACACTTCCCGGTTGAGCATATCTGAGATATTGATTGGCCTCTATTTTTAAACGTTGCAACAAGGAATTGAACGTATCGTCTTCGCAAAATTCCGCTTCTAAAGGAAAAATCTCAATAAAAAGTCCTACGGTTTCCGATAAACTTTTATTGAGCCTGTTGTGCGCAGGAGCCCCTATACGCATTCTGTTCTGTCCACTGATCCGATGGAGATACGTAAAGAAAACCGTTGCTAAAAGATTGAAAAGCGTCAGATTATGGGTCCAACTTCGAATCTCTGGTCTTTTGGCCAGTGCCTTTAGCTTTTCGGTTCTTTCTTTGCCGAGTTTTAAGGATACCCGTGTCGCCTCCGTAACGGAGTTACCTGGTTTTCTGCCAAAAAATACAGGTTGTTCACTACCAGCGGATGCCTTATTTTCCCAATATTCTTGGATTTCTGAACTCCTTTCCTCCAAATGTTGTCTTTGCTCAAAATCCACATAGGTCGTATACTGAGGAAAATTCGTGTAGCCTTCTGGTTCACCCTGCTCTAGTGAAGAATATATCGCGACCACTCGCTTGTACACAATCGTGGCAGAAATAGCATCGGTGACCAAGTGATGCATGTTCAAGAACCAGATATAGCGCGTTTCGTTTATTTTGAACAAGGCACAATCAAAGGCTCTTTTTTCTAAATCCAGTTTCCATCTGCTTCTCCCATGGACGATTCCCTGGATTTCTCCTTCTTCCTTTTTGCCGGTCAGATCAATGCATTCCGGTTCGAATTCAATGGATTCCAACACATGCTGCTGCGGTACGCCTCCCTCATTGAAAAAGACCGTCCGCAAAGCATCCGTGGTCCTTATGGTTTCTTGAAAGGCCTTCACAAAAATTTTATGGTCCACGCTTCCTGAAATATCAAAAGTGTGCGCTGTATTGTGTAAGGGTGCGTTCGGGCTGAGTTGCTGTCCGGCCCATAGCAGTATCTGACTATGGGTCAATCCCTTTTTTTGTATTCCTTTTGTGTTCATAGTATTACGGAAATCAATTCGTTTTTCTCAAAATATAATTTCCAATATCCTTAATCGTCCTAAAATTTTCAACCGTCATATCTTCCGGCGGAACTTTCAAATCAAACTTTTTCTCAATGTAAAGCACTAACCGCATCATCCCCATGGAATCCACGATACCTTTTTCAAGGAGAAGGTCCTCCTCATTTAACTGTAACGTATGTTCACCACAAATTTCCGCCACTACATAATTTATAAGTAAATCGTGCATTATCAAGTAGTTTGTGATTTAAATGTATTTCCAAACCCGTCCACACGCAATTAAATCTGTTTAAAAGGGAAAAAACGCCTTTAAAAAGGAAGGTTTATCCCATAAAATGTACTATTTAGTGTTAAGTGGTTATATATTCCGCATAAAAAAGCCATAATTTTTGATTTTATTTCAGGAGTAAATGCACGAAGTATCGCTTTAATCAGAAAAACAACCCCGTAAAAAATTCTTTTTTTTTACTACTGAGTTGAAGTGTGTCACCGATTTTCAGCGATTCATCCATTTATTTCTAAATTATATCCAATAATGATTTCAGATTCAGAGCGAAACATGCCAAATTACTTAACTTATTGGCATTTTAATTCTATTTTTTGTTCAAACCGACTTAAACTTTGCTGGATGTTTCCCTTTTAAGGGCAATATTTCCCTTTGGAGTACTTTTCAGATACTTTTTGGGACGCTTCAGCTTACTTTTGATTATTGAAACAGACCAACCTCGTACCGTTATGAAAAAGCTATTGTTACAACTTCCTTTGTTGTTTTTGATTTTGGTCCCCTTGATAAGTAACGCACATCAACCTGACCAAAGTTTTATTTATGTGAGAGTATATGAGAAAAATGGCATCGATGGCCGTTTTGAACTACATGTGAATGAACTCAATTCCATTTTCAATCTAAATCTGGACAAACATCCCAATCCAGAGGATGTAATGCCTTATTTGAGCGAAATTCACGAGTACATACTTAGAAATACCTCATTTTCTTCGGAGTATGGTAAACACAACATTCTATTTACGGGTGAAATCACCACATTAAAAGTTGGTTTCGGTTCGTATTTGCAGTTTCATTTTCATTTGGAAAACTCAGAAGTATTACCAGATAATATGGAAGTTACCTATAGCGCCTTTATTCGGGAAAACCCGTCACATCGGAACTTTTTGACCATGGAATACAATTGGAAAGCGGGACTGATAAATAATGAAGCGGTATTTGCCCTTGATTTTACCGACGGCAACTGGACCAAAACTTGGGACTTGTCCGACAGGTCCACCTGGAATGGATTCATGTCCATGATAAAACAGGGAATCTGGCACATTTGGATAGGCCTAGATCATATTTTGTTTCTTTTGGCGCTTATTTTGCCCTCTGTAGTACGAAGAAATGATTCAAAAAATATGGCGCTTCAACAGACCGCAGCAGAAAAACCTAAATTTGATGTGTATGGCTGGACCGCGGTAAAAAGCTTTAAACCTGCTTTTTGGTATATTCTCAAAATCGTGACCTTTTTTACCATTGCACATACCATTACCCTCAGCTTGGCATCATTAAAAATAGTTACACTCCCCTCCCAACTTGTGGAGTCAATCATAGCGTTGTCCATCGGTCTGGCAGCTTTTCACAATATACGACCCATTTTCAAAGGTAGAGATTGGTTGATCGCTTTTGGATTTGGCCTGTTCCACGGTTTCGGTTTTGCGAGTGTTTTGTCCGATTTAGGGGTCAAAGGTGAATTTTTGACCTTGACGCTCTTAGGCTTTAATTTAGGGGTAGAAATTGGTCAAGTGGTCATCATTGCCCTCATTTTTCCCGTGCTATTTATAATAAGAAAATCCAAACTTTATCCAAAACTGCTCGTTTTCCTGTCTGTTTTCCTGATTTTGGTTTCCCTATATTGGTTCGTGGAACGTGTTTTCGACATCAATCTTCCAGTGGATGATTATTTGCGAAAAGAAGCCTATAAAATTGCGGTAAAAGTTGGACTTAGATAATTGGGATATTCTCTAAAAATAACCTCATGAGCAACAAATCCATCCTTGATAAATGGAAAAATAGGAAAAAGAAGGAGGCCCAGGACGATAAAATCACCAGATTGCCCAAAGACGCGCTTGTCCCTGTTTCCAAAAGCCAACAAAGACTCTGGTTCTTGCAACAGCTATATCCGGACAATCCCTTTTACAACTATTCCGAATACCATACGTTAAAGGGACCCTTGGATGTCTCCTGTCTTAAAAAGAGCATGGACCTTATTTTTAGTGCCAATGACATACTTCGGTCCAATTACGAACTGAAAGAAGGCCAAGTCATGATGCAAGTTGCTTCAGAACAGCAGATTCCCATACGTTTTATGGATTTGAGTGATTTAGGCGCCACCGAAGCCAGAAATAGAGCCAAGGATATCATGTATACTGATGCCAATACGGCATTCGACCTAACAAAAGGTCCGCTGTATCGCTTTATATTGATGCGATTAGCAGATAATGAGCACCTTCTCTTCTTACACTTCCATCATATTATTATTGACGAGTGGTCCATGGGGATTTTTCGGAAGCAATTGGGAAGCAACTACGCCAGCCTCGTTTCTGGCAAACCCAGTGCAGTGGACTTTCCCGAAATTCAATACCCGGAGTATGCCCATTGGGAAAACCGGAAAGCGTTAAATGAGGAGCATCTTAACTATTGGAAGCAAAGACTGGATGGAAACGTTCCTGTTTTAAATCTTCCGTATGATTTTAAAAAACCTTCCCAAATTTCTTTTGCAGGTAAAACCCACGAACATACCTTGTCTGAAAAACTGTCTGAAGACGTTTTAAAGTTGGCCGAAAAACTATCGGTAACGCCTTACAATATGCTGTTGTGCGTATTCTTCATTTTCCTCCATTGGTATACGGAGCAGATTGATTTTGCTGTAGGTAGTCCCATATCAAAAAGAGGACATAAAGGTTTGGAAGGCCTCATCGGATTTTTCATAGATACCTTGGTGCTACGAATTCAAATTGAACCTGAAACCACTTTTACCGAATTGTTGGATACGGTTCGCAAAACAACGCTTGAGGCCTTTGCCAATAGTGAGATTTCGTTTAATGATCTGGTCAAAGCATTGAAACCCAAGAGAGTTCTGAGTTCCAATCCTTTTTTCAACGTCATGTTCGTGTACAATGCCCCCACTGTTCCACTGACCTACGGATCACAAATTGACGCCCACTGCCAGATTCATGGTGCAGCAGTTTCAAAGTTCGACCTTACTCTTTTTGTAGGTATGGACCATGGGAAAATGACCACTGCCTTTGAGTATTCCACAGAACTGTTTAAAGAAAACACCATTAGAAGGTTTCAAGAACATTTTGAAATTCTCCTTCATCAGTTGGTCAAGGACCCCAACGCAACTATTTCCAAACTTAATATGTTGACGGTACAGGAAGAAAATCTGTTCTTTCCAGAGGCAGTTCGTGCACCCCGGAGCTTTGATTACCCAAAAGGCATCCATGAAATTATTTTGGAAAATGCAAAAAATAAAGGTCACGAAACTGCTGTAGTTTATGGAAACGAGTCTATTTCATACCAAACCCTTCAGCTCAAGGCCGAAAGAGTGGCAGAACGTATTCTTCAAGTTTCAAAGGGAGAAAACGAGATTATTGGCTTGTATGCAAATCGTTCTATTGAAATGATAGTAGGTCTTTTGGGCATTTTAAAAGCAGGCTGTGCGTATATGCCCATTGACCCTGATTATCCTTCGCAACGAATCGATTTTATGATTCGAGACGCGAAAGTGAAACTTATGGTCACCCAAAACCCACTGAAATCCTCTCTTGGAAAATTTGAGGGCGCTTTACTCCTTTTAGATGAAGAACCAGACCTATCTCCTTCAGATGGAAAAAGTGTCGACTTCCCTGAGGTCACAGGGAATGATAGGGCTTATGTCATCTATACCTCGGGCAGTACCGGTAATCCGAAAGGTGTTCCGATAACGCATGCGAACATTATAAATTCCACAAGGGGAAGAATGGATTTTTACGAAAATGGGCCAGAAGCATTTTTGCTTATGTCATCCATCTCTTTTGACAGTTCTAAAGCAGGAATTTTTTGGACGCTCTGTACTGGAGGAAAATTGATAATCTCCGAAAAACACTTGGAACAGGACATTGAAAAGTTGGGCAACACCATTGCAGAACATAAAATTAGCCATACACTGATGCTACCTTCCTTGTACGGAGCCATTCTGGATTACTCAGAAAAAATTCATCTAAAAAGCCTACAGACCGTTATTTTAGCTGGAGAAGCGTGTGCTCCATCGGTTTGTAAAAATCATTTTGAAAAATTGCAGCATGCCGATTTATACAATGAATATGGTCCAACAGAAGCAACCGTTTGGTGTTTGGCACATAAAATTGAACCGAAAGACATCGATGAAACTATTCCCATAGGGAAACCAGTGGCCCAGGCCCAAATATTTCTGCTCAATAAAAATCTAAACAAAGTTCCTATTGGGGTTGTTGGGGAAATTTATATTGGTGGTCCCGGTCTGTCATCTGGATATCTCAACAACCAGGAGCTATCCTCCAATGCATTTATTGAGAACCCCTTTCAAAAAGGTGAACGATTATATAGAACTGGGGATTTGGGCAAATACACGGACGAGGGCCAGATGGTATTTATGGGAAGAGCGGACCAACAAATCAAAATTCGGGGGCATCGGGTAGAACTGGATGAAATAGAACAGGTCATGGATAAAAGCGGTTTTGTGGGCAAGGCTGTGGTAACTCTAGAAGAAGATAGCCCAAGCCCAGAGTTGGAAGATTTGGATATCTCCAATTTGGAAAACTATATGGAGCGATATCTCACAACGTCAGAAATTGAGGATTTACTAAAATATGTTGAAGATTTGGATGAAAAACAAAAAAGCTATTTGTTGAATCAGTTGTCTTAATTTCACTAAAACTTGCAGAAATGAAAAAGATAAAACGATCGAACGACTTTGAGTTGAACCTTGTCCTTAAACATGAGGAGTTCATTTCTCCACCAAGGGCAGCACAAAGAAATGCCGTTGTAAATCGGGCGTTGAAGGAGTTTGTAGCTGATTTAAATGCCCTTCACGAACAGACCAAAGATTTTGTGCCCGGCAGGTCCTGGGACTATATTTCACAGGACCGGGAACAAAAACTAATGGAGGATGATGAGATTATGGAGGATTGGCTCATCCCGGTCATGCAAGTAATGGCAGATGTTATATGTGATACGGGCGGAGATATTCTTGAAATCGGTTTTGGAAGGGGAGTATCCGCGGACATGATACAAAAACATAAGGTAAGGTCCCATACCATCATTGAGTGCAATGATGCTGTTGTTGAAAAATATCACAAGTGGAAGGCGGACTATCCTGAGAGCGACCTAAAGTTGGTCCATGGATTATGGCAGGATACTATTGGGGATTTAGGTCTTTTTGATGGTATTTTCTTTCACACTTATCCGTTGAACGAAGACGAATACATGCGCTACGTAAATGCAAGCATTACCTTTGCCGAGCATTTTTTCCCACATGCAGTCCGGCATTTAAAACCAGGTGGGGCATTCACTTATTTCTCCAATGAAATCCATTCCCTGAGTCGGGAGCATCAAAGAATGTTGCTCAAGTACTTTTCTTCCTTTTCTGTTCAAATCGTGCCCTTGCAGGTGCCCGAAGATGTGATAGATACCTGGTGGGCCAATACCATTGCGGTCGTAAAAGCCATAAAGTAATGCATAAAGACCTAAAAGCCAGAATCCAAGGACTTTCCGAAAACGATAAAAAGCTGTTGCTGCATCGTTTAAAAGCCGTGTATCCCACCAAACCAAGAACTTCGGATTCAGCAGGAAGCAAAAAAATAGTTGCTTATATTCAGGAAAAGGTCAATTTTGACTTGGACCACTTTAAAAATCATCTAAAAGAGGTCTTACCAAACTATATGGTACCTACTGCATATCGGCTGGTGAAATCAATACCGGTATTGCCCAACGGGAAGGTCGATAAAAAGGCGATTAGAGAAATAGGAACAGAACCAGATAAGGCCTATACCCCGAGTTCAGGCCCAAAAAACGAACAGCAGAAAAAACTTATCGCCATTTGGGAAGAAGTCCTCAATATTTCCCCAATAAGCATCCACGATAATTTCTTTGAAATTGGTGGAGATTCCATTCTCAGTATTCAGATTGTGGCAAAAGCCCGTAAACAGGGGATCGGGATATCATCTGATCAATTATTCGATTACCAGACCATTGAAGCGCTTGGGCACATAATTCCCCCGCCTGAATTCGCTACAATCGCCAGTGAATTGATTAAAATATGGGAAGAAGTCCTCAACTTCAAACCCATACACGAAGAGGATAACTTTTTTGAAATCGGGGGCGATTCAATTTTAAGCATTCAAATTATTGCCAGAGCGCGCAAAGCTGGTATTATAATGGTTCCCACAGATTTCTTTGAACACCAAACCATTGCAGAACAGGTTCTTTTCCTTTCCAATAAGGGCCCAGAAACTTTAAACCAGGTATTAGAAGCACCCATCGGAAAGATACCCTTGACGCCCATTCAACATTGGTTTTTTGAGACCCATAAAAATGCACCCAGCTACTGGAGCCAAGGTGTAAAAATAAATCGACTGCCCTATGTATCCGGAGAACATTTCAGAATTGTTGTGGATTCTCTCATAAGGCTACACAGTGCCCTCCGACTTAAATTTTATAGGACCTCCGATAATGTCTGGCAAGCCGAGGTATTGGCAAATCTTGAGACAAAAGCTTTTGAATACCATGACCTTTCAAGTGTAAAAACAGCAGATGTTAAAGAATCCGTAGGAAAACTAATAGAAGATACGGGAAAAAGCTTGGCAATTGAAAAAGGAACACTTTTCAAGGCCATATACTGCCACATTGGCTCCAAAGAAGAGAACATTTGTGTTTTTATTGCGCACCATCTTGTTGTGGACGCAGTATCCTGGCAGATTCTTCTAAATGATTTCAAAGACCAACTTCAGGCAGTGTTGAACAACGAAGAACCTATTGGCTTACCTGCTCCAACAGGTATTGAAACCGTTGCCCGAAAAATGAACGAACTGGCCTTTTCGAAAGAATTACCCGAACAAGAGACTTTTTGGAGGGAACAGTCTTTTGGAAGGAAATCCATTCCCACAGACCACAAGTACCATCTTCCATTGTTGGAGGAACACGTACAATGCCTAGAGTTTGAATTGGAGGAAGCGCACACAAAACGGCTCATGACCAAAGCCAATTTGGCATTCAATACCACTTCAGATGAACTGTTGATAGTGGCCTTAACAGAAGTACTTTGTTCTTGGTCAAAAACAGAACATCTCTGGTTCGGATTGGAACGGCATGGCAGGGACCTTTTTTCGGATAAAACCCTTGATATGTCCAGCACAGTTGGTTGGCTGACCGCCTACTTTCCGGTAAAGCTCAGGAATCACGGAACCGGATTTGATGAAAAGACCAAATACATCAAGGATAAACTGCGGAATATAATCCCCAAAGGAGCGCAATATGGCCTATTGAAGTATTTGAAACGTGCTGAAGTAGATAGCATACCAGAATATTCCCCCGAAATTGTTTTTAACTTTTTGGGCAAACAGAACAGTGCTTACCAGATTGCAAAGAATTCGGAATTTATCACTGAAAATCTAAGAAGTCCCAAAAGTGAAAGAAATTATCTGTTTGAAATCAACACGATGATACAGGATGATGTATTGAAAGTTAAATGGGAATTTAGCCGGAAAGCGCATCGGGAAGAAACGGTTCTTGAACTGACCAAAAAGTACAAAACCGAACTGATTGCACTTATCGATTTCTGCTCAAATCAACAAAACAGTCAGTATACCACATCGGACTTTCCCGACGTCCAACTCAACCAAGGCGATTTGGATGAACTATTAAATTCCCTAGAATAATGGTTACAAAAGGGAACGTCAAGATTGAAGCCATATATCCTTTGAGTTCACTACAACAGGGTATCCTTTTACATCATCTTTCCAGTGAAAAAGACCAAGGTTTATTATATGTGCAGTGTGGTATTCTGGGTGAGGTAAACCTGCAAATCCTAAAGCAATCTTGGGCCCATATCGTAAAAAGGCACGATACCTTGAGAACTTCGGTACATTGGAAAAAAATGGAGCAACCCGTTAAGATCGTGCGACCTGATGTTGAAATGGACTGGTCCGTTTTGGATTGGACCAGCATTGATAAAACGCAGTTGCCCTTAAAACTAAAAGACCTCAAGGATGAGGATGAAATTACCGGTATTGATTTTGAAAAAAGACCCTTGAGCAAAATTAGATTGATACAGACGGAAAAGGGCGGATTTGTTCTGTTGTGGCGCTGTCATCATCTGTTATTGGACGGTTGGTCGGCAAGCATCGTTCTTAAAGACGTGTTTACCGTTTACGATGCACTCTACGGTGCCCGGAAATGGCACTTGGAAACCGTCCCTTCACTTCGGTCCTACCTCAATTGGCTGAAAGTGGAGCGTGTTGAGGAGCAAAGCGAAACCTTCTGGAAGTCCAACCTAATAAACTACAGCGCTCCAAAACTGTTTGATTCAAAAAACCATGGCAATGGCGAGCATGTATCCATAAAAATGGAATTGGACGAGCGGACCTCAGAACAGCTACGACATCTGGCACGGGAATATAGAATCACGAACGGCAACCTGTTTCAAGGAATTTGGGGGCTAAGTATGGCGCGTTATTTCAATACTTTGGACGTTATTGCCGGATTGACCGTTTCAGGAAGGTCCAAACCTTTTCCAAAGATTGAACTAATGACGGGCATGTTCACCAATGTTTTACCCTTAAGATTCAAGATTTCCTCCGAAGAAACCATTCAAAACTGGTTCAAAGCCATTCAAGAACAACTTTCCGAAGTTCAAAAATTTGAGGATTCCCAGAGCGAACAAATAACGGATTGGATACAATGGAAATCACCGCAACCGCTATACGATAATCTTCTAGTATATGAGAACTTCCCTTTACAGGACATCAAGAGCGGAGGACTTACCGTGCAAGGATTTCAAAGTGGGGTCACGACCACCTACCCCATCACTGTGACCGTCATGGACAGGGATATTTTCCAAATAGAACTGCTTCGCGATACAGGAGCGGTGACGGAAGGTACGGTCAACTGGTTCAAAAATGCAATATCCCATTGTGTTCAGGCCTTGTTAGCCAAAAAACTTGTTTCTCCCATAGAACTTTTAGAAACCATTCCAGCGTATTCGGAAGGAGATAAAAAAGAGGTTACCGCCACATCAACAATAGATTTGGGCAACTATGTCGCGCCGAAAAACCAAACGCAGTTAAAACTTGTAGAAATTTGGGAATCGTATTTGAATACTTCGCCCATAAGCATCCATGATAATTTTTTTGAGCTCGGAGGCAAATCGTTGGTCGCCCTTAAGATATTCTCCAAAATTGAAAAAAAACTGGGTATCAAGATAAACCCTACGGTTTTATTGGAGCATCCCACAATTTCAGAAATAGCCGACTCCATAAAAAGCAACAAAGCAGTACCGGAATGGAAATATACCGTACCCTTAAAGGCAAGTGGAGCAAAAACGCCTTTGTTCTGTATCCATGGGGGGGGCGGCCATGTATTTTTTTTCAAAGAAATGGCGGACTGTATTTCCAGCGATAGAGGCATATACGCGCTCCAACCTTCAGGAATTTTTAACGAGGATGAAGTGCACCATAGTATTGAAGCTATGGCACACGATTACGCTAAAGAAATCATGCAGATACAACCAACTGGGCCCTACAACCTATTGGTCTATTGCTTTAGTACGGCGGTAGGCATAGAAATGTCGAATTACTTCCACAAACAGGGCCATTCCACCAATTTAATTGTTGTGGACAGTATTATCGACCAAGAGAACTTTCATACCTCAGCGCGTATTGCGTCCCGTTTTTCCGGTTTTTTCAAAAGGATGGCCAAAAATCCATTCTCCGCTATTCAACTGGCGTTCCAAAACCAATGGAGTCGATATATAGAACCCATTCAAATCCAGCTTTCTGGTTCCGAACAGGATAAAAAACTGGCCAAGATTACTACAAATCTCATCAAAATCTACAATCGATACACCTGGAGCAAAAAGCACCATGCCCAACTGTATTTGATATTGACCGAAAAAGACAACAAATTTGTTGATTTGGAGTACCGAAAAGGTTGGACTGATATTTCTCATAATCCCATCGAAGTGGGTTACACGGAAGGACACCATTTTACCATTTTTGAAGGTGCCGCGGCAAAAGCCTTGGCCAATACCATAGAGACCGTGCTGAAGCGTTAACTTTATCTAAGAAATTGTAATCCAAACATATCCTTTGGTCTTAGCTAAGAACACCGTTCATATTTGGGAAATCGACTTGGAAATTTTCTCCTCTCTGGAACTGCATGTCCCGGCCTTTTTAGGCGATACCGAAAAAGACAGGGCGTTTCAATTTCGCTTTCAAAAAGACAGGGATACTTTTATGGTGTCCCGCGCTGCTTTGCGAATTTTACTGGGGATGTACTTGGACTGTTCACCAACAGACCTTGTTTTCTCCTATGAAAAATTGGGAAAGCCTTATTTGGAACACAAAATTCCCATAAACTTCAATGTATCCCATGCGGGCGGCAAAATTCTATTGGGCTTTGGTTTGGACCATCCCCTAGGTGTGGATATCGAAAAAATCAATTTTGACTTTGATGCTATGGAAATCGCAGAAAACTACTTCTATGGAGAGGAAATAACCGCCCTTCAGGCCTTGCCCTCTTCTAAAATCCACGAGGGGTTTTTCAGTTTGTGGACCCGAAAGGAAGCAGTCATAAAATATGATGGCAAAGGATTGTCCTTACCCCTTGACTCTTTCTCCGTGGCACTCCAACCCATAATTCCAAAAAACACAACAGAAGTAGTATGGAAGCCCCAGTGGGAAACTGAGAACAAAGTATACGCCTTAAAGTCGATGGAGGGCTACAAAGCTGCTTTGGCAGCACATAAATCAGTTAAAAAAATCGAGGTCTTTGAACATCGGACCACGGTTTCACAATTGCAGGACGCTATCGCCAAAACTAAATCCTGAATGGATATCTTTTGCTCAATTCCGGTACGCTGGAAAGAAGCCTTCCACTGTTTTTCCGGATTTTCCCGCAAGTAATTTATACTTTTCCCCATCTACAACGTATTTCCAGACCTTGAACTTGTTATAATCCTTTGAGAAAGAACTTTTGAAGTAAAACAAATTGTCCTTTTTGCTTCCAATACCGCCTCCCAAATTGAAAAAGCCCAAATCCGATCCTGCTACGGACAACCGGACATTATCTATTAACAATCGCATGGGGGAAAGGTACAAATACTCACTTTTTGTTCCTGAAATGTGGTAATGTACCCCTTTTTTAGACTTAAAGATCATTATGGCGGAAACCATCTGGTCCGAGTCCTTTAACCTGGCCGAGTAAACTTCAGTTTTAAAATCCTTGGAATCTACAATACGTGAAAAATAGTCACGGTCAAAAAAATAAATATCCTTGGCCCGTACACGTTTCATGTTTTCATAATACAGGGCGATAAATGTTTCCAAATCTTCAAATAGATTGGATTTTTCAACATAGAGCAATCTTCTTGCCCGGTTCAAATACCTTTTGGTTGTCTTGGAAAAAAGTTGTCTTTGGTAAGCTTCTTCTTGTTTTAGATCAATATTCACAATAGGGCCCAATTCTTCAATTTGTCCTAACCCGTCTATCGCTCTGTCCTGACCTTCAATAAATGGGTTCAGTCGGGAAAAGACACTTACGATTCCTTTTTTCTTTAGATATTTCTCCAAACCACGCTGAAACTGGTGTAAATCTTTCAGAGAGGTACCCTTGCTATAAATAGGCCCAGAATACCCATAAACAGAGGTACAATCGAAAAAATCGGTACCCTGAATGCATCTTAAGAGCAAAGGAAGGGCTACGGTAGCCCCTGGCGATTCATATACTAAAAGCAGGGGGGTTTCCTCCGGATTTTTACTGATATTGTGATATTCATACGTGTGATAACAATCATAATTTTCAATTTTGGTAAGAATGGCATTCCATTCAGATTTACCAAATAGTTCCAAGATCATAGCAGTTTTGTCAATCGTTTTTAGCGCCATAGGCATGTATTTACCAACAAACACCCTTGCACGCCATAATATAACTATACTTTCCCGAAGTCAAGTATAAACATGACGTGATGTGGAAATTACACTACAATCGGTACCTTTTTACCGAAAACCTGCTGATTCGCCCTGTTTTCTTACCTTGGTTCTTTCCGATTTCGTTCCAGTGCAATTTCACGGATGTTTCAATGGATTTCCGGAACAAATAAAAAAAGAAAACCTTCTTCACTAAAAAAAATATACCCGAAGTGGAATTTTAGGCTTTAAAAGGGAATTTAACAACAATGAAAAATGGCATATTAAGCCATTTCGTTTCTCCGCGGACCTGTAAAATTGCTTTTAAAAAGTTAACTTTAAGGTATGGAAATGCTACGTGACTATTTTCGGGAGTTTGGTGAGATTTCCGACGCCAATATGGATTTTCTGCTCGGTCACATCGTTCAGCGGAAAATTCCGAAAGGCGAGGTATTGATACGGCCCCACCAAAGGGTAAACTCCATTTACTTTATTGAAACAGGTTTTCTCCACTACTACTCCTATAATGATTTTGGGGAACGCATCACCCTAAAAGTGGTCAGTCCCAACTACTGCTGGACCATTTTGGATAGTTTTGTGAACGAAATTCCCACTCCGGACCAATGCGTTGCGCTGAGTGAGGTACGCTACTGTGAATTAAGGCGGACCGGATATTCCGCCATAAAGGCCCAAAACAAGGAACTGAGCAATTTTATTCAGACCATCACTGAAAAATTACTTTCCGCCAAAGTGATAGAGGCCAATAAAAAATCAAGCATGTCCATAGAACAACGCTATTTAGATCTATTGCAGACCCACCCGGACATGGTACGGGAGGTTCCTGTTCAGATAATCGCTTCATTCATAGGTACATCACGAGAAACCCTGCACCGCATACGGCGAAAACTGGCCGCTGCCTAAATTCTCTTAAAATTTTGTTAGTGTGTCAATTGACACAGTTTTTTCTAAGTACGATTTCGAATTTTATTCCATAACTAAAGGATAAACTTCAACAAATTCTAGAAATCATGAAAAAACTGCATCACCTTCTTCTTTTACTTTTGCCCGTTTTGCTTTTGGGCCAAGAAATCCCTGGGAAAAAGCAATTTGTACATTCCGTGGAGATAGCGGATTCCCAGGAGAACATCTGGAACGCCCTTACTGATTTTTCCAATTTTAAACTTTGGGACGAAAATGTGGTAGACGTGCGCTGTGATGGAGCGCTGAAAAAAAGACAGAACTGCCAGGTCATCGTGGAAAATGGGAAGATTTTCGAAGTGGAGATCCTGGAAATTGTGGACCAGGAATCCTATACCGTGAGATACCAACTCAATACCGGTATGGTTTACATAAAGCGTAGAATAAGCCCGGGAACCCCTTTACAACTTTCCGAAACCGTTTGGTACAAGGGAATGTCCAAAAAGACCTTTGAAAAATATAAGGGCACGGCCTATGCCGAATTACAGAGAAAACGTCTCGCAGGCTTGAAGACCTATTTGGAACAGGAAGGCCAGCGAGGGAAATAGACATTTGCCTTCCATCAGTATACTTTTTAACAGAACGCCGCGACCTCGTCGTGGCGTTTTTTTGGTTTTTGAAAGGATTTTTGACCCATAATACATTTAGCTACCGTTCCCCGAAAGAATCTCCAAAAGATTTCATCTTTGCTGTAGCGTGTATTTTTCAATAGGCAAAAGTCCCCGTCAATTGCATTTGGGGATCCATTGATCCAAATGGCATATCCGTCAATTAGGATGGAAAAAAAATACCCGCACTGCCTACTTTTCCCAAACTTTAAAATCCAAAAGATTATGAAAAACTATGTATGCTGTATCTTCGGGCTTCTTTTGTGTTTGGGAATAGCTTCCTGTTCTGGGGAAGATGGCATGGATGGGAACCCTGGACTCGACGGGGCCCCTGGACTTAATGGAGACCCTGGACTTAATGGAGACCCCGGAGCGGACGGTACCGATGGCGAAAACGGGATAGGCTTTGAAGAGTTGACCCGTTTTGGTTACATCACCTCGGTTTTAGAGGGTGTACGCGCGGACAACGTGCCTTTTAAGGACTCCACTTCTTATCGGTTTTCCCGGTTAGATGGAACGCTTGCCAATGCAGGTAGTCTTATATTTGATGTAGGTGAATCATCCACTGCGATACTTGCACTACGCTATTGGAGCGTACCCGAAACCCAAGCAGAGTTCGAAAATGAAACGACTCTGCAAGTGGATCTGATTTTTGATAATTTAGGAGAGGCAGGGCAGGAGCTAAATACTGCAAATATAATTTTTAACAACTATGCTGTAATTGGAGATGACAATAAATATTTCGTTATTGACAACAATTTTAGCTCAACTTCTGTAGGGGTATCAGATTTCGAAATTTCCAATTTCATTTTCGACGAAGAAACCAGGGAGGTCAGCTTTTCGTATAGCCTTACGGTAGATGAAAATTTTAATATTACCGGTAACGAACTGAGTATTTCAGGTATGGCAGATTTGATATTTCCAGAAGAAATCGAATAAAACCAGTATACGTTTAAAAGAAAGATGGAACAACCTTCCAATCTATAAATCCGTAAAGGGCAAGGCCTAAGGTTTTGCCCTTATATTTTGGGTTCTAGTCCTAAAATATCTTCCATAAACCCATAGGTCGCTTCCCGGACCGATTCCAAATCCTTGGAGGTTATGGATGAAGCCAATACATGGTCTCCTACATTGGGGAAGGCCACTTTACGCTTTTTGGCGCTTGGTGTGCCCAATTGCTCAAACATCTGTAGCATGGCGGGAACGGAAACCACCTTATCCTGAATGGAATCGTTTTTATAAAAATACCCCATAAAAACAGGTTGGGTCACCTTTTCAAATGTCTTGGGGTTCATGGTATGGTCCACCAAAGCTTGTAAGTGCGTCAACGCTTCCACCCGGTATTTGGAGGTCCAATATTTTTGTTTCTGGGCATTCGCCTCAAATTCGTGATAATTTCCTTGTTTTACCATTTTTGCCAATTGTAGTCCCCAGGGTCCCGCCAGTAGCTTGGCATTTGGGTCATAAATCTTAATGTTGGGGGAATACAGGATTAGCCCGCCTAGGTCGGTATCTCCCCCTGCCAAATGAAGCGCCAAGGTGCCTCCGGTGGAAGTTGCCATCAAAATGACTTGGTCCCCCAGTTGTTTCCCCACGGAAATGGCCTCTTTTGCCGACGCGACCAAATCGTTTGCCGTAAGATTCAGCATCGGTTCATCCTCATTTAGACCATGACCGGCCAATCGGGGCAAATACAGATTGCACCCATAACGTTTGGCCATTTCCAAGTGCAGCGGACTGCCCTCGCCCTGACTTGCGGACCAACCGTGAAGATATACGATGCTGTAGGCAGTCTTGGCAGGAATGCTATCAAACCATACAATGCGCGATTCATTATCTTCCTTAATATTGGGATTATTTTTTTCTTTTTTCTGCACCATCTCCTGTAACTCCGTAAAATCTGAGGGCACCGTGGGCAAAGTGGTATCCAAATCCGGTTTTTCCACCTCAGGCCCCAAGAAAAAGGCAAGGACCAAAAGTGTGGTAAGGAGCAATACTGCTTTTAAAAGTCTACGAATCCACTTCATACCTTGATTTTGAGTGTAAGTTAATTGAAGATTGAGGCTGTCTTATAAATATACTATTTTAGTGAGATGTACTTTTAGCTTTCATGACAAAACTTAAAACACTTTTCCGGTATTTGGGGCCCGGACTTTTGTTTGCCTCCATGGCCATTGGTACCTCGCACTTGGTCCTGTCCACCAAAGGTGGGGCCCAGTATGGTTGGTTGATGATGATCCCAATCGTATTGGCCAATGTTTTAAAATATCCTTTTTTCGAATTCGGCATCCGCTATACCACGGTAACCCAAAAAAGTCTTATCCAAGGATACCTCAATATGGGAAAAAACTATTTGTGGGTCTATGCTTTTGTCACCTTGATATCGACATTTACCATTTTGGCGGCACTATATATTGTAACTGCGGGTTTGTTCACAAACCTTTTTCAATTGAACCGTGTGGATGTAGGACTGGTTTCTGCTGGGCTTTTTCTTTTTATTAGCATAGTGCTTATCATTGGCAAGTATAAATTTTTAGAGGATTCATTAAAGGCAATAGTCAGTATTTTGTTTATAGCCCTTTTGGTCACAACATTCATGGTAATCCAAAAGGGGCCTGTTGCCCCGTCTGTAGACTATAAAGCACCTGAAATATTTAACGAGGTTGGTATTTTGTTCCTGATAAGTTTAATGGGATGGATGCCCACAGCGGTGGAAGCATCCGGTTGGGTAAGCCTCTGGAGCATTGAAAACCAGAGCTTGAAAAAAGTTAAACCTTCTTTAAAGATGGCATTACTGGAATTCAATATTGGCTATATATTGACCGGTGTTTTGGCAGTTTTCTTTTTGATTATCGGTTGGTTGACCTTATACGGTACAGGAACGGAACTAAGTGGAAATGCGGTGGTCTTTGCAGACCAAATCATTACCCTGTTCACCACACATATTGGCAAGTGGGCCTATGTATTGATCGCCATCGCAGCCTTTGCTACCATGTTCAGCACCTGTATGACAGCGCATGATGCCGTTTGCCGTGTAAGTATTGATGTTTTGAAAAAGCTCTTCCCAAGCAACTCACAGTTGAAGAACAAGAGGGCATTCGGCCTGGGTATCATTCTACTGGCCTTGATCAATTGGGTAGTGATCATAGCGTTCGGGGCCAATATGGGCAACTTGGTCGCTTTGGCGACCTTCGTATCTTTCGTAATAGCTCCCCTTCTGGGCTGGATGAATCTAAAAACCGTTTTGGGCAAAGATATGCCCGAAAAACACAGACCTAAACGAGGTTTACAGGGCCTGACTTACTTGGGAATCGTGTTTCTTTCTATTTTCGCTTTGTACTATTGCTGGGTTTTGGTTCGCTGAGTTCCCTTATTTGAACAAAAGATTGTTGTTTAGCACAACTATGAGTGATCTCTGGTTCCTTTTGTGCAACACTTCCAGGCAATATACCCCATTGGTACAGTTGTTCAGGATTTTTTGTTCGCCATAACCCACGCTATAAAGGATATTGGAAGCAGGTACTCCTTGTTCTATCAAATACTTTTTGATTACATCAGACCTGGCCTGTGTCAACCTAAAATTGGTACTACTGCCACCTCGGCTATCGGTATAGGTCTCAATGCGCAATTGCGCTGCGGGGAAGCTTTTTACAAACTGTACCACTTTATCCAACTCGGTTGAAATTTCGGGAACCAGTGCACTACGTCCCCTTCCAAAAAAGAACTTTTTTAGCTTTATTACAGTTTGACCCTCTTTTTCTTCTACCAAATCATCGTACAACGCGATGTTTATCGTAAAATCATCCGCCGCTGCGGCTTCAATTTCTGATGTTCCCAACTTTTGCGAAAAGGTAGAAAACCGATTTTTGGTCGACTCGACCACTATTTCCTCTCGCCAAGGGATTTCTAGGCGATACCTGCCCTGTTCATCTGACAAGGTTTCTTTCAAAACCGTTCCATCAGAATCCAGCAGACGCACCACGGCATTGTCAATGCTTTGAGAATCATCGATAGCCTTCAGTACTTCTCCTTTTAAGGTAATTGTCTTTATGCCCGGTTTTTCCGCTACCTTAAACCCATATACATCGTCGCTTCCTTGGCCCCCTTTTCGGTTGGAGGCAAAATATCCCAAAAGGCCCTCCCCGTTATTCCTGATAACCATTCCGAAGTCATCATCCACTGAGTTTATGCCGGGCCCCAGATTAACCGGGATGCTGAACGTATCCCTACCTTCTATATTGCTTTGATATATATCCATGCCTCCGAGTCCATAGAAAACATCAGAAGCAAAGTATAGGCTATTTTCAAAAATAAATGGGGATATTTCGTTTCCAGGAGAATTGATACGTGGGCCCAAATTGACCGGTGCAGACATGATTTGCCCATTGTTGGTGGCTACATAGTAGAGGTCCGTTCCCCCGTATCCTTCCTCAAAATCGGCAGCGAAATAAAGCCTTCCCGTCTTTTCCTCATAAAAGGGATAATAGAACGAGGTACTTAAATCCCGAAACAACAATTGGGGCCTACCGCCCATTTTTAACTTATTGATGGAAAGTGCATTTTTTCCGTACTCATTAAAGACCAGTTCCCCATTCTCCATATTTGAGGCCACATAAAAGACAGTGTTCAGTCCTTGAGCAAACGAAGGTGTTGCCGTATGATAATCAGAGTTTGGAATATCTCTAAATTTCTGTGCTGCATCCAATTGTCCATCCTCGAGGATATTGGCCCTATAGATGTTCAAATAGCCCTCTTCACTTATTGCGTTGCGCCTTTTCTTGTCTTGGGTCCTACCACTGGAGAACAAGACTTGATCTCCGTAAAAGGCTGGGGAAAAGTCGGATTGTGGCGTATTGCTGCGCGCATTGAAAATTTCGTATTCAAGTTCTTGTTTTTGGTCCGGTTGCTGAAAAAGAGAAATATTGAACTCAGCGTTTTCCATCAACTCTTTAGGAAAAGCTGCGGATTTTTCCATTAACAGTGAATCGACCTGCTCATAATTGGCCATGACCGAGAAACTTTGAAGCATTTTATTGAACTGAAGATCAGTGATCAAGGTATCTTTCGAGTAGATATCAAAATATAGTCCTGCCGCTTTTTCATAAGCATTGGTCTTGTAGTAAGAATCTGCCAAATTGAGCAATTGTTGTAAATTCAACACTGTACCTTTGGCCTGGTCCTGTTCATAGGAGGCAATGGCTCGTTGGTAGGAATACTGAAAAAAGTAGTCGTCCCCTTTCAAGCGTTTTCCCTGTCCGAAAACGCACCAAGCCGTCAAACAAAAAACAATCCATACAAAACGATTTATTTTTCTGTCCATTTTAGAAGAATCTTGGTGAATCAATCTGTTTCGGTTTTCCTTTCGGCAATTTATTTCTTTTTCCGGATTTATTACGTTGACCGGAGCCACCCCTACCAATGTAAAACTTCAATATGGCTTCATGTGAGCCTCCATTAAATTCCCCAAAACCGTTCGTATTGTAATCGTAGGTATACCCCAGAAAAAGACCACTGGATATCTGAAATCCTGCCAGGGCGCTAACTGCATTATCAAAACGATATGCTGCCCCAGCAGTAAAGGCATCCAAAAATTGAAAATTAGCTGAGATATTGACCGTCACAGGAGCCCCTTCCAAATAATTGACCAAAAAAGCCGGTTTGAACCGTGTTCTTTCCGAAATATCAAAAATGTAGCCCCCAATCAAGCTGAATTGAAGGTTGTCCTCGACAACCGTGGCAACTTCATCATTATAGAGACCATTGGTCAACACATTGGGTACAGATAGCCCAGAATACCAATTATCCTGATATACAAAAACTCCTGCTCCGACCACAGGATAAAAATTATTGATCGTTTCCCCTGTTGTAGCCGGGTCATTGGGATTGTTGAACGTACCTTCGGAAAAATCCAAATTCAACAAAGATCCCCCACCCGACAGACCAAAAGACAATTTTGCTTCATCAGAGATATTGATTTGGTACGAGTAAGAAACGGTGATAAAGGTTTGGTCAGATGGTCCCAGCGCGTCATTGATCACATTCAGTCCCAATCCCGTCTTTTCATTGGCAAAGGGAACGTTTACGCCAAACCGAAGTGTTGTTGGCGCACCCGGTACGTCTACCCACTGGGCGCGGTACAATCCAGAAACATCGGGATTCTCCACGGTACCCACATATGCCGGGTTAAAACTACCGATATTGTACATGTACTGCGTGTACTGCGGTTCTTGTTGGGAGAAACAAATCCCAAAAGGTACCACAAAGGTGATAAGGATATACTGTATACTATGCTTCAAGTTGATTCTCTGCATCCTATCGAATAATTTGAATCCATCCTTTTTGTGGTTCAGTACCATTGCCCAAATCCAGGACATAGAAGTAGGTACCTTTGGGCAAATCTCCATTGTTTCCGGTCCCATCCCAAGTACTATCGTATCCTTCCATCTCAAAAACACTGTTGCCGTAGCGATCGAAAACTTCCAGCCTATTATTGGGGAATTGGTTGGTATCATCAACAAATCGCAGTGTATCATTCACACCATCACCATTTGGAGAGAAAATATTGCATAGGGTACCAGGTTCAGAACATTGACTTTGCAAAACAGTTATAGAAACCGTTGCTGAATCATTCTCAGGCATACTATCTGTTGGGAAAGAAGAGGAAATGGTGACCGTATTGGACAAGGAACCGGTTCGTAGGACCCTCACTTCAATTTCTAAAGTTACGACTTGCTCAGGTCCCAATTCCGGTATTGTCCAAATACCGTTATTTGCATTGTAAGTTCCTAAAGAAGCGGTATCCGATAGATATTCAAATCCTGAATCGGGCGCTATCAAATCAAGTACCTCAATATCCAGAACCCTATCCATCGTGGTATTCTCCAAGCTTAAGGTGAACGTAATATTATCTCCCAGTACTGGAGAAGTTGTGTCCACTTCTTTGGATATACTTAAATCAATTGGGTCGGGATTACAAGCCGGGGTTAGAAAAGGATCACAATCGTCCAAAGGATCGGAGGCATCTTCCGGGACTGCCGAGGTACTTGGGTCATCTTCCACGAGCACCTCCTCTCCATCCGTCAGACCGTCAGCATCGGTATCGGTATTATTTGGATCAGTTCCCAAACCAAGTTCTTCTCCATCCGTTAAACCGTCCCCATCGCTATCCACAATACAACTGCTCACTGAAATGGTAACCTGTACGGAACTATTGACGCAGGGTGCTACAGCTCCATTCGTAGTGTATTCAAAACTGTATGCGCCTGCAGGTTGTCCTTCAAAGTCAACATTGTTTTCAGCATCAATCACAATACTTCCGCTTGTAGGTTGAAATATTATGGTCCAAACACCTGGGTCCGCCCCGGTCAAGGTATCATCTAAATCGATTACCGAAGGACCTCCATTTCCTACCGTGGTGCAGGCTTCGGTGTTTTCAGCGGTTCCGGGCGAAGGATTGTTGTTTATGGTTGCCACGACTTCCGTTCTTGAAGAAGTACAACCATTGGATGAGGCTTCCACAAAAAATGAAGTGGTGACAGATATACTTGGGGTTTCAAAGGAAGTACCTGTTCCTAAAAGGACTCCTCCCACTGCATCCGCGTACCAAAGCAACACTGCACTGTCATCCGTTGTGGCCGCTAAAGTTACTGTACCTGCTCCACACCGGGAACCGTTCGTCACGCTCTCGACAGAAGGCGTAATGTTTCTAGTCAAGGTAACTGTAAGAACCGGACTGGCACACATATTTAGCGCATCATAAAAAAACCCAAAGTATGATCCAGCTGCAATTACATTTGTATTCACCAAGAAAGCACCGGTATTTGTGACATCGGAATCAAGACTCCAGGTAAGTTCACTTCCTGTAGGAGCCGTATTAAGAACGTAATCGTTTAAATCTGCAACCACTGCGTCACAAAATTCCAGAGGTTGGGAGGTGTCCAAAATGGGCGCCGCCGTTCCCGCATTACAGGAAACCGCCACATCATCACTGGTGATGGTCACCGTTGCGCTATTGTCGGGCGCCGAACCCACCGTGTAGCCCGTGCCATTGGAAAGGGTCAGGACAACCGTCTCGTTCGCCTCAACCTCCGTATCGTCGATTGGCGTCAGGGTCACCGTTGCGCTCGATTGTGATATGGGGATGTTGACGCTGCCACCAAGTGCCGTAAAATCGTCTCCCGAAGTGGCCGTGCCACCGACCCCGTAGTTCACCGTGATAGGACCGGACGTCGTATTGGGCCCGTTCAGACTGATCGTGTACTGCCCCGTGGTCGTGCCCGCCTCGGTGGC
>ERZ1740060.86-NODE-86-length-80665-cov-11.967833_pt1 | contig 80665 bp, 62 predicted proteins | sample MGYA00581743_ERZ1740060 | MGnify/ENA primary metagenome ERZ1740060 (study PRJEB43018, sample SAMN04849235) | marine metagenome | isolation source: floating plastic debris | place: Pacific Ocean | collected 2008-08-27 | study: EMG produced TPA metagenomics assembly... | reverse complement strand
TATCTTTGCTCTGTGTAGCTGGTGCAAATACCTAGCAAAAGTTTAAATCAGTTCTGTAAGAAAACAATATGAAGCCAGCCTACGGGTTGGCTTTTTCATTCCCTGCCATCTACAAAATCTTGTAGATAACGATACGGTTCGGTTAGCTCTCCGTCTTGAGTGATAGTAGCGCGGGCAATCATTCCACCTTGGTCATTACCTAACAAATTGGGCAAAACCTGATCTAGTAAGGCTTCTCCAAAAGCGCGGGAAGCATCCCGAGGTAACTCGGAAGGTAGGTTATCAATTGCCATCACCGAAACCGTATTTTGTGGTTGATACGGCTCTACTACTCTATCATTCTGAGCATCGTAATCGTACACTGGGTCATCAATGGTAGAAGGCTGTTTGGTAGAGGGAATGGAGCCTTCAATATCGCAGGTAATGTCAGCAATCACCTTAATTTTAAAATCCTCTTCCAGCATTTCATCTCGGTAAAAAAGTACAGGTGAGTTCGAATCCCAGTAGGCTCCAGCAATGAGTAAGTCGGTTTGGTGGGCAAAGGGCAAAAAACCTGGTACAAACTGCTCGGGGTGGTCGTAAAATTCTTGTTTGTGAAAAGGTTTGCCATCTTTTTGCTGATTATACTGAGTAACTTCCAATTGAGTATACACAGGTTCCGAATAATCATGTCTCAGGTAGTCGCTGGCTTCTACCCGACGAATACCTACCTCATTTAGTACTTCTATGGCGCCTTTAGCTACCCGTCCGGTTCCGGTAATAGCAATCTTAATGGCTGGGAGTTTAATTCTAAAATATTCAGTACGCAAATCAGCTAAGTCAAAGCAATCCTTCGCCCTTCGGATATTATACAAGCCAAATTTCTTTCCGAAAGTATAAAGTCCGTTGTACGCTCCCACAATACCCGCGAATCGTCCGAAAGCCACCACCCGGTGGTTTTGTCGGTCAGTAAGTCGTTCGTAGTCAATTAGACGAATATTTTTTTCTAGTATAGCCCGAAGTAAGTCGCGGTTATAGACTTGTTTTTTAATAGTATGTGAGAAAAAAAGGTAGGTTTTACCAGCAATCAGATCATCAATTGGTACTTCTTTTACGCCCATCAAAATATCGGCTGACTGAGTAGATTCTACCACTGGAATACCCGCTTGCTGATACTCTTCATCGGGAAAGCAGCGCAATTTACTACTCTGGCAAATCACATCTACCTGAAATTTTTCCTTGATCTGCACCGCCTGGTCAGGTGTTATTGGAACCCGATGGTCTACCGGAACTTTATTTTCTCGGATTAATGCAATGGTTGGTTGATCCATTTGGAAAAAAGGGATAGGTAAGGCAAATAATTTACAGAAACTATAGGTGCGAAAGTACTGAAAAGTTTGTGAACTCTCAGTACTAACGATTACTCATTTAGATAGTGGGTAGTCATGTATTTGCTAAAGTTTCATGTCATTATTAAGTGTTTATATAATTGATAATCAGTTTTTTATGTTGGCATTTTCATTGTGAGAGATTTTTAAATCTGCTGCTTACATTTCAATCCAACCTGAGAATTTCTAAATTGCGTAGATGGAGAAATTCGTTGTCTCGGCTCGGAAGTATCGTCCGACTGGTTTTGAGCAGGTGGTCGGGCAAGAGCACATTACTACTACACTACAAAATGCCATTGACCAGAATCATTTGGCGCAAGCACTGCTATTTTGCGGCCCCCGCGGAGTAGGAAAGACTACTTGCGCTCGGATTGTAGCCAGGAAAATTAATGGCTTTGATGAGGAATCTTCGGCAAATGCACTTAATATTTACGAATTAGACGCTGCTTCTAATAATTCGGTAGAAGATATTCGTAACCTGATTGATCAGGTACGTTACCCGTCTCAGCAGGGAAAGTTTAAGGTGTACATCATTGATGAGGTACACATGCTATCGAACCAGGCATTCAATGCTTTTCTGAAGACACTGGAAGAACCACCGCCTTACGCCATTTTTATTCTGGCGACTACCGAAAAACATAAGGTAATCCCGACTATTCTGTCGCGCTGCCAGATTTATGATTTTAACCGAATTCAGATTGAAGATATGGTGCGGCACTTACAGAAGATTGCCGATCGGGAAGATATTAAGGCAGAACAGGAAGCCCTTACTTTGATTGCTCAGAAAGCTGACGGTGCCTTACGCGATGCCCTTTCTATTTTTGATCTGATTGTTACGTTTTCGGCTGATCGGCAGGTTACGTACCAGGAAACTATCCAGAATCTGCATGTGCTGGATTATGATTACTACTTTCAGATTGTGGATTTATTGCAGGAGCAAAAGTTACCCCAAGTGTTGCTGGTGTTGGATGATATTCTTCGGCAGGGTTTCGACGGGCATAATTTTGTTGTGGGCTTGAACGAACACCTGCGTAATGTACTAGTTTGTAAAGATTCAGCGACCTTACCGCTGTTGCAAGTGTCAGATACAGTACGGAGCCGCTATCAGCAGCAGGCTGAGCGAACTCCACTCTCATTTCTACTCACGGCGATGAATTTGGCGGGGCAATGCGATTTACAGTACAAAAACAGTAAGAATCAACGACTCCACGTAGAATTAGCTCTTATTAAGATGGCTTACATTGAGTCAGCCGTACAACTGGCTCAGCAAAAAACAACTCCAGAGAGCGATAAAAAAAAAGTAAACGTACTAGTACCGGATAGTCCAGAAGCTGATACTACAAAACCTGAAAATTCAGATCGTCCGCCTCCTAGTGGTATGCAAGGCACGTCGGTCGGTCAGCTGCAAAGTACGGTGCGTATTCCAAAACTAGGGCAAACCTTGCCCAAATCATCTTCTAATGGTAATGGGCACACCGCTGAAACGATAGAAGTAGTTGAGCCAGAGACCATAGTGATGGAACCACCCGCTGATCAGGCGTTTTCTCTAGACGCATTACGAGAGGTGTGGCAGGAGTTTGTAGACGAGCGAAGGCAGGCGAAGAAAGAAATTGAGTATCAGTTACTTAATCGGTCAGTAAATGTGGAAGAGGATGGTGTGACGATTCCGCTTACATTTATCAGCCCAATACAAGAAGACCAGTTTAATGCGGTGCGGGCTGAGTTATTACAACGTTTACGACGCCAATTGAATAATTTTCAAATCAATATTACAACGAAGATAGAGAGAGAAGACCGAAATCGTCGTCCGTATACACCTTCAGAAAAGTTGAATTATCTAAGTGAGAAATACCCTTTGCTGCGAGAACTGACTCAACGGATGGGGCTAGATCCAGATTATTAGAGTTTCTCCAAATCAAGCTGTACACTTTCCAGGTCGTCTTGAGTGAGTGGTTTGGTAATGTATTTAATCACTGCCTGATTCGTGATAATCTTGTCCACATCCCGTCGGTCTTCGGAGCTGGACAATATGATTACTTTAGATTTTTGCTGAATGTCAGTGGGAAGTGTCTCGAACTCGTACAGGAACATGAAACCGTCCATGATCGGCATGTTGATATCGAGAAAAATCAAATCAGGGATTTCATCAATTGTTTGGGCATTCTCCTGAAGGTAATCTAACGCTTGCTGACCCGAGCTCTTTACTACCACCCGTTCGGCAAATTGAGTTAGTTCAATGACCCGCCGGCTGATAAAATTATCAGTATCATTATCGTCAATAAGTAATACTAGATCCATCATTTACTAAGCCCTTCCTTGGTCAAGTATACTGTCTATTCAAACCTAAAGGTCTGAGGATATTTCCCAAATAAAAAGTGTGATTCAGCGAATACTAAATACACGTAAGATTTTGTCATAAATGAAACCTGAGGTCGTGTATACCTTATAAACTGCTAGGGTGACGTTATCCGTAACCTTTCACCAGGTTGAATATTGAAGTTCTCTTTTCGGTTCCACTCCATTAGTTCCCGGATAGAGATTTGGTGTTTTTGGGCAATCTGGTACATAGTTTCTCCGGGTTGTACTTCGTGATAGTCATTGGTAGCTACTGGTTCACTAGCTGTACTGGGTAGGCGTAGCTTCTGTCCTTCTCGGATAGTATCGTAGATTGATAGTTGGTTATGCCCAGCCAGGTCAGCTACCGAAACTTCATATTGCCGAGCAATACTGTACAGGGTTTCTTGCGAGCGCACCGTATGGTATGCAGTGGTATTAATATTTTTATCTGCTACTTTATCCGTGTCTGATTCAGAAGTATTTCGCCACGCCCGCTCCGAAGCAATAGTGGGTTGTTTGGGTGGTGAAGAGGTGTTTGTCTCTTCATTTTCCGTTACTAGAGGCTTTGTTGAAAGAGTGTTGGACGCTACTACCGAAGCTGACATTGGGGTAGTGGGAGTCTCAGCCGGATACTGAAATTCTACCGCGATAGTGGTAGGACGAATGTAGCGTAGCCAGAGTACTTGATAGGTTTTTAGTGGTTCTTCTTTGCGCAAACGGTTGTTTCTGAGAAGCTTACTTAACTTAATACCAAATCGCTGGGAAACATCCCACCAGCTTTCTCCTTCTTCAGCAATGTGATAGCGGGCTGGGGCACGGTTATGCTTTCGTCGTAGATAGTACGGTTGACCCGCCGTAATAGCCGCCTTGGGGTGCCCTAGGTTATTAAACTTGATAATTTTGCTAGGAGCCACTCCAGTGCGTTGCGCGAGCCGCTTAACATCTTCGCCTTCTTTGGCAATTACCGCCGGGATTCCGTTGACTAGCAATTGCTCCTTTCCGAACAGTCGCCGAGTTTTCATCGTGGGAAAAGCTTCGGAGTTGAGTTTTTCGCCAGCTAGTACCGAGGCAGTCGTTATTTGCTCTTGTTTAGGTTTTGTTGAGGGCTGATTATCCGCGTTATCTGCTAGCGGAGGTTCTTGCAAACGTCCGCTGAAGTCAGGAACAATAACGGGGTAAGACTTATCCAAAGGAACCTTTTTTTGTTTCAGCCAGGTATTGTAGGGCTGAAGATCATCTTCGGTCACTTGAAACTCCCTTGCAATCTCATGTAGGGTTTTTCCGCCTCCGTTTTGGTACACAAAAAGCTGAACCGGAGGGCTGGGATTTTTACCTACGGCACTTTCAAAAGCAATCTTATGCGAAAGGTATTTCAGCACATACCAGTGAGCTTTACTGTCTAGTCGCATTACCTTTCTCCCGTTAAAACGTTTGTCTGCTTTTTTCAAAGCACCACCCGGACCTTCATAGTAAGCCATGAGAGCGTGTAGCCAATTGTCGAACAGCGCATTGTTGTTTTTAAAGTAGCGAGCGGCACCGCGCGTAGCGGTGATAATATTCATTCGTTCGTCCACCGCACTGTTTATAGTCAAGCCTACTTCTTCGGCTGCCGCAACTTTAAACTGCCAGTAGCCAATCGCATTAGAGCTGGAAACAGCATCGCCTACCAAGGCACTTTCTTGAACTACCAAGTATTTAATATCCTCAGGTACGTTTTCTTCACGCAGAATCTTCTCAATTAGCGGAAAATAGGCGTCGATGCGGTCTACCTTGGCATTGAAATATTTCTCATAGCGGGTGAGGGCATCTACATCAGTTTGGACTTTTTTGCGGGCATCGGCGGTGAGTTCAAGCCGCATATCCGCGAAACGAACGATTTCTGGCACCTTTGGCAATTCAGCCCGAGGTAATTCAACCCGAGGCGATTTGGCCTGGGCGGAAAAGACCAAGCACAGCATAAAGCACCCCAGCATACTTATGTTTTTCATACCCTATTTTTTTTGAGCGACCATCAATCCATCGCGTATTGGTAGGAGAACGTTCTCTACGCGAGAATCTTGTTGAATAAATGCATTGAAATCTTTGAGCACCTGCGTTTTAGCATCAACCTTTTTGCCAGAATCTACTACTTTTCCGTGCCACAACACATTATCGGCAATGATGAATCCACCAGAGCGTAGCTTCCCCAACGCTAACTCATAATAATGCGGATAGTTAGCCTTATCAGCATCAATAAAAACTAACTCGAACGTTTCTTCTAAGGTAGGAATTATCTCCAGTGCATTACCGATTTTTGGCTCAATAACATCTTGCAACTCTGACCGATGAATGTACTTCTGCACCATTTCGCTCAACTCTTCATTAATATCCAGGGTAATTAGTTTACCACCACTGGGCATAGCTGATGCCATCCAGATAGCCGAGTAGCCAGTAAACGTGCCAATTTCTAAGATGCGTTGTGGCCGAATCATACGTACCAGCATTGCCAGCACGCTTCCCTGCACCGGACCAGAAACCATGTGGGGCATCAATACCTTCAAGTAAGTTTCTCGTCGTAGCTCATTGAGTAAAGGAGTTTCTAAAGTACTGTGCTCCTGCACGTAGTTCTCAATAGCGACAGATAGTAATTGCATAGTGTACAAGTCTACAATAATCTGTGAGTATCGTCAATGGTAGGCTAGACAAATAATAAATTTTAGTATGCATGCCTACTAAAATTCAGTATATTTGCTTGCTATGAAGAAAGAACTGACGGTAGATTATAACATTAAAGCGGCTTGGCACGCGATTTATCGCATGTACAATCAGCAAGCATTGAAGAACGACTTTACTACCTCCATCGGCTACGTATTGCTTAATATTGATTCTAAAGAAGGAACCCCGGCTACCAAAATTGCCCCATTAATCGGATTAGAATCACGTAGCCTGACTCGGATGCTAAAGAATATGGAAGAGAAAGGGCTAATTACTAAACAGCCCGATTTGAACGACCGTCGCTCGGTGCGGATTGTGCTAACGGAGCTAGGGCGGGAGAAGAAAGAAATATCGCGTAAAACTGTGCTTGATTTTAATAATGCCGTTCGGGCAATTATCCCAGAAGATAAGATCAATATTTTTTTCGAGGTCATTGATAAGATCAACAAAATTGTAGAAGAAGAAATAAATCCACCTGTTGTAACCACCACACCATGAAGAAATACAACATTACCAAGGTAGCCGTACTCGGTTCAGGAGTGATGGGCTCCCGCATTGCATGCCACTTTGCCAATATTGGCGTAGAAGCTTTATTGTTAGATATTGTTCCGCGCGAACTAACTGAGGCGGAAGAAAAGAAAGGACTGACTTTGGAAAGTCCACAGGTACGAAATCGTATCGTTACCGAATCTTTCCAGAAAGCAGTAAAGTCTAAGCCTGCTCCTCTCTACCATAAGTCATTTGCTGATCGGGTTACGCTAGGAAATTTTGACGATGACTTAAGTAAGATTGCTGACTACGATTGGGTAATTGAGGTAGTCGTGGAGCGACTAGATATTAAGAAACAACTGTTTGATAAGGTAGAGCAGTTTCGCAAGCCTGGTACACTTATTACTTCCAACACTTCGGGCATTCCAATTAATATGATGCTGGAAGGCCGCAGCGAAGACTTTCAGAAACACTTCTGCGGAACGCACTTCTTTAACCCTCCCCGCTATCTGCGCCTACTGGAGATTATTCCGTCGCAGAAGACTGATCTGGAAATCGTTGATTTTCTGATGCACTACGGCGATTTGTACCTGGGTAAAGAGACTGTACTCTGTAAGGATACTCCGGCTTTCATTGCTAATCGTATCGGAGTTTACAGCATTTTGTCTACCATGCACACGGTTGAAAAGGTAGGATTATCCGTAGGTGAAGTAGATAGCCTGACCGGGCCACTTATCGGACGACCTAAATCAGCCACTTTCCGTACCATGGATGTGGTTGGGTTGGATACGACCGTGAACGTAGCTAATAACCTATTTGGCGTACTAAAGCAGGATGAAGCTCGCGACATGTTCCAGTTACCGGGCATTATGAGGGAGCTGTACGACCGCAAGTGGTTGGGTGACAAGACCGGGCAGGGTTACTACAAGAAGATTAAAGACGAGAGAGGCAAATCGGTTATTCAGGAACTTAACCTGGAAACTTACGAATACGGTGATCGTACCAAAGCCAAGTTTCCTTCGCTGGAAATGGCAAAGCCCAAAGATGATCTCAAAGAGCGACTGAAGATCTTGGTCAGTGCCCCGGATAAAGCCGGTGAATTTTACCGCGCTCACTTCTACGACACTTTTAAGTACTGCTCTAATCGGATCCCCGAAATTGCGGACGAACTCTACCGTATCGATCAGGCAGTGTGCGCTGGCTTCGGTTGGGAGTACGGTCCTTTCGAGACCTGGGATATGTTGGGGGTGAAGAAGACGTTAGAGAAAATGGAGGAAACAGGCTACAAACCCAACCAGTGGGTGTACGACATGCTGGAAAGCGGAGCCGAAAGCTTCTACAAAGCCGAAAACAGTAAGCGCCTGTACTACGACATCGATAGCAAATCGTATAAAGTGATTCCCGGTACGGATGAGTTTGTACTGCTGGATACGCTGCGGGAAAACAAAGTACTGTGGAATAGTGACGGGGCTACTATCCTCGATTTGGGCGATGGTATTCTGAATGTAGAATTCCACACCAAGATGAATACGCTGGGCAATGATCCGGTAGAAGCTATCAACCGCGCCATTGATATGGCCGAAAAAGACTACGTAGGCGTAGTGATTGGTAACGAAGGGCAAAATTTCTCGGCGGGTGCAAACCTGGCGATGTTGTTTATGTACGCTATTGAGCAGGAGTTCGACGAAGTGGATATGATGATTCGGCAGTTTCAGCGCACTATGATGCGAGCTCGCTATTCTTCTATCCCGGTAGTAGTAGCTCCCCACGGCATGGCATTGGGTGGAGGCTGCGAGCTTACCTTACACGCCGACCACGTTCAAGCGGCAGCCGAAACCTATACGGGACTAGTAGAAGTGGGCGTGGGATTAATCCCCGCCGGAGGGGGTACCAAAGAATTGACCTTGCGGGTGTCTGACAGTATCGAAGCGGGAGACGTAGAATTAAATGCGTTGCAAAATGCTTTTATGAACATTGCAACTGCCAAGGTATCTACTTCCGCTCACGAGGCCATTGATCTCAACTATATACGCAAGCGCGACCGAATCACCCTGAACAAGTCCCGTCTGTTGGCCGATGCTAAAGAGGCTGCTCTTCTATTAGCTGAGCAGGGTTATACTCAACCGGCTCAGCGCAAGGATATTAAAGTGCAGGGCAAAGGCGGTATGGCGCTCTTCCTGGCTGGCATCTACGGTATGCGACAGGGACATTATATATCAGATCACGATCAGAAGATTGCCGAAAAGATTGCCTACGTAATGTGCGGGGGAGAGCTATCCTACCCGCAAATGGTATCCGAGCAGTATCTACTAGATTTGGAGCGCGAAGCCTTCCTTTCTCTTTCCGGAGAAAAGAAAACGCTGGAACGCATCCAGTCACTACTACAAGGAGGTAAGCCTCTTCGAAACTAAGTCAAAAGACATCCGAAGTTTTGAAAACTTCGATTGAAACCGATGCTCGTAAGGGTATCGGTTTTTTTATTTTCGGCTCACTGTAATAAACACACAGATTGTGTATCTAAAGAGCAGATGAAACCAGAGATACAGCAAATTATTGATCAGCATCAGGCGAAGGTTTACCGAACCTGTCTAGGTTTCGTCGGAGACGAAGAAGAAGTAAAAGATGTACTTCAAGAAGTGTGGATAAATATCTGGAAGGGATTAAAGACATTTCGGAGCGATGCTCAACTAAGTACCTGGATATATCGGATTACTGTGAACACTTGTCTACTTCACATTCGTGCCCAAAAGCACTCGCCCGAAACAACTTCACAAGTGTTACCGGAAATAGCTACTAAGTCCGTAGACGACCAAGAGGGAACTACGGCTAAACAGTTAGCACTACTTCGGGGCTTCCTTAGCGAACTTCCTGAAAAAGATCGGCTAATTATGATTCTTTATCTGGAAGAGTCTTCGTATCAACAAATTAGCGAAGTGCTTGGGGTATCTCCTAATTATGTTGGCGTAAAAATCAATCGAATAAAGAAATTACTTGCCCAAAAATTTAATCGTTATGGACAATCTACAGCAAATCTGGACTAAACTGCATGAAGCACAGATAGGTATTGAGGCTCTAATGACACCTCAGTCTACGGAATCTTTAATCCAGCAGTTAAAACAAGAAGAGCAAAAGCGCAAAAGCTACACCAAATGGATGATCCCTACTGCTCTTTTATTAGCTGTTGGGGTATTGAGCATTGTGCTGTTTTCTAATCAGTTTAGCAATATGAGTATTGATATTTGGCAGTTTTTCGGATTAGTTCTCATAGTGTTAGGAGTGGTATGGATGATTGGGCAATTTGTCTATACGCAAATTCCGTTTCAAGAATCTAATCACGAACAGCCATCGACTACGTTTCTTAAATTGGCCTATCAAAAGCTACAACTACGGAAGCGATTAACCGTGTGGGGCTCTATCATTTATTTACTGCTCTTAACTCCCGGCATATTGATGGTGGCTTGGGTTAATCTTCAGAAAATTACTGGCTACTTAGGTATAGTCGGACTTACCGTTGGAATAATGTTTGGCCTAGCAGGTTACATCATTCAAGTAGAGCAAAGAAAGTTTGATCATACTTATGGGCGTATCTTACAGAAGGTCAGACAGTTTCTGGATAACTGAGCTAAGCAGAAAACTTTCCAATCTGATAATACGAAGATCTCAGGTACTACTACAGAGAGATTGCAGCGATGCGAAACTAATTGAAAGACTTTTGAAGCTTATTCTCGTAATCTTTTGACGGTACGCTCGTTTAAGAACAATAACGCTTTTTCAAGATAAGGTGGCTTGCGCTAGTACCAATTACTTATCAAACCTTATCTGCTATGAAAAAGCACCTATTTTTCAGTACCGTATTCCTTTTAGTAGGGTTAACTGCCTGCCGGGAGGAAGCTAATCAAGAATTTCTAGCCCAAGACTCACCAACGGATATACCGCTTAATCGGGAAGCGTTAGCCGACATTGACGCTGCTCTGGTAAATACCAATCCTGGTTTTGAAAATGATCTGGCTGACTGGAGTGTCTACGAGGCACCAAGTATCAAAGACGATGCTATTGTTCGAATAGAAGAAACCGGGCAAGTAGCAGCGGGAAGTAAGCATCTGTTTATGCGTCTGCCAGCTAGTGCTACCGACAACCAGTCGCAGTATATTCACATTGGGCAAACCTGAACCTTAGCAACACTAAACGTTATCGCTATAGCGTACAGGTGAAATGGGTTAATCCTAATAACTCTTTGCCTAGTGCTATCATCTCTATTTGGTCGCGTAATCCGGACGGTAGCTACAATGGTAAGGATGTTTGGATTACGGAAAGCGAAAGTTACCAGACGCTTGACTTTGAGTTCACACCGAATGAGTCTGGTGAGGTGTTTTGCTACATTGCACTACTAACCCACCAGGACGGTTTTGATAATACTGATATTTACGTGGATGAACTTCGGGTAGAAGAAATTGGTGACGCTCCGACAGATATTGATCCTCGGCCCAGCGGCAAGAACTTACTAACTAACTCAACCTTTGGACAGGATTTTCAACCCTGGAGTTTTACCGATTATAATCCGCAAAACATAGCAGACTTAAACCGTTACATCATCAAGGTAGGCAATAACAAGAAAGTACGATTAGAACTGCCCGGCGCGGCTAGCACTACTTTTCTTAACAATACCTGGACGGGTATTTACCAAGAGGTGACGCTATACGCCGGTAACGAATACCAGTTGGAGGCGAACATGGAGAGGATCGTGCCCGACGGCACCCAGTACGAAACTATTGTGAACTTGTACGCTTACAAACCCACTACTGATACTAGCGACGAGGCATGGCTAGGCTCCATCGACTATAAATTCAACCGAGCTGGTAATCATCTCTATCGCCAAACCCTTACTCCGACTGAGACTGCTATTTACTACATTACCGCCCGAGTGTTTGGCTGGGGTAACGATGGTAAGCCGATTGGTGTTAATCTGGATAATATACGAGTGAAGCGAGTCAGGTAGCAGTATAATTACCTACAGTTTTCGAAAAGCCGATAACCCTGACCAGTATCGGTTTCTTTATTATGTAAGGCTTACAAGTAAAACCTGATAGTAAATCCTCTTTTCTCCCTTTTCTGATAGATTCTCGTATTTTTGCGCTTTAGCAAAAAGGACTAACCTCTTGGATAAAACAATTCGGGTATTTGCTCCGGCCACCGTGGCCAACGTTGCTTGCGGCTTCGACATTATGGGATTTGCCATTGGCAATCCCGGTGACGAAGTGGTAATGCAGCTTTGTGAGCAATCAGGTCTCGCCAGACCGGGAGTAGTAATTAAAAGAATTATTGGGGATGAAGGTAAGCTGCCGCTTGATCCCGATAAGAATACCGTCAGCATTGTGGTGAAGCAACTGCTAGAGCAGGTACAATCGGAATACGGAGTAGAGATTACGCTGTACAAAAATATGCCGCTCGGTAGCGGATTAGGTTCCAGTGCGGCTAGTGCTGTAGCCGGTCTGTACGCGGTGAACGAACTTCTGAAGCGCCACGAGCCAGAAAAAGCCATTCATAAGCGGGAAGATCTGCTGCCATTTGCGATGGAAGGTGAGCGATTGGCTTGCGGTTCCGCCCATGCTGATAATGTGGCTCCAGCATTGCTAGGTGGATTTGTGCTCGTCCGTAGTTATGACCCACTAGACGTTATCCAGGTACCAACCCCCGAAGGCTTGTTCGCTACCGTGATTCATCCGCACGTAGAAGTACAAACGCGTGACGCGCGTAGTATTTTGCGAAAGCGTATTTCTTTAGAAGATGCCACCATTCAGTGGGGTAACACCGCTGGACTGATTGCTGGCTTATGGCAGGGTGATTTTGAGTTAATAGGTCGCTCTATGCAAGATGTGATTATTGAGCCGATTCGCTCGCTGCTTATCCCCGGTTTTGATAGTGTAAAAGCCAGTGCGATGAATGCCGGTGCTTTGGGTTGTGGTATCTCCGGCTCAGGGCCATCCATTTTTGCTCTAAGCAAAAGCCAGGTAATGGCTGAGGAAGTTGGCCGGAAAATGCAAAACACCTTTGGTGCTCTCAATATCGATAGCGACCTTTACGTTTCCGGCATCAATCAGCAAGGACCAAAAATTATAGAGTAGCTGGGGCAGGGTGCTTGGCGCAAGGAGTAATTTATAAGAAATCATTAATAATGGGAGATTAAAGGCAGAAGAGCAGCATATACGCCCAGCCCCTCGCTCCCCGCTAAAACATGCAACTATACAGTACTAACGATATATCCCGATCACAGACGGTTTCTTTTCAGGAAGCAGTCTTTCAGAGTTTGCCGGCTGACAATGGGCTGTACATGCCTACTGAATTACCGTTGTTAGATGACGCCTTTTTCAACGAGATAGAGAAGTTTACTTTTCCTGAAATTGCATTTCAGGTGGCTACGATGCTGCTTGATGATGAGATTCCTGCTTTGAAACTTCGAGATCTGATTGAAGATGCGATTGACTTCCCAGCTCCAGTAGTTGCTTTGGATAAAGAAGTTTACGTGCTGGAACTGTTCCACGGACCTACGCTGGCATTTAAAGACTTTGGGGCACGGTTTATGGCAAGAACCATGTCTTGGTTTTTGCAACAATCGCCCGGTGAACAAGAACGCACCATCCTGGTGGCTACTTCCGGCGATACCGGCAGTGCGGTAGCCCAGGGGTTTCTGAACGTGCCGGGCATCAACGTGGTACTGCTGTACCCCAGCGGAAAGGTAAGCGAGATTCAGGAGAAGCAACTAACGACGGTGGGCAATAACGTATCTGCCCTAGAAGTTTCCGGAACCTTCGACGATTGCCAGCGAATGGTGAAGGAAGCCTTTCTAGATCAGGAACTACGAAAGGAGGTAGCTCTTTCGTCAGCCAACTCCATCAATATCAGTCGGCTAATTCCGCAATCGTTTTACTATTTCAATGCTTATGCTCAACTTAAGCGCGATCTAGGGTTTAATCCTGATTGGCCATTAGTCTTTTCCGTACCCAGTGGCAACTTCGGTAACCTTTGCGGCGGACTCATCGCTCAACAAATGGGCTTACCGATTGATCATATCGTTGCTTCTACCAACGTTAATGACGTAGTACCTGAGTACCTAGAAACCGGAAAATTCACTCCGCGCCCGTCAGTGCAAACCATTTCCAATGCGATGGATGTGGGTAACCCCAGCAACTTCGCCCGCTTGCAGGCTTTCTACGGCTACGTTGGGTCAGATGACGAACTGTTGGACTCCATCCAGGAAGACATTTCGGGCAATCGCTTTTCTGACGATACCACTGAACAAGCCATTCAGGAAGTGTACGAAAATTACTACGGCTACATTATGTGCCCGCACACGGCGGTTGGTTATCTCGGACTGAAGGACTATCTAGAAAAACAATCAGGGAGAGCGAACGGAGTGGTGCTGGCAACCGCTCATCCCGCCAAGTTCAAAGATACGGTAGAAGAAGCCATTGGCGAATCTATTCCTCTACCAGAAACTCTACAAGCCGTACTCAATCAGCCTAAGCAGGCTACGTCAATTTCTTCCGATTACGAAGCCCTAAAAACATACCTGATGGATCGATAAAGCTGGACTTTTTTACGCTTTTCTATTTTTTAATAGAAACTAATCTTTGTGTCCGATTTAGAACAGTTTTAGGCTAAAACCGGACAAGTCTAGCTCAATATTGATATTGTAAATATTTGATAATCAGATATTTGTATATGTGGTATGGTCTTGGAATTGCTGCTAGGAATAATTAGCCATTTTCTACGCTTTTTCCATCAAAAGTGAAGGAATGGCTTTTGCTGAATCCACCAACCCTAATGTCCTATGCTCAAAAACTATTTCCTCATCGCCATCCGTAGCTTTGTCAAGCAAAAAGTGTTCGCGTTTATTAACATCTTTGGGTTAGCTGTTGGGCTAGCCAGTACCGTACTTATCTTTCTATATATTGTTGATGAACTTAGTTTCGATACTATTCACCCCAAGGCAGACCGTACCTACCGGATTGGAGCTACGGTGACCATGGACGATGGAAATACTTTTCAACAAACGCATGTGCCGGGTGGCTGGGCATCGCAACTGGAGGAGCAGTACCTGGATGTGGAAGAAGCTCTGCTTTATTTTTGGGCGGGCTATCCGGCTGCAGTAACGAATCAGGAAGCCGATAAGATTATTCTAACCGAAGAACTATTCTGGACCGAAGGCACCTTCGATAAGGTACTGCATTTTCCCGTCTTACAGGGTAATCCTGATGAGGTTTTTACCCTGCCCAATTCCATTGTTTTGACTGAATCGGCAGCAGAAAGTCTATTTGGCGATGAAAACCCTATCGATAAACGATTGGATGTCAGCCATCCGGGCATGACGAATAATCAGGATGTGGAAATGGTTGTGACTGCGGTGATCGAGGATTTTCCCAGTAATTCTCACATCCGACCCAAGTATTTGGTGAACTACGAAGTGCTCCGTCCTTTTTTTGATGGTGATCTGAGTCTAGATGAGTTTGCTGACAACTTACAGCAGGGCTTCTTTTCCGCTTACATTGTTTTATCCGAAGACGCCGATGCTCAGGAAGTACAGAAGAGTTTAGAGCAACTAGTTGCAAGCGGTATGGGCGAGGACGCCCCACAGGTTGATCCATTTATCCAAAAGGTAACTAAGCTGCACTTTGATGAAGTAAACCAATGGACGAACGAGGGAGCTGGTGACATTCAGTACGTTTATATTTTTGGCTCAATTGGTCTGCTAATTCTCATTATCGCCTGCATCAATTACATGAATCTGGCAACAGCTCGCTCTGCCAAACGAGCGAAGGAGGTGGGTTTACGCAAAGCGATGGGCAGCAACCGTAAGCAATTGGTGGCTCAGTTTATGAACGAGTCAGTACTTACCACGTTCTTAGGATTGGTACTAGCCGTGGTACTGATTGCATTGTTCTTACCCAATTTTAATGATCTCGCCCATAAGAGTTTCTCACTAGCTTCCCTGCTTAATCCGGTAATTATCGGTGGAGTGCTAGGTATTCTATTTTTAGTGGCTATTGTAGCGGGAAGCTACCCAGCGTTATTTCTATCGGGTTTTAATCCGGTGGAAGTACTGAAAGGCCAACAGGAAACGGGGAAAGGCCCGGAACTATTCCGCAAGGTACTGGTGACTTTTCAGTTCACGATTACGGTCATTCTGGTCATCAGCACCGGAATTATGCTGCACCAGATGAACTATATTCAGAGTTCTAAACTGAACGAAGGTGCCGAACAGATGGTCTCAATCCGTTTTGGAGGGTTTGCTGATATTAATCGTTACCCAGCTTTCCGTCAGGCAGTAGTACAGAACCCTGATATTGATCAAATCACGATGGGGAATCACTTGCCCCGGCAAAACTATTTTGGGCCACTTGGTGCTACTTTAACTTTTCCTTCGATTAATAATGAACAAGAGTATGATTGGAGTCAGCTAAACGTAGATTTTGCTTTCCCCGAAACTTACGATCTGGAACTGGTGACCGGACGTTTCTTTGACCCGGCTAATCCATCTGATTCTAACGCTTACCTTCTCAACGAGACTGCGCTACGCAATCTGGGTGTTGAATTGGATGAAGTGTTAGGAATGGAAGTTCACAATACACAAACCGAACGGTCAGGAACAGTTATCGGTGTGGTGGAAGATTTCCCCTATCGGTCTATGCACCAAACTATTGGGCCACTGGCGATTAATGCTCGTCCGCATCCTATTGACCAAATTGTATACGTAAAACTGCCTACCGAAGGTCTGCAAACCCATTTGGCATACTTAGAAGACCAGTGGAAAGAAGTCTTTCCTAACATTGGTTTTGATTATTGGTTCTTGAGCGATGAATTCGGGCGGATGTATCAGGCTGAATCCCGCATGGCTGATCTTACTCAAACTTTTGCAGTACTAGCAATCCTGATTGCTTGTCTCGGATTGTTTGGTTTGGCATCCTTTATGGCCGAGCGACGTACTAAGGAAATTGGTATCCGTAAGGTGCTGGGAGCTTCAGTATCGCAGATCATTACCCTGCTACTCACAAACTTTGTAAAAATGGTCGGTATCGCCATTGTGATTGCCATTCCACTCGCCTATTTACTGATGAATGACTGGCTGCAAAACTTCGTGTACCATGTGCCGATGAGCATCGTAATTTTCGTGATAGCCGTAGCACTGGTACTCACACTTACTCTACTGACTGTAGGCTACGAAGCCATCCGAGCGTCAACTGCCAACCCAGTAAAGTCTATCCGGCACGAATAGTAGGAACTTGACGGTCGCCGTGCGATTAATCGCACGGCGGGTCTCGCCAGACCGGGGCGGCATGGGATACCCCCCGGCGAATTATCAAGTTCCTACAGCTATACAAACCGGTTAACTCAAGGTATAGATTTCCATAATGCCCGCTAAGATATTATCGAAATCCAGTTCAAGGTCAATGAGTTGCCCGGTGCTAATGTCAAACACCCAACCGTGTACCTGAAGGTTTCCTTTTCGGTAGGCTACTTGCACTTCGGCGGTTTTCAATACATTCACGCATTGTTCTCGCACATTTAACCTTATCAGTTGATTGTAACGGGCATCTTCGTCTTCTATGGCATTAAGTTCGTCCTTGTGAAGCCGGTATACATCCCTGATATTTCTAAGCCAGGGATTTAAAATACCCAAATCCTGGGCTTGCATGGCCGCTTTCACGCCCCCGCAGTAATAGTGGCCGCATACCACAATATGCTTTACTTTTAGATGATTAACGGCGTAGTTGATGACCGACATTGCACTTAAATCCAGACTAGAAACCATATTGGCAATGTTCCGATAGACGAACACTTGCCCTAGGCTGGCTCCCATCATTTCCTCGGCGGTCACCCGACTGTCGGAGCAGCCGATGTACAGAATCTCGGGTTGTTGTCCTTTGGATAAGTTCTCGAAATAGGTACTGTCGACATTTAGTTTTTCTTGTACCCACTGCTGATTGTACTTAAAAATAGCTTCTAATTTCATAATTATCCGGTTCTACAGGGTTTTTTAAATTTTTCCTAATATTCTTGTCCGAGGGTTCTGAAAAATCGTAAATTCAATTTATAATATTACAATCAAATATAATAGTAAAACTATCATAACCTTATACTTATGCTCGTCACCGATGCCTCCATTGATGTAGAAAAAGTAGAAAGCGATGCCCAATTTCTGAGCGACTGCCTCCGTGAAGTACTGGAGTCGCTGGGTGAACATCAATTAGCTGATACGCTCCAGCAAGAACCCGCAACAATGAACCGCAATATGGTTCGCCTATACGCTACTTACTTTCAGTGGCTGAACTTAGTAGAAGAAAATGCTACTGCTCAGTATCGCCGACGGTTAGAGACCGAAGCTGGACTAGACCGCATTTCAGGATTGTGGGCGAAAGCGTTCCGCCAACTATCCGAAGAGGGCTTTCTGGAAGAAGAGATTGCTCAGTTACTACCCAAAATACGCATTGAACCAGTACTTACGGCTCACCCGACCGAAGCTAAGCGAGCTACGGTACTACGTCACTTACGCGATATGTACTTGTTGCTAGTGAAACGAGAGAACCCTGTGTGGACTCCGCAAGAGCAGCAGGGCATCCGTAAGGCAATTAAGAATCAACTAGAAATATTGTGGCGCACGGGTGAAATCTATCTGGAAAAACCGGCCGTATCCGACGAGCTACGGAATATGATGTATTACCTTACCCACGTCTTTCCACAAAGCTTAGCCTGGGCTGACCAACGACTGCGCGATGCCTGGAGCTACTCCGGCTTTGATCCCAAGCAGCTCAATGGCTACCAAGCCCTGCCTCGAATTAGCTTTGGCGATTGGGTAGGGGGCGACCGCGATGGACACCCTTTTGTAACCGCAGAGGTAACTCAGAAGACCTTGTTAGAACTTCGTCGGCAGGCATTACAACTCCATGCGAAAGATTTGGAGGGGTTGGCGGCTAAGCTCAGCTTTACCAATATTCGTAACGCAATACCCGATCGGCTGAACCAGAAAATTGAAAAGATGCGGGAGCTGATTGGCGAAGCGGCTGAACTACCGCTGGCTCGTAATCAGAATGAGCCGTGGCGTCAACTGGTTAATCTCATGCGCCTTCGTATACCGCTAGACGTGTACAATAACCTAGACGAAAAACCGTATTCCTACCAACGTAGTACCGAACTATCCGATGATCTAACCTTGCTGCTAGAAACACTGAATGAGATAAATGCCCAGTCGGTAGCTCGCAGTGAAATGGAGCCTTTGTTACGCAAAGTGCAAACGTTTGGCTTTCATTTGGCTGCACTGGATATTCGTCAGAACAGTGCCTTTCACGATAAAGCGGTTACCCAGTTATTGGAAGCTGCTGCCCTTTCTTCGGATGATTTACCTGACACCAATTACACCAACTGGTCGGAAGAGCAGCGTATTGCTTTCCTCGAGCGGGAGTTACAGTCAGCTCGTCCGTTTACCCAAGTTGCCGCTTCACTACCGCAAGAAGCTCAGGCAGTATTAGATTGCTACCGGGTGGTGCATCAGTTTATTCAAAACTACGGTGCCAATGGGCTAGGCTCACTGATTATTAGTATGACCCGCAGCGTGTCGGATTTACTGACCGTTTACCTACTAGGCCGGGAGGTGGGGCTGGTTTTCTGGCGGGAGGATGGGTTAGTTAGTGAACTTCCGGTGGTGCCACTGTTTGAGACGATTGATGATTTGAAGGGAAGCCCGGCAATTTTAGATAAGTTTCTTCAACACCCTATTACTCAACGGAGTTTAGCCTATCAGCAGCAGCAAAAAGGAGAAGCAGGCCCCGTACAGCAAGTAATGGTTGGCTATAGCGACAGTAATAAAGACGGAGGTATTTTAGCCAGCCTCTGGAATGTAAACCGGGGACAACGGAACCTTACCGAAGTTGGGAAAAAACACGGGGTACGCATTCGCTACTTCCACGGTCGGGGCGGTACGGTCAGTCGGGGAGGTGGCCCTACTCACCGATTCTTGGAGTCTCTACCGTACCAAAGCTTACAAGGCGACTTCCGTTTGACGGAGCAGGGTGAAACGATTGCCCAGAAGTACGCCAACCTGATTACCAGTACCTACCATCTGGAATTGATGCTGGCTGGAACCACCAAGGCTACCATTCGCCAGCAGAGTACAAAATCTCCCGATCATCCGCTGGAACCGATTATGGATTATCTGTCAGAAGTGAGCAGCGAATACTACGGAAAACTGCTGAAAGCTGAAGGTTTTATGGACTTTTACGCCCAGGCTACTCCCATTGATGTGATCGAGGCCAGCCGCATTGGCTCTCGTCCCGCCCGCCGTACCGGACAACGAACTCTAAATGATTTGCGAGCCATTCCCTGGGTGTTTAGTTGGAGCCAAGCACGTTTCTCTCTTACGGCCTGGTACGGAGTAGGTGCTGCTCTGGAGCAACTACAAAACGAACGTCCTGATGACTTTACTTTACTCTGCGAACAAGCCGTGAGTTACGCCCCACTGCGGTACATCCTTACTAATTCTAGCTCGGGTGTACTGATCGCCGATGAGTCTATTATGCACGAGTACGCCGCTCTAGTAGAAGACAGTGAGCTTCGCGATCGGTTTATGGAGCAGATTCTGGCGGAACTGCACCGAACCCAACGGGTGATTGAAACGATCTACGGCAGTAGCATTGAGGAGCGGCGCCCCCGCATTGCCAAGATGATTGCCATGCGCCAACCCAAATTAGTCGCCCTGCATCGGCATCAGATCTCTCAAATCCAAACCTGGCGCAGCAATAAAGCCGCTGGTAATGGTGACGAGTCCATTCTGCTAGATCTATTGCTAACCGTTAACGCCATTTCGGGAGGAATTCGGGCTACTGGATAGGTTGAAGACGCAAATAATGTATATGATACGCCGCTGTGAATGATAGCTAACTTTTTCGTATCTTTCAATACACCATTCTATTTGTTATGATTGCTGAAGAAGCCGAAGCTAAAATCACTCGCCGACTATTTACGGTAGAGGAATACCACCAAATGGCCGAAGCGGGTATTTTGTACGAAGATGATCGTATCGAATTAATCCACGGTGAAATTCTTCAACTGCCTCCCATCGGAAAGCTACATGCATCACTATGCGAATCAATGCACGACTGATTCCAAAACTATTTCCTGAATTGATCATTAGTGTTCGGAGCTCGATAATTGTTGACGATTATTCAGAACCTGAGCCGGACATTGTGATTCTTCCGTTCCGAGAGGACTATTACGCTGAAACCGGTGTGAATTCTGACGACGTACTGCTACTGATCGAGGTGTCAGATAGTACATTGAAATATGACAGGAATACCAAACTACCGCTTTACGCCACTGCAGGTATTCCTGAAGTGTGGATTATAGATGTTAATAAGAAACAACTAGAGGTGTATCGCCAGCCAAGTGAAGATCGCTACCAATCGGTAACCACCCTCGCCCGGGAAGATCATGTTTCAGCTACTCAGCTATCACTGGATGTACTGGTGAAAGAGCTAATTGGATGATTAATGACTAGTGATTGATATAGTTCCCACTATTCATTATGCATTACTCATTAATCATCATTGGCTAGGCATTAGACCCTACCGCATTTAAATCTTCAAAGGCAGCGGTTAGGCGTTTTACAAAGCTTTTCTCTGCTTCACGAAGCCATACGCGGGGATCGTAGATTTTCTTGTTGGGCTTGTCATCGCCTTCGGGGTTACCAATCTGGGCTTGCAGGTAATCTTTCTTATTTTCGTAGTAGCCACGAACACCATCCCAGAAAGCCCACTGCAAATCGGTATCAATATTCATTTTAATTACTCCGTAACCGATCGCTTCCCGAATTTCCTCCTGGGTAGAACCGGAGCCACCGTGAAATACGAAGTATACCGGCTTAGTTGGGGTGCTGTGTTTTTCTTCAATATGCTTTTGAGAATCGCGTAAGATAGTAGGAGTCAGTTTTACGTTACCGGGCTTGTATACCCCGTGTACGTTACCGAATGCCGCGGCTACGGTAAATCTATTACCCACTTGCTTAAGCTGCTCATAGGTAAAGGCTACCTCCTCAGGCTGAGTGTACAGTTTAGAAGCATCTACGTCAGTATTGTCTACCCCGTCTTCTTCCCCTCCAGTTACACCAAGCTCTACTTCAATCCCCATACCTAGCGGGTTCATTCGCTCGAAGTACTTTTTGCTGATCTCTACATTTTCTTCCAATGGCTCTTCTGAAAGATCAAGCATATGGGAGCTGAACAACGGACGACCGTGCTGCTCGTAGTACTTTTCTCCCGCATCCAGCATTCCATCAATCCAAGGCAATAGCTTTTTAGCCGCGTGGTCAGTATGTAAAATGACGGGTACGCCGTAGTGCTTGGCCATGGTATGAACGTGCTGGGCTCCCGCAATGGCTCCCGCAATGGAGGCTTGCTGTCCATCGTTACTAAACCCTTTGCCCGCATTAAATGCCGCCCCCGAGTTGGAGAACTGAACAATCACAGCCGATTGCACATCACGAGCGGTTTCTAGCACCGCATTGATAGAGTTGCTGCCGATGACGTTAGCAGCGGGTAAGGCAAACTGTTTTTCCTGGGCGTATTCAAAAAATTCTATGAGTTGATCGCCGTAGAGTACGCCGGGCTCGAACTTTTTCATAAGAGATTAGGTAAAGTGGTTCAAAAATATTGGGAAGCGCAAACTACTATTTTTTTACGGAATTTCGTTCCAATAGCTGAGTTTTTAGTACCACCTGTTCAATATCAGTTTTAGAATCACACAACTGCTGAAACAGCAAATGAGCTGCCGTTTCACCCATTTGCTCGGGATTTTGATCAATGGTAGTTAAAGGCGGACTCACCACGGCAGTTACCGGATCATTGTTAAACCCGACTAGCGCTATGTCTTCAGGAATTCGTATATCACGATCGCGTAAGGCTTGTAGAGCAGCAATGGCGAGTCGGTCGCTCACGGCAAAAATAGCATTGGGTGGGTTAGGTAATTGAAGGAGGTGAACCGTTTGGTCGTAGCCATCAGATTCACTGTAGTCGCAGTGGGCTACCAAGCTAGGGTCAAACGGTAGTTGGTGCTGTGCTAACATCTGTTGGTAACCCCTTAAGCGTTCGTTGCTAATTTCAATAGTGGAAGGGCCCGCTAATAATCCGATACGTTGGTATCCGTGCTGAATTAAGGAAGACACTGCCTGGGCTGCCGCCGAAAAGTTATCGATAACCACTTGGGATACCGGTAGCTCGGGACACACTCGGTTGAAGAAAACCAAAGGAACACCCCGGTTCAGTACTTCCTGAAAGTGATCGTACTGTTTGGTTTCACCTGCTAGGGAGACAATAACACCATCTACCCGACTCAATAGTAACGATTTAATGTTAGCCACTTCTTGCTCATACGATTCATTAGACTGGCAGATGACAATATTGTATCCTTCCCGAATAGCAATCGCTTCAATGCCCGTGATCGCCGAAGCATAAAAAGCATAGCTGATTTTAGGGACAATCACTCCGATAGTCTGGGTGCGCTGCATTCGCAGGTTCATTGCCAGCGGATTGGGCTGAAAGTTCAGTTCTTTGGCTAATGCTTGTACGGCCTGCTTGGTAGTACGCGAAATGCGCGGGTGGTCGCTTAGTGCGCGGGAAACCGTAGAAATGGAAATATTCAGTTGGTCTGCGATTTCTTTTAGTGTGATGGGCTTCATATTTGAAGACTAAAATAGAAAAATAATTACACTGTCTAGCGCCCTCTAATCTTGCACTTTTCTAATAACATTTCTCTATGATGCCTCGTAGATAAGGTTTATTTTCAAGTTGCGACTTTCTGGAGTAGAAGCAATCCTTTACGACTGACATCAAAAAAATTAGCCTGTGATATTTACCATTAGCAGTGTGCAAACCTTTGCACAAAACGGATTACTGATAATGTGATTAATTCGGATTGTTCCTTTAAGAAAAGATCATAACTTCATTGCTGAGCTTTAAAACAAAAATAACTTTCGCTTGCACTCTCAGACGTTGATAATTAAACTTTTCTAAGAAAATCCTACTACAACCTATGCGTAACTATTCATTTTTGAATCTATTGTTGCTAATCAGCTGGATCACTGCCTGCCAACCAGCGCAAGAATCGGAGTCGGTGTCTACTCCATCGTATCAACAATGGCATAAAATAACTTTATCATTCGAAGGTCCTGAGACCAGTGAAGATGCCGAAGACAACCCTTTTCTAAACTACCGCTTAGTCGCTACTTTTCGTAATGGTAACCAAACCTTTGAAGTACCCGGCTTTTACGCTGCCGATGGAAACGCTGCTGAAAGCAGTGCCTCTAGCGGAAACGTTTGGCAGGTTCGCTTTGCGCCTAACACTGAAGGGGAATGGACGTACGATATATCTTTCCGAAAGGGCGATAGTATTGCAGTAAGTACTGACACTAATGCCGGTGAGCCAGTGGCTTTTGATGGTGAGCAAGGCTCGTTTCAGGTAGTAGCCTCGGACAAACAAGGGCGTGATTTTCGGGCGAAAGGTAAGTTGCAGTACGTGGGGGAACGCTATCTGCAGTTTGCAGGCACCGATGGATACTACCTAAAAGGTGGTGCCGGCAGCCCGGAGAACCTGCTGGGCTACGTAGATTTTGACGGTACTGAGTTCGGAGGACAAGAAGGGCACAAAGACGGGGAAGCTCCGGTCGACAAGGAACTTCATGTGTACGAAGATCATATACGCGATTGGAACGAGGACGACCCCAGTTGGCAGGGAGGCAAAGGAAAAGGTATCATTGGCGGGCTTAATTATCTGGCTGGAAAGGGAGTGAACTCCCTCTATTTTCTAACCATGAATATCAAAGGCGACGGAGAAGATGTCTGGCCTTACACTGGCTACGAAGAACGCTATCGCTTTGATTGTAGTAAACTAGATCAGTGGGAAATGGTATTCACTCACGCTGATAGCTTAGGTATCTTATTACACTTCTTTACCCAAGAAACTGAAAATGAGCTACTGTTAGATAACGGTGATCTAGGTACGCAACGAAAACTTTACTATCGTGAACTTATTGCCCGTTTCGCTCATCATCTGGGGGTAGCCTGGAACATGGGAGAAGAAAACGGTTACGCTGAATTTTCACCAGAATCTCAGAATGACGATCAGCGCCGGGCTATGATTAGCTATTTCAAAGAGACTGATCCTTATCAAAATTTTGTAGCACTGCACACTCACGCTGCCCAGAAAGAACGCGATGAGATTCTAGAGCCATTATTAGGTTATGAAGACTTGGACGGCCCTTCCTTGCAAATTGGTAGACCTGCAAAGGTACACGATGAAACCAAGCGTTGGATAGACCTTTCTGCTGAAGCAGGAAAACAGTGGGTAGTCAACCTGGATGAAATTGGGCCCTATTATCATGGCGTATTCCCCGATGATATTGACCCTGAGCACGATACTATTCGCTATGAGGTGCTATGGGGTAACCTGATGGCGGGCGGCGGCGGAGCTGAGTGGTACTTTGGCTACCTCTACGGCGATAGCGACTTAGGATTGGAAACCTGGCGTACCCGTAATAATATATGGGATCAAACCCGCTACGCTGTCTCTTTCTTCCACGATAACTTACCGTTCTGGGAAATGGAAACGGCTGACGATTTGGTAGATACGGAAGGAGCGTACTGTTTTGCTAAACCCGGTGAGGTTTACGCTATCTATCTACACGACGCCACTACTACCAATCTTAGCCTGGAAGAAGGAAATTATTCTGTACAGTGGTTTGACCCCGAGAACGGAGGTGATTTGCAAAGTGGTAGTGTCGACGAAATCAGCGGTGGGAGTACTGTCTCGGTAGGAAATGCACCATCCGGCGGTGATGAGGATTGGGTGGTGTTGATACGTAGTCAGAATGGATAGTTAGCTTAATTACTTGGCTAAGCAGATGCAGATTACGTTGCGTACGGCTACTATCAACGATTTAGCATTATTGCGACATTGGGATGAACAACCCCATGTCAAGGCATCAGACGGTGATGAGGACTGGAATTGGGAGTACGAGCTGCAACGCTTTCCCGAGTGGCGGGAACAGTTAATTGCCGAGCTAGACAGCAGACCTATTGGCTGTATACAAATTATTAATCCGGCCGAAGAAGAGTCGCACTATTGGGGCGATGTGGAGGCGAAACTACGAGCCATTGATATCTGGATTGGCGAAGCCGAAGATCTGAGCAAAGGCTACGGAACCATTATGATGAACCTAGCACTAGAACGCTGCTTTGAAAATGAAAAAGTCACAGCGATTCTCATTGACCCATTAGAGACCAATCACGGAGCTATTCGCTTCTACGAGCGCATCGGGTTCCAATTCGTGGAGCGAAGAACCTTTGAGGATAGTGAATGTATGGTGTATAAGATGAGTCGCGAAGACTGGATGAAGGGCGTATAGCACTGCATCCATGGCGACCGACGCTCGGTGGATACACCCGAACAAAATACAAACCTAAATGATAATTGACACGACTGTAGACAACAAAGCAAAAATAAAATATATTTTCCCCCTTTGGAAAAGGGGGTTAGGGGGATTTAATCTGTTAAAACGACCTAGCGTAACCAAACCAATTATTATCATACCAATCATGTCCTATCACTTATTCGTCAAGCGAACTACCCTTTTCCGCGCTGCCATCTGGATGGGCGTGGCACTAAGCAGTGCCTGCCAACCAGCTTCCGAAAATACTCAACCAGAAATATCAGAACCTGAAGTAGAAGATGCATTAGTATTTGAAGAAACTAATGGTGTAGTAGCCGTAGAAGCAGAACACTTTACTAACCAAACCGATACGCTCGTGCGGAAGTGGTATACTATAGAAGAAAGTACTACTTCTTTACCAACCCCTGATCCTGACGAAAATAACGCAGCTACTGCCAGCGGTGGGGTTTACTTGGAAGCTTTACCTGATACCCGAACTACACACGACGACGTGCTAACCAAAGGGGAAAACTTTTTTCCCGAACCGGGCAAAGCTGGCATTCTCAATTATAATGTGTATTTCAACACTCCTGGCAAGTACTACGTGTGGGTACGCACCCATACCTCAGGCACTGAAGACAACGGAATTCATGTGGGACTAGACGGCGAATGGCCAGAAACCGGCCAACGCATGCAATTTGATGGCAATAAGCAAGAATGGTCGTGGGAAAGTCGGCAGCGTACTGAAGAGATACATACAGGAGTACCAGAGCTGATCTACTTAATGATTGAGGAACCCGGTCGGCATACCATTTCATTTTCTATGCGAGAAGATGGCTTTGAGTTTGATAAATGGGCCATGACACTGGCGTACCAAGCTCCCGAAGGTACTGGCCTCGAAGCAAAGATTTACAATAAATAAAATAAGCAAGTACATTTCATGAAGAATTACAAAATTGCAGTGGTTCCCGGCGACGGAATCGGACACGAGATTGTTCCCGCCGGACTAAAAGTTTTGCAAGCTGCCGCCGAAAAGCATCAATTCACACTAGAAACCCAAGAATTTCCTTTCGGAGCGGGTTACTACAAACAGCACGGCCAGTTTATGCCTAATGATGGTTTAGATACTCTCAAGCAGTTTGATGCCGTATACTTCGGTGCCGTTGGTGATCCTGAGGTAGACGACACCCTACCCGCCATGCTATATACCTTCCGGGTTCGTACCGCCTTCCAGCAGTACGTGAATTACCGTCCAGTGAAACTGCTTCCTGGTATTGACAGTCCATTGCGCTATAAATCGCATAAAGACATTGATTTTGTAGTAATTCGGGAAAATAACGAGGGCGAGTTTGTGCAAAACGGAAAAATCATCCACCCCGATCAGCCCTACGGATTAGCGACTGACACTAGTGTGTTCACCCGCGCGGGTATTGAGCGGATTGCTCACTATTCGTTTAAGCTAGCGCAAAAACGCCGGAAGAAAGTTACTAACGTTACCAAGTCCAATACCTTAATCAACAGTCTGGCGTACTGGGATCGGGTGATTGAGGAGGTGTCTGTACAGTACCCCGATGTGACCTACCATAAAATGTATGTGGACAATGCCTCGGCCAGTTTCGTACTCAAACCCGAAGTGTTCGATGTAATCGTCACTACCAATATGATTGGCGATATTCTAAGTGACTTGGGTGGTGCCATTATGGGTAGCCTCGGCCTTGGACCCAGTGGCAATATCAATCCCGAAAAAGAGTTTCCTTCTATGTTTGAACCCATTCACGGCTCAGCTCCCGATATTGCCGGACAAGGCATTGCCAACCCGGTAGGCTCAATCTGGTCAGGTGCTTTGATGTTAGGACATTTAGGCGAAACCGAAGCCGCACAGGACATTTTGAAAGGTATTGAAGCCACCACCCAAAACGGAATTGTCACCGTAGATTTAGGCGGTAACGCTGAAACCACCGAGATCGCCGATAGTGTAATTGAAAATTTGTAGGAATTTAATTTCCGTAGGAACATGACTAATCGCACGGCAGAGCCGCCCCGGCGAATCGTCATGTTCCTACACTATAGGTCGTACATAATGGATTTTCTAATACTTATAATTTTATTAGCTTCATTTTTCGGACTTTTAATCCTAATTCCCCTGTTAATAATTAAGGCTAAAGCGTCAATGAACTCGGCTAAAATAACTCTGGGAGACGCTTGGAAACTCTATCTGCGAAGAACGGCTAGAAAACCAATACTTCAAGCTCTTTCAATTGCTCAGAAGAACGATTTACCAATTACGCTTGAGCAAATTGAAACTCACTATTTTGCAAGTGGAGACCCAAAGAAAGTCGTGAACGCTCTAGCTAATAATTTAGGAAACAAGGAAATTACATTTCAGAGGCTCTCAACAATTGATTTAGCTGGAAAAGACATTGAAAGTGCGATTTCTGCTAACACTAAAATTCATACAATAGAGATCCGAGACTTTAAGATTAAATCTTTTAAGCTTGACTATCAAGCCAGTTACAAACTAGGTTTATATTCTGTATTCGGAGATAAAGATTCAAGTACTTTAGAAGAGAAGGTAACGGAAAAATTACATTCGTTTGCGTCAGCTTGGGAATCAGATGATCCAATCAATACTCAAAAATTTCTTCAAACAAACATTCTAACAACGGAATATTGGGAACGAGTTTTAGGTGCTCAACTTATCGATCATAGTTTCCATATTAAAATCTAACAGCTATAGTAGTAAAGAAATCTGTATGAAAACCCCCATTGACCTAACCCTACCCTATGACTCCGACATGCCGGGAGTCACCATTGAGATTGCCAAGACGCTGGAACGAGATGGCTGGAATGCTCGCACTTTGCATCTTTACTCTCATGTAGGCACCCACATGGATGCCCCCCTGCACTTCGGCGTAACCGACCAAAGCATTGACCAAATTCCGCTAACCGACTGCATGGGTCCAGCCTGGGTAGTACATCTGCCTAATCTTCCTGATCAGTATTTAATTGAGATAGAGGATTTGGGTGAGATTACCGAAAAAGTAGAAACAGGCGACAGTTTGCTTTTCCGCACCGGATGGAGTCAGTATTTGCGTCAACCGAGATACCGAGATGGTCTACCTCGGATTAGTGAAGAACTCGCCGAATGGTGCGTTGCGAAGAAAATAAAGATGCTCGGCGTAGAAGCCCCGTCGGTAGCCGATGTCAATAACCTACCTGAAGTAACTCACATTCACCGAGTTCTGCTAGGTGGCAACGTCGTGATTATTGAAGGGCTAACCAATCTGGATAAGATCCAGCAGGAGAAAGTACAACTAATCGCCCTACCTCTAAAAATACAAGGTGGTGATGGCTCTCCGGCTAGGGTTATTGCTTTAGAGGAATAATTAAAGCTGAAACCTATGGAAGAAATTTATCAACAACCCTTGCTGCAGAATATGTGTAGACTTAAATGCTTAGATGATCGGAAAAGGACTATTCACGGATATGCAATGACGTATAAATCCCCCCTCCCCCCATTTAAAAAAGGGGGACTTTATATCTCCCCCTTAGTAAAGGGGGATAGGGGGATTTACTCAGCAATACTGCAACTACCCTTGATATATTTTGCATACGTAAGATACGTCCGGTTCAAATACTTAAGTTACTTTATCGCAATTTCTGTTATCACAAGCAGTTGCTCCTCACCCCAATCCCAAGAAAAAACTACCGAAACCAATCAGGCTATATTAGAAATGATCTTTCCTGATGAAGATTGGCAAACTGCTACTCCCGAAAGTCAGGGAATAGATGCAGAAAAGCTGGAAGAAGCGGTACAGTATCTGGCTGATCACTGCTTTGAAGATAAAGTAGAGGAGCTAATGATTATCCGCAATGGCTACGTAATCTATCAGGGCGATAGTGTTGATAAAGTGCATAACATCTGGTCGTGCTCCAAATCGTTTACCAGTACCGCCCTCGGCCTAATGATTGAAGACGGGCTATGCCAGCTCAATGATAAAGCTGCTATTTACGAACCGCTGCTGTCTGAACTCTACCCGGAGGTTACGTTACGGCACTTCACCACCATGACTTCCGGCTACAATGCGGTAGGTGATACCCGTTGGGAAAGTGACAGCAGCGCTGACTGGTCGTGGACTCCTTACCAACCGGGTGAGCCAATCTTTTCTCCTGGTACGGCTTATGCCTACTGGGATGAAGCTATGATGATGAAAGGGAGAACGCTGACCCGAATTCTTCAGCAAGATTTACACGAGTACTTGACCCAAAACCTAACCGAACCCATTGGGATGGGAGAATGGTCTTGGGGACAGGAGGGAGAACTGGATAGTATTCCAATTCGCAACGGTTGCACTAACGTACATGTATCGGCTCGTCAATTGGCTCGCGTAGGTCATCTGTTTCTGAATAAAGGTAATTGGAACGGGCAACAAGTTGTACCGGAAGAGTGGGCTACGGCGGCTATTCAAACGCAAGTGCCCGCTAGTATTCCGGTCGCTGATACTGACCGAAAGAGTGCAAATGGTAGCGGTTCCTACGGTTATAACTGGTGGACTAACGGAATGACTGATGAAGGGCAATTCATGCCAGATTCTCCCGAAGGCACCGCCTACATGAGCGGACTTAATCACAATGTTTGCTTTGTCATTCCCGAGTGGAATATGGTATACGTCCGCATGGGCGTTGACGGTAATCCGCCCGAAGGGAAACACGTTTTACATAATGAATTTATCAAGCGATTAGAGCAAGCCTTTCTGTAAGTATGCCCACTACCACCCTACAACAACTGCTACAAGACATTCCCCCTCCGCCTGAAGAGAGCTTGTTATCGCAAATCCGCGAGAAAATTTCCTCATCACAGCAAACCATTGTGGTATTAGATGATGACCCGACTGGTACGCAGACAGTGTACGATGTTCCGGTACTCACTGAGTGGACAACTGAAGTAATTAAAGCCGAGTTTCAGCGAGCTACTCCGCTATTCTTTATTCTTACCAATTCGCGTAGCCTCCCTGTCCAAAAGGCGAATCAGTTAGCAGTAACCATCGGACAAAATTTGATCGAAGCTTCCCAACAAACCGGACAGAACTTCTTCGTCATCAGCCGTAGTGACTCTACTTTACGAGGCCACTACCCTAACGAGGTAAACGCTCTTTTGGCTGGGATGCAGCAGGAAGCGGCTGTTAGGATTCTCGTTCCGGCTTTTCTAGAGGGAGGACGTTACACGATCAATGATACGCACTATGTGCAAGAAGGAAATCAATTGATACCCGTAGGCGAAACGCCTTTCGCTCAGGATAAATCTTTCGGATTCTCCGCTTCTAACTTAAAGGGTTGGGTAGAAGAAAAAACCGATGGAAAGGTAAAATCTAAGGATGTAGTCTCGCTCAGTTTATCTGATCTTCGCCAAAAAGGTGCTACCTACGTAACCGAAACGCTCAGTGCCTGCTCACCCAATGCTACCTATATCGTTAACGCCGTTCACCGCTCCGATCTGGAAATATTCGCTTTAGGACTATTAAATACCAAAGTTCCGGTAATTTGCCGCACAGCCGCTTCTGTCGTGCCGATATTGGCCGGGTTAGCACCTCAGCCACTACTCACTCGCGATCAGCTTTTATTTGATTCAGCCAACGGCGGATTGATTGTCGTGGGTTCTTACGTTCCTAAATCCACCGCTCAATTAGAGCATTTACTGCAACACGCTTCGGTGCAATCCATCAAGCTAGATGTAAACGAAATTTTGGAATATAGCGATATAGAAGATTTTGCCCAGCAGACAGCACAGAAGATAGGTCAGCTTCTCACCGATAATCAGGATACAGTAATTTATACTAGCCGCGATTTAGTTTCGGGGCAGGATAAAGAAGAAAGCTTGAAAATCGGGCAGCAGGTTTCGTCTTTTCTAACCAATGTTATTCAACAGATTAGCATCAAGCCCCGCTACCTCTTGGCTAAGGGTGGAATTACCTCCAGTGATACGGCTACGCAGGGGCTGGGAGTAAAAAAAGCCAATGTACTCGGGCAGGTTCTTTCGGGAGTTCCGGTTTGGAAGCTAGGAGAAGAGAGTAAGTTTCCCGGGCTCACGTATATCGTTTTTCCGGGGAATGTAGGCCAAGCTGATTCTATTACCAAAGTGATTAACCAACTAAAGAACTAACTAATGGCCGGACGTTACTGGATGGTGGTGGGCACCTTTTTACTAGCCCTGCTACTGTACATCGACCGAATTTGCATTTCGGTAGCCAAGGAACCAATTGTGCAAGACCTCAACCTGAGTGATGAGCAAATGGGCTGGGTGCTATCAGTATTTGCATTGGGTTATGCTCTTTTTCAGACTCCGGCGGGCATCCTAGCAGATCGCCTGGGGTCACGGCGGGTACTTACTACGGTGGTTACTTTTTGGTCGCTGTTCACAGCTCTGACCGGAGCTGCCTGGAATTTTACATCAATGCTGGTAGTTCGCTTACTGTTTGGAGCAGGTGAAGCGGGAGCTTTTCCAGGCATATCGCGTGCCGTGTTTTCCTGGATTCCCCTGCAAGAGCGTGGCCTGGTCACGGGTATTAATTTCTCTGGTTCCCGGCTGGGCGCGGCGGTTGCATTGCCGGTTGGCGCCTGGCGGTTTCTCACCCTGGGCTGGTGTATGTGTTTTGTAGTGCTGGGCGCCGTCGGAGTGGTCTGGGCTGTCGTGTGGTATCTGGTCTTTCGCGATGACCCTACCGAACACGCTGGATTATCGGTAACTGAGCAAGATTTTATCCGCGCTAATCGTCAGCAAGTTGACCCAGCCGTAGCCAAAGAACCGCTTAGGGCGGGCAGCCTGATAGGCTCTAAAAATATGTGGTTGGCGATGGGGCAGTACTTTTGTAGTAATTTTACCTTTTTCTTCTGCCTTACCTGGCTATTCCCCCACCTGAAAGAAAAATACGCCCTAGAAACGCTGGAAGCAGGGTTTTACGCTTCAGCCCCTTTAGTACTCGGAGCACTAGGTAACTGGTTTGGGGGTTGGTGGATTGACCGTATCTACCGACAGGGAAACTGGACGCTCTCTCGCCGTCTTCCCGCCGCAGTTGGCTTTGGTTTAGCTGCTATTGGGCTAGTTGTGAGTGTATACATGCAAACCCCGCTCACTGCAATTATCTTTCTGAGCATTGCCATCTTTGGTGCTGATATGACACTCAGCCCGTCTTGGTCGTTTGCGGTAGATATTGGGCGGCAACACGCTGGAGCCGTATCGGGCACTATGAACATGGCTGGAAATATTGGCGCGTTTATCACTGCCCTGGCGTTTCCCTACATGCAATCGTGGACAGGCTCCGAAGTTCCCTTCTTCTTTGTAGGTGCAGGGTTGAACGTAGTAGCTATTTTCTTGTGGCTTTTCATGAAGCCAGAGAAACAGTTAGAGGAATACTGACTGAAGCACATCTTGCTGTTGTAGAAATAATATCCTGAGTTATATGAATGATAAATCATTCATATAACTGTTTTTTTGATTAAAATGCATGATTTGTCATTCGACATATCGTTCTATATTTGTATAATATTCAAATATGTATAGAATAAACTAATATGAATGATAAATCATACACAAAGTGGGAAGCTATGTCAGATAAATCTTTAATGGAAACCATTGGAGGTTTTATTCAATCACATCGCTTAAACCAAAATAAATCGCAAGACCAAGTGGCCGCCGCCGCCGGAATAAGTCGTTCTACATTAAGCTTATTAGAAAGGGGAGAGAAAGTAAGGATAGATAGTCTTATCCAAGTACTGAGAGTACTTGATTTGCTATACATCATGGACGTATTTAAAATTCAAGACCAAATCAGTCCACTTGAGTATGCCAAGCTTAAGAAAAAGCAGAGAAAACAGGCTTCACCTAAGAAAAACCGTAACACTGGTAAAGAAGATTTAGGATGGTAGATGTAGCCGAGGTTAATGTTTGGGGCGAATTGGTAGGAGCTATTCGCTGGGATGGGTTACAGCAATTGGGATATTTTCAATACCACCCAAAGTTCATTCAAAAGGGTTGGGATTTATCACCCATCAAAATGCCAAATGCTCAAGGTTCACAAATTTATAGTTTTCCTGAATTACGAAGAGGACGTAATGAAACTGAAGATGCTTTCAAAGGATTGCCAGGATTATTGTCGGATGCTTTACCGGACAAGTATGGAAATAGACTAATTAACGCCTGGTTAGCTCAACAAGGCAGATCAGAAAGCAGTATGAATCCAGTGGAGAAGCTATGCTTTATCGGCACGAGAGGAATGGGTGCCTTAGAATTTGAACCTGCCCAGGTCAAAACAGGAAAAAATAGCTTTTCACTAGAATTAGATAGTTTGGTTGAGGTTGCAAAAAAAATACTCAACGAACGAGAAGCTTTTTTAACTGACTTGAATAAGAATGAGGAGAAGGCAATGATGGAAATACTAAAAATAGGAACCTCGGCTGGTGGCGCACGTCCTAAGGCTGTTATTGCCTATAACCCAAAAACTAAGGAAGTAAGATCTGGTCAAGGAAATGTACCTAAAAGTTTCGAGCATTGGTTGCTCAAATTAGACGGCGTAAGCGGAGCACAATTTGGTGAGAGTTCTGGCTGGGGGCGAGTAGAATATGCTTATTACCTGATGGCAATAGATTGTGAAATTGAAATGAGTCAGTGTCAATTGCTAGAAGAAAACGGAAGAGCGCATTTTATGACCAAACGTTTTGATAGAGAAGATAATATCAAGCATCATATCCAATCGCTATGTGGTTTGCAACACTATGATTTTAATGACATGTATGGATACAGTTATGAACAAGTGTTTCAGACTATGCGGTTGTTACGATTGACTTACCCCGAAGCTGAGCAAATGTTTCGGAGAATGGTATTTAATGTGCTGGCTACCAACTACGATGATCATACCAAGAATTTTTCTTTCATCTTGAAAAAAGATGAGCGATGGCGACTAGCCCCAGCCTATGACTTATGCTTTTCGTTCGATCCAACCAACCACTGGGTGAGTAAGCAAACCTTGAGTGTCAACGGTAGAAGGCTTGGAATAACGAAGGAGGATTTGATGACCATAGCTAAGGATAACAGTATCAAAAAAGGCGAGAAAATTATTGAAGGCATTAACTCCGTAGTGAAATCGTGGAATAAATATGCAGAACAAGCTAAAGTAAGAAGTGATTTGAAAGAAAGAATTGACAGCAGCTTGAATACATTATGAATTCTTGCAATGTGTACAAGTCCCGATGAGCAGGGCGATTAACGCTATACGTGCATAAATCCATTGCCAAAAGCCTCAAGCTCTACCGAGATAGGAATACGTAGCTCCCAACAGACACTTCGTAAACCCGATACCCTTCTTCTAGCTCAAAATCTAACTCTTGTCCGTTAATGTGGGTGCTAGTATAATGATCTGGTATATATACCTTCGCTACCGTTTGCTCGGGTACTTCTAGAGATAAGCGATATTCTTTCGCCACTTCAATTTCTACGGTGATTTTTCCGCGAATGCTGGGGACTTCGGCTTTCACTTGTTTAATGTACCCGAGTTGTGGCTTCACCTGAAAAGTTTTGTAGCCGGGAGTGGTGGGTGATACTCCAGCAACGTACTGGGAAAGCAAGGTGAGTCCTCCGCCGCTCCAAGCGTGGTTGGTGGTGCCGCCTCCGTAGCCTTCTGAGCCAATGCCCCAGCCTTCCCAAAGGGTAGTGATCGTAGGATGCTCGACCATTTTAGCGAATCGCTCTTTCATCCGTTCCAGAGCGTACTCTTCGTAGCCCATTTGGAACAGAGCCTCCAGCACGTACTTTTCCATATACGGACTCGCGTGCCACTCCCGTTGAAGTACTTGGCAAATGGCTTTATATTTATCTTCATCGGCCAAACCAGCGACCACTGCTAACCCCTGGGAACGATCATCCGTTTCTCCTTGATGGTCAGGAGATCGGTAATAACTATCCTGCCAAAAAGCCTGGTTAAAAGCTGATTTGAACGCTGTCATTTGCTGGACTACACTATCTGCCTCATCATGGTGACCCAAAACCTCAGCCATTTTCTGAAGTCCCTTCAGTGCAAGGTAGTACTGGGTATTGATGAGTAAAGGAACGTCCTGGTTTTCACCCCAATCACCCCAGGTCCAGCCACCCTCTCGTACTTGCACTGTTCCATTATCCTTAAGCTGCCAAACCGACAAATATTTTTTGACTGGCTCGTAGATGTCCCGGATAGTTTCCAGATCGCCACTATGCCAGTAGTAGTTCCAGAAGCCGTAGTAGCCTACGCTGGCGAGCATTTGTCCCGGAAGCTCTTTATCCCAGTTTCCGGCGGGTACGGGGGAAAAAATGGTACCGTCGGGGCGTTGCCAGTTCATTAGCTCCAGTATGCCTTTGCGAGTTAGTAAATCAGCCTTGCGATCCAGGGCATAGAAGGTCTCACCGCTTTCCAGAACCGCGTCACCCCACCACTGCGCTCGCTCCCGGTCAGGGCAGTCCATGTAGGTATCGCGCATCGTGATGTACAATGTACGGCGTGCCTTCTCCCACAATTGATTATAGAACGGATCATCGCAGGAGAAGCTACCGGCAAACTCTGTATCATAGCCACTTTCTCGATACTTTAGACTTAGTACTTTAATCCCTTTAGGAAAATGATAATGCACCTGATGACCGTTGATCCAGCCTAGATTCTCGTAAGATTGTCGTCCTGCTTTAGTGATATAAACCACTCGAACATTCGGCGGCCCACCTCCAAAGTAGTGATCGGTACGAATGCCAATCTTTTCACCTGCCGGGGCTTCAATTTCAAAGTAAGGAGTCACTTGAGCATTGTAGGGGAGCTGCATCACCATAGTATCACCGTTGGCAATAAAAGGGAAAGAAGGGGCATTCGGATAGTCCTTCAACCCGAAATCCTTCCACAGTGGAATAGGTCGTTTCACCAACTGATTCCAGGGAGCTACCGAAGGAACTCCTAACGTTTGAGCCGTGGATAATTCGCTATCATCAAAATCATCAGCAACGAATAGGAAATCTCCCTGACGGGCATCAAACTGAATATTAGATTCTGGTAAACGGAAATTAGGATGAGGTGGATCGGTGTTTCCAAAGGCCGGATGCACCCAGGCTTTCCAACTGCTATCCGTTAAAATCTCTACTCCTTTGGATTGTGCTTCAAACAGTAGCCCAGCTTGACCACTACTCTTGTGAGAGAGTCCATCCTTGCCAAAGTAGTGTACCAAAACCGCCACTACATTCTGCCCCTCCCGGAGGTTTTTGGAAATATCCACTTCATCGTAGTACGTATCCTGCGGCGTAGGCCCACGTTTGAGCCCCCCCTCCCGAACTACCATTTCACCATTAATCCATAGCCAATACTTGGAATCAACTGCGATTTTAGCGGTCACTAATGAATCAGGCAGTTGGTCGATGGATACTTCCTTTCGGAAACAAATCCAACCGTTAGCAGAGTCAACCGTAGTTTGTGGGGTGATCCACTGAGCTTTCCAGGATTTATCTGATACTACTTTTACTGTAGTAACGGCAGTAGTCTCAGAAGTGCAACTACTGAATAAATAAAATACTAGTCCTAAAACAGAAATTACGTTAGCAATATGCATCATTGTCTAATCATACATCAGCAAAACATTATTATCGAAAATATACAGTAAAGCCGCAAGCAAAGATGCCTGCGGCGAGATATTTTAAATGACTACTCTCCAGCTTACTGGCTCGCCCCTTCCCAACCGGGAGTTTGTTCAAATCCAAAGTTTTCTACTTGCCCAAGTGGTATTCCTAGTAGCGTTCGGATATTGGTGTAGGCTTGCGCTGGAACAGTCACTTTCTGAGCCTTTTGTGCCTCGCCGTGAGCGGTCATCACCTCTACCGCTCGCCCAGTTCTAAGTAGATCAAACCATCGGTGGTTTTCAAAGGCTAATTCCCGACGGCGCTCATCAGCAATAGTTTGGACCAAATCAGCTTGCTCTTCGGGACTCAAACTCGGATCAGGCAACGCTCTCGCGCGTATTTGTTCCAGGATAGCCACCGGATCACCTCCGCCCACTTCCTGATAACACTCCGCTAACATCAGTAAAGCATCAGCATAGCGAAACATAGGGAAATTAACATCCTGCAAACCCTGCACTACGAACCCAAAATTGAACTTACTCATCCAGGGCTCTACTGAAGTGCTATCATCGTAAAAAGAAATATTATGTTGAAAGCGAGCATCAGTTGTGTCGTACACGTCAATTAGGCTTTGAGTAGGCTGGTTTTGTCCCGCTCGGGGGTTGGCCGGCCCACTATCGCCTAGTATGTCGTTGCCACTGTTAAATGGAACAAAGCGCGACATAAAATTAGATCCCTGTCCTAAGGCCACGGAATATTGTATCTCGAAGACTGACTCGCTATGATTTTTATTGGTCGGATCAAATATACTGCGGTAATCAGGCAGCAAAGTGTAGCCCAGTCCTTGCATTTGCTCCAACAACGGAATAGCCTCGTTAAACTGCTGGAGTACCATGTGCATCTTAGCCTTTAGCATCAGAGCCGCTCCAGCGTTGGCTCGCCCCGACTCAATCTCACCAGGGTTGGGCAATAAATCAATAGCCTCTTGTACATCTGCTAGTATGTTTTCGTACACTTGCGCTACCGGAGTTCGCTCTAGGAATTCATCAGACAGAATTTCATCAGGAGAATTACCCGCCGAGGTCACGTAGGGAACATCGCCCCAGAGCTGCACCAGATTGAAGTAAAACCAAGAGCGCAGAAATAGGATTTCGCCCCGCCGAATATCCCGATTAGCTTCATCGGCAAAAGTAACCCCGTCCAGATTTTCCAAAACGAAGTTAGCCCGCGAGATACCGGAATATGCCTTATTCCAATAATTGCCCAAAGTGCCATTGCTGGAATTCATTAGAAACAGATCTATCTCCTCATTGGCCATACCCCCTCGGTCAGAAGGATTGTACTGAAACGAGGTATTATCCGACCGGTTTTCCCCAAATCGCCAATGATCTTCGTTTATTAATTGCCGATTAGTATTGTAAATAGCAGTTATGGCTTCATTAAGTTGTTGCTCGTTAGCAAAAAAGCCCTGCGGAGTTTGAAAGGTTCGGGGCTCCTCCTCCAGGAAATCGTCACATCCCGAAAACAAGATTAGAGCTAATAGAAACAATATGTATTTTTTCATGACTTTCGGTTAAAAGGTTACGTCAATACCCACGGTAAATACGCGAGAGATAGGATATGAACCGTAGTTTACGTTTCTGACCAATGCCGTGTCACCGGATCGGTTAATCTCCGGATTACCGTTCTCGTAGTTGGTAATCAAAAACGGATTCTGAATACTGGTGTAAATGCGAGCGTTCTTAAAGAAATTATCAACTACTTCGCCACTTAAATTATAACCCAGCGTAATATTTCGCACCCAGAGGTAATCAGCATCTTCTACAAACAACGAATTAGGCTGGCGAAACCGTTGGCGGCTGACTGGGCTAGCCGTACCGGGAATGACAGCACCGTTTGGGTCTTGGCCAGGTCGCCAGCGCTCCAGTTGGTCGCGAGTCAAATTAAAATTACCGTCTTGGTTTCCATTGAACTGGTTGAAGCCGTTGAATATCTGCTGACCGACGGCTCCAACAAACACTACGTTTAGATCAAAATTATTGTATTGGAGGGTGTGAACCATCCCGTAGGTAAAATCTGGATTAGGGTTACCGATAATGACAAAGTCTTCGGCATCTCCTAGTGATCCATCCTCGTTACCATCTTCGTATTTCAGCGAACCTTCCACTGCACCAGGATACTTAGGTACATCAGGGTCGTCAATTTCTGCCTGGGTGAATAGCCCAGTTACATTAAAACCCCGGTACAATCCTACCTCCTCGCCAACAGCCGTTTCGGTGAAGGCTCGGGCAATTACTCCGGGACGAATGAAGCCAGATTCAGCCGCTAGTTCTAGCACCTTACTACGGTTACGGGTAAAATTAAACTTGGCATCCCAAACTAAATTTTCAGTGTTCAGTACATTTCTAATGCTAAGTTCAATCTCTACTCCCCGATTCTGGATGCTACCCAAATTGGTAATAATGTTCTCGAAGCCTGAGGTACGAGGTAACGGTAAATTTGATAAGAATCCAGCGGTTTCTATATCATAGTAATCGGCACTTAAATAAAAACGATCTCTTAGAAACCCAATATCTACCCCAAAATTGATTTCTTGGGATTCTTCCCACGTAAGCTGAGAGTTGGGCAAGGCAGTTACGGCGCTACCCGCCGCAAACTCGCCTCCGAAAACATAATCAGGTCGGGCTGCACTAGGATTTTGAGGGTTAATTCTTCCTTGTGCCTGATAGTTTCCTACGTTGGCATTACTACCGCTGATACCGTAGCCGGCTTCTACTTTCAGATCGGATATTGCGCCTTCGTTTCCGAAGAAAGCTTCGTTAGAAACCCGCCATGCTCCCGCAATAGAAGGAAAATTACCGTAGCGAGTATCTACCCCAAAGCGCGAAGAGCCATCCCGACGAATTGTTCCGGTCAGGTAGTAGCGATCCATATAAGAATAATCGATCCGCCCAATTAGTGAAACCAAAGTATTGGCATTGTATTCGCCCCGTCCCGTAAAATTGTTGATGTTATTGGGATTAACATTATCAGAGTTAGGAATACGAATCGAGGTATCTACAATATCTACGGCATTGATAATGGTGTTTTCTCCCCGTCGGTCTTCCATCGTAAAGCCAATTAGCGCATCAATGCGATGACGATCGCCAATGGTCTTCACGTAATTCAGCGTATTTTCCCAGATCAGATTCAGATTAGAAAACTCACTGATGCCAGCTCTTGCTTGACGGGTTCCTAACAGATTAGGGGTTATGTTACCTCCTCCCGGAAGATCAGCAGGCTCGAAAGTGGTATTGCGGCGGTCAATATATTGTACCGAGCCAAAAGTGCGAGCCGTTAACCCTTCAATAATATCTACTTCTACGTAGGAACCGGCCAGTATCTGATTAGTTCTTCTTTGTTCTTCACGAGCTGTAAGTAAATAAACCGGATTAGCGTTATAGGAAGTAGCCACATTTCCGGGAGCTACATTGGTAAGTGTCCCATCTTCTCTACGGATGGGCGCAGAAGGATCAGTCCAGCGCGATAAAGCCGTAGCCGAAAAAATATTAAAGTTGTTACTTCCTGAATCCGTTCGTCCGCCAGTAGCTACCGTATGAGTTGGAGCTATATTTACCCCAAAGCGAATTCGATCGGTTACATCCACATCTATATTCGCTCGGATACCGTAGCGCTTAAAATCTGTGTTAATCAACGTACCGTCCTGATCCAGAAAGTTCGCCGAAACATTGTAGCGAACACTTTCGGAGCCTCCGTTGACGTTGACGTTGTAATCCATCATTGGGGCATTTCGGGTTATCTCATCAAACCAATAGGTTCCCTCACCTTGATCACCCAATGCATTCAGTCGATCTAACTCGGCTTGCTCCCGAGGACCTAACTGGCCAACGGCAAATAGCCGATCCTCAAAAAATTGAATGCGGTACTGACGTAGTTCTTCGGCATTGAGTAGCGGTGGTCGCTCAAAATCAGGAATGGTCTGTTGACCAGCCGAAACCCCGAAGGTAATGGTAGGTTTTCCCACCTTGCCTCGCTTAGTTGTGATAACAATTACGCCATTGGCAGCTCGGGAGCCGTAGATCGCTTTGGAAGAAGCATCCTTGAGCACACTGATAGACTCAATAGAAGACGGGTCAATCGCATTCAGGACAAAGTTATCGCGCTGACTGTTCACATTTCCTAGGGGAATACCATCTACCACATACAATGGCGCATTATTATTCCCGGTAGAGGCTATTCCTCGTACCAAAATTTCCGGCCCGCCGCCCGGGGCTCCGTTTTGCCGCAGTTGCACTCCCGACACTTGCCCTGATAAAGCTTGCTCTACGGAGTTGATTGGCAGTTCGGAAATGGCTTCGCCTTGAAGGGTAGATACTGCCCCAGTCAGATCAGCTCGGTCACGAGTACCGTAGCCTACTACCACTACCTCAGAAAGAGACATAATATCTGGCGAAAGAACCATGTCAATAGTGCTACGTCCGTTGATTTCTACCTCTTCGGTCAGATATCCTACGGAAGAAAATACGAGTGTAGTGACGTCATCTCCAACGGTCAAACGATAGTTGCCATCAATATCAGAAACCGTTCCGTTGGTTGTTCCTTTGGCCACGATATTGACTCCGGGTAAAGATTCACCATTCTCAAGAGCGGTAATTCTGCCGCTAATAGTTTGCTCTAGTATATCTACTTGTATCCGTTGGTTGCGATCAGCCCGCGGAGCATACTTCTGGACACTGATACTATTGTTAACCTGTTTGAATTTAAGCTTCGCTTGACGGGAAACTTCGGTTAGTATCTGGGCTACCGAGTGGTCTTCCATCTGAAAAGAAATCCGCAAGCGTTTGTCAATGTCTTGGTTGTCGTAAATAAATTTATAATCAGTTTTTATTTCTATAGTACGAAGTACCTCTCGGGTTGAGGCATTGTCAAAGTCTACACTAAGAGTTACTTCGTGTACATTCTTTACATTTTGAGCCGCAGCATTGTCAGCTACTACTAGGTTGTAGAGCAGCATTTGTATAATAATTCCGCACGCCACGAAATAAGAGCCCATCTTTAGTAGAATTAGTAGGCGGTTTTTCATAATTTTAAGGTGTTTGTGTGATGCTTAAGTACTTCTTGGGCAATAAGGAGTAACCGGACAAAGTGACAACAACTTCCCCTTGGTGTCTTTGTTGGTGGTTATTTCCTTGCAAACATGTGCTAGCGGTGCCGTGCCTGGCATCGCTAGTTTTTTTAACTACTGTCTTCGTAAACCATATTAGGTCTATTTAAAGGTTATCGTTACCTGTTTTTCGTCAATGGCGAAGTCAAAACTCTCAGCGTACCCTAAGTTGAGAAGCACGTTCTCCAGGTTCTCATTTTTAAATTGCCCACTGATATCCCACGGCTGAGATTGAGTACCCTGGACGAGAAATGAAACCCCGTACCACCGTTCCAACTCCTTGGTAACTTCCACAAAACTCGCGTGATGAAAAACCAATATTCCTTCCCGCCACGCCAAATCTTCAAGATTGAACTCAGCGACACCTAGACTATCTGCATTCTGATGATAAGTGACTGATTCTCCCGGCTTTAAATAAAAAGTTTGATTATTGGTCTTGGAAGCATCGGCAAGCGCTACCTGAACTTTTCCGCTTACTAACGCAATTGAGGCTTCATCGCCAGTGTATGCTTTTACATTGAATGATGTACCCAGAGCGGTGGTAGTTAATCCCTGCGCAATCACTGTGAACGGCCGTTGCTGGTCTTCAGCTACTTCAAAAAAAGCTTCTCCCTCAAGGTGCAACACCCTCGAAGTGTCGGTAAAAGTCGGTGGATAGGTAAGCGTACTTTGGGCGTTAAGCTTCACTTTAGACCCATCGGGTAACTGAAATGTAGACTTCTGACCCGCTGGGTTTTGGCGAGTAACCAGTTCTACCGGAACTGTTGAGTTTGACTCAGAGAAAAATTGGGTGAAAAGGAAAGTTGCCGAAAAAATAATGAACAAGACTGCGGCAACTTTCAGAAAAGTAGGGGTGAAAAGGGGAACGTTTCGGCCTTTCGGCTTAGTATCTTGCGTGGCACTAAGAGTATTTGAGGGAGGTAGTTTTTCCTGAATAAGCTGTAGTATTTTTTCCTGGTCGTGCGCTATTTCAGAGGTGTAGGGATCTAGGCTATTCCAGTAAGCTTCCAGTTCTCGTAGCGTATTATCTTTCTCGTCAGGATCGCTCATCCAGCGTAGCACTTGTTGAACTTCTTCAGGAGTGCACTGATTTCGGAAGAATTTCTCTAATAGCTCGACGTCCATACGGCGGAGTTGAATAGTAAGGCTGTTTCTATAAATACAGCCAACTATCGGTTAGCACCTATCGCAAAAGAAAATTTCTCGAAGAAATTTAAAAAATAAGGCTTATCACTAGTAAGAGAGGTACTTCAATGTCGTACTGGTAAAGGTAATTTCTTAGTGCCTTTAGGGATTTATTCATTTGATTCTCCACCGTACTCACTGAAATATTTAGCTGCTTAGCAATTTCTCGATTGCTCAGTCCTTCAAATCGACTCAGCAAAAATATTTTCCGTCTCTTTTCAGGTAGTTGATTGATAAAGCGGTGGCTAATAGCATTTAGATCAGAAAAATTCACAACCTCTTCAGTGTGGTGTCTTATTGAAGGTGTTGCCCGCTGGAGGTACTCGCGGTAAGCATGTTCGGTGATCTTACGCGAGGCTCGATTGTAGATAATATTTTTGGCGATAGTGATTAGGTAAGCATTAAATGACCGCTGTTCATCTAGCGTAACTCTTTTATCCCAAACCTTAAGGAAAACTTCCTGTACCACTTCTTCAGCATCCGCATGGGATTGTAGTAGCTTATAAGAAAAAAAGTATAGCTTTTTCTCGTAAGCAAAGAAAAGCTGGCTAAAGGCCTCTTGATTTCCCTTTTTTAAGGCTGCAATTAGTGCTGTTTCACTTTTGGGATTTTTACCGCCCATTGTCTTTCATCTCTTTGTCTCTAAATTACCTATTATTCAATAACAAGCAAATGATAACATCAATAGTAACAAATTATCAAAATAACTAAAAAATTATAGCAGTTTAGCAAAATCGTATCAGTTAGCCGTCGATGCTCATAGATACTCAGCCTATTTTACCTTTTCTGATGAGAAACAGATTAACTTGGTTCTCAAAATTATCATCACTATGACCCAACTTAAAGGAGTTTGTATTGGTGCCGGTTACTTCAGTCAGTTTCACCACAATGGTTGGCAGCGTATTCCTTCCATTCAGATTGCTGCCCTATGCGACACCGATCAGGATAAAGCTGAAGCCATCGCCCAAAAATTTAATATTTCGAAGGTATACACTGACTACGAGAAGATGTTGGATCAAGAACAACCGGACTTCGTAGATGTAATTACTCCTCCGGCTACCCACCAAGAAATCTGCCAGCAGGCTTTTGATAGAGGGATTAACGTAATCTGCCAGAAACCGCTGGCCCCTACGTACCAAGAAGCGGAAGCTCTAGTACGGGCTGCTCAGCAGTCGGGTGTCCGCTTTATGGTTCACGAGAATTTTCGCTTTCAGCCTTGGCACCGAGAAATTAAAAAGCTATTGGAGCAACGAGTGATTGGCGACCATTTACATATGCTGAACTTGCGTTGCCGCATGGGTGATGGCTGGGGCGAAGATGCCTATCTGGATCGCCAGCCTTACTTCCGAGAGATGCCTAAACTTTTCGTCTACGAAACGGGAGTACACTTTATTGATGTATTTCGTTATCTAGTGGGTGAAATTGATAGTGTTTACGCTCAACTTAAAACCTTGAATCCGGTGATTAAGGGAGAAGATTCGGCACTAATGGTCTTCCAATTTGCTAATGGCAGCACGGGTATTGCCGATGCCAATCGCTACAATGAAAGCAATCAGCCTAACCCTCGCTATACCTTCGGCGAAATGTTGATAGAAGGTAATCAGGGCAGTATCCGCCTCTACGCCGATGGAAAACTAACGACTCAACCTCTGGGAAAAGCTGAGCGGGAGCATCACTACCATCATGAAGATCGAGGATTTGCAGGTGATTGTTGCTACACTACTCAGCAGCATTTCGTAGACTGCCTACTTAATGATCAGCCCTTTGAAACCAATGGCTCAGATTATTTGAAAACTCTGCGAGTACAAGAAGCGGTGTACGAATCGGCCAAGCGGTCGGTTCCGGTTCAAACTTAGAGTTTGCTACACGTTGTTTAGTAAACACTATTTGCTATCGGAATGTCGCTTAATTAGTCTTTTTTAGTAGTAACCAGGTGGTGTTACTCAAAAGAGAAAACTGACTTGACAGCAAGGGAAGCAATCTTTTCTCTAATACCTACTCCAAAAAATTGGTTATTTAAGAATTTTAACGTCTATCTTAGAATATGATGCCCTCTATTGGTTTTGGCTTTTGAGGAAGTCGCTGCTCACCATACATCTCTTTTAAGTTTTCTTCAACTGTGATGCTAATGGAAGTGAGTGGCGTATCCTCCATTCTGTTTTCAAAGGGGTCTTCGATTCTTTCGCCAATCTGGTCTAGAGCTAAAAACACAAAGTTAATAATCAACGAAAGAGGAATATTAAACCAACCTAAATCCTCAATAAAGGCAAGTGGCACTAGAGTGCCATGTAGATGTACAAAAAGACGCGAGTAAAAACTATACGCTCGAGGTAGAGGAGTGTTTTTAATACGCTCACTGCGACCTTGGTGATTATTAAACTCAGTTAGAGTCTCCTCTAAGTGGGCAAACCGATAATCTGAGAGCCAGCCTCTTTTGTAAGCTTCACGAAGATCATCGCTTTGTAGAAGTAGCAAAAAGTTAGGTGGGTTCTTTTTTGTTTTGGCTTCTTCAAATTCTTCTGGTGAGAGAAATTCACGAATGTCTTCAAATCTGTTATGTTCCTCAATTAATTCTATTATTCCATTATTGTTATAATCATGGCTTTTTCGTAGGAACACTCGAAGTGCATGAACAAAAGCAATATGGCGGTAGATAACTTTTCTTTGCCAGGCCTGTAATTCAAACTCGGTTACTCTCTCAGGAAGAACTGGCATGGTGAGGGCTTGCCGTGCCCAGACCCGACTATAATTTACTAGTAATCCCCAGATTTTTCGAGCTTCCCACCAACGATCGTAGGCATTATTATTTTTGAAACCTAAATAAATAGCAAGAGCTGTACTTAAGGTTGCGATAACATTAAAGGGAATAGATAACTGTTTGATATCAAACTCAATGTGAAGAATATAGACAAATACTGAGAGGAGAAAAAAATAAAGTATACTTCTCCACATATAATAGAATATATGTTTCCATTTAATACTACGAGATACTATCATATTCGCTAATTTATCGCTCCTAAATAGCGATACGATGGCAAGTCAAGTTACTTTTTCAAAATGATTACGAGGAAATATCAGTACCGGAACTGGACTCGATAATGCAATCTCTTCAACTAATCTATCTTTTACCCTCAGCGAAGATCGTTTGTATTTCTGTTGAAGAATAATAAGATCTACACGATGGCTAATTGTAGTACTTATAAAACCTTGGCTGCTTTCCCAATGGCGATGTAATGCAAAAGATAGTTTCCTAGACACTAAACCGATATCCAATAATGAACCTAGGCACCCTTTTAATTTATTATTATCTCTTTTAGCAGCTATCATGAATAAAGTCTCCGGTTGTTCTTCAGAAAAAAAATCATCTGATACTTGCAGATATATAGCTGGACTAAAACTGTCGTCAATAATCCAGCCTACTTTAGATAGACAATCTCCGGTGTAAGTATCTGGTACCAATAGCAAGGGGCATAAACTCATCTTGATCAGTTCTAGTAACTGAATACTATAGTTCTTAAAACTATTTGACTGAGGAAACAAGAGAAAATCAATGCTATTTTGATCATTGAGCTGTTTGATAACAAACGGTAGGTCGCCCCAAAAGTGATCGTATACTACCCGTTTAATCTGATAGGCGTATCGTTTCTTTAGAAGCGCAATTCCTTGATCAAAATGTTCATGAATTTCAACAGCAAGCTTCTCTTCATTCGAAGGTAAAAACAGCAAATCCTGAATATCTGTAGGCAGCCCCGATTGGGAAAAGAGAATAAATTGAATGATCTCATTAGGAAATAGTTGTAGTGCAAGTTGCATTGCTTTAAGAGTCTGGACACTAAAGCTAGTGGGTACAGCAATGGTTTTCATAATTTATCAATGAAGGAGGCTCAACCTAATGAGTATCTCTGAAAGTTTTGTGTTACGTTTTCCTAGTATGCTCAACGGTTCATTGATGAAGCTCGAGTTAAGAACTTCTTAAAATCTAATTAGAATTTTAACAGGTAGGCAAAGCTATAGACACTTTAGTGCCCTTGTTTTGCTCGGACCTTACCTTGATACACCCTCCGTGTAACTTGATAATATTCTCTGTCAATGATAATCCTATTCCATAACCTGAGAATGTTTTTACGTTTGCTCCTCGATAAAGCGGTTGTGTAACGTATACTATTTCATCAGGAGGAATGCCAATTCCTCTATCGGTAACTTCCAGAGTAATCATATTTTCAGTATACCATGAAGTAACTACTATTCCTTTTCTATTTGAAAACTTGAGCGCATTATCCAACACATTTCTCAGAGCAATCTGAATAAGCTGCTTATTAGCTTTAATAGACCTCCGATGGTTATCTGTAGAGGGCTGAAACTGGATTTTTTGCTCCCCGTATTTTTCATCAGTATACAATAACTCATATATAACCTCGTCAAGGTAAAGTGTATCGAAAAATTCAGGTGAAATTTTTGTGTAAGAGTGATTTAGTTGAAGCAATTCATATGTCAACTTTTCTAATCGTAGAGCAGCCTTATTGATGTTTCCTACTATCCTTTCATACTCCTCCGCCGTTCTTGATTTAGATAGAGCGTATTCCGCTTCACCTAGTATAGAGGTGAGGGGAGTTTTTAGCTCATGTGAGGCATTATTAATAAAGTTTTGGTGAACATTTAGTGTCATCTCCAAACTGTTGAGCATTTCGTTAAAAGTAACGCTGAGTTCCCTTAACTCATCTTTCTGAGTAGGTTCAGGTACCCTGAGATGAAGATTATGCGCTTTAATCTTCTTTACATATCTAGTGATCTTACTCATGGGATTTAGCATAATACCCGCAAACCAGCGACCAACGAAAAACAGAATCATGGTGCTAATTAGCACCCCACTTACCAATATATTACGTAGCTTATCTAGTTTAAGAATACCCGATTCATCCAATGCTGTAACCAATACTACAAAATCTCCTTGGTTATCAGGATAGTATATCCCGACCCAACTTAAAAGATCATGGTCTATATGATAAGCAATATTGTGTTGGCTTATTTCTGCTATAAAAGACTCAGGGATGGGTAGAGAATCTTGAATAATAGAAAAGTTGTTCTGATTTATTTGAAATATATACTCCTTTTCCAGGGGAAGTATTTGAAGATACTCTTTAATAATGCTTTCATAAATAGTAGTGCTTACATCGTCTTTGTCAAGATGAAACTTCGCAACAATGAAAGCTCTTTCGGTGATTCTCTGAAAAAAATTGTCCCGAGTAAAGTACTCGAATCTATAATAGATAGATACACAAAGCACAGTCAATAACGTTAAGGTCAGCACTGTGTACATCAACGCTAATTTATTTTTAATCTTCATCCTCATTACTCTATGCTTCCTTTTTAAGTACGTAACCTATACCGAAGACAGTGTGAATAAGTTTTTCCTGATAAGGTTTATCAATTTTGTTACGTAGATAGTTGACAAATACATCTACCACATTGGTCTCTGGATCAAAGTTAATCCCCCAAACATTTTCCAGAATACTATTTCGAGAAAGTACCCGCCGAGGGTTACGCATAAAGTAAACTAATAAAAAAAATTCTTTGGTCGTCAATTTAATAGGATTACCAGCTCGTTTTACAGTCTGCTCCTCTAGGTTTACTAATATATCTTCGTACTCCAAAATATCTTCATGGATAGTAGGCAAATCGTTCCTTCTGTGTAAGGCTTGGAGTCGGGCTACCAACTCCTTTATACGAAAGGGTTTCGCTAAATAGTCATCTGCCCCTAATTCTAAACCTTGCACAATATTTTCTAAACTGTTTAAAGCAGTAAGCATTAGAATAGGTATGCGTTGGTTTATAGATCTAATTTCTTTACAAACCTTCCATCCGGTAATGTCTGGTAGCATAACATCGAGAATAATTATATCAAACGCCCCTTTTTGAACGTTGGCAATACCCTCTCTACCGTTACTAATGGTATGGACTATGTGTCCGTATTCATTTAAACTCCTCTCTATCAGCGAAGCAACTTCTGGCTCGTCTTCTATCAGTAGAATTTTCATATGTTTCTATTAACGTCTTAATGAGTCTTAACTTGCCACTTTGACATATATAAGGCTGAAAAGTGATCATTCTACCTTTCTTTTATGCAGATAACATATAAGTAGATTCGCCACAATAAATCCAGCATACTGATTGTATCATTATTTTTATAACGATTGAGAATTAGGAATACTTAAGAAGGAAAGTAGTTTTAATGATATTTTAATTTTTTGATACTCAGCTCACGATAGAATAGATCTTCTTTCAATATCTATGCTTAGGCTACTTTATTCCTTTTTTAATAAAATTTTCATTTCGTTTTAATCACTGCTTAATCCCCGCCTCGTTTCTAGACTGAGAAAGACGTAACGATCTTCAGTACGTTCATCAATACTATTTATGTATCTTATTTCTCTACTCTGTTTAAGTTTAGATTATTTCTCGCCGGTAATAACTCCGACCGATTCCACAGATGAAATACGTGCTAAAGTATTGCATGCGGAGCCTTTATACATTGATCTTATTCGCGACCTAGGAGCCCGAAAAGGTGAAAAAGAGTGGAACGTAGGTATGGGAATGACTGACCGACTTTCCTATGATAGCTATGAGTTTCTAGTTGAATACGAATGGGCACCAATCAATCGTTTGGGGTTAGAAATAGAAGTTCCAGTGACTATTTTCACTGGGATAAGTGGCGAGTCTCTAATTGCAAACGGTCAAATAGACGCTAACGGTCCCGCCATTGGAAAAAAACCGTCAGATCGTATTGAGAGTCTAAAAATGGCTGCTCAGTACACTTTTTTAGTCGCTGAGGAGCTGCAAACCTCTCTAGCCATTGGAGGGATAACTGAATTAGAATTCACTGATCTAAATAAGATTAGCCGTAGGTCAATCTTCCAAGGAATTCTATATAATCCGTTTTTTATAGCAGCCAAACGCTGGCCTAACAATTTTCATACGCTGCTGTATACCGGCCCAAGAATAACTACACATTTTGGCACATCCCACTTAGATATTGGGTATGAGATTAATTCTAACTTCCACTATATGATACCTGGTACTCGCAACTTCGTAGGATTAGAAATTAATAAACGAATAGAAAATAATGATTTTGAGATGGTTATGCGTCCTCAGATGCGTCTGGTTATTAACAATAGTTTGATGGTAGGTATTGTGCCGGGTATTCCTATATCTAAAGAAAGAGAAAGGCTAAGCGCATTTGTTCGCCTTATTTATGAACCTCGCCACCGAAACAAAGCTCACTGATAGGCAAGAGTTAACTTGATCAGAGCCTCTGGAGATTATTTAATTAATAATATGCTATACAAGTTTTTACCTGCGAAGCTAACATGGTTGATTGTCGTTACCATGCTACTATTAGCTTTAGGCAACAAGGCTATGGCTTCATTTTTTGCAGGTAATTTCTCGCCGGTTCATGGTACAGATGATCAATGTGTCTGTAGAATATATGACAGTGCCTATACTTACCGCACACAACAAGGAGAGTGCATTGGAGATGCTAACACTAAAATACACATAACAGGGTTTTTATCCACTTCAAGCATTAGCATGAAAACATCTGAGACTAAGACTAAAATCTCTCTAGATAGTATTTGGGGGTTTAAAACAGGAGAATATAAGTTTCGTGTATTCAATAAACAAGTTTATCAGATTCTGGCTACTGGTTCTATTACAATATACCGAGGTATCGGAAAATTCTATCGAAAATATTACTTCAGCAAAAACTTAGATAGTACTATATATTGGTTTAGTAAAAATAATCTTAGGAAAACATTTACTGATGACTACAATTTCTTAAAAGAACTGGACGATGGTATTAAGGTTCACCAACTGCTTCTGTATGATGTTTGTGATGAACAATTCTTCATTCATCGTTTACTTACTGGAAATAGCCCGTAGCTATTTTCACAAGTCCTTAGTAAAGTTCCCTTGTGAGAAAGGGGCTTTACTTAAGGCACAAAATAAATATAGCCTCCATAACCGGCTGAACCCTGCCGTTACAAAAAAGTACTTCTTCTAAATGTATATTCGATCTGTCTTTTAAGGATAGATTTTCGTATTTACTAAGTTGTTCACGAGTGACTTCTAACTTTTTGCGTAGCTTTGATTAACTATCTTCAACTCAACCTAATTGTGTTATGCGTCTGCTACTTGCTACTATCATCACTAACTGCTGCCTCCTTCTACTGGCAAGTTGTAACTCTCCCTCCGATTCATCTTCTGCTGAAGAATCCACTACCAATGCTAACATTCCTGCTATTGATGAAAAGTTAGATAAATACACCAACGTTCGGTTGGAAGCCTCACTCGATCATCTTTCCGATAACCAACAGCAAATGATCTCGCTGCTGATTGAAGCGGCGGATATTATGAATGATTTATTCTGGTACGAAGCCTATGGTCAGCAGGGTAGCCTGCTGGATACTGTAACCGATACTGGTTTAGAAAAATACATCAATATCAACTACGGTCCCTGGGATCGGCTGGATAACAATGAGCCTTTTGTAGAAGGCGTGGGATCGAAACCTGCCGGGGCTAATTTCTATCCGGCTGATATGACCAAAGAGGAATTTGAGCAGGTTGACTTAGCCGATAAAGCGAGTTTATATACTTTCGTTCGGCGTAACGAAAGCAGCGAACTAATCAGCGTTCCCTACCACGAAATGTTTGCCGAAGAAGTACAACGAGCTTCCGATTTACTGGAGCAAGCTGCTAAGCTAGCCGAAGATCCGGATTTTAAAACGTACTTAGAGTTACGTTCCAAAGCTCTACTATCTGATGACTATCAGGCGAGTGATTTGGCCTGGATGGATATGAAAAATAACGCCATTGATGTAGTCATCGGGCCGATTGAAACCTACGAAGACCAGCTATTTGGCTACAAAGCTGCCCACGAAGCCTACATTTTGATTAAAGATCAGGAGTGGAGCCAGCGGCTGGCGAAGTACGCCCAGTTTCTACCGCAATTGCAGGAAGGCTTACCAGTAGATGAATCTTATAAACAAGAACAACCCGGTAGTGATGCCGAGCTAAACGCTTACGATGTAGTGTATTACGCTGGCGACTGCAATGCCGGTAGCAAAACCATAGCTATTAATCTTCCTAACGACGAAGAAGTGCAGTTAAAAAAAGGAACTCGCCGGTTGCAACTGAAAAACGCTATGCGCGCCAAGTACGACGAAATCTTAGTTCCTCTGGCGGAAGTTCTGATTGATGCTGAACAACGACAGTATATCACCTTTGATGCCTTCTTCGCTAACACTATGTTCCACGAAGTGGCGCACGGTTTGGGCATTAAGAATACCATCAATGGCCAAGGCACGGTTCGAGAAGCTTTGAAGGAACACGCTTCCGCCCTGGAAGAAGGAAAAGCCGATGTACTAGGTTTGTACATGGTGACTCAACTGCACGAAGCCGGGGAACTGGAAGGCGATTTGAAAGAGTTTTACACTACCTTTCTAGCCAGCATCTTTCGCTCGGTGCGCTTTGGTGCGTCTAGTGCCCACGGCAAGGCCAATATGATTCGGTTTAGCTATTTCCAGGAAAAAGGCGCTTTCGAACGCGATTCTGAGACCGGCACCTACCGGGTAAACTACGATCAGATGCAGCAGGCCATGAACGATCTATCCAGAGACATTCTTACCTTACAAGGTGATGGTGACTACGATGGAGTCGCTCAGCTAGTAGCCGAAAAAGGAAAGATCAGTCCTCAGTTACAGGCCGACCTAGATCGCTTATCCGAACAAAGCATTCCGGTAGATGTCACCTTTGAGCAGGGATTGGATGTATTGGGGCTAGCTTCTGCTCAGTAATTCTTGGTTATTTCTTTTTTGATTTACGCAACTAACGATCTTTTCTTATCTTGAAAAGAAGTCATTGAGTTATGTACAAAATCATTCTACTTAGTTTATTACTCTACTTAGCAGCTTGTCAGCAAAGCACCGAATTATCTTCAAGTAAGGTAGAACCTGTTCCCGAGGAACCAGACTTCAATTTTCACGTCAAACCCATTCTTTCTGACCGTTGTTTTGCCTGCCACGGGCCCGATCAGAATCATCAGGAGGCTGACCTTCGGTTAGATACACCAGAAGGTGCTTTCGCGGCTTTAACCGAAAGTGACGGTCACGCTATTGTACCCGGTGATTTGGTAAAGAGTGTAGCTTATCAAAGAGTCATTTCGGATGACCCTGATGAAGTGATGCCTCCGCCCGAATCTAATTTGGTGCTGACCGAATACGAGAAAGAAGTACTCAAGAAGTGGATTGAACAGGGTGCTGAATACAAACCTCACTGGTCGTTTACTCCACCAGTACGCCCAGAATTACCAAAGGTCAAAGAAGCTGATTGGGCTAATAATGCAATTGATCAGTTCGTATTGGCTCGCTTGGAACAAGAAGGGCTGAAACCTGAACCCGAAGCAAGCAAAGAGAAATTGCTACGCCGAGTTACCTTTGATTTAACCGGGTTGCCCCCAACTCCCGAAGAAATCAGCCAATTCTTAGAAGATGATTCACCGCAGGCTTACGAAAAAGTAGTAGATCGCCTGTTGGCATCGCCCCATTACGGAGAACGAATGGCGCCCACTTGGCTGGATGCTTCTCGTTACGCGGACTCTCACGGTTATCAAGACGATCGCCCCCGAACCATGTGGCCCTGGCGCGATTGGGTGGTTAAAGCCTTCAATAAAAACCTTCCCTACGATCAGTTCGTAACCTGGCAACTGGCGGGCGACTTACTGCCTGATGCTACTTATGAACAGAAACTCGCCACTGGATTTAACCGTAATCATGCCATCACGCAAGAAGGCGGAGTAATTGAAGAAGAGTACCTAACCGAATATGCCGCTGACCGGACAAATACATTTTCTACTGCTTTTCTGGGGCTTACAGTAGAGTGCGCTCGTTGTCACGATCATAAGTACGACCCCATTTCTCAGAAGGAGTATTATCAGTTATTAGCCTTCTTCAATAATGTGCCGGAGCGAGGACAGATCAATTACCTCGACCAATCGCCTGAGCCAACCATGCGGGTGCAGAACGCCGAACTGGAAGCGAAGAAAGCTTTCGTAGATTCTACGATTTTAGCATTGGAGGAAAAACTACAGCGAATAGAGAAGACACCTGACGATTCTTTCAAAAAGTGGCTAGCCAGCACCTCAGTTGATGAAACCATAAATACCGAGAACAAACTGGTCGCTCACTTTGAACTGGATGTGCTAGAAAACGAAGAATTTCTGAGTAGCGACGGTGTGTTGCCCGCTCGAATGAACGTAGCACTTCCTACCAAAATCGCGTTGCCTAAACACATCTCTGCTAAAAAAGAAAAGGGTTTACAGTTCGATGGCTCAAACTTTCTGACACTAGGCGACATTGGCGATTTTGATCACTACGATCATTTCTCTTTCGGTGGATGGATTCGTCATACTAACCAACATGAAAAACGCTCGGGATTATTCAGCCGACGTAACGGGGAGATTCAGCGGCAAGGCTATGATTTAACGTTGACTACGGACAATCGCTTAAGTTTGCGCTTAATCCATCACGAAGGGCAGAAGTATATAGAAGTAACAACTAAAGCACGGATCAATCCACAGCAATGGGCACACGTATTTGCTACCTACGATGGTTCGGGGAAAGCATCCGGAGTAAAATTGTATGTTGATGGAAAAGCCCAACCGCTTACCGTGCAGCAAGATAATCTGGGCAGAAACCCTATTTTGAACGGTAACACTTTTCTGGTTGGTCATTGGAATCACCGAGCTCGTTCTACCGACACCTACGGTTTTGCTGGAGGCACCATCGATGAAGTGCGCTTGTATTATCGAACCCTCAGTCCGCTAGAAGTTCAGGCACTGGCTGAAACGTCGCTCAACACTTCAGAAGAAAATCTCTACCGCCATTATTTGACAAATGTTAATCAGGATTTTCGGACAATAAGTAAAAAGCTCGCTGACCTTCGAGCCACCGATGTTAGTATTCCTAACGTAATGGTGATGCAGGAGCGGGAAGAACGAAAGCCGGCGTTTATATTGGCTCGAGGAGCTTACGATGCCCCTACTGATCCAGTAGCCCCTGGTACTCCAGAAGCTTTATTAGCGTTCGGTGAGCAGTTTTCACAAAATCGTTTAGGTTTAGCTCAGTGGTTAATTCATAAAGATAACCCGCTTACCGCACGGGTAGCGGTAAATCGATTCTGGCAAATGTACTTTGGCAAGGGATTAGTCCGCACTCCCGAAGACTTTGGTAACCAGGGAAGCTTGCCTACCCACCCTGAACTACTGGATTGGTTGGCGGTAGAATTTAGAGAGTCGGGCTGGGATGTAAAGGCCTTGCAAAAACTCATTGTAATGTCTGCCACGTATCGTCAGTCCGCCGAAATTGATTCTAAAAAATACCAGCGAGACTCCGAGAATCTTTTACTGGCTCGAGGGCCCAATGTTCGCCTTACTGCGGAGATGTTCCGTGATAACGCATTAGCCGTAAGTGGTCTGTTAGTGGATAGCGTTGGTGGTAAATGGGTAAAGCCCTACCAACCGGCCGGAATCTGGAAAGCGATGGCAAACCAAATTGGCGAAAACAAATACCGCCCGAGCCAGGGAGAAGGCCTATACCGACGAAGTCTGTATACCTACTGGAAACGGACTATTCCTCCACCTACGATGGTAATGTTTGATGCACCCGAACGCACGCTCTGCGCAGTGAAACGACAGAGTACTAGCACTCCTCTCCAGTCGCTAGCTCTACTGAATGACCCTCAATTAGTAGAGGCCGCCCGAAAGCTAGCTGAAAAGATGTTGACTGAGAGACAAACGAAACTGGAAGACCAAATTACCTACGGATTTCAAGCGGTTACTTCTCGGGCTCCGGCAGAGGATGAACTAGAAATTTTACTCAATTTGTACGAAGAAAAGCAGGCTTACTATCAAAAGCAGATTCAAGAAGCTGAAAGCTTACTAGGAGTAGGTGAGGCACCTCGCGATGAACAATTGAATACCATTGATCTGGCGGCAATGACTATCGTAGCAAACACCTTGTTCAATCTTGACGAGGCTAAGTTTAGAAGTTAAAGTATTATGGATATTTTAGGTGAACATTTTAATCAGTTAAACCGTCGGCATTTTCTATCCCGCCTGAGTCTGGGCGTGGGTAGTTTGGCTTTGGGAAACCTACTCGGTTGCAATTCTAAAAGCGGATTGGGTGGAAATGCTCAATCAGAAGCCGGAATTCTGGATAATTTTCATATCGCTCCCAAAGCCAAGCGTATTATTTATCTGTTCCAGAGTGGCGGGCCTTCTCAGATGGATCTGTTTGACCACAAACCTATGCTGCGGAAGATGCACGGCGAAGAACTGCCTGCTTCGGTGCGCGGTGAACAGCGGCTGACGGGTATGACAGCTAATCAGTCTTCTTTTCCCCTGGCCGCACCACTATTTGAGTTTAACCAATATGGGCAAAGCGGGGCTTGGGTAAGTGAACTGATGCCATATACGGCCGAGATTGCTGATGAACTGTGCTACATCAAAACGATGCACACTGAAGCAATCAACCACGATCCCGCCATCACCTTTTTCCAGACCGGATCTCAGCAGCCAGGTAGACCGAGTATTGGTTCTTGGCTGAGCTACGGTTTGGGCAGCGATAATCAGAATTTACCAACATTTATTGTACTGTTATCCCGAGGAGCCCAGCGACCTCAGCCAATTTACTCCCGACTGTGGGGCAACGGATTTTTAGCCTCATTGCACCAAGGTGTACAGTTTCGGGCGGGTAGCGACCCGGTTTTATATTTGAATAATCCCGAGGGGATGGATGCTAAAACCCGTCGCGACGTTTTAGATCATCTGAATGAGCTTAATACCAAGCGGTTGCAGGATTTTGGCGATCCTGAAATTGAGTCGCGGATTGCGCAGTACGAAATGGCTTACCGCATGCAAACTTCCGTACCCGATGCGTTGGATTTATCCGATGAACCAGATAGCACTTTTGAGATGTACGGTGAAGAAGCTCGTAAACCCGGAACCTACGCGGCCAATTGCTTATTAGCTCGCCGCTTGGCCGAACGGGATGTCAAGTTTGTTCAACTTTATCATCTGGGTTGGGATCAACATACTGACTTGCCCCGTGAGATTACTTCTCAGTGCCGCGATACCGACCGGGCTTCGGCTGCTTTGGTTAAAGATTTAAAACAGAGAGGACTGTTAGACGATACCTTGGTAGTTTGGGGTGGCGAATTTGGTCGGACGAATTATTCGCAAGGACAGCTTACGGCGGATAACTATGGACGAGACCATCATCCCCGTTGTTTCACGGTGTGGATGGCCGGGGGCGGAACCAAACCTGGTATCACCTACGGCGAAACCGATGAGTTCAGCTATAATATCGTCAAAGACCCAGTACATGTCCACGACTTTCAGGCTACGCTATTGCACTTGCTTGGCGTAGATCATGAACGACTCACTTTCAAGCACCAAGGTAGACGTTATCGCCTGACGGATGTACATGGCAAATTAGTAAAAGGTGTACTGGCGTAATGATGGGGTAAGAAAGAAAGCCTTGAGGCCTCCTTTCTCATTTATTCGTTTATCTCGCCGTCTGCATTCAGACTCCACCCAATTGTCCAGTCAGTATCACCAATAGCTCCGGCGTAAGGAGCCGCATCAAAGAATTCGCCCAAAGTGGATGGATCGAAACCTACGGTAGGTATTTCATCCGGCACGTAGCTATCCGAATCAATGCCGGGAATAAGAGTATTGTCTATATCAATTTGATTGTTGAACTGTTCCCGTTGGTTGTAGAAGATTAGTCCGGCTCCCCGCACTGGCGATGGTCCTTCAGCCGCTCCCTGGTCGGTACCAATTCCGTCATCCTGCACCCCGCCAATACGGAAAATGAAGGTGTGGGCAATAATGTCTTGTCCTTCTTCGTAACGCTGAAGGCGAATACCATCTCCGGGATACTCTGCTACAATACTGTTGTAAAATTTAAAGGGACCAGCGTCTTCCCGGATGCGTGCCCCGTCCAGGTCTTCTCCTTCGTTGCGCCCGCTTCCAACAAAGGTAGCATTGGCAATAGTTACTGACCCTCCCCCGCGAACGTGTAGGTCGCGGTCGCCGTGGTCTACTTCAGAGTCTACAATTAAAAATTGAGCATTTCCTTCGGAGTCTCGTAGGTAGAAACCAGAACTAGCATCGGAGGTTGAGAGGCAATGGGTAAACTCGAATGTACCTTCCCGAATGTAGAACCCGTAGTTTGCGGAGAAATAAGTCTGCACGTGATCCATAGGTGTAGAGCTCACCTCACGAATGAAGAGAGCGGACTCTTCTTCTCCACCGCCTGCGTACTCTACTCGAACGTACCGAAGCGAGAAGGGTGAATAACTCGGGTTATCTTCGTCACCTCGTAAAATGAAACCACCCCAGTCGCCGGGGGCTGCGGTTTGAGTTAATGTGTTTTCTGAGGTAAAAACAATAGGCGCTTCGGCGGTTCCTTCGGCAACCAAACGCCCACCATCGGTAATAATCGTTATCGGATTAGCGGTATCTAATACTGCTAAAATCAAGCCACCGGGAGGTACGGTTAATGTACCACCCTCGGCTATCGTCACACTGCGGGTAAAGCGATAGATTGAATCGGCACTTAGCGTTACCTCAGTAGCAATTGTTTCTGTACTAAATTCGCGAAGTCCTCGGATAACGTCCACAATAAAAGTCTCGGTCTGCTGTCTTCCGCCTCGGTCAGTAATTGTAAACTCAATTGGTAGACTGCCGAAAGCAGCTTCGGAGGGTACAGTATAATCAAATGTTAAGGTATCCTCTATCGAGCTGAGTCCTTCCAGCGGTATAGCTCCCAAATCCGTACCGCCCTGCGAAGCGGTTAGTGAGGTAATCTCTGATAGCACATTGTAACGGATAACGATAGGGGCTACCGAATCGCGCTGGGTAGAGAAGCTGGCTCCTTCAGGAAACTCCAAAACAGGTTTGGGGGGGGTGAACCCTCCGCGGTCTTCGTCAAAGTCTTCGCAAGAAAGAACAAAAACTGACAGTAGAGCGATGGCATACAGACTAAAATGAATGCGCTTTTTTATCATTTTTCTATTCATGGTGCAGCAGATAAATCAAAGGTATACTCGCCCGTAATTCCTTCGGTGCGTCCCACAGGGGTATTATCAAGCGTAAAGCGAAGGCGAAGTAATGCAGCATCGGTGCTAGTGGTAATACTGACCGGGATACCGTTCATGATGACCGTATTAAGGTCATCCTCAGCAAACTCCCAAGTACCACTGGCACCGAAAGCCGGATCACCATCTTCGGTAGTCCAGGTATTGTCTCCTGAGAATGTAATGGTAAAATCAGTAAAATCAACGCTGGTAACGTTCACCCCGTCATATGTCACTTGGTCGGCTATCCAGGTTTTAGCCAAGCGCTCAATTTGCTGCTGCTCATCATTAGTTGCTGGGCCATCGTCCCCGCCTTCTTCGTCGCACGAAAGTAGCAAAGCGGTTAATCCGGCTATTAACAGATATTGTAGAGATCGTACAGTCATCATTATTTCTTAATAAATTTTCGGGTGCTAATTTTTCCGTTAGGCTCAGTGACGCGAACCAGGTAGATACCTACGTTTAAGGACGAGGTATTAACCCCAATGTACTTTTGGGATTTAGAAGCTGACACTTCCAGCATTTGTTGTCCCAATAGGTTAGTAATTGCTATTTGCTGGGCAATCATATCGTCGGAAAGCTGGATGTATAATTGATTACCTACCGATGGATTGGGAAATACCATCCAATCATCCTGCGCGGGCAGTAACTCCGCTAAATCAGTAATGGGGTTCAAATCTTTTAGGGGCCAATTGCGGTCACCGAGCGATCCGCCATCAGTCGCTGCCGTAGCCGCAAAGTCAGTAGTACTGTAGCTAAGACTGTAAGGAAACTGCCAAGGAAGAGCTAAAGTCTGGTCTACCAACTGAAAAGCCGGAGAACCGAAGAGGTTCCAGTTAGGGGCAGTTGCATCATCTAAGTTATCTAGGGTAGCCTGATCAATTACCATTTGGCTTACGACAGCCGCACTGGGGGTTGGGGCATTTTCAAAATTAACGGGCTCACTAAATGTTAATTCATCAACCAATGTAGCAGAGTCTAGGTCAGTAGCAAGAAATACATCACTACTGTAGATAGGCCGATCAACTACTGTGTCGGGGCGAGCCGCTACTACCTCGGGCTGAGTGTACCAAAGGTTGTTGCGAATGATTGCGGTTTGCTCTACATCGGGGAATGTATTGACGGCCGCTTCGCCTACAGGCACTATTTCAAAAGGATCGTCAGATCTTACCGAACCTAAGAATCCGGCATTTATCATTAAGTTGTTCACAAACACTGTCTCAATAGTTTCATCTAACTGAATAGCGGTTTGCCCGGTGTTCATGATCGTGTTGTTCATGAATTCGCCGTAGCGCAAAAATCGCCCTCCTGAAAGGCGGATAATTCGGCTAGTAACATTGTATACCGTACAGTTACGAACCACTACAGAGTCGGTATTGGTACGACAGTCAATAACCCTTCCGTTGTTGGGCACTGAGGGTCGCCCCATGTTGCTAATGATAGAGTTACTTATGTAAACCTTAGCATTTACATTATCCAAACGCACTGCGGACTGACCAGAACCATCTAGCCAGCAGTTATCAATTCGCATCTCTACGTCATCAGCCCTGACCCGTAAAATACGCTGAATATACTGCCCTAATTCATCAATAGAGGTGATGTATAATCCTTCTAACCTAATATCATTCAGTACTGTGAACGGACGAGCACTTTCTCCTCCACTGGTGGCAGCAGGCTGAATAATCGGCATAGCCCCGTCTCCCTCTTCGGCTCGGATGTAAAGGGGAAAACCAGGATTTTGAATCTCCCCCGTTGTCTTGTACACTCCGTTACGACGTAGTACGTAGACCGTATTAAGGTTTACCCGTTCACCAGTATCGGTGGTGTCGCCGCTAATCCTATCATTAAGAATTCCAATCCGTTCAGGCTCAACGAATACTTCACGAAGCTCCTGACCTTGCAGCTCAGATGCTACTAGCGTAAGTACGAATAAAGAATAGATGTAAAATTTTTTCATCGAGTCAGTACGTAAAATTTATTCTACCGAAAATCTGTAGCGGATACCCAAGTCGAAAGTAGCTCCGAAGAATTCACGATCCGACTCAAAGCGTTCATCTAGAAGAAAGCTAGTAGGTGGCGCATCCGTTATGTTGTTCCAATTGGCGTACACTTGCCAGCGAGGTGTAATCTTTTGGCTAGCCGTAGCATCCCAGCGGGTGAGAAGGCCCGTGAATGTATCGAAGGTTTCGTTACTTCCTAACTCGTCAAAGCTGTTGTCCTGAACGATTACTGAAACCCGGCCGGAAAATCCGCCTTTTTCGTAACCTAATGAAGCGTTGAAGGTCAAATCGGGTTGACCGGGAATAGAACCGAGACGCTCGGTGTCTAGCGCCGTTGGATAGAAAAATGGTGCCTCGCGTTCGTCCAAAATAGCAAATAGTGGATAGAAAGTGCGAGAGTCAATTAGAGTAGCATTGGCCGATAGCACGATACCATCAAAGGGAGCAGGAAGCATTCGGAAGTTAGCCTGTACATCTATCTCTAATCCGCGTACCTCAGTGGTACTTTCTACATTAATTGGTTGCTCAACTTCAAACCCAAAGAATTCGTCCCGCCGATCGGTTTCATTGAAGGTAGATTGTACATCTACATTTTGTAATTCTTTGTAGAATGCCCCGATCGTAAACAGACCAAACTTATTGTAGAATGAGAAAAACACGTCGTAGTTCCAGGCAGTCATATGCTGAAGCGCCGGATTCCCCAACCGAGCTTCAGCCTCAAAGCGGTTCACCGCCCGCCAGGGTACTAAATTCTGGAAATTAGGTCGGGCTAATGATTTAGTTAACGCTCCCCGAATGTCAAACCAGTCGGTAATCTGATATTTCGCCTGGAACATAGGAAGTATTTCAGTGTAGGATATACTGTTGAGAGAATCGCGAACAATGGCCTGACCAACTTCTCCTTCACCAAGCTGGTCATCATCTTGTTGGAAAGTCTCAAAACCGCGATAGTCGGCATCGGTACGCTCTATCCGAGCACCACCCAAAAGCATAAGATTTCCAATATTTACCTCACTCATTAGGTAGCCTGCACTAATTAGCTCCCGTGCTTCATAGTCTTCATTGTCGATAAGAATTCGGCGGAAGTAATAATCATCGGAGAACCAGTAAGCCAACCGATTTGCTTCGCGAACGTCGATACCTGGTCCAAAATTAATGTCACCATCTAAGAAATCACCTGCATCATAACTATTCTCCAGAAAGTTAGTCATGGCAATTTGGGCGAACTGAGGCACCAACGTGTATTCGTTGGGAAAGTCACTAATTAATGCGGCGAACCCATCTTCGGGTCCGTTTCCATTATCCCGAAACTCAATAGCATCCTTAACCCGGTCGAAGTACCTGGCCTTTACTCCTCCTTTTATGAAACCCGCTACGTTAGATCCGATACGAAAGTCTTTTTGTAAATCTAGCTGAAGCGTGTAGATATCTTCGTCGGTTTCGTCCTCTCGCAAGCGAGCTCCCCCTCGGCGAAGGTACGCCTCGCCAGTACGGTTGAAGGCAATACTTTCTAGCTCTTGAAAGGTAGTGCCATCTTGGAAGCCGCCAATTGGAATCTGACTAGCGTCTAGGGCACTTTCTTCCCGAAAACCTAGTTCGTGCGAAAAGGGAGTCGTTTGGCGGGTAAGTGAATAGGAAGTTCGCCAATTAAATGCCCAAGTTTTATCAAACAAGCGATGCTCTCCGCTGAGCGTGTTAGAAATGAGCCGAGTACGAAGCTTGCGGTCGCGGATGTCATAGTTTTGAAAATTGGAAGCAACACTGATTTGGCGGCGTCGTCGAGTCTCATTTCGTACGGTTTCGCCCCAGAGCGCATTAAATAAAATGTTACCGGAGGCTCCCAGGTCATAATCAAGCCCGAGGCTACCTCCGTAGCGACGGCGAATTTCGTTGATATCTGAGACTTGCTTAGCGGCCAGATTTAGTTGGCGAGTATCGGCGTTATTATCCCAACTAGTTTGTAGTACATCAGAGCTACGGTTAGCTTGTTGGTAATTACCGGTAATAAGTACGCCTAATTTATTGTTTAGAAAGCGATTACTCAAACTAGCATTTACCCGCGGTTGTCCCCATTCATTAGCCACACTGTTGTAGCCTCCCGAAGCGCGTATGTCACCGTTTAGTCCGGCATCCGCTTTCTTAGCTACAAAGTTAACTGTTCCCCCAATGGCATCACCGTCTTTGTCGGGAGTGAGGGCTTTAAAAACTTCAATACCTGCGAGTTGCTCGGGTGCAATCATACTCAAGTCTACCGAACGGTCGCTGGGGTCAGTGGAAGGAATCCGTTCGCCGTTAATCGTAATAGCATTAAATCGAGGCGAAAGCCCACGTACTACCACTTTTTGTCCCTCGCCAGCATTGCGCTGAATGGCAATACCCGGCAAACGGCCTACTGATTCCGCAGCATTCTGATCAGGAAGTTCTTCAATGCGCTCTTTAGAAACTATGTTAACAATGGTGTTAGATGAAATCTGCCGGTTGATGGCTGCTTGCTGCCCGAGTGCCTGTCCAGTGATAATTACCTCCTGGGTTAGAATTGCTTCGGGTTTTAGTTTCATGTCAACGTTAGTTGCAGCCCTAGCTTCAATTTCAACCTCTACTTCTTGGGTTTGAAATCCAATAAACTGGTATATAATTGTTTGCTTACCCTCGGGTACATTTACCAACAAGTAGTCACCGTCGATATCGGCCGTAGTACCAATATTAGTCCCTTTAACTATGATGGTAGCTCCCGCTAACCCTTCACCAGTTTCTTCATCGGTGATAGTTCCTATTACTGCGCCGTATTCTTGTACTACCACAATCTTGGGGCGGGGGGCACGATGGTAGCCCTTGATCATGATTTGATAATTACGCTGCCGAACAATTAGGTTCTTACCCTGAAATAAGGTCTCCAGCACATTGGCTACACTTACATCGTATACTTTCAGATTGACGAGTTGATCTTTATCTACGTTTTGGCTGCTGTAAACAAAGCGGAACTCAGTTTGACTTTCTATCCGCAGCAAAGCCTCTTCTAACGTAACGTTAGTCAGATTAAGAGAGACTTTCACTTCCCGAATACTTCTGGCACTACTAGCCCAAGCCTCAGTTGTCGCGCCGAGGATTAATACAACTCCGCACAGCAAACAAGCAAAGTGGTGTGAAGAGCGATGTAGAAGCTGATTCATATTGATTGTATAAGGTTATTCTCGAATGGTGATATGATTTCCCTTTATCTCATAGCGAATATTTAGTACAAATGATAGATCCTGTAGTATGACATCTAGGCTTTGAGAAGAGAATCGGGCGGTAACTCGCTTACTCTTTAGTTTTTTACTTTTGATGGTAAAAACTACACTGAAGTGCTGACTCAGCTCATCGCAAACGTCTGTTAAAGGCTGATCTCGAAAAATAAGCTCTTGCTTTTCTGCTATTGAAGGCTCACTGCTTATAATCAGCAGAAGCATTAAAATAATCATAAATTGGAACGAAGGATTCTTCATCGAAATAGCTTTAAGACTCTTCGGTAATTTATGGACGTAGCAAAAGCGATATACCCCTACAATCAAAAGTATTTTCTTAGTTAGCTGATCTCGATTCTATGTAGCCACAGAACAATCAAGTAAAATCAGGAATGAAGGCGGTGCTTCAAGTATTTGGCACTTATGGTTAATGATATTATAATAATCATACTATTTTTTGACTTTAAATAAGAATGAATCAGTGTTGGGTGTTAATGATGTAAGGCATTAGCGATTGAGCTTTTCTTTCTCCATTGCCTCCTCGTTCACGGTCAGCCCTAAACCGGGTTGGTTGGGAATATAAAGATACCCGTCCTTAAAAGTGAAATAGTTGTCAAAGAGATGATTCAGTCCTAACTCTTCTCGTTTTCCACCGTACTCTTGCACTCGAGCCGCATTCGGAATTGAGCCAATCAACTGTAAACTAGCCGCAGTGGCAAGTGTGGGTCGAGCATTGTGTACCATAATAGTTCGGTCAAAAGCATGAGCCATATCGGCTACTTTCTTGCATTCACTAATGCCTGCACATTTGATTACGTCAGCATTGATTACATCAATCCGCCCAATAGTTAGTAAATCGCGCATTTGCCATTTATTAAACTCGTGCTCCCCAGCCATCACCGGAATAGGAAGTGCCTCTACTACCTGACTTAGCCCTTGGTAGTCGAGATAAGAAATCGGTTCTTCCAGTGCGGCAATATTAAAATGTTCGTATAGTTTCAACCCCATATCAATAGCTTTAGCGGGAGTATAACCGTTGTTAAAATCGACGAACAACTCAATATCATCACCTACTGCCCGCCGTACTTCCCGTATAATCTCAAAAGTGGGGTCAGGATCGGGGTTTAGATTAAGTTGACGGATTTGCATTCGCGCTTTAATAGTGGTGTAGCCTTGCTCAACGAAGGCTGCTCCGGTAGCTGCCATCTCTACTGCGTCTTTTTGACCATTTTTACCACCGCTACGCCCGTAGCTACCGTACACTCTTACTTTTTCAGCCTGGGTACTGCCTAGCAGGTTACGCACTGGTACGTTCAGCAGTTTACCTTTCAAATCCCATAGAGCATTGTCAATACCTGCAATTGTACCGGGCAATAAACCTGTAGAGCCAATATCTTCGCCCTTGAAGAACAGGCGCATCCAGATGTGTTCAGAATGAAATGGATTTTGTCCTTCTACTTCATTCTCACAAAATTCTTCAATTACCTTAGCAACCAATTCAGGGTGATCATGGTCGGCCTCACCCCAACCCGATATTCCAGCATCGGTTTCTATCTTTACGAAGGTAGCTTTTTTAAAGACGTAGGGCTTTACCTTAGTAATCTTTATTTCAGAAGGTGCCTTTAAGTGTGATGTTGCTATTGAGTTTGGGAGAACACTAGGTGTTGCTAAACCTAGAGCAGAAAGGCGGAGGAATTCGTGTCGGGATAAAGCCATATTTTTAGTAGTTAGACGGGTGCTAGACGGTTTACCCTGACGATGTTTTGAAAAATTACTATCTTAGGCGCTTTCTGGGAGTTACTATTAACAATATTCTTTAATAGTATTGTTTTATTTCGTAACTGGTAAAAACGGTGCCTGATAATATATATCATTCTTCTCTCGAGCGGCTATTCAAACAAGTAACCTGGCATGATGACTACCAGGCATTTGAGAAAATATTTAAATCTACTTACGGAGATCTACTACGCTATGCAATGAGCTTTACTTCCGATAAAGGGGAAGCCGAAAACGTAGTGTCTGAAGTTTTTTATAAACTCTGGAAGCAACGTAGTAATATTCGCATTAATACATCAGTAAAATCGTATCTATATTCGGCAACTCGGAATCAAGCTCTGGACGGGCTGCGGAAAACACAGAGTACCCAGGCCATGATGGAGAAGACTCCGAGTGCCTCAAGCGCCCATGCACTCAGCCCAGAGGAGAAGTTGATTGGCCAGGAGCTAGAGGAGTGCATTCAGAACGCAATTAACCAACTACCCGAACAGCGACAACTGATTTTCCGTCTTAATCGAGAAGAAGGGCTTAAGTACCGAGAAATTGCCCAACGACTCAATATCTCAATTAAAACAGTAGAAACCCAGATGAGCCGTTCACTAAAAGCCTTACGTGAGGCTATTCCTCACTAAACTAGTTGCTATAAATTTATAGATCTGCCGTAAGGGAAAATAGATAGCTATACGTCATAGAAGCAGACAAAGACATTCATGAGCGAATATCACAACTACGAGAAGGAAGTCGACCAGGCTTTTCGCCAACTTGACCAACGATTACGAAAGGAGGGTTTAGTGCCTAATGAGAAGGTTCGTACTTTTCAACGATACTGGATTGCCGCAGCAGCTTTAGTGGCAATACTTGCCTCGACTGCCCTATGGGCCATCTGGTCTACTTCTGCCCAGCCGGAAGTGGCCGTTAGTCAGATAGAAAAAGAAACCCTACCAGGGCAGAGAACCCGCTTCCAATTGCCAGATGGAACCAAGGTCTATCTAAATGCTGATAGTCGGTTTACTTACCCTTCTACTTTTGCCGAGCAACGGATAGTGTACCTCAGCGGAGAAGCATTTTTAGAAGTAGCCCACGATGCGGATCGACCATTCATTGTTCGTACTGAGGAGGCTACGGTTCAGGTGTTAGGGACTTCTTTTAATGTGAAAGCCCTTGAAGCAAGGCCCACCGAAGCTGTGGTAGTGAGTGGAAAAGTAGCATTTAGTGCCACCAACCATCCAGAATCTCGTGTGGTGCTTCAGCCTGATGATAAGGCTGTACTAAATGCCACCACTGGGGAAACCATTCGTAGCTCGGTAGATGCCGCTAGTTACACTGCCTGGACAAATAGTACGTTAATCTTTGATGACCAACCTTTAAGTGAAGTGTTTACTGAACTGGCTCGCTGGTACGGCGTGACGATAAATGTAGAAAACCCGGTTATTCGGGAGTGTCGGGTTACTGCTAAATTTGATGATCTACCGCTAGCTACGGTGCTAGACCAGTTGCAATTCGTTGTTCCCATTATCTATCAGCTAGAGGAAAAGCATATTTTGATTAGTGGTGAGAGTTGTGAGAAAGAAACGTTGTAGTTGGTTTTTGCTGCCAAAAACAGAAGTAGCTAAGAAAATGAATTCCTAGCTACTTCATTAATGACTCTTAAGATACTAGTACGAAACAATCGTTTTCCAATTCTTTAACCAGCCCCCATTATTATCAGTACGGATTTTGTTTAGTCGCCCGTTTTTAACATCCCAAATCTTTCCGTGACCTACCCCTTTATCGTAGAAAATCAGGTAAGGTTGTTCATGCTCATGATAAGCAACAATATTATCCCACTTATTCCACCACGTACCATCGTGAGTGCGAGTACCTAGGCGTCCACTTGTCAAGTTGTAGATGCGTGATTTTCCATTGCCTTTATCGTAGAATACGGCGTAGGGTATATCGCCTTCCTCGAAGGTTTCAATAATATCCCAAGAGTTATACCAACTAGTAGAGGCATAAGTAAGGGTACTTAATTTACCACCATACATACTGTAAATTCTGCCTTTACCCGTTTGTCTGTCATAGAAAATAGCGTATGGGTTACGTCCTTGTTGGAAAGTCTGGACAATATCCCAGCCAGTTGACCATGTGCCACTATAGGTCACTTTCCAGAGCCGTCCGCTCAGTACCCGATGGATTTCAGCTTTACCTGTGTCTTTATCATAAAACATCACGTAGCCAATATCACCATGTTCAAACGACTGTACAATATCCCATCCTTTAGAGACACCAGACTGACTATAGGTTAAACTTCCTAATTTTCCTCTTACAGTTAGATCATAGATTCGGATACCGCCATTTGTTTTGTCGTATAATAGAATGTACGATCGGTTCGCTAGCTTGAAGGTAACCATAGAATGCCAATTTTTTAACCAACCAGCATGATAGGTGCGCTCTTGTAGCTGACCTCCGCTAAAGTGCCAAATCTGACCCATGCCGGTGCCCTGATCGTAAAAAATTACTGGAGTTTTATTTTTAAAGTGTAAATCATAGCTCTGGGTGCTCTGACGGTAACCATACGTAAGCAAAATGCGCTCTCTTTGATCCTTAGTAAAAAAGCCTCGGCACTTAAATCGGGTATAGGACATAATATTGTTGGTCATAGGGCGATATGTATCGTCATTAGCATCTTTAACTGTACCAGTGTATCTACATAGGTCTGACACTTTTCCCGAGAGATTGGGGTCGGCAGGAGTATCGCAAAAACCATCACCAGCAGAAGAGCAGTTGGAACCGTCTACTAGCTCATTACCCCCGGCATGAGTGTGCGGTAATCCGAAGAAGTGGCCTAACTCATGTGCGAAAGTAGACTCATTTCGGGTATGACCATTATTCATCACAATATGGCCTTTATCCTTCAATTTAGGGCCCCAAGATGTACTGGATCTTTGAACGAAAAAAACATTAATCGCCTCTTGTACTGAATGATCCTTTGCTAAACGGGTTTCCATCGGTCGTGGCTTATCATAGTCCAAATAAGTTTCGTAATCAGTCGTATTATCTAGATAGTGATACTTATCTACGTAGAATTCCATATTGAGTGAGCGATAGTATGCGTTCGTTCTAGCGATAGAAGCCTCGATATCCGTCTGGCTAATTCCTCCGCTGCCGTCGCTCTTTCGCAATACATGTGCTCGTATAGGAATTCTGAACTTCTGAATTTTAGCCTTTTGTAAAAACTCCCGACCAGTTCTTTGAAATTCCCCGTTGGGATCGTTCATGAAATCTAGTTCCTCTTGAGTGAATGGAGCAGTACCACACTCATCGTTTTTCGGTGATGTATCTATAGTTGATATAGAAGGTTGCTGTAAGAGCTCTTCTTCTTTCTGACAACTAAACAATACTATGGTAAGTATGAAAACGAATAAGGTAATCGATAGCTTTTTCATGATTAGTGAATGAGTTTAATAGAGAATTGTTGTAAATAATCTGTCTTACAAAAAGGTCCCTTTTACGTGTTTTCAGAGGTTGGTGGGCAGCTTGTGAGTGATGTAACCGGGGAAAAAATTTATTTTCAGAAATACTTAAAATTGGTTTACCTCCCCATTTTTCAGGGTATTAAGCGGAATTTTCCCTTATATTGAGTGTATCTCGCTTCGCCCTTCTCACCCAGAAAATATCTCTATACGTACCAGTTTATTAGCGAGCTTAGTATATTTACTGGAATAAGAAATACAATACCTAATCTATCATGAAAGTAACTGCTAACTCTCGTCGCAACTTTTTAAAAGAAACTACCGCTCTGGCCGGAACAGCTTTACTCACTCCTCAAAACTTTTATATCAAATCCAGTAGCCCCAAACTTTCCGAAGAAATTATTGGTCACGGTGATTTTCAGTACCGGGTGCATCAAGAATGGGGTAATCTAGACCCTAGTCAAACTCCGGTTAAAAACTGTCACGAGATGGTGATGGACTCGCAGGGAAGATTGATTATGGTGACTGATGAGACCAAAAACAATATCATTATTTACGATAAATCAGGAAGGATGCTGGAAACCTGGGGTGATAGCTACCCTGGTGGGCATGGCCTAACGTTATTTGATGAAGGTGGAGAAGACAGGTTGTTTATCTGTGATCCAGGCGAAGGTCGGGTTGACAAAACGACAGTAGACGGCAAAAAGATGATGACGTTGAAAACTCCACATGAGTTAGGTATTTATGAAGAAGAAGATCCTTTTCGACCTACCGAAACTACCATTGCACCTAACGGCGATATTTACGTAGCCGACGGATATGGTCATCAGTACATCATTCAGTACGATGTTGACGGGAACTATATTCGCCATTTTGGTGGTAAGGGCGACGGTGACGCTCAGTTTGCTACCGCCCACGGAGTAGCGATTGATACTCGTGATTCGGGCGATCTTACGCTACTGTGCACCTCCCGAGCCCATAATGCTTTTAAACGCTTTACGTTAGATGGAGAATACCTGGAAACCATCTTCTTACCAGGAGCGTATGTCTGCCGTCCGGTGATTGACGACGAGAATCTGTATGCTGGGGTTTGCTGGTCGCGATTAAAGTACCTGAACCAAACCCCTGATTCGGGTTTTGTAACCATTTTGGATAAAGACAATAAAGTGGTTTCTAACCCCGGTGGCACTGAACCCGAGTACCGTAACGGCGAACTACAACTGATGGTGCAAAAGCAACCGCTATTCAATCACTGCCACGACGTGTGCATTGACGAAGACAAAAACATCTACGTCTGCCAGTGGAATGCTAATCAGACTTATCCGATTAAGTTAGAGAGAGTATAGACAGTATTAGAGCAATTTTAGGCGTGAAAGTGAAAAAAAATCCCAGCGGGAATGCTATACTAACCACTGGGATACATAGACAATTCAAGATAAGATATGTATTGTCAACAAAATGACGTTTGCCCCTAGTTATTTGCCAAATTTCCGGTATTAAAATTAGGGTTATTATCTAACTCATCTTGCGGAATGGGAAGGAAGTAGCTAGCTTCACCTCGCCAACCAGGCTTGTAAGAAAGTACTTCGTTACCGATGTCCCAACGACGAATATCAAACCAGCGCTTTTGCTCACCAAACAGCTCTACGTAACGTTCATGAATAATAGCGTCCATCATGCTCCAGCTGTTCTGCTGCATTAAATCCAGCACCGGTGGTAAGCTTCCCGTCTGAGTTGTACTAGGCATATTGGGTTGATCTTCGGGAAACGGATTGTTAGCCCGCATTCGCACCATATCTATGTACTGTGCTATCTCAGTATCGGGGCGACCCAGCATATGCAGAGCCTCAGCGTACATCAATAACACATCAGCGTAGCGAATTACGCGCAGATTAGTCCCATTCCAGTTTACATTGCGAGCCTCATCTTGATCAAACTTGCGTAAGCCATAACAGCCACCTTCCACTACCTCCCAACTCTGCTCATTCCAAGCCAGTGTCTCTCCGTTAGTATCTACATAACTCGCCCCATCTTCTACTCCCCAGAAGGTAGCATACACTCGGTTATCTCCTTCTTCAAAGTTCAGCAGTGGATCGCCGTTGCTTACCATATCTCTTCTTATGGCAAAATTGAAAAAGTAGCGAGCGTTACTCTGCCGATTTACGCTACGACTTACAGTGTATAGTTCTGACTCATCTTGGTTAACATTATCGCCATTAACGGACCAAGGACTTCCACCAATGATTGTATAATTTACCTCAAATACCGATTCATCGTTAATCTCGGTACTCTGAATAAAATTTTCTCGATAACTATCCACGAGACGATAAGTGCCGGTTTCTCCGTTTACTATTTTAGCAAACTCAGCGGCAGCAGCCTCATACTGTTCTAAAAACAAGTAGTGTTTTCCCAGCAGAGCCGTAGCGGCACCTTGCGTAGCTTTACCCAGAAAGGGCGTACCCCGACGCTCATCGACGGTAGGTAATACTTGCTGGGCGGCTTTTAAATCTTCTTCAATCTGCTGATAGATAGCGCCAGGTTCTGCTGGAGCCGGAAAGCGTTCTTCGCCAGGAACGGTTTGTAATGGAATCTCTTCTCCATAGAAGTTAACCAACCGAAAATAATAAAATGCTCGCAGAAAGCGGGCTTCACCTACTAGTTCATCGGCCTCTTCCTGAGTAAACTGATTGTCCTGCTCCACAATCGTCGGGATCTGATCAATAGCAATATTGGTAGTGTATATCCCTTCGTAGAGGTGTTCCCAAATGGTATTAGAGAACCCATCACCCGAGTTGATTATCAAGTTAGATATAGGTCCGTAGGTGCCGTACCCTGCTGCGAAACCAGTAGCAAAAAACTCATCCCCTAGCTGATCAGGAAAGTGAACGCCATGTTGATTCAGCACTCCAGACTTTTGGAGTGAAGCATAGCTGGCGGTGATGGCCTGCTGAGCTTGAGCAGCGTTTATGTAGTAAGAGTCAACTGTATATTGAGAGGGGTCAGTCAATTCTAAAAATGAATCCTGACAGGCAACTAACAAAATAAAAGTACTAAGTATAGTATAGCTAAGTTTTTTCATAATCCGCATAATTAAAAAGAGACTTGTAATCCAACAATATAGGTTCGGGCCTGGGGATAGTAACCATTATCAATGCCCCGAGATGTATTTTCAGTACCCTGAGTACCAATTGCTCCCGAACCTATTTCAGGATCGTAGAATGGGTAATCGGTGAAAGTGAGCAGGTTACGTCCGGTGAGATAAAAACGCACGTTAGACAGGCCAATTGGCTCTATGAGCGTTTGAGGTAACGTATAGCCTAAAACCACATTTTTTAGGCGCAGATAAGAGCCATCTTTTACGTAGCGGTCTGAAACCTGCGTTATATTTCCGTTGGGGTCATTGCGAATTGCCCGAGGAATGTCAGTATTTGTGTTCTCCGGAGTCCAGCGGTTGAGTGCTACCGTACTAGCATTAAAGTTATTGTGCATTCCTTCCGTCCAAGCTACCAACTCGGCATAGACATCGTTACCTTGGGAACCCTGGAAGAAAATAGAAGCATCCAGCCCTTTCCAAGCAGCATTGAAGGTGAATCCATAAAGTAAATCTGGAATGGGGCTACCGATAAAGTCCCGATCATCAGCATCAATATTACCGTCACCATCTAAATCTACAAAGCGAATATCGCCAGGTTCAGCTCGCGGTTGAATGGGGTCGCCTTCGGAGTTAGTATAAGCATCTAGTTCTGCCTGCGTTTGGAAAATTCCATCGGTTACTAAACCGTAGAAAGAGCCTATAGGATGTCCCGCCTCAGTGCGGGTAGCTGAACCGAATTCTACTCTTCCTTGCGTAATATTAGTACCCTCAGTAGCTAATGACAAAACCTCATTGTCAATAGTAGCTAAATTAGCTGACACGTCGAACTGGAAATCACCGGCGTTTTTGCGGTAGGTAGCCATAAACTCAAACCCTCGGTTCCGTACACTGCCCGAATTGAGCGTTACTTCTCTTAAACTACCCGAACTAGCAGGTATCGGTACATCTACTAGCATGTCCTGGGTTTCCTTGTTGTAATAATCGGCCGTAAGTGAGAAAGCACCATTGAACAGGTCTAAATCTATTCCGATGTCAAGTTGCTCTACCGTTTCCCATTTGATATCGGGGTTACCAAAGCGACGGGGTACGGCACCAATGTAGCGTTCTCCGTTCCAGTTGTAGTTAGCACCTATCGCAATGTAGTCGGAGTAGCGATAATCGCCAATATTCTGGTTTCCTAGTGTTCCGTAACTAGCTCGGAGCTTTAAATTATCTAGACTTCTCCAAGACTCCAGAAATGGTTCTTCGCTAATTCGCCAGCCCACAGATACCGAGGGAAATACTCCGTAACGAAAATCTTGTCCAAAGCGAGAGGACCCGTCGCGCCGTACATTGGCAGTAAGTAGGTAACGATCATTATAAGAGTACGTAACCCGGCCTAATAACGAGTATAAGCGATTTTCAGCATCATCACCAGCAATCTGGAATTGTTCTTCTACCAGATCTAACACACTTAGCTCTTCGCTCTGAAGACCTACGCCTTGCGCTCGAAAGAAACGGCTGTTATAACGTTCGGAAGTGATACCCGCCAGTACACCTATGTTGTGCTTGCCAAATTGTCGCTGAAAGTTGAGCGTATTTTCCAGAATAAGCCCGGTGTTCCAACGGTGTTGCTGTCGTAATTCAGTTTGCGTGAGTGATTTCGGCCCTAAATCGGTTTCTAACACCAGGCGTTCACTACTATTGTCGGCGCTATTAAATCCGAAGTTGAGCTTGTAAGTAAGTCCTTCAATAAACTCATATTGCCCCCATACAGCTCCGGTGAATAAACGGTTGAAGTTTTGATCGTTAATACGGTGAGCTAGGCCAACCGGATTATTAGCATCGTGACCGTCAATGGCATCGGGGCCACCGAACCCGCCGAGGTTAGTTTCGTCGTAAATTGGAACTGGTCCAGTTTCTTTTAGTGTTGCCTCAATCAAGCTGCGACCGCCACCGCTAGCTTCATTGCGATTGTTTTCGTAACGAAAAGCTATATTCTCACCAAAGGTAAACTTTCCTTTTCCCCACTCAGAGTTAACCCGCACATTATAACGCTTGTAGGGAGTTTTAATCAGGATTCCCTGTTGGTCAAAGAAGCCAGCCGATATGTAGTAATTTCCGACATCAGACCCTCCTGATACTGATAAGTTGTGCTGCTGAATAAGGCCTTGTTGAAAAAGCCCATCTTGCCAATTGGTATTCCGACCGTCATATGCCGGATCATTGTTTAGTATCTGCTGCGCCCGTTCGGGCACTACGCCTCCGGCATTGGTATTATTTTCGGATACCAATTCGGCCCATTGCTGACTATTCAGTAAATCTAACTGTCGCCAGGGCTCCTCAAATCCTACATAAGAGTCAATCGTCACCTTAGGTGCACCGGTTTGCCCACTTTTAGTAGTGATTAGCACAACTCCATTAGCACCCCGCGACCCATAAATAGCGGCTGCTGCTGCATCTTTTAGCACTTGGATACTTTCTACATCAGTGGGTATTACGGCGTCGCTACCTACGGGCACTCCGTCAACCACAACCAGTGGATCAGTATTACCAATGGATCCTACTCCCCGAATACGAATAGTACTATTAGCTCCCGGACGTCCTTGATTATTCTGAATTTCCACTCCGGGGGAGATTCCCTGCAGGGCATTATCCCAATTGGCTACCGGCATTCGAGCTACTTCCTCTGAACTGATGGTCGAGATCGCCGAAGTTAAATCCTTCTTCTCTTGTGTACCGTAGCCTACTACCACCACTTCTGACAACGATTGTACATCAGGCGATAGTGACATATTTATGGTAGTACGTCCGTTAATTTCAACCTCCTTAGTTTCGTAACCTACCGATGAAAAAACCAACGTGGTCACATCATCAGATACAGTTAGGCGATAATTTCCGTCTATGTCAGTTACTGTACCGGTACTAGTCCCTTTAGCTAGAATGTTGACTCCCGGTAAGCCCTCATTATTGGTCAAATCCGTTACTTGCCCTGTGATAGACTTCTGTATAATCTGCTGGCGTATCGAGCGCGTTTCAGCTAATCTCGAAGGAAAGTTTAATGGAGTAGAACCTCTTTCGTCCTCTGGTGATTTAGGATCTTCACGAAGTAATTTAGGTATCACTGGAACATTCTTCACCGGCTGAATCATGTAAATGTCCCCCACCTTTTCGTAGGTTAAATTCAGCGGCACTAATATTTTCTGAAGTGATTGTTCAAGCTTTTCGGTAGTAGAGATAGGGATGTTGCCTATTGTTCTTTCACCAGTATTACTTTCAAAAAAGAAATTTACCTGATGATGCTTACCCAGCCTATTAAGTACACTAGCTAACGATTGCTGCTCTTCTCCCTGTTGATAAGGGTACAAGCTGGGCACAAGGTGATTAGAGGCCAATTCTTGCCCTAGTAGAATTGGTACGATACATACCACCATAAACCCAGTGAGGCTGATGGAAAGTAGACGGTTGTTCATAATTGTCAGGTTAAAATCGAAAAAATCATATGCTTGTCTTGTCTAAGTATCCTCCACTCGTAAAGTATTGTTATTCTTGGTGAGTTTTACCTGATACATTTTGGCAATTACCTTAAGCAATACGTCTAAGTCATCTACGTCAATAGCTTCGGTAGCCGATATTTCTCGTTGAGACAAATCTTGGCTAGTAATAATTACCTTGTACCCATATTGATCTTCCAAAATTTCCGCAACTTCCTGAAGCGTGGTTCGGTCAAACATTAATTGGCGATTCTGCCAAGCGGTATATACTTCGGTATTGACAGTCTCTTGGGTTACTTCCTTTTCAGCATATTGAACTCGTTCCCCAGGTTGCATCGTAACGGATGACGTATCAATCTGACCAGGAATGGCTAATTTCACCTTACCTGAACTTAGCACAACACTAGTTTTACCTCGCCGGTCATTAACGTTGAATTCAGTTCCTAGCACTTCTACCGTAAGGTTACTGGTGTGCACCAAAAACTTTTTATTATCTACCATGTGAGTTACTGAAAAGAAAGCTTCACCTTCTAACCAAACTTCGCGAGGGGCATTACCTTCTTCCGCTAAAGCATATCGTAGCTTAGAATTGGCATTTAAAACTACCTGGGTACCATCCGGAAGGTCTACTTTTTCTGTTTCACCGTAGTTAGTCGCGACTAATTGATACTGCTCATTAGGTGCTCTTAGAAAGTAGATAGTAGCACTTACCAGTAGTAAAGTTACTGCCGCAGCCACAGACCAACGCCAAGAGTTTACCTTTTTGGGAATGTATACCTTGCTACGATAATCAATTTGAGCATCAATGTCCCTCTTTATCTGAGCTACGACTTCAGGAGGGCGTCCAGCAGTATCAAAAGGAAGTGTGCTTAAAATACGCTGTGCTTCGATCACGTTAGTACGCTGATCAGGATACTCCGTGAGAAAAGAGTCCCAAAAACCTATTTTGGTAGCCGAATTAGATTGATTAACCCACGCTACAAAGTTCTCGTCCAATAAGAAATCTTCAATCGTGTATTCTTGATAGGGTTTCATAGCAGATGGATAGTTGCTTTACTTACCAAATGCAATAATGACCAATTTTTACCCCTACCTACTCAGATTATTTTTAAATAAATATATTTTTCTTAATAAAATAGCTTTTTCATTGCTATCATTCTCTACTATTTATGGTTCTGGTTGAAAAAATGACAACCAAACTAGAATAGCCAGATCTGTAGTATGAGCGCTAAGAAAGGAATAGAAGCCGAAGATGGATAAAAATTCAATTGTTTCCTCAAAGATTTAATCGCTTTAGCTATCAACTTATAGGTAGCTTTCACCGAAATGTCCATTACTTCAGCTACTTCTAGAAAGCTGAGATTTTTATAATACCTAAGATAGATTGCTTCCCGCTGACGACGTGGGAGTTGATGAATAGACTGCTGTATTTTAGATTGCTGAGCAGCTTCCGTTTGGGTTGTAATCAGTGTCTTTTCTGGGGAAGGTGATATAAGTAACTCGGGTATGTCAGACTGACTAAGTACGTAACGTTTATTCTCTTGCGCTAAACAGCGATAAATCTTTCGTCGGAGGCATTTAAATAGATAATACTTAATAGAATCAGTAGCCCCTAGTTGCTTATGCTTCTTCCAAAGCTCAACAAATGTCTCCTGTATGCAATCTTCCACTAAGTCTTTCCGGAAAGTAATATTATCTCCGTAACTAAGTAAATCCTGAACGTACTGATAGTATATCTGGTCAAACGCCTGGCGATCTCCCCGTCTGAACAAGTTCCATAGTTCCGTCTCGGCCATAGGCAAGGGATTATTGAATAAGACCAATCCTATTCGCACAGAATACTAAATCAAATTTTTAATATTTCAAAATTTGATTTTAAATGTATCAACATTATCTGTAGAAGCACTATCTAGTTTTAAAAATGCATAATGGGTAAAATTAATGTAAACGGCTTACCAGGAACTTCCTATACAGACACTTTATAATTGGGCGGCATAAATGAAGCTTTTTTGTAAAAGCAAAAAAAGCCGGGTGAATTCGCCCGGCTAACTTAGACTAAAAAATATACGCTTTAACTCGTAAAAAATTCACTCTCTACAACTCAACTTCCCGAATTGCGTGAACTGGTATGATCCTTCCTCCTTTTAGCGTAACATAGTGTTCGGTAACTGCCCAAACCGTAGTGACTACCCGCTGGGGTATTCCATCGTACAGCTGATATGTGATGGTTACTTTATGACGAAATAAGTTGCCCAATGAAAGGGATTTTTGCAGATTCCACCTGCGTCTTTCAACTTCTAAACGATTGTTGAGCACTTCGTTAGAAGCAAACGAAGCTTGACCAATAATTTCTTTGGGAACGGTGACGATAGATTCCATAATTTTTACTGCATTAAAGTTGATACATAGTAATATTCATACTGATATAGCCTGAAGTACTTGTATCTTAAATTTGCAAGACGCAGCAGAGGGATAGTAATAGTCCGGAATGTTTGGTAAACGTGGATAGGTAATGGCTTAATTCAGCAGTGGCTGAATGAATAACTTTGGGGTAATGAGCATTAATGTAATGTAAAAAAGTCTTACCAAACCGATTGTTTTTCTTAGCTCGTTTTAGGAAGATATTATTTTGCCTAAAATCCTCACTTGACCAGTGATAAGTAGCTGGGTTCTTAGCTTCGTTGAGCAAGATTGTTAGCTTCGTCTCTTTACTAAGCGTGACTTTCCCCAGAGCGATTTCACCCATAGCTAGTACTAATAGCACAGTGAGTGCAGTGGTAGCTAAGCTTACAGATGAGAATCGCTTTTTCATGAATTTTAGAACTGAAAGATTATGAAGTATTCTAGATAATCTTGCTATTCATATTAATAGCATTACTATTATACAGAATAGTTTTGATACAATCAACGATTTATTCTATTTTCCCGTTTTTATGAAATTGAAATCATAAATAGTTCAAATAAATAACTGTTAATACACTCTTATCTGATGGAGAATGGCTGAGCTATACTAGCTAATAGATTAGAAACGCAGCTTACAGTGAGCACTAATCTTCTTCACTTAGTGTAACTCAGGCTTATACTCTATTAGCCGGAGAGAGTCATTGTTAATGGCGAATAGGTAGCCGTATTTA
>ERZ1740060.85-NODE-85-length-82251-cov-8.192309_pt1 | contig 82251 bp, 73 predicted proteins | sample MGYA00581743_ERZ1740060 | MGnify/ENA primary metagenome ERZ1740060 (study PRJEB43018, sample SAMN04849235) | marine metagenome | isolation source: floating plastic debris | place: Pacific Ocean | collected 2008-08-27 | study: EMG produced TPA metagenomics assembly... | reverse complement strand
GTCCAACCCTTTGGTGTTTTTTTATTGATCAGTTGTTATTCTTTCTTCTATGTCTATTCTATTTTTGACTTGTGCTCTTGTTTTGAATTGGGTTCCATCTCTCTGCCATAGCCTTACCGTACGGTCGGCACTGGCGGAGGCGATGATGTAGTCCAACCCCTGCGGGGTCGCTACGCGAACGGGGCTGAAGCTTACTCCATAGACCTTAGAGGTATGGCCCTCGATGGTAGTAATAGGCCTACCATCTCTCTGCCACAGCCGTATCGTATCGTCCTCACCGGCAGAGGCAATAATTTGACCATCGGGGCTGAAACTCACATCTGTAACACTACTTGTATGGCCTTCGAGAGTGGCGATGAGGGTGCCATCTCGCTGCCACAGCCGCACCGTGCCGTCGTCACCAGCAGAGGCAATGATTTGGCCATCGGGGCTGAAGCTTACATCATTAACCCAAGTTATATGGCCTTCGAGGGTTGCGATGGGGGTGCCATCTCTCTGCCATAGGCGAACCGTGCCGTCGCTACTGGCAGAGGCAATGGTTCGGCCATCGGGGCTGAAGCTTGCACTCTTAACATCACGTGCATGGCCTGTATGAGTTGCGAAGACGAGCGTGCCATCTCTTTGCCACAGGCGCACCGCGCCGTCGCCACTGGCGGAGGCAATGGTTTGGCCATCGGGGCTGAAGCTCACTCCCCTGGAACCATCCGTATGACCTTCGAGGCGATTTTTCTCGCGGATCGAGTGAATCACCTGATGTAATGCTGCCGCTGCACGTATTTTGATATCAGATGCGGCATCAGGAACTGCTAAAACTTGCTGAGCAGTTGCAACCCCATTGATTAATGCCTCAAGGCTGAAATTCGAGAGCCGTAGTGTTTCCGTCCTCAAGGTTTCAGCATATACATCAGCATTGAATTTTTCTTTCTCAGCAACTTGAGTTTGCTCCCTTGCAATCTCCGTTTGTGCTTCCGCCGCCTTGGCATTATCTTCTGCCAATTGAGTTTGCTGTAGGGCAATCGCTGTTTGCTGCTGGGCCTCTGCTTCTCCTTCCTCTGCCCGCAACCGTTGTTCATCTGCCGTCGCTAACGCCGCTTCTGCCTCTAGCGTCTTCTCCTCTGCTAAATCTCGCTGCTCTGCTTCTGCCTCCTGCGCTTGTACCGCATCATCTCGCGCCGCTTCTGCATCATCTCGTGCCAACTGGGCTTCCTCTAATGCATCTTGCGCATCTTGCTCTCGCTGTGTGGCTAAATCTAGAGCGTCTTGTGTTTCTTGCTCTCGCTGCGTGGCCAAATCCTTGGCTCGATTCGCCTCTACCGATTGCCAACCCGCAACCCCCGCCCCTGCAAACGCCAATACCAACAACGACCCCAACACCCCCACCAAAGACCGCTGTCGGTTCGCTGCCGATTTCCGACTCGCTCCTACATACTCCCCCTGCAATTCCGTCGGGCTCGGCTGCTTCCCCGCCGCCTTCAACAACCACTGCTCCGCCTCACTCAGGTCCTCACCCCTCAGCAACCGCCCCTCCCGTCGGCCCCGCTCATCCCAGGCAATGGCCTGCATCAATAACCGCGTGTGAAACCGCAGATGCTCGGGGTCCGCATCCAAGGTGCGAATCAGTTCTTTGAAATTGGCGGCAAAGTCGCGGTCACGGCCCAGGAAGTCAATCCACTGCACCTTCGCCAACTCTGGGTGCAGCTCCGCCGCCTCCACCGCTCGATGCCTAGCCGTAATGATTCGCTTGTTTAGCTTGGCCGCATACTCCACCTCATCGGCACAGTAGGGCGAGTTCACTGACTTAGGCGAGAGGATAAACAGGAAGTGATCCGACGCTTCAATACCCTTGTAAATCTCCTGCTGGAAATCTGCCCCCGAGGCAATACTCTCCTGGTCAAACCAAGTGCGTTTCCCCTGACGCTGCAAGCCATCGTTGAGCTTGCGGGCAAAGTCAGAGTCCGCTCTGGAGTAAGAGACAAATACATCCAGACTGATACCCGGAGGCTGTTGCTGGCTGGCTTGGATAAATTCCGTTTGTAGAGGCAATGGCCCATACTGATGCTGCTGGGCCAGCTTTTGCCAAGCCTCGGCATGTTGCAACTCATAGCCCCTCAGCAAAATGCAAGGGTTGCGCTGCTGTCGCTCCCACTTCAGTGCCTTGGTCAGTAAGACCTTGTGTTCGTGGTGATAGTCTCGCTGTCGCTTTAGGATGCGCAGTAGATCACTTTCATCCTTTAAATAATCGGCCTCAGTGAGGTTATCGGTGAGGTCGATATATTGCAGGGTTTGCAGAGAACTCGGCACTTGTTCCGGGTCCACAGCCCCAACTCTTAGGGGAATGATGCGCTTATTCAGCTCCAGGGCATGGTTCAGTTCTTGCTGGCAGTATTGCGATTCCAGGGCATCGGTCGAGAGTAAGAAGACCACATTATCCGCGTCCTCCATACCTCGGGTCATCGCCGCTTGGAAGTCGCTGCCAAATTCGATATCGCTGCGATGGGTCCAGGTGGTGATGCCATTGCGCATCAGACTGAGCCTGACCTGTTCTGCAATCTCCCGGTCGGCTTCCGCATGACAGAGAAACACCTGGGTCATTAAGTTGTTGGCGTTCTTGATGCTTTCGGTGATGTATTCGCAGTGCAGATCCGCTGGACTGCAAGGGGCTTGCTCCGTTTTAAATTGAGTCGCCAACCAAGCTTCCGCCCGTTGCCGTTCTTCCCCAATCAAGAGAAATTGGGTGCGTTTCTGGTTACGCTCCCAGTCCAGGGCCTGATTCAGTAAAACGGTGTGCTGCTGCACATAGTCCTTTTGCCGCTCGAAGATATCCAGCAGTGCTTGAAAGGATTGCTCAAAGTCGTTGATGCCTTCCTTAAAACTGACCTGGTTCCAGTTGATCTTGGCCAGTTCGGGGTGCAGGTTCGTAAAGCAGGAGTGCAGCCCCTGGGCTTGGTAAGCGTCCCAATCCGCATCAGTGCCATTGGGATTACGGGATTGCCAGGTCTCCTGGCTGATCTCCTCCACATGAATAATCGGCACCAGCCGCTTATTCAGCGAAACTGCCAGCTCAATTTCCTTGCGGCAGTAGGGCGAATTGGTGGCGTGGGGGGCAATGATGAAGAGAAAGTTGTCGGCTTTTTCAATGCCATCGTCGATTTGCTTTTGGTAATCGACCCCTTGGGGAATGTCTTCAAAATCAAACCAGGCGCTGTAACCCGCTTCGATCAGCCGTTGGTTTAAGTAAGTGGCAAACTCAAGACTGTCGCGGCGGCCATAGGAGATGAAGACGTCCTGGTGCATGGCGAGGGGTGAAGTTCAATATTTGACCTATTGAACCTGCTGTTTTTGAGCCGATCCTTTCTCAACCTGGAACGTTTAAGGTTTCATAAGGTCTTTCACCAGCGCTTCCACAACCCTTCAATCGCCAATCCCCAAAAAATCTCACGCGCACCTTTGGCTCATATGCACTACACATGCCGTTGATAATTGACACCGGCAACCGCCGCTAAAAAGATGAGGACTTATAAAAATCTGGTAGCGTAATACTTTCTCGCGGCACGGGGTAATCAGCAATGACGGCATTGGTTGGGCAAGATTTTCTCACCTTGGCAGATCTCAGCCCAGAGGATTTGCAGGGGTTGCTGACCCTCGCCACCCAAATCAAAACCGGAGCTGTGCAGGCGGACTGCTCCCGCAAGGTGTTGGGGCTATTGTTTCGCAAAACTTCGACGCGCACTCGGGTCAGCTTCTCGGTGGGTATGGTGCAACTGGGCGGTCAGGTGCTAGACCTGCAGCTCAACCTGATTCAGGTCAGCCGGGGAGAGCCGATTCGCGATACGGCGCGGGTTCTGAGTGGCTACCTAGATGTCTTGGCAATTCGCACCTATGACCAAACGGAGCTTGAAGAGTTTGCCCAGTACGCCGATATCCCAATTATTAATGCCCTGACCGATCAGGCTCACCCTTGCCAAATTCTGGCCGACCTCTTGACGGTCAAAGAGCATTTTGGTCAGCTCTCGGGTATGACCCTGGCCTACTTGGGCGATGGCAACAATATGGCCCATTCTCTGATGCTGGGTTGCGCCCTAGCGGGGGTGAATATTCGAGTGGCGACCCCAGCCGATTATGCGCCTGATCGAGATGTGGTGAAGCAGGCCCAAACTCTAGCGAGCGATCGCTGCAAAATTCAGGTCACCACCGATCCGCAAATCGCGGCAGCAGGGGCCAATATTCTCTATACCGATGTGTGGGCCAGCATGGGCCAAGAAGACTCAGCAGAAAGTCGAATTCCAATCTTTCAGCCCTATCAAGTCAATTCGAAGTTGCTGGGTTTGGCCGACAAGGAGGCGATCGTGCTGCACTGCTTACCCGCCCACCGAGGCGAAGAAATTACAGAAGACGTTTTGGAAGGGGCGCAATCCCAAGTGTGGCTCCAGGCTGAAAATCGCATGCATGCCCAAAAAGCTCTGTTGGCCAGCCTCCTAGGGGCTGTGGGCAATTAAAACTAGGATCCCTTGCCGGGTCGGGGCGGGCGTGGTCAGGCTGACCCAGAGAAGGTTTCGCCATTAACACGCCTTTGGTGAGGTCAAATAAGCTGCAGAAACGTCAGAAAACCGTGACCTGTAACCAGCTCCACAATGATGGCGGTGGTGAAGGCAATCATGGCCAAACGACCATTCAAGCTCTCAGCAACTCGGGTAAATCCCCAGCCCTTTAATTCATTCCTGAGTCCCATTGTTTTTACGTCAAGCTGTTTTGTTAACTATTGTAACAATCTAGCTCGATTCCCTGGTCTATGCCAGCGGCTACCATGGGGCGATTTTCGGTAAACCAACAAAGTAATTCGCAACACTAATGAGATGTGAGCCCGCAGTTTACTCGCGGGCTCACAGTAAAAACCATTCAAGTGAGTTAGGAGCCTTTTATGGCAAGTGTTTTAGCCTCTGAGTCTACGATCAGTAGACTTTCTCAATTAGCCTGCGATTCATCTACGGACGGGCGGCGAGGTTGACTGTATCAACCCTGATCCAAATCATCCTCTAATAGAGGAGCCTCTTCCTCAGGCTCTTGGTTCATCTCACTCTTAAAGTCGCGGAGGGTTTTTCCTAAAGCAGCGCCCAGTTCTGGAATCTTCTTGGGGCCAAAAATCACGACAGCCACCCCAAGGACAAGTATGACTTCGGTCCAACCAATATTAAACATTTTGTAACCTGCCTCCTATGGAGATGAGAATAGCATTTGCTGCTGCGATTCGAGTTGAGTGCTTGGATGAGCAAGGCCCAATGTCTTTAGGCATAGCGGATATTGGCTTGTTTGAGCCGCGCCATGGCTTCGGCCAGACGATCGCATTCAGCAATCAAACTCACCCGCACATAGCCTTCGCCCCCTCGCCCAAAGGCATTGCCTGGGGTCAAAACCACGCCGGTTTGCTCTAGGACCGACAGAGCAAAATCCGTGGAGCCAACGCCCGGTGGGCAGGGCACCCAGAGGTACATGGTGGCGAGGGTTTTCGGTACCGTCCAGCCCAGCTCGGCAAAGGATTCGATCAAAAAATCCCGACGGGTGCGATAGCGAGTCTGGACAATATCGAGATAGCTGTCTGGCATGTTCAAAGCGGCTTCTGCCGCCTTTTGCAGGGCAGAGAAGATGCCGTAGTCCAGATTAGTCTTGAGGGTGCGGAGCCCCTGGATGATGTTGCGATTGCCCACCACAAAGCCGACGCGCCACCCCGCCATGTTGTAGGTCTTGGAGAGGGTGTGAAACTCAACCCCGATATCTTTGGCACCGGGAATTTCCAGCAGGCTGGTGGGCTGATAACCATCAAAGGCCAGTTCGGCGTAGCACAGATCATGGACCAGCAAGATCTCGTGGCGACGGGCAAAGGCCACGATCTCTTCAAAAAAGTCTCGGGGGGCGGTGGCGGCAGTGGGGTTACTGGGATAGTTGAAAAACAGCACCTTAGCCCGTTCAGCCACAATGTCGGGAATGGCGGCTAAATCAATCAACCAGTCATTCTCAGCGTTGAGGGGCAGATCAATGATGTTGGCTCCGGCGATCGCCGGTCCCCGAAAGTGGGCGGGATAGGCTGGGGTGGGCACCAGCACCGTATCCCCAGGATTGATATAGGCCAGGGCCAAATGCACCAGCCCTTCTTTCGACCCTAGTAGGGGTAGGGCTTCGCCATCTGGATCGAGACTGACCCCGTAGCGACGGTGATACCAGCGGGTGATGGCCTCGCGAAAGCTGGCCGTGCCTTCGAAGGGGGGATAGCCATGGTTGCGGCTGTCTTGAATGGCCGCCATAGCGGCCTCAATAACTGGATCAGGCGTGGGGCCATCCGGGTTTCCCATGCCCAAATCAATCAGATCAAGCCCCTGTTCTCGGGCGCGGGCCTTGAGTTCGTCTAACCGGGCAAAGACATAGGGCGGCAGACTCCTAAGTCGATCTGCCGGTTGTATCCAATCCAGAGTCATGGCTCTCGCTCCTTCGAGACCCTACTGTAACTCACTGTGGGTATAGGTTTTGCTCTAGAGGCGATCGCCGATTCAGCCCGCTGAAGCGGATACTTCGGGTCATGAAAAACCTGGCCCAGTCTCTATAAACCTGATCAGCACCTCTCATTCCTGAGTAAGGACTTTTAAAGAGACCAAAAATAGTATTTTCAGCTTTTAAAAAGGCTTTTAGAACGCTGATTTTTTAGGGCGAGAACAGGCTCACGAACCCTGCCAGTAATACTACTTAAGCCTTCAGAGTTCCTTTTAAAAAGGCTTTTTTCGATAAAGAGTTGGTAAACCCCGATACAAAACTGATGGATTTTGCTGTGCCGGATCATACCTTGAGTACAGATGAGAAAAAGATGAGAACTCACGCGCTAACAGTGCAGGGTCAGTTTACCTCCGACCTCTTACAACCCTTTCCAACTGAATGACCATGAACATTTCGAAGAAAACACTAATCGCTTTAGCAGGGTGCGCCCTGGCCTCCGCCAGTGTGGGTATGGCCCCCGCTCAGGCTCAAGAACTTAATGGCTGGAACTACGCGATCGACTCTTTTGATGATGGCTCCCAAGCTGGACGGCGCGGTGGGTACAGCAACTATGAGTTCTATGGCCTAGCCGTCAAAGAAACTGAAGATCGCGTTTATGTGGGAATTAACTCTAACCTGCAGTTAGGGGGTGAATACGACTCTAGAGCTTGGGACCGCGAAATTCACTACGGTGACCTCTTCTTCAACTTCACGGGTGAAGATTTAGCCGATGCTCAGGGCAATCTATTTGCCATTAAGTTTGACGCAGGCAATGATTCGGGCGTCAGTGAAACGGGTGTCTATGGCAATGTAACTGGTCAAAACGTGACCCTTCAAAACAATGGTTTTAGCAGTATGGGTAGCCACTACAACTGGGCCAATGGAGGGGGTACGGCTTCCATGGGTGACCTAGACCACTATGAGCAATTAGCTGATGGCGACTACTACTTTGAGCAAGGTTGGCGTGGTGTAACCAACTCCATTGCATCTGGCACCTTCCTAGGGGGGATTGAGATGTTAGATGGGGGGGCACTAGCGGCCCTGGGTTTAAACTTCCAATCTGTGGAGACAGTGGACCCAGTCGAGAACTATACCTTTGGCTTTAGCTTTGCGCGCGATTTGATGGTGGATGGTGACTATGTGGCTCACATCCTGGCGGAGTGCATCAATGACGGGATAGCCATTACCGGCAACCTGCCCCGCATCGAAGTGCCTGAAGACCCGACTAATTCAGCCGATGTACCTGAGCCTGCACTGGCAACCGGTCTGGTCCTGATGGGCGGGCTGGGTCTGCTGAAGAAAGGGCGTAAGGAGATGGCCGAGGCGTAATTGCTTGCGCTGAGAGTCTGAGATTATTGAACGTCTTAGGAGAGAGCGGTACCGCTCTCTCCTTCTTTATTAGGGCTTACGCAAAAGCCCCCTAAATCCCCCCATGGCAAGCCAATGCTTCGCAAACGCGAAACGTGCCCGGAGGGCGTAATTCTGGGGGACTTCCGGCCTCTGGCTCCCCCAGGATTGGGGGCTGGGGGGCCTAGAAAGCGTTGGTATAGTCACACGTATTGCCAAGTGTGTATTTCGCAATTGGTATCAGCATTGGAGGCTGGGGGATTTTCTCTGGGTATGAATTTTCCGAGAAATACCCTAAATCATCAGGAAGGTGCAGATAACGGCACCTGCAGGGGCAAGATCCAATCCATCGGCGTCAGTGCCTCTCGCACCTGGGCCAAATCCACCGTGGGCTCCACCAAGCGCTGGTAACCGCGCCCGTTGAGCGAGGCAAACACCTCTGCCCGCACTTCCACCGCATCGGGGTCTTCGGGTCCAAACTCCTGGGCCAGAAAATGACTAAATTGCAAAATCATGTCAGGGCGTGTGGCCATTTTGCGGGCCTGCCAACGGGGCAAAAATTCTTCGGGCTCGATGATGCGGACGATGTTATCGGGCGCGTCAAACACCACAAATACGGCGTCGGCACTTTTTGAGCGCAGCTTCATATGCCAGGCAAAGCGGTGGCCCTCCTCAGTCCAACTGACATTGCCGGGATAGAGGTAATGGCGAAAGGGCAGCAGCAGTTGCAGCGCGAAGTAAACGCCAAGGAATCCCAGGGTGAGGGTTTGCTGGCGTGACAGGGGAAAAGATTTGCGGGTCTGGGCCAAGGGATGGTTCTCCCCCGCCAAAGGACGTTTCAGCCCGATCACCAACCGAGGCCAGTCGGGACGGAAAAACATCATCGTCGCCGCGATCATGAACCAAGGAAAAATGCCGATCGCAAACAGCCGCGCGTTCATCAGATGAAAGATCAGCGCCGCCCCAAAGGCAATTACGCGGGTACGCCGCCAGATCAAAAACGGCACCACCAACAGATCCAGCAATAGCCCCCCATAGCTGAGGCCATAGACCATCCATTCCTGGGTGAAGAATGGGCCAATCAATGGAAAATCGGTGCGATCGCCCATCCACATGCGCATGGGTTCCCCCTGTAGCCAGTCGCCGTTTAGCTTGGCCAAGCCGCCGTAAAAGTAGGGGATGGCCAACTGTAGCTGCAGCATCCGCAAGGCCCAGGTGGGAGCCGTTTGCGATCGCACCTTCGGACGCCACCCAGCATCAATGGAAAAGGCACGATGGGCGGGAATGAAAATCAGCAGAAAGCTGAGCAGGCAAATTAAATAGAAGTGATTGAGGTAGCGGGCCTTCTCTAGCAAAAAGATGTAGGTGAACCCCAGAAAAAATAGGGTGGTGCAGAGCCGATAGCCGCAGCCCAGGATGATGCCAATGGCCAGCACCCCCAAGCCGACGAAATGCAGGTACATGCCGATTCCCGGCCAGGGTCGCACCCAGTCAAAGCCGTAATAGGTGAAGTTCATCACCGGGTCGATCCAGTAGCGGCTAATCCAGCCATGGTCGAAATAGCGCCACACTTCCCACAGCATGATCAGCCCAAAGGCGATGCGAAAATACACCAGGGAGGCGATATCCACTGGGGCACAGAGGTCTCGCCCCAACTGTTCCAAGCGGATCTTGAGGGACGGTTGCGGGCGATGCATTGGGACCGAGGGCGTATCCATAGGGGTTAAATGCGGTGCGCTGCTGACTGCTGTTATAGTGCGATTTTTGTCTATGACGGTTTTGCTGGCGGCAGTGTTGCCTATCGCGCTGGCGGCTTCGGTGGGCTTTGCCGTGGGGCGCAGCTTTGAGCTGGATTTGCGTACCTTGGCGCGGGTGAATATTTATGGGCTAGTGCCTGCCCTGGTGCTGATGAGTTTGGCCAACACCACCCTGGGCTGGCGCAATGCGATCGCCATTATCGCTGCCTTTTTTCTCAACAGTGCTTTGCTCTATCTGATGGCGATCGCCCTGGGGCGGGGCCTGAACCTGCCGTCAGAGGAGCGCAAAAGCCTGATCGCCACCACCTTGTTTTCTAATGTTGGCAATATGGGCCTGCCCTTTGTGCTGTTTTCTCTGGGGGAGGCGGGGCTAGAGCGGGCTGTGATTTACCTGGTGGGGTCGAGCCTGATGATTGCGGGCTTCTTCCCCACCATTTTGAAGGGGGTGGGGCTGGGCACGGGGCTGCGATTTACCCTGCGGTTGCCAATCTTTTGGGCGGCGATCGTGGGACTGGTGCTGCAGATCAGCGGCGAAGCTCTGCCCTTGGCTGTAGATCGAGCTGTGAACCTGTTGGGGGAAGGGGCCATTCCCCTAGCGTTGCTGACCCTGGGCATTCAGCTTTCCCGAACAAAGCTGGCTTTCGGTGCCCACGAGATTTTTGGGTCGGTGCTGCGGCTGGGGGTGGCACCGCTGTCGGCCTATGGAGTCGGGCGATTGTTGGGGTTGGCGGGGTTGGACTTACAGGTACTGGTGCTGCAAGCGGCGATGCCGGTGGCGGTCAACTCGCTAATTTGGGTGACGGAGTTGGGGGGCGATACGGTGCGAGTGGCACGGACGATCGTGCTCTCGACGTTGCTGAGCTTTGGCACGTTACCGGTGGTGCTGTGGTTGACGAGTCGAGTGTGAAGTTCTAGTCATGCATGAGTCGTTTCAAGGACGAGCGGTGATCCCATATATAGCGCTGGCCACTTTGCTTAAGACACCTCGGATCGCTCTGATCTTTAGCGAATCAGCAAAGTGGGTCGCAGTCTTGTCCTAACCGGACTGGCGACTGCTATAAACCACGTCCAGACGTCAAAACTCCACTCCTGAATCTGGATGAGAATCTGGATGAGGTTTAGATGTTTAAAAAAACTGTCTCCGCACGGCAGGCCCCACCGATTCAATGTGATCGGTCCAGATGCCACCTGAGTAGGACTCCGGCAAGGCCCGAATCCGGTCTAGATCATCCAATCCTTGGGAGAACCCTTCTCCCTGGTATTCCCCCACCAGGAAGATGTGCGTATCGATCGCAAACATCCGCTGCAGAAACCGATTCGGCCAGCCCCACAGCCAAGGGGCGTAATTAACCGGAATCAGCAGCAGGCTGCGTTCGCAGGCGGCAGGCGTATGGCCCGTCCAACCCAGGGCCGTGTAGCGAATCAGACATTGCTTGAGGCGGCGGATCCAGAGGGTGCGAATCAGCGGTAGCCGTGTCCGGATCACGCTAACGGGGTGATCGCCCCCATAAACCATGAGTTGCCGCTGGCGCTCAGGGGGCAAGTCCGCCAGCCGATCTGCCAGCCGTTCTCCTTCTGAGGGATCATTACTCTTGATATTGATAATCAGATTTCGGTCAGGGAAAGTGTCCAAAACCTCAGCTAAGGAGGGCATTAACCCCACACCTTTGCCCCGAAAAGGATAGGTTTGACCGCCATCAGGGGTATAGCCATAGCCAATATCCAGGGCTTGCAAGCTAGCCAAACTGTGTTCACGGGTTATCCCCGTCCCCTCGGTGCGGCATTCCACGGTCCAGTCATGAAAGACGGCAAAGTGGCCATCGGTGGTGGGGTGAATATCCAGCTCGACGAAATCGGCCCCGTAGTCAAAGGCGGCCTCCATGGAGGCGATCGTATTTTCTAAATGCTCGTGGGGTGTTGGCAGCATGCGGGCTGCTGTGCAGGTGTCATGGGTCAAACCAGTGCGGTCGAAATCTTGAGCCAAGCCGCGATGGGCGACCAAAACCGGCTGAGTGCCGATGGGGCGGGCTAGGAAGGAGGCGTTGTTGAGATACAAAGCAGCGATCGCCCCCAAGATAATCAGCACCAATCGCTTGAGGTTTTTTGAATGGTTCATGCCTTGCGCTCGTAGCTGCAACAGTTTTGGGCCTGTTCAACAGTCAACCGTTTTGTGTAACTGTCTCAAGCGTTACGCTGGCCTCGACGTTGGACTCAGCCGAACTGCGATGTCAGTGTTTCAGCCAGGCTTCGCCCTAGGGTTAGCCATGCCGGCTATGGGCCTTACGTCTCCCGAAAGTCGCAAGCCAGAAAAGTGTGAGAGGTGACGGCGCTTAGGGCCAATATCCCTGAGGCGATCGCCATTCCCAAAAGGCCCCCTGGCTCCGGTACGGTGGTTTTTTCCGGCGGTGTGTCTTCTTCAGAGGGTGGGGCAATCGCGGTGATTTCTCCTCTAAAGGCCAAGCCATCATTGATGCATTCTGCCAGAACGTGGGCAACGAAATCTCGTGAGGGCAGCAGCGCACTATCGACCCGAAAGCCATAGGTGAAGCGACCGGTTTGGCTCAGTGCAGAACCAAAGCCAAAATCGGGGGCAAAGCCAACGGTGCTGAAATCTTCGATAAAGGTGACCTCCCCTAAAAAGGTGCCGTCGGCAATCTCATTTTGAGGGAGACCCGTACCCAGGTAGGAGCCGTCTAGGGGAATCTCGCCCAGGGAAGGCGTCCCACCTCCCGCAACAACCGCATTGGTGTAGGCTGCGAAAGATTCAAAACCATTATTGGTCTGGACCACACTCTTGGTTGCCGTGACCTGGTACAAACCCAGGGCAACGCTGGAGTCATTGGCGGCGTCGAAACGAACGCCGTAGATCCATCCTGCCGCGAGCGCTTCCTCAAAGCTCAGGTTTAAGGCTGGATCAGCGAAGTCAAAGAACATATCGCCCCAGGCAATGCTGCCGCCCGTCACGAAGGGATCGATAAAGCCACCGACGGGGAGATTGGTATTCAACCCGACGAACAAATCATTGCCCTGCTGGACGTAGCCAAGGCCGTATAGCTCAAAGTCACCGCCACCCACAATTGGACCCGTCACCCCATCGGTCGCGCTATCGGCGGTGTAGTTGAGGGTGGCGGCAGGACTGCTGCTAGCGATGAGAGCAAGGGCAACGCCAGAAAAAGCTAGCCCGCTCAAGCAACTCTGTTGCCAAGGGCGTGCGGGGGTAAATGATCGCAGGAATCGAGTCATGGGCATAACCGGGTGATGGGCAAGGCTAAAGCAGGAGCCGTTGATAGCGGCTACCGGGGAGTTGGGCCACAAATCCGAGTAGCTCTAACTGGGTCAAAGCACTGAGTAAATCGCCAATGGAGAGATGGGGCATTTGGGCGGCGATCGCATCCAGCGCCATGGACTCGGTCGGCACCTCCTGGAGCACCCCCTGGAGTTGGGGGGAGAGTGGGGGAGGTGCCGGCGCAGATTCGGTTTCAGGGGTTTCAGGAACCGCAGGCAATGCCCCCAACGCCTTCACCAGGGTGTCTTCCCCAAAAATCATCTGCGCCCCTTGTTCGATCAGGTGCAGGCAACCCATGGCCTGGGGGTTCTCTAAGGAACCGGGCAGGGTGTAGACTTCTCGCCCATAGTCATTGGCCAGACGGGCCGTAATCAAGGCCCCGGACTTGATGGGTGCTTCGGTCACAGCGATCGCCCGACTCAAGCCCGCAATGATGCGGTTGCGGCGGGGAAAATGGGACCGATCGGGGGGCGTACCGGGCGGATACTCACTGAGCAATAGCCCCTTGGCAGCAATGTCCCGATGGAGATCGTGATTTTTATGGGGATAGACCTGGTCTACCCCAGTGCCCAACACCGCGATGGTCTTACCCTGCTGGGCTAAGCAGCTCTGGTGAGCCTCTCGATCAATGCCATCGGCCAAACCCGAAATAACCACCACCCCAGCTCGACTCAGCGCCCCACTCAGGCGCTGGGTCCAGCGTTTGCCATAGGGGGAAGGGCGGCGGGTGCCGACAATGCCGACAGCGGGCTGGGTTTGACAGGTCGTGAGTAGGGCCAAATCGCCCCGATAGTAAAGCACCGGCGGCGGATCGCTAATTTCAAAGAGTAGGGCTGGGTAGGCATCATCGGCTGGGGTGAGCTGCTCAGGTAGCGGCGCAATCGCCGCCGGATCAATGGTTTGACGCTGCTGGGCGATTGCCGTTGCTAAAACGCTGCCAATGCCCTCCACGGTCTGCAGATCATCGGCCCCAGCCTGCCAGGCGATCTCCAAACCCCCAAAATGCAGATGCAGTCGCTTGAGCAAAACCGGCCCGATGCCTTCAATGCGACTCCAAGCCAGCCAATATATCCGTTCCTGAATCACCGCCGTTACTCCGCAGGGTGTGCCGTTAGGCGGTCTGAGACTTTTGTTGCGCCAGATAGGCAAATACGCTTTTATCGCCAATATCAGGGGGGATGGGCTGGATCAGCTTTCGCAGCGCAAAGATGATGAAGGCCACGGCCCATAGTCCCAGGAGGGGCAGCTTCAGGTCGTCAGTGCCCACACCGGCCAAATGACCCAGCAAGAGCAGCGGCACCAGGGGGGTGAGCAATTTGGTCTCTAGGCGGTTAAAGCAAAACCCCTCTTTAAAGAAAATTCCGGTTAGGGCTGCAAAGGTAAACCCCACTCCCCAAAGGGTCTCAGGATGCTGGTAGACCGTTTGTACAAAGGGCTCTGAAAACCTGTGGGCCACAAAGACCGAGGCGATGCCCCCCACCAACCAGAAGCCTTGCAGGAGGCGATGCAGGGGTTTGAGGTAAATGTGAATGGTGGTGAGGCTCACCCCTAAGGCCACCCAAAAGACGGTATAGAGGCCGCTAATCCCTCGCAAGATCCAGGGCTGCGGGCCAAGCCCAATAATGGCCAGGGTTCCTAGAGCGAAGCAGAATGCCGCGATCGCCAGACCGCCTCGATAAATGATCACCTCACGGCGATCGGCATCATCGATGGTAAACGGGCCAAACTGGCCTTGATAAACTTCAGGTGCGATCTCAGCGGCGGACATCTCCCTGGCTCCTCATGGATGACGGGTCTCCTCTATTGCAACATATCCCACCTCAAGCCAAAGCGCCCTTTGCAGAGAATTCGGCCAAAATATCCATCCGAAATGTCCCAGCGCTAGGGGCTGTGGACAATCAAAGCTAGACTCTTTATCGCAAGGCGGCTAAAGCCCTTAGCTTGATTTGTCGGGGCGGGCGGGCTCAGGCTTACCCAGAAAGGGCTTCGTCGTTGATTGTCCACACGCCCTAGCTTAAGGCCATCCCCTTGATTGATATTCACTGGCAGCATCACCGTAAAGCAGGTCTGCTGATCGGCACTGGTGACATTGATTTCCCCACCCATATGCCACAACAGCTTTTGCACCAGGGCTAAGCCCAATCCGGTGCCCCCTTGCTTCCAAGGATCAGCACTGGGAACGCGGTAAAACTTGTCAAAAATGCGGGGCAGCTCATCAGGAGGAATCTCCACCCCGCTATTAATCACTTGAAAGCACAGTTGCTGGGACGGCGCTTGTTTAACCGATAAAGTAATTGATTCCCCAGGGGGGGTGTATTTGCAGGCATTGTTCAACAGCTCAGCAAAGACCCGATCCAGGCTGGCAGAGTCGCTCACCAACTTAGGCAGAGCAGCTTCCACCTGAAAATTTAGCGTTTGCTGGCGACTTTGGGTGCGCTCCTGAAAGCCACTCACCAAACTGGGCAGCCACGTGGTGATATCGATGGGCTGGGCATGGATGGGATGGTTGCCGCCATCGAGCCGCTGCAAGTCGAGCAGATCGTTAATTAAGCTGATTTCCCGCTCGCACTCTTCTTTGAGGACTTGATAGTAGCGGGCAATGCGGCTGCGTTCGGCCTGGGGCTTTTGCAGCTCCGCGTTGAGGTCGAATTCTTGGTTGAGCGTCACCCCTAAAAGCTGCAGGGCAACGCGCATGCTGGTCACGGGGGTGCGTAGCTCGTGGGATACGGTACTTAGAAAATCATCCTTGAGCTGGTTGAGGCGCTCCAGCTCTTTGACCTGGGATTGGGCGGCTTGGTAGAGACGCGCCTGTCGAATAGCGATCGCGCATTGATTGGCCACCTGCTGCACCAGACGGATTTCCGGCTCCTGGAAACCATGTTCACTGCCATTAATTAGCCATAGGTCTCCCAGAACCCCGCGATCATCCAAAATTGGGCAGGCCAACATCGAGACATGGCCCCGTACCGGGTTGGGCTGCTGGGAGCAAAACTGAAAGTATTGCCCATCCAAGAGTTGGTGGTAGACCTCTGGAAAGGCCTCCATTTGAGCCACTCGCCCCTGGTAAGAGGGCAAGGACTCGTTGTGCTCGTAGTAAATCGTTGAGGTGCCCTGCTCTAGGTTGTATAGTGCCGTGTTTGCCCCTTTTGCCCCCAGCGCTTGACTCACCTCCTGGACCGCTGTTTGCAAAATCTGGGTTTCATCCAGACTGTCGCGGACGCGATCGGTAATTCGCTTTAGGGTGGCCTCAAACTCTAAGGCCTGCTTGAGCTGCTGAGTGCGTTGCTCAACTTGCCGTTCTAGCTCTGCATTCAGTTGGCGTAGGCGACTCTGCTGGAGTTGTTGATCGGCAGCAGCACTCTGGGAGACGGGCCTTAGGGTCGTGACCAGAAGCGGCCTGTCTGATTGATCGAGGCGAGTAATGTGAGCCTTGGCAATTTGCCGTTGCCCCTGGGATGCAACCCAGGTAACCTCCTGTTCTATGGGGGTGCCGGTGCGGAGCACGGTTTGCCGGGTTTGCGCTAACTCAGCCAGGGTTACGGGTGAGAAAACACGGTCATTTGCCCCCAGTAATGTGGCTGCTGATTGTCCCAGTAACGTACAGCAGGCTTCGTTAACGTGGAGCCAACGACATTTCGCATCTTGAACAAAGACCGGAGCCGTAATGGCATTGAGAAGCGCTAAGGCAGGCGGCAGCATCTCCGAGCGCTCCTCGGGCAAAGACTGGGAAACGGGCATAAAACGCTGAGACATACCCAAAATGAAGGCTCAACACAAACCGATGCGATACCGAGCAAGCTAAAGGCAGTTTGGGTTCAATGGACTTGATCGTCCACCTCTGTTTTGAACGGCTGATGTAAATGGCGATCGCGGACCAAAACCGATAGATTTCGGCCCTCGCAACCTGCTTTGAAACACCGACCGCGACCACGTATTCACTATGCCCGCCTGTCTCCATAAACGCGCAGCACCGTAGTCGTTTTTACGATTTGACTGGCGACTGGGCAGTAGATATGGCCTTGGCCAAGGCGGTTTCCAAATAAGAATTGATCTTGGTAAGGGCAGGTCTTGTGTCTATTTTCCGCCCATCGCCCTTTTCAGAATTCAGCTAGATAACCCCGGCTTGCGAAGGGCAACTCAATCACCGTCGCAGTGGTATCTGCCACGGTGACGGTTAACCCCGCCCCGCCAGCTTTGGTGCGCAAGTAGCCCAGTCCCCTCACCCCTGCTGCCGTTTTAACCACGCTGGTTAAGGTGCCGACCTTACTACCCGCTAGGGTAATGGCGGTACCTGGGTCAGCCCAAGCCGCTAGTACAAACCCCCAGAGCTGCTGCTTTACCCCCTGGTAGGTGTTAAGACGGGCAATGGTTTCTTGGCCGATGTAGCATCCCTTATCAAAGGAAACCGCTTGCCAAAGGGCTGCTTCGAGGGGGTTGATCGCGTCAGTGAGTTCGGTCCCTGGCATGGGTCGTCCTTGCAAAATTCGGAGTTGCTCCCACAGGTGCTCTCCGAGGGGGACTGCCCCGGCTTCGGTCAAAATCGGCCAGAGCGCGGCGGCGGCAGCGGCGGCGGTAATCAAGGTATAGCCTGCCGTGGCCAGGCCGCTACCGACGGTGACTTGTACCGCTATATCCTGAATCATCACCTGTTCATGGCTGCCATAGGGTGCATCCACAATCGCCCCTAGGCCGAGCTTTTGCAGGAGTAAACGGCTCTCGGGACCCAGCAGGGTCAAGGCGGCGGTGGCTTTAGTTTCATCGGTAAGGGTGACCTGATCGGCAAAGAAAATGTAGCGATCCATCCAGTCGATCAGCGGTTTAGCTTGGTCAGGGGAGACCAGCAACAGCACGGATTCAGGCTCTATATAGGCGGTGACCAGATCGAGGGTGCGGGCTGTGGAGGTGACGAAAACCGTGTCGCAGCCCTGGCTGGGTTGGCATTGCTGCAGTTGGTTGGTGGTTTGGTTATGCAAAAACCGGAGGCGATCGCCCCCAGACACCCGAATGCGGCCCCAATGGGAGCGATCGCACAAGGCAACGCCGGTTTCTACGGCTTGCAGAGCCATTGCATCATTGCCAAAGCTGAGGGCAAGGCCCTGCTCACCGAAGGTGGCTCCAGCGATCTCCTGTTGTGCCTGAAGCGGATTACCCACGATAGCTTTTTCCTAAATACTCGCGGTTCAGCGTCTGCAGGCCAATTCCAGAGGGATTTTGGATTGTCCGGCCCTATTTCTCAGTATAGAGGCTCACCTTTATGGCCTTGGCCACTTTGTCCAGTAAGGCTTTTAACCGGTGTTGATGACGCGCCCTAGAATTACTCTTAGCCTTAGCGCATCAGTAAAGCGGTTTGCAGTATCGTCCCAATCGGACTGGCGACTGCCACAGGAAATTCCTGTCGTTACTTTTGAGCTTCTCGTCTTCAAGGCAAAGCGTGACTGCCTAAAATCCTAGCCTTTGCAACAGCCCTTCGATCTTGGCCCGATGATTGGCTTGCCACTCAGCCAGGGTACTGGCCTCATCCCTATCCGCCCGCTGCTTTGCCAGAGACCAAATTGCCTCACGCTGCGCCATCGGCACAATCGCAATGCCTTCCTCATCGGAGATCGCCATATCCCCTGGGTGTACAACCACCCCACCGCACGTGATTGGCTGGTTCAAGGTTCCCAACGCTTGCTTCTTGCCAGGAACTGGCGACAGCCCCCGCGCAAACACCGGAAATGCCGCCTCTCGCACCTCCGCCACATCTCGAATCACCCCATCAATCACAAACCCGGCAATGCCTCGCTGCTGAGCCGTCGCGCAAACATTGCCCCCCGACAGGGCGTAACGGGCATCCCCCGCTTGCACGACTATCACCGATCCGGGCTCCGCCCGATAAATTGCCGCGTGCAGCATCAAGTTGTCTCCCGGTGGGCAACTCACGGTGTAGGCCGGTCCGGCAATGCGCGGCATGGGCGACCACATCTGGCGAATGCCCATTTCGATAAACTGTTCGCGCCCCAATCCGCCATCGGCATAGGCGGTAGGCGACAGGGCAGCGAACTTAGCAAAATCATTCATGTCCATAACGATACCAACATCCGCTGATTGAATCAGGCGATCGCGCCGCACTTCAAAAGCATCTTGCATAGACATTTCCGTCATGCAGCCCCCCGAAGTTGTGCCAAGATCGCCGAGGTCGATAGGACGGTGGCATATTCTCCCTGCAAGTTGGCCAATGACATCGCATGGACCACTTCAGCGGGCTGCAGTTCCCCATTAAAGTCCACCTTGTCGAAGGTGGCGGTGGCGTCCGCGACCACATAGGTGGCGTAGCCAAGATTGCCCGCCATACGCGCCGTTGCTTCCACCGAATTGTTGGTAATCACCCCGCAAATCACCAGGGTAAACAGGCGCTTTCGCCGCAGCAGCATATCAAGCTCGGTGCCGATAAAGGCGCTGTTGGTGTGTTTGGTGATCACCGGTTCACGGCTTTGGGGCTCCACCACGGCCTTAAATTCACAACCTGGTTGACCGGGGCGATAGGTGGATTGGGGCTCCCGCGAGAGATGGCGAATGTGAATAATTGGAGCCCGTTGATCGCGCCAGCCTCTGAGCAACCGACCCAGGTTGGTTTCCATCTGGGGGTTGTTGCGACGGCCCCAACTGGGGTCATCAATCCCCTGTTGCACATCAATAATCAGTAGCGCTGGGTTGTCAGCAAACATAGCCATGCCAGAATCAACAGTCCGTTGCAGATGAGGAAGAAACCCCTAGGGCGATGCGCCCGCCGGACCCCTACGGTATTCATCTCCAACGGCTGATTTCAGGGGGTTTGGCAGAATGTCAAGGCAATTTGACCGACTTCAGTGGCGTATTCCTCATAGAGCCCGAGGGAACCGGGGATGCGCTGGGATTGGATCTGGGGCAACGATGCCAGGGCCTCCATTTCAGCCTTTGACTGGGGCGGGGCCTTGTCGGCAATGATCATCTGTACGGGCAACGTCAGCGATCGCCCCACCCGGAGCCACTCCTCCCGATCCTGCATCGGGTCTAGGGCTGCGGTCACAAAGGCGGCTGGGGCAAATCGACTCCCCGGCTGCTGAGTGATCTGATGTTTGTGGGCGATAAATTCTGGGGTGAGTGGGTCCGCATCCACATAGACGTGGCGCTGGTACATCCACTTTAGAAAAGCGGGGTGGGTGTTGAGGCCATAAAGGGCCTGACCCAAAAGGGGCGATCTCACCAAATTTCGGACCCCACTGGCCACCGAAGCGGGGGCACCCATGGCCCGAAAGGGGCCTTTCCAAGTGGGGGCAATCAGCATCAGCTTTGAGCAAGCCTCCGGCTGGGCTTGGGCCAGATGCATGGCATAGCCAGCGGCATGTCCGGCGGCAATCACCGCCACCGGCTGATCGATGCAGTCCCGCACAAAGTCTTGCAAGAGCTGTTTGTAAAGGGCGCTGCCATACTGGGCCCCCGGACGGTCAGAATCGCCAAAGCCGAGCCAATCCAGGGCAATCACCTGGAAGTGGGGGGCCAAGGCCTGAGCGATGCCCGCCATTTCAGTCCGCGAAGAAACGGTGCTAAACGCCGGTAACAGCAGCACCGGCGTACCTGTCCCCAAGCTTTCATAGGCAACAACCGTTTCACCCTCGTGGTCCCATCGGTACTGGTGGCGAGTGCCCCCAATTTGTGTGGGCGCTGGGGGAGATGCGGTAGTCGTCATGGTGCTGAAAGATTGGGTGGCTATATCTCAGCTTAGTCTCACCCAAAGGTTCTGGACGACGTTAGGCTAAAGCCGCTGTTTTTTTAAACCGCCATGTGTCGTCTGCTGGGATATCTGGGGCCACCCCTATCCCTACAAAAGCTGATTTTAGAGCCGCCCCATTCCCTGGTGGTGCAGAGCTACGCCCCCAAAGAGCTGAGGGTGGCACTGCTCAATGCCGATGGCTTTGGCCTGGGCTGGCATCACCCGACCCGCACCACCGAGCCCTTTACCTATCGCAGCACCCTACCCGCCTGGAATGACGTTAATTTAGAGCCCCTATGCCGCTATATCGAATCTGGCTCGGTACTGGCCTATGTGCGCAGTGCCACCCCCGGTCAGGGGCTGGATATCAGCAATTGTCAGCCCTTCCAATCGGGGCAACTGCTGTTTACCCACAATGGCTATATCAATCATTTTCGCGACACGCTCTATCGGTCTATGGGCCAGACCATGGGCGATCGCGCCTACGGCCAAGTCCGGGGCAGCACCGACTCGGAGCATATCTGGGGGCTGGTGCTGAGTGAGTTAGAGTGGCAGCCCGATCTACCGCTAGAGAACGCTCTAGAACAAGCTTTGACGACCCTGGTCAAACTGGCCCATCAACATAAAACCAGCTTCGCCGCTAACATCCTGATCAGCAACGGCGATCGCCTGGTGGGTTGCCGGTTCGCTACGGATGGACCCGCCCCCACGCTCTATTGGCTGCGCCCAAGCGATGCCTTTGGACCCGGCACCCTAATTGCGTCCGAACCGTTATTTGATGGGGCATGGACTGCCTGCCCCGATGCTGCCCTATTTACCGTAGAACCCAATCGTGATCCTCAGTTCCGCCCCCTCCAGCACCTCAGCCGCGCTATCTGACCGCCAACAGCTCCAAGCAGATTTACACCGCTGCCGCCAAACCACCCTGGCCTTAGCTGAAAGCCTGAGCGATGCCGAATATTCTCAGCAGGCCCATCCCGATTTCAGCCCCGTGGGCTGGCATCTCGGCCACATTGCCTTCACCGAATCCCTCTGGATTTTGGAGCAATTGCAGGGACACCCCTGCCCCTATCCCCAATACCGCAAGCTGCTGGCCGCTGATGGTCTACCCAAAGCAGAGCGGCAAAATCTACCAGATTGGCCGACGATTCGGGCCTTTTTAGCGGATATTCGCGATCGCACTCTCGCCTATCTAGAAATCGCTCCCTTAGAAGCGCAACTGCGGCTGTGGCGCTGGCTGCTGCAACATGAATGCCAACATGCCGAAACCATGGCCCTGGTGCTGGCCCAACACCGCTGGTCTGTGGATCAATATGCAGCGCCTAAACACTTGTCTGAGCCGACGCCCATTCCCCCAAAAGCCGAGGCGGTACTGGTTCCCGCTGGATCGGTCACCTTGGGCAGCGAGGCGATCGATGCCCTGGACAATGAGCGGCCCCGCCACACCGTCCAGCTAGAGGCTTACTGGTTAGACCGCACGCCGGTCACCGTAGCGGCTTACCGACGATTCATTACTGCCGAGAGCTATCAAGATTCGCACTACTGGACTCCAGAGGGTTGGGATTGGGTGCAGTCTCAGCACATCACCCAGCCCCTGTACTGGCGGACTGATCCAGTCTGGGATAACCATCCCGTTTGTGGGGTGAGCTGGTATGAGGCTGATGCCTATGCTCGCTTTGTCGGTAAGCGCCTGCCCACGGAAGCGGAGTGGGAACGGGCCGCCCAGGGGTTGGGGACAGCGATCGTCAGCTGCCGGGTTGGGCACACCACCCCGGTCGGGCATTATCTCGAAGGGCGCAGCCCAGCAGGCTGCGATGATCTGTTCGGTAACGTGTGGGAATGGACTGATAGTTGGTTCGTTGGGTACAAAGGTTTTGCCGCCTATCCCTATCGGGGCTATTCCCAGGCCTATTTCGATGGTGAGCACCGGGTGCTGCGGGGGGGCAGTTGGGCCACCCAGGGGTTGGCATTGCGATCGTCCTTTCGCAACTGGTACCACCCCCATGTGCGGCAGATGTTTGCCGGATTCCGCTGTGCCCAAACCGCTTGAGGATCATAAATCTATTGGCATCGCAATCTTCCTTTAGGGACAGGTCAATGCCCCGTCCTTAAAGCGGTCTGACTGTCCAGGTTATTCAATTTGTGTCTCTGAAAATCCCTGAAGCCAATACCTCAGACTCTCTTCACCCTGCCTGCAGAATCCGGTGGCAAAATACACGGAGAACGTCGTCTTCTTGATTCTCGTTAGCGCAAATATATGCCTGTCAATACCCCCGCTCCTCACTCTGCATCTGACGCTGAACATCCTTCATCGGTGACTCCGGTCTTGCAACGTAATCGCCTCACCCTCGAATATCGCCTGCTCGCTTCTACCGCAACCGCTGAGGATGACGGTCAAGATGTGATCACAGGCTTGACTCAACCCCTCAAAAGCCTGCCCCCTAAATACTTTTATGATGATCGCGGCTCGCAGTTGTTTGAAGCGATTACGACGCTACCCGAGTACTACCTCACCCGCACCGAGACTCAAATCTTGCAGCAGGATGCCGACGCCATTGCCCGCTGGGTGGGGACCTGCGACTTGGTGGAACTGGGCAGCGGCAGCTCGACTAAAACCCGAATTTTGCTGGATGCCTACCAGCGTCAAAACACACCCCTCCGCTACGTGCCTGTAGATGTCAGCGGCGGCATTTTAGAAGTCACGGCTCAACGCTTAATCCAAGACTATCCAGATCTTTCGGTCCATGGTTTAGTCAGCACCTATGAAGTTGCCCTGGCCAATTTACCCGCTACTGACTTGCCCCGCCGCTTGGTCGCCTTTATTGGCAGCACCTTGGGCAATTTGTCGCCTCAGCACTGTGTAGAATTTTTCCAGCAGGTGAGTCAGGCCCTACAGCCCGGTGATTACTTTTTGCTGGGGGTCGATCTGCACAAGAATACGGCTCAGCTCGAAGCGGCCTACAACGACAGTCAAGGGATCACGGCGGCGTTCAATCTGAATATGCTGTATCACCTCAACTGGCGCTTCCAAGGCAACTTTGACCCGGAACAGTTTCGCCATGTGGCTTTTTATAATGAGGGCGATCGCCAAATGGAGCTTTACTTTGAGAGTCTGTGCTATCATACGGTTACGCTCTTGTCTCTTAACTTGACGGTGACGTTCAAGGCTGTGGAGCGGTTGTTGAGTGAGATCTCTCGCAAGTTTGAGATTGCGTCCTTAACGGCAGAGCTACTGAATCACGGTTTTCAAATGGTGAAAACCTTCACGGATGATCAGCAGGACTTTGCTCTCTGCCTTTGTCAGCGAATTTGAGTTGGATTCGGGTGGATCAGGAAAGTTTCTTCTAATTCACCCGATCTTTGATGATATTCAGAAGGTCTCTGGTGAACTTCGAAATCAGGGATATATAGGGCGTTAGCTTTATGATTGTGGTTAGCAGCAAGACTATGCCCCAAGCACGATGAACAATCTCTCTGACAACAAGAAGTGGGAGGGTTCCCTGGTTATAGCCCATGAAACGGCTAAGTTGCTTGGATGGGTAAAGGCGATTAAACCCAACCCGGATAACAGCGATGAATTCACTATTACCGTTATTCCAACTCAATTCTCATGGTTGCCCCAAAAGTTAACAGGAGCCTATGAATTATCAAGCAATTCAGTTCTAACGTCAGGCGATTTATTGATCGTAGCTGAAGACAGCGCCGTTGAAATCACACCTCAAAGTAATTTATTTCAAAAAGCAAATCAAATTTCTGAGAAAATTTTCAGGATCACTCCATTTCTTATAACCATTTCATCAATATTACTAATTGCGCCTGTACTTGCATTTATAGTTATTAGGCTTTACGAAAAAATTATTTCTATACTTCACGCTAGAAATTTCTCGGGTTATCAAAATCGAGGCTGGGATGATGAGGGACATGCAGGGTTTTCCAGAGTTCCTCAACCACAACCCCCTGGCCCACAACCCCCAGACAATATTGAACTAGAACTCCCACTTTCTGCATGTGAACAGGGTATGAACTCGTCCTCTGTGATGCGATTGTTATAGCTATATGACATCGAAATAGTAGTCAGCATGAATCTTTTGTTGCCTGCGCACAGCAATCTTCAATAATTTCGCCTACACTGCATAACCAGAAAAAAATCCCTGATCTACCTAACTTTAAATGATATACGGAAACAGTTACCCCATCTGTATCAGCAAGAGGTTATGCATAGGGAATTCTCTCTAGTTGATTTTTATCTAGCTTCAGATGAATCAAAACTTTGAGAAATGGATGTCTAAGTTGGATTTGTCGGATACGACCATTCAACAATACGCTAGTGCAATAGATGGCTCACTTACCAAGTGGGCAGTAAGATCATCTATTATTTCTCAACCACTTCGTAATATTCGAAGCCAATCTGAATTCGATGCCGTCTCATTCCAAATTCAGCAACTTCCTGAATTTCATAAGCGCAACACTAAAGGGAACAATTTGTATTCTGCTGCACTCAATAAATACTCAGAATTCTTGGCGTCAATCCCCCAACTTTTTTCCCCAGAGTCGAATTACATTCTTAATCCATCTTCAGGAAACAAGTTCTGGGTAAATCTTTCCAGCGGTCGCATACATTATTTTGTTGAGAAATTTGGTGATAAATTCAATATTGTGCTACGAGGCGATTTGGATTTGCAAGGTGACTTTTATGCAATTCCCTACGCTATCGTCAAACCGGCATTGACCGAAAAATATCAAACTGAGGATAAAAGTGGTCGAAAAAGATGGGTCGCATCCATAAAAAATCATCAACTTAGAATTCGCCGCTATCCAACTCCAATTGATGTGAGTTCTTATTACGGTAACATCTCTGCCCTTTTATCGGATTTCAATCAAAACTCAGTTGACAACGAAAACGACTATGCAATTGAGAACAGAAAAATTGAGATCCAACAACGTCAGAAGCAATCGCTTTTTCGAAAACGTGTTCTAGAGAATTTTGACGGATGCTGCTGTTTAACAGGTTTTTCAGAAACCGAACTTTTGATCGCAAGTCACATTATCCCGTGGCGCACACGAATTGAAACTCGACTGAATCCTTCAAACGGTCTATTGTTGTTCGCTGGTTATGACAAAATGTTCGATCTGGGATTTTTCACATTTGATGATGATTTGACTGTCATTATTCCAAGCGACTTAAATCTTTTTAGTATTCCATTACAGAAACAACTGAGAGAATTGGATGGGCGAAAGGCTAACAAACCACAAAAATGGCCACTAAAATCCGATTACTTGGAATTTCATCGATCAGAGATATTTAGTAAAAGAATCACAGTGCTCCAAAACACATATCCAAAATGAGATTCACCGAAGCCCATTTTGGATATGTGTTTTGAGTGAGAGGCCGACTATTTTGATTCGTTGATCATTAGCTTTGGGAAGCAAAAACTAAGATATTTAGGTGACTCCATGAGCTACATCATGGTCGATGTCGAATCTGATGGACCAATACCTGGCGACTACTCCATGATTTGCTTCGGTGCAATCATCGTCGAGCCGTCCCTCGAAAAAACCTTCTACGGCAAACTCAAGCCCATCTCCGAACAATGGATTCCAGAGGCGCTTGCTGTCAGTGGATTCACCCGCGAAGAAACCCTCGAATTTGACGACCCCAAAACCGTCATGGCGCAATTCGCCACATGGATTGCCGCCAATAGTAACGGTCGCCCTTTCTTCATCTCCGACAACAACGGATTCGATTGGCAATTCATCAATTGGTACTTTCACCACTTCACAGGCAACAACCCGTTTGGCCACAGTTCATCTAACCTCGGCTCCCTCTACAAGGGACTGGTCAAAGACACCTTCACCAACTTCAAGCACCTGCGAAAAACAAAGCACACCCATCATCCCGTTGATGATGCTCGTGGTAATGCTGAGGCCCTTTTGCAAATGAAACAAGATGGATTGAAAATCAGCCTGAAATAGGCTGTATATGGTGTGCAAGGTCGGTCCCTTCAGCTCAATCTTCGCAAGACGTTCTGGCTAGAATTGAGAAGTGGCCTGATACGGGTGAGTTGGGGTGGTCTTCAGAGCAATTAGGCGCTGTTCATTGAGGAAATAGCAAAATGAGCCATCCGATCCAGTGTCAGTGTGGTTGCCTCAAAGGCACGGTTGCCGATGTCCAAAAAGCAAACCGTGTCATCTGCTATTGCCGAGATTGTCAGGCGTTTGCCCATTTTTTAGGTAAAGGCAGTGAAATACTGAATCGCCATGGCGGCACTAGGACTATTTCATTTTCGCAGAAACCTTAATATGTCAAGCTCCCAGGCCATAGAAAGTTTCTGAAACCATGATGAATCTGTCTGCTCAACCAGCACTGGAACGCCTAGAAATTTTAGCCGCCTTTGCTGAGTTGCCGGATGTTCGTCATGCTTCCGGCAAACGCCACCAGATGACACCTTGTGCCTGGCATTATTTACTTTGGCCATAGCCGGGAATCGCGGCTTTCTCGGCTGAAGAGCTACCGCCAGGCCCTACTGGAACTGTTCAACCCGCCGAAGCAACGCTTGCCCTCCTACAGCAAGATTCAAATCTTGCTGTAGGAGGTGGATTATCAAGCCTATTCAACCGCCTTGGCGCGATTATTCGAAGCCGACCCGTTACCGGGCGAAACTTTAGTGGTAGACGGCAAAGTCTTACGGGGCTCCTATCAGCTCGAAACCGATAACCCCGACTCCCCGCCGCATCCCGCTAGATGATATTACCGATCGCCTAGCTGAGAGCAGCCTGCAGCAGAAATCAACGGAATTAGATGCGGCCTTGGCTGATCCATAGCGCCCCCAAGCTCAACTAGTTCAGAGTGAGAGAATGCCAAGCCTGGGTCAGTTGGTTGCTGCAATTGCCCATAGGATCAACACTTATGGCGAATCTTGTCGTAGAGGGTGACGTACTGATCCCCCGACTTTTGCCAAGAGTAGTCATACTGCATCCCCTGCTGAGCCAGCTGCTGGAAGAGCTTGGGCTCGTCGTAATAGAGGTCGAAGGCGCGATTCAGGGCGGACTCTACAGCGTAGTTGTCGGTCTCGTAAAAGACAAACCCAGTGCGCATTTCGGGAGAATGGGTGGTGTCGTAGTCCCAATCAAACACAGTGTTCAACAGACCGCCCACGCCCCGCACCACCGGCACCGTGCCGTACTTCATCGAAATAATTTGGGTGAGGCCGCAGGGCTCAAAGTTACTGGGCACCACCATCAGATCAGCCCCAGCATAGATAGCGTGGGCCAGCTCTTCGCTAAAGCCGATCTCTAGGTGAACATCAGGGTTGTCGTTGAGGTGCTGCTTCTCATGGCGGAACCAATCATTGATCCCCTGCTCAGTGGCAGACCCCAATAAAACGAACTGAGCGCCCCGGTTGAGGGTGTGATAGATGGCATGGTGAACCAGATGCACCCCCTTTTGCCCATCCAATCGGCCAATAAAGGCAACCAGAGGCTTATCGCCAGCACGCAGCAATAGCCGTTCTCGCAGCGCCTTCTTATTGAGGGCTTTGTCTTCGAAGGTGCTTAGGGTATAGGGATATTCGATGTGGTCATCTTTTGCTGGGTTCCACATGGCATAGTCAATGCCGTTGAGAATGCCGGAAAACTTGTGCTGGTTGACGTGCAGAGTATGGCCTAGGCCAAACCCACAGGTGCCGTGATGGGCTTCCCAAGCATGGTGGGGAGAGACTGTGGTGACATGGTTTGAGTAGACAATCCCCCCTTTCATAAAGTTGATCGCAAAGGGGTTGAAGTTGTCTTTGAGGCGGGAGTCATCAAAGTAGTAGGGCTCGCGGTTGAGGCCGGTGGCATGGAGAATTTCGGCCCCCGCATGGCCCTGATGCTTAAAATTGTGGATGGTATACAGCACCCGCTGATATTCCATGCCGTGGTACTTATACATTTCGAACAGCATCACCGGAATCAAGCCGGTCTGCCAATCGTGGCAGTGGATAACATCGGGGCGCTTGTTGCTGCGGAGCAAAAACTCTAAAGCCGCCTTGCTAAAGAAGGCAAATCGCATTGGGTCATCGCCGCAGCCGTAGTACATGCCGCGATCGAAGAACATATCTGACGAATGGGGCTCAATGAAGAAGCAGAGCCGCCCATGCACCCAACCGCAATGGACCGTACAGCTTATAACGCCCCCATACCAGGGCACCTGCAGATCCACATAGGCATCATGCAGACCCCAGATGTGGTCGTAGCGCATGTTGCTGTATTTCGGCAAAATCAACTCGACGCAATGGCCGCGCTCGTCTAAGTTGCGGCTCAACCCATAGACCACGTCTCCGAGGCCACCTGCTTTGATCACAGGGGCGCACTCCGAGGCGATTTGCACGATGTACATGGGCAGAGTCCTTGGTTAATAATAATTTATTTTGGATTGACTTTATTCAAACAGGATCGTTTTCCCGAAGCAAGATACAAAGGGCAAGATTTTCGAGATCGCGCCCTAAGGGCAGGCTGGAAACGACCTTGGGCAGGGAGAAGTGGCGGCGTTAGTATATCTACATCCACAAAATCTTATTCAAGGAGTCCGTTATGGTTAGCACGCAAGTCTCCGCCCGCGAACTCTTTCGCGCCGCCTACGAGAACCGGTACACCTGGGACAGCAACTTTCCGGGCTACACCGCTGATGTCACCTATCTCAAGGGGGACGAAACCATCACGGGTCAGGCGAAGGTCAGCGCTGACTTTAAGGCTGAAGTCACCGGCATTGAAGCTGAAGCCGCTCAGAAAGCCGTCCATGGTCAGCTTTGGGAAATCGCCATTCACCGGGTACGTCGCGGCTTTGAAGACACCCACAGCAACAACACCTTTTCCTATGGCAAAACCCTAGAGGATGGCTCCGTCGAAATTCTGATGGGGGGCAAAGCAGAAGGAGATGGCTATCAGCTGCGCAATAACGAGGTTTCTATGGTGCATCGCCACATCCATGGCACGGTGGTCACCATCCACACCTTTAGCAGCCACGACACCGGCGCAGGCTACCTCTCTCACCGCTATGACTCGGTTTACCACGACCCCAAAACCGGCGAACAAAAGGGCGGACGCAGCACCTTTGAGGACAGCTACACCCAGGTGGGCGACTACGTGATTCTCTCGGAGCGGGTGATTGAGACGGATATGGGCGATCGCACGGAAACCCAAACCTTCCGTTTCGACAACATCCAGTTGCTGTCTGCATAAGCTTGAGCAATCGGAATTGGGGGCTGGCCCCCAAACCCCCTGATATGGGGGCCTAACTCCCCCACCACCCCCCTAAAGGGAGATACAGGTTGGGTTGTGAATGCGCACGGCAACAGGGGCGAGGCTGGCAACAATCCATTCACCCAGCCGCAAAACTGGATTTTGCTGGGTTGTGCCATCTGGTGTAGGGGCACCTCTTGTGGGTGCCCTCGGAGGGTACGAATCGAGAAATCGGTATGTTCAGGGGCGATTGGCGGAGGGTAGGCACGAGACCTACCCAGGTATCTTTTTCCCGAGAGATCTCCTAAATGCCCAGCTCCGCTGCCCGCACGGTTAAAACCGCTTGACGGATCAGAGGCAGAAATCGCTCAATATAGCTGGGCCAGCCCACCACAATGGGCTGTCGGTGAATCAGGCTCTCAGGATAGACCCCAGTGCTATCAAACCGGATGGGTTGACCATCCAAATCGCAGCACACCAGACCCGCCGCCTGGGCCAACGCCAAAGGACCGGTGGTATCCCAGAGTTTGACCCGCCCATTCAGATAGATATAGAGCCCCGCCTGCCCTTTAATCACCTCCATCACCTTGAGACCGTAGCTGCCAAGGGCGTAGCTATGGAGCTGTGGCGCTATGGCGGCGATCGCTTCTCCAAATCGGTTTTCATCTCGTCCGCCCAGGATAATCGGGCAGCGATCTCCCCTCACATCTGACGGCTCTGACGGGGCCAAAGGCTGGGGCTCTCCCGCTGGGTCAAGCTGAAACAGACCCCAATCGGGTCCGCCCCAATAAAATCGCCTTTGGGCTGGACCATAGACCCAACCGGCTTGAGGCTGAGCTTGGGCCAGCAACCCCACCATCAGGGCATAGTGCTGACCATGGTTTATGAAGTCTTCGGTACCGTCGATCGGGTCAATCAGCCATAGCCGATCGGATTGATTAAACGCAGCCGCAGACTGTCGATTTTCTTCCGTGACGATGCCGTCACTGGGGAACTGCTTTGCAAAGGATTCGGCCAGTCGGGTATCTAAGGCGCGGTCCACAGAGGTGACGTAATCTTCGACCCCTTTCTCAAAGACCTCAAAGGGCTGCTCTGCAGCATCTCGGGCCTGTTGGCCACAGGCCAGCAGCACGGTTTGAATGGCGGCATTTTGGTCCTCAGAAACCGGGGGCATGGGCGCGATATCTCTCTGGCGGGGCAATCACTGCCAGTGTGCCATGGGGTTGCGGATACCAGGGTCGCTCATATTACAGGGTGCCTCAGGTTAAGAGCTTCCTGCTATGCTCGACAATTGGCGGCAACGGTTATTGATCGATAGTGGTGAGCGCAGGAGCGGACGGGCGTGCTGGATCTGAAGCAAATTCGACAAAATTTTGACGACGTACAGGTGGTTCTTGGGCGGCGGGGCGACTACGACCTAGCCCCACTGCGAGACCTAGACCAGCAGCAACGCACCTTAGAAACGCAGCGATCGCAGCTCCAAGCCCGCAGCAACGAAATCGGCAAGGCGGTCGGTCAACAAATTCGCCAAGGGGCTGACCCCAAAGGTTCAGACATTCTGGCCTTGCGGGAGGAAGGCAACCAAGTTAAGGCCCAACTGGCGGAACTTGACCCCGCTACCAACGCTATCAAAGACCAAATTGCGTCTATTTTGCTGGGGTTACCCAACCTGCCTAGCGCCACCACCCCCGACGGCAAGGACGAAACCGAGAATGTGGAGATTCGTCGCTGGGGCGATGAGTATAGGCCCAAGGGTGAGACCCTCAAGCCCCACTGGGAAATCGGCGAAGCCCTGGGCCTGATGAACTTTGAGCGCTCCTCGAAAATCGCCCAGAGCCGCTTTGTGACGTTGCTGGGTCAAGGGGCTGCCCTAGAGCGGGCGCTGTTCACCTTTATGCTGGACCGCCACACCCGCCACGGCTACACCGAGGTGATGCCCCCTTACCTGGTGAATACGGCTTCGCTAACGGCTTCTGGCCAATTGCCTAAGTTTAAGGACGAAAGCTTTCAGTGTAAGGATGACGACCTCTGGCTCTCGCCCACGGCGGAGGTGCCGGTGACCAACCTGCACCGGGAAGAGATTTTGCAATCTGAAGATTTGCCCTTCCACTACTGCGCCTACACCCCCTGCTTTCGACGAGAGGCGGGCAGCTATGGCCGGGATACGCGCGGTCTGATTCGCCTGCACCAGTTCAATAAGGTGGAAATGTACAAATTCGTCCACCCCGACACCTCGGAGGCGGAGCATCAAACTCTGGTGGCGGATGCAGAGGCGATTTTGCAGGCGCTGAAGCTGCCCTATCGGGTGATTGAACTCTGCACGGGGGATCTGGGCTTCTCGGCGAATAAAACCTATGACCTAGAGGTGTGGATGCCCTCGGCGGACACCTACCGAGAGATTTCGAGCTGCTCGAATTGTGGCGATTTCCAAGCGCGCAGGGCCAGCATTCGTTTTAAGGTGGCGGGGCAAAAGGGCACGCAGTTTGTACATACGTTGAATGGGTCGGGGCTGGCGATCGGGCGGACAATGGCGGCGGTGTTGGAGAATTATCAGCAGCCGGATGGGACAGTGAAAGTGCCGGAGGTGTTGCAGCCTTATTTGAAACAGGAATGGCTGTAGGGGCTGTTGCCGTCCCGTTCCTGAACTTCATTGAAGATGCCTTCAACTTCTGACAAAAGCCTTTGCTACCGCCTGGCCCGACGCACTAATTTTGCAGCAGCTTGCTGCAAAAATTCCCTGGGGACAAAACACACTGATTTTGCAAAAGGTAAAAGCCCCCCAACAGCGGCAATGGTACATCCAGAAAACCATTGAGCATGGCTGGAACTGCAACGTGCTCAGTCTGCAAATCGATGGTGTCTCCACCTACAAACTGCGTGATAACCTACCCCCTAAACTCAAAACTAGCCTTCCCAACCCTGAGCAACTGGGAATGGAACTAGAAGCCGCAGCGACTGAACTAGAACAGCGATCGCTAAGATCACCGATCCAAGCTGTAAGGCTATGTCCCTTCACACTTTCCTCACAACCTATTGCTAAACTGCGAATGAGTTCCTGAAAATCGCCATGACGACGCCTCCACCTTATGGGTGGGGGTTTTGTTTTGGACGCTCTGCCCCTCGCATTGCCAGGGCTGTGCCGATCGCAATCCCGATTGCATCCATCACCAAATCCCCTGGATCCAAATTGCGATGGGGCGAGAAATATTGTGCGAGTTCCTCCGCCACCACAAACAAGCTAAACAGCGTCACAAAAAGCGGTAATCGTTTGCCCATCAGGCAAAAGCGGCGATGGCGAATCAGTTGCTCCCCCAAATACGCCGCAATGCCATAGAGCACCACATGGCCAATTTTGTCGTAGTAGGGGATGTACCCCAGTTGGGGGGGGAGCGCATTGCAGTAGGCCATCACTAAACCGCCGCCGATCAGGGCGAAATAGAGCCAGGTCAATGCATTCCCTGGGGTAAATCGATGAGAGGATGGGGACTCGGGCATAACAGACCTTTAGATATAGCTGGGGTCAGGAAGCCTTCGGCACGCTTCAAGACTGAAAGTCTTTATTCATAGGCTTTCTGACGTCGCCAATGCTGCAAGCTTTACGGCATTAGCCATGGGTACGGTTGAGCTGAGCAACAGGGCTTGATCTCACGGTTACATAAGGCTTTGGGCATCGCCCAGGGTTGCCCACCCAAATCCGACCGGACCCGACCCTTTCCGACCTAGTCACCCCTCCACCATGCACCCCCTCTCCCGTTTACTGCGCTACAGCCGTGCCCATCGCCGTCAGGTCTGGATGGCCAGTATCTGCTCGGTCTTCAACAAAATCTTTGACCTAGCTCCGCCGGTGCTGATTGGTCTGGCGGTGGATGTCGTGGTTGAGCAGCAGAACTCAGTGATTGCAGGCTGGGGATTTGAGACCGTGCAGGCCCAGTTCGTGGTGCTGTCGGTCTTGACCTTTGGGGTCTGGAGTCTAGAGTCTGCTTTTGAATATGCCTATGCGGTGCTGTGGCGGAATCTGGCCCAGGTGATTCAGCAGGATCTACGGGTGGATGCCTATACCCATCTGCAAGATCTGGATTTGGTCTATTTCGAAGATCGCAGCACGGGTCGGTTGATGGCGGTGCTCAATGACGACGTTAATCAGCTCGAGCGGTTTCTCGATCACGGTGCTAACGAAGTCCTGCAGGTGATCACTACAGTGATTTTGATCGGTGGAGCCTTTTTCGCAATGGCACCGGGGGTGGCTTGGATGGCAATGCTGCCGATGCCGTTCATTATTTGGGGGGCGATCGCTTTTCAAAAGTTCCTTGCCCCTCGCTATGCAGAAGTCCGGGAGCGGGTGAGCATTCTCAACAGCCGTCTGTCCAACAACCTCAGCGGCATCCTCACTATCAAGAGCTTCACCGCCGAGTCCTACGAGTCCGAACGGGTACGCCAGGAGAGCGCACATTATCGCCTCAGCAAGCGTAAGGCGATCGCCCTCAGTGCCGCTTTTATTCCCCTGATTAGGATTCTGATTTTAGTTGGCTTCACCGCCACGCTACTTTATGGCGGGCTTTTGGCCGTGGCTGGAGATCTGGCCGTGGGCACCTACAGCGTATTGGTATTTCTAACCCAGCGGTTGCTCTGGCCCCTAACCCGCCTGGGTCACACCCTGGACGAATATCAACGGGCCATGGTTTCGACCCAACGGGCCTTAGATCTTCTCGATACGCCGATTGCCCTGCATCCTGGCTCTCAAAGATTACCGGTGAGTAATATCCAAGGAGAGATTCACTTTGAGGATGTCACCTTTGCCTATCGAGATCGGACTCCTGTCGTTGAACACCTCACTCTAAAGGTGCCAGCAGGCCAGACCATCGCCATTGTCGGCTCCACCGGTTCTGGCAAAAGCACTCTGGTGAAGTTGCTGCTGCGGTTTTATGAGGTGGGCGAAGGGCGCATCACCCTGGATGGATTGGATCTGCGGGAATTAGATCAAAGCGATCTACGTCAGGCGATTGGTTTGGTCAGCCAGGATGTGTTTTTGTTCCACGGCACCGTGGCTGAAAATATTGCCTACGGCACTTTTGGGGCCACTGCCGCTGAAATCGAACAGGCGGCTCGCATTGCAGAAGCCCACGACTTTATCGCAGTTCTGCCCCAGGGGTACGACACCATCGTGGGGGAACGGGGCCAAAAGCTCTCTGGGGGGCAGCGACAGCGGCTGGCGATCGCCCGCGCTGTCCTCAAAAATCCCCCAATTTTAGTGTTGGATGAGGCCACCTCGGCGGTGGATAACGAGACGGAAGCGGCCATCCAGCGATCTCTAGAGAAAATCACTCAGGATCGAACCACAATCGCGATCGCCCATCGCCTCTCCACCATTCGCAATGCCGACGCCATCTACGTAATGGAGCAGGGGCAACTGGTGGAATGGGGCACCCACGAAGAATTGCTAGAGCGCAATGGACCCTATACCAGCCTGTGGCGGGTACAAATGGGCATTCGATTGACCCCCCTCTCTTAAACCCACACTTAATCGCAATCGTGGGTTTATCGAGACGCCGTTCAGCAGGGGGAGAAGCTTAGGCGACCAACCGCCGTACTGGTAGGCAAGTGTTTAATTGCTGCTCACCCTGCTGCAACTGATGCATATGGTGAAAGAGCTTCCAGCAATATTGCTCCGGCAAACCACAGGTCTGGGCACCGCGCAACACCACGCTGAAGTACCAGTCGTTAGGAGCGATTTCACGGGTGAGCTTTTCCATTACGGTGTAGGTGCGGACCTGCCCGTAGCGGAGATCGCCACAGTTTACCGATACGGTTTCATGGCCGTAGCCCACTTCTCGCTCATCGAGGCGATCGCTGAGCCGCAGCGGCAAACGATACAGCACTCCATGGACCACATGGTTCGGATCCTTAACTACATCCAAGACCCCGCAGTTGCGACGCTCTGACCGACGAAAGAAGCCAAGGCGATAGTCCGGCAGCGTAGCAGGACCCATCACATAGGCATGGGTGCTCTCACCCAGGGAGCGCTTCAGGTCCACCGGACACATACAAGACCCATAAGCAAAGTAGTAAAACATGTCGTCTGCTTCGGGGGTGCTGTGCGCCAGTACTGCCATCGTGTCTACCAACCTCGCCTCAGGAATCTGGGGATTCTAGCATTGTTTGAGAATCGTTAAATCTAGCCTATCTTGATAGGGTTACCGGAGATTCAAAGGATTGTAACGAAACACCGCTGTGAACCCTTCTAACCAATGGGGCGGTGCCCCAGCCAACTGGCGGGCCATGCGCTCAATCACGACTGTTGGGACCTGTCGCGCTCGGGATTGATTGCGAGCTAGGCAAGTTTTTAACGGCACATCGAACCACATCCCAAAAATTGTGTTGAAGCCTGCCTTACGAGCGACTTGGATAACCAAGTGGCGATCACGGCGACGAGTATTGGTGGCGTCATAGAGACTGCCACCCAAATTGCCCGCGCGAATCAGTTCGACATGGCGCTCAAACTGGGTGGTTGCCTCCACCCAAATCGTCCCCCAATGCCCCTGAATCGCTTCATCTCCGTAGAGTTGAGCGCGGATGCGATCAGTCGAAATCAATCCATAGGGTGGATCAATATCCATAAAAAAATCTGCCCAGGTAGACTTTCCGCTACCGGGCAGACCTATCAAAATCCACAAAGGAATTTTGTCAGCGGGCACCTAGATCACCATGCCATCGGGAATAACGGCATTTTTCAAGACCACTACGATACCGCTGCGGATGTAGAAGCCCAGATCCTCCCGTTCCGCTTCCTCAACCCCCTCCTTGTTCACAATTTGCACATTGCGACCAATGCGGGCGTTCTTATCAATGATGGTGCGACGGACCGTGCTGCCCTCCCCAATCCCCATGGGAATCTTGCCTCGGGTTAGATGCTGACTACTTTCCGACATCGGCTCGTAATAGTCTGCACCCATCAGGAGTGAATCTTCAATAACACAGTCTTGATGGATGCGCTGCCGCAAGCCAATCACCGAGTGATGCACCCGGCAATTTCTAAGGATGCAGCCTTCGCCAATCATCGTCTGGGTAACTTGGCAATTTTGCAGCTTACTGGGGGGGAGGTAGCGCGATCGCGTATAGATCGGTGCATCCTCGTGATAGAAGCTAAATTCCGGCTGAGGCTGTTGGGTCAAGGCCAAATTGGCATCGTAAAACGCCTCAATGGTACCGATATCCTCCCAATATCCATCAAAGAGATAGGCTTGAACGTTGTAGTCCTGGGCCGAAGCCGGGATAATCTCCTTGCCAAAATCCGTTTGCTCTGGATTTTTGCGGAGTAGATCGATCAAGACCTGCTTCTTGAAGACGTAAATCCCCATGGAAGCAATGTAGGGCTTCGCTTGAGCCTGCTCTGGGGTGAGCCCCAAAGTCGTGGTATCCACCTGCATTTGCCTGAGGGCATCGCCCTTCGGCTTTTCGCAAAAGTCAACGATGCGTCCGCCCGCATCGATTTTCATCAGGCCAAAGCTAGAGGCTGTCTTTTCTTCAATGGGCACCACCGACAGGGTGATATCGGCATTGGTACTGCGATGGCGCTCAATAAATAGGCTGTAGTCCATGCGGTAGAGATGATCCCCAGACAGGATCAAAAACTCATCCACATCCCAAGATTCGAAAATCCACAGGTACTTACGCACCGCATCTGCTGTGCCCTGAAACCAACTAGGACTATCAGGGGTTTGCTGGGCAGCTAGCACCTCGACAAAGCCCTCAGAGAACTGAGAGAAGGTGTAGGCCCTGGAGATATGTCGGTTCAGAGAGGCAGAGTTGAACTGCGTCAAAACATACTGCTTGTGGATGTCGGAATTAATGCAATTGCTGACGGGAATATCAATTAACCGATATTTACCAGCCAGAGAAACGGCTGGCTTGGCCCGGAATTTTGTCAACGGATACAGGCGAGTACCGGCCCCTCCCCCAAGAATGATGGCTAAAACTCGTTTCACCAAAAACCTCGCAACTGCCTTTAAAGATCCCTTGATTGTCCACCCTTAGTTTGAGACGGGAGGTTCTCCTTGGCAAGGGGGAAGCGGCAAGTAATTTGAGCAGGTGTGTTTTAGATAACCCATGTGGGGATCAGGCTATAAGCATTTTTGAACAGTACTTTTTCTATTAATGGGGACGGGGAAGCAAGGTGAAATATTAAAGCAATTGATTTCGCCCTGCTTACCTCTCCTTCGTCTCGAAAGGGGTGGCCATTCAGGGACTATTTCAGAAGGGTAGACCCAAACCTTTGTACTGTTGGAAGAATCCCTTCAAAGTTGCTTGGATCTGGGCGACCCCCCCCGTAACTTCCGACTCAATATTCAGGGGTAACACCGGATCATGGAGCGAAAGCCTAAGTAAAAACCATCCTTGCGTCTCGGGAGACCGGCAAACGATACGCACCCCCTCGTGATTTTTGGGCACCAGGCTCCAACCGGGCTGCGCTGCCGCAAAGACAGCTAAATCATCAATCACCTGTTGACCATAGGCCTTAAAGTCAGGGACTTGAATTTTGAGCCGCAATTCTTGGCTCTCTATAGGCTCTTTCAGATTGGCAATCAGATCGGTTAAGGTCTGACCCGCCAGATGGGCTCTCGCCAGCTCAATCAACACCTTGCTGATCAGGTAAGCGCCGTCGTCCAGAAAATAGTTTTCCTTCATTGCGCCGTGACCAGAAGTTTCGATCGCCAGCCAACTCTCTTGCCCCGTTTCATTTAGGCGCACCGCCTCGTTGATGACATTCTTGTAGCCCCGCTTAAAGCGATGGTGAACCCCTTGGCAATGCTGCTCAATAAAGGTCGTTAACCCATCAGAGGTAATTGAATCCGTCACGATCGCAGAGCCGGGATGCTCTTTGAGGACAATTGCCGCCATCAGCGCAATTAAACGGTTCCGGTTCAGCTCATTGCCCTCTGCATCCACAGCAGCAGAACGATCCACATCCGTGTCGAAGATAATGCCGAAATCCGCCTGGTTGCCCAGCACCGCTGTCCGAATCGCTGCCATGGCATCGGCATTTTCAGGATTGGGAATATGGTTAGGAAAATTGCCGTCGGGGTCTAGAAATTGGCTGCCCGTCGTGTCTGCGCCTAGAGGTTCTAGGACCTTAGCCGCATAAAACCCGCCTGCCCCATTTCCCGCGTCTACCACGATTTTTAAACCTTGTAGGGGCCGCTCAAAGTGCTCGGGGTGATTAACGGCCTCTCGGATGGTTTGTACTAATTGGTTGGCATACACGGTCATAAAATCATGGGCCTCAACGGTGCCTGGCATCGACGCTGTAGGACCTTCCTCTGACTCTGCCAACGCCAAAATTTGGCTGATATCGCCTTTACTCAAGCCGCCCGCCGCTGTAAAAAACTTGAGGCCATTGCGGTTGAAGGGCAGGTGACTCGCCGTCAGCATAATCGCCCCATCACAGTTAAAGCCTGGGGTGACGGTACTCATAAACATGGCCGGGGTCGAGGCCATGGCAAAGTCATAGACGTTAGTCCCGAGGCTGTTCATGCCTGATGCCACTGCGGTCATTAGATCAGGCCCCGATAAACGGCTATCGCGACCGATCGCCACCGTTAACTCGGCTATTGATTTCCCTTGTGTTTTTGCTAACCAGGTGACAAAGGCTTGACCGAGGCGATGCACCACCGTTGGAGTCAGGTTAACCGGCTCATCTGGTACGCCCGGCAGGGCAACCCCGCGAATGTCGGAGCCATTTTGGAGCTTTTTCCAATGGGTGGTGGGTGCAGCAATCATCCCAAAAGTCCTCGCTGGGGTTTAACGGGTTCGTCCCTTTGATCTAGCACCTCTGTTCAGACCGACCCAGGGATCCCCAGAAGATTTTGGATTTCCCTGGGCGGTAACCAGTGAAATGCTGAGGTGATCCCCTAGGCAGCGGGAGCACTTTGGGTCATGCTAATTACCGGAGTTATCCCCAGGAGAGAACAATGGCAGAGATGGATCCCGTCAAACTCATGAAGCAAGAAGTGGGCCGTGCCGCAGCGGCTCAGGTGGCGTCAGGCACCGTTTTAGGGCTGGGGACCGGTTCAACCACTGCCTTTGCGATTCAGTTTATTGGCGATCGCCTCGCTTCCGGCGAACTCACCGACATCAAAGGGGTGCCCACCTCTTTTCAAGCTTCAGTTCTGGCCAAAAAATACGGCATTCCCCTCACCACCCTGGATGAAGTTGAGACCATTCATCTGGCGATCGATGGGGCAGATGAAGTCGATCCCCAGTTCAACCTGATCAAAGGGGGCGGTGCCGCCCACACCCGCGAAAAAATTGTGGATGGCTTAGCCGAAAAGTTCATCGTGGTGGTGGATAGCTCCAAACTGGTAGACAAACTCGGGTCTACCTTTGCCCTGCCTGTGGAAGTGCTGCCCATGGCTGTGGCCCCCGTCACCCGTGCCTTAGCAGCCCTAGGTGGCAGCGTTGATTTGCGAATGGGTGTCAACAAAGATGGTCCGGTGATTACCGACCAGGGCAACATGGTATTAGACGTGAAATTTGAGGCGATCGCGGCACCAGCCGAACTCGAAGCCACAATCAACAACATTCCGGGTGTTTTAGAAAATGGCTTATTTGTCGGTCTTGCCACCGAAATCCTAGTGGGCGAGGTCAAGGACGGCCAAGCCACTGTACGCAGCCTCTAAAAAGCTCGAGTTTTTAAGGCTATCAGAGGCAGAATTTGGCTAATACAGCCACTGGAACATGCAGCCGGACTGGTTATTGGGCCTTGTTTTGCTAATACCGCTGGGTGGGTGAGGCTAAGCTATGGATGAAGATCTTGAGCTTTGCACTGTGCTAGAGGTGTTGAGGCGCACAGTCCAGTTCTTTATATAGGGATGTTTGCCATGGCTGCTGATAAAGATGACATCGCCAAAGAAAAATATGTAATGCCCAAAAGTTCCTATTGGGGAGAAGTTAATCTCTCTAATTTGACCTTTAACTCTAACCTGCAGGAATTTGCCCAACGAGTCTCCTTGATTTGTAATTTAGAAACCGGGGGCAAAATTCCACCAGGCGAAGCCTACAACCAAATTAAGGCGCTTTGGAAACAACTCAAAAAGTCCAAGAAGAATTTAATTGACAATCCCCCTAAACCTGAATTGCCTCCAGATGAATTGGAGTAGCGTTGAGAGCACGCTGTATTCAAAGCAGAAATAAGCCTAAACCATGGGGACGCTAATTAAAGGAATTACCGTTGCTGTCGGCATTGCCGGAGTGATTGCCCTACAGTTGCCCCGACTGGCGGCACAAACCACTGAGCGAGTGATTGACCCCGCTGCAGCAATAGAGGCCCAAGCCTTAAAGGAAGAGCAGCTCAGTGTATTGAAAATCGCGCCAGATTTCGGTTTCAGCAACCTGATTGCGGATTGGACCTTTCTGGAATTTGTTCAATATTTTGGCGATGTGCCCGTCAGAGCAGAGACCAACTATCAACTCAGTGATGATTTTTTTGAGGTGATCGTTGCTCAAGATCCGCACTTTATTGACGTGTATGTTTTCTTGACTGCGGCAACATCGTTTTATTCAGCCCAGCCGGAAACGACGGTCAAGCTACTGGCTCAGAGCCTGGAAACAATGGGTCCGACCCTGCCGCCGAATTCATACCTGCTGTGGCGCTACAAAGCTCTGGATGAGCTGCTTTTGCTCGGAGACAGCCAAGCTGCCCAAGCATCTTTTGAGCAAGCGGCTGACTGGGCGGCTCAGTCACCCCTTCCCAATGCAGCGCAATCCGCTGAAAACTCCCGCAATACCGCTAATTTCTTAAGACAGGATCCTGATAGCGTTCAGGCTCAGGTCAATGCATGGCTGCAAGTTTGGGGCAATGCCGTCAGTATCGATATTCAACAATTGGCTGAAAGTCGCATCAATGCTTTGGGATTTGAGTTGGTTCTAGAGAATGATGGGGTTCAAGTAGTTCCGCGCACTTCAGGCGAAAGGCTAGAGGATTCGACAACGGGGCAATAGTCCTTCCCCTCACCATTCTGGCTGCGGTGAATCGTCCACAGCCCCCGGTCTTGCGGTACAACTGCGGGTAATAGCGCTGAAGGAGTGGCATCAATGGCCGATTGGAAAAAATTGAGCATCTATACCAGCGAAGGGAGCCGTTGGGGCACGCGTTCCGCCCATGAAGCGATTGTTGCTAAGGCATTAGAGCGGGGACTTTACAGCGCTATCACCCTAGAAACCCAAGGGGGATTTGGTCCCTTTTTGGCCATACCTACAGCCAATCACATGGCTCTAGGCTCAGATCGCCCCATCGAAGTGCGAATCCTGGATCAGGTGCCTGCGATCGAATCTTTTTTAGCTCAAGAAGCCGAAATGCTAAAGCAGTGCATCGTGACGCTAGAAGAGATTGAAGTGGTTCAATATCCAGCCTAGGCGTTGCTGATCCGCCTGCGAGTGAACTGCAGCCGGGGGATGGGTTGGCCCTCGATCGCTGCATCAAATTAACGTTTCTTAAGGCGATGACCAAGTTTGGTAAGGGCTCCGGGCCAAGTTGGCATTACGGTACCGGGGGTCATGGGAGACTTCAACCCCAACCCAAGGGGGAAGCGATAAGGGTTCTGCCGCATCCTTTAGCTCCACCTCGGCAAGAACCAGCCCAGCGTTTTCGCCTAAAAATTCATCTACTTCCCAGAGGTGGCCTTGGGATTGAACCCGGTAGCGATATTTCTCAATTAAGGGTGGAATACAGAGCTGGGCCAGCATTGCTTCAGCATCTGCCTTGGGAACAGGGTATTCAAACTCACTGCGGGCAATGCCGACAGTGGGGCCTTTGAAGGTCACATAGCCTTGCTCACCTGCGAGTCGCACCCTTACCGTTGCTTGGGTTTGGGTCGGAATATAGCCCTGACAGTAGCGTAGACCGGGGGCTTGGTTGCGCCAGGGGGTGCCCTCCCCTCTTACCAAAAACTTACGCTCAATTTCTGCAGCCATGCCCCTACTGTGATCACAATCTAGAGGCATCATACCGTCAGGCAAAATCAGCCTGTTGGTGCAAAAAGGTTGCGATCGCTTCGGTCGTGGGTTGAGCGGCGATCGCCCCTGGTTGCAGCGTTGTTAAGGCCCCTGCAGCACTCGCAAACCCCATGATCTGTCGTAAACAGGTGGGATCTTGCCATTGCTCTAGGGGATGCTGCTGCAGCTGATAGAGCAATGCCGCCAAAAAGGCATCCCCTGCCCCAGTGGTATCTTGACTTTCGACCTTAAAGGCCGGTAAGTAGCCCTGCTGACCACAAACCCGATATTGACATCCCTCAGCCCCATAGGTGACGACAATCCCTAGGGCTTTTGGATGCCATTGGGCCAAGGTGGGTAAATCTGTTGTCCCAAAAAGCCACTGCGCCTCTTCTTGAGCAAATTTGAGCCATTGGGCGGTGGCTAAAAGGGGGCGAATTTGGGCCGGGGCTTGCTCGGGCTGGGGCCAAAACCGGGGCCGCCAATTTACATCAATGGCGATCTGAAGCTGATGGTGACGCGCCAAGCGAATGGCTTGTTTCAGGGCCTGCCCCGTATGGGCATAGGCCAAACCCAGGGTGCCGACGACCAGCCAATTCGCCTGGGCAAAGAGTGCTGTGGGCAGCGCCTGGGCCTGGAGCTGGGCATCGGCAAAAAGACTCGGGTCATCGTGGGTAAAACCGCCAAACCGGCGATCGCCCTCAACCGACCGCAGCACATGCACAATTCGAGTCGGTGCCCCAGAATATTGCACCCCCCAGCAATCTACCCCGATATCTCCAAGGGTTTGGGTGATGCGCTTACCAAAGGAATCTTGCCCCAAGGCACCGATAAAGGTGGTTGGGCTGCCGAGTTTTGCTAAGGCCGCCGCCACATTGGCAGGGGCACCCCCAACATGGTCTTCCCAGTCGGTAACGGCATTCACTGTTTCTGCAGGATGTTTGGCGACGCGATCGATCAGCGCCTCTCCCAGGCAGAGGGTTAAACGACGTTCCAAAGCTAAGAAATCCAAATGTGACGACAAAATGCGCTGACCGGCGTTCCCGCTCCCCTAGCGGATACGGCGGGTAACGTAGTGGGTCATTTCAAGCAGAGCCTGATAGGACTCAGACTCCGGTAGGCCCTGCAAGCAGGTTTTAGCGGCTTGGGCATGGTAAAGAGCCAATTCCCGCGATCGCTCAATGCCAGCACTGTTATGAACGAGGTCAATGGCCTGTTCAAAGTCGCCGGATTCTGCAAATTCCCGCTCAATCAGCGTACTCAGACCGGGCTTCTCTTCAAGGGCGTACAGTACAGGCGCGGTTAAGTTCCCACTCTTGAGATCGGAGCCAGCGGGTTTGCCCAACACTTCAGTTGACCCTGTGAAATCCAAAATGTCATCCACAATTTGGAAGGCTAGCCCTAAATGCCGACCATAGCGGTAAAAGTTCTCGGTCTGTACCGTGGGCAAACCACTCAAAACGCCGACCGACTTGGCGCTATTAGCAATCAGAGACGCCGTTTTGTAATAGCTTTTCTCCAGGTAAGACTCTATGGATAAATCCACCTCAAAGCGATTCAACCCTTGCTGAATTTCGCCCTCAGCTAGATCCATGATCACCTGAGAGAGCAATTTCACTACTGTCAGGTTATCTAGGTTTGCCAGATACCAGGAAGATTGAGCGAACAAGAAATCGCCAGCCAGGACCGCGATCCGGTTACCGAAGCTGCTATGGACAGTGGGGACACCGCGCCGCACCTCTGACTCATCCACAACATCATCATGGACTAGGCTAGCCGTGTGAATCATCTCGGTGATTTCGGCCAGGCGGCGGTGCTGGGGCAGGATGTCCTCCGATGGTGTCACCGCTCGTGCAAGCAGTAAGACAATCGCTGGACGAATCCGTTTCCCCCCTGCCCCAAACAAGTGCTCTGCAGCAGCATACAGAATTGGGTGGCGCGCCCCCACCAGCTGCTTAAGGTTATCGGCTAGGAGGTTAAGGTCGACCTCGACGGGCGTGAGCAAAGAAGTGACTGAAGCCATGAACAAAGCGGCCCAAGCAATTTGGTTACGAAATTTTACAGTTCCGCTTTCATTCTAAGCTACCGCCATGGGAAGGGGAATCAGCCGGCAACTGAGGTGAGCCAAACCGGTTCCCAAAATAGGGGTGAGGGCCTTGAAAATCCCATGAATTGTCACAAGAGACTGTCCCATTCATTGATTTGTATTTCTTAAGCATCAAACTTCATTGAAAGGTCACGAAGTTATGCCCAGATAAAGCTCAATGGGGGGGTTCATAACCCTATAGCTGTGTTAGTCTGGATATAAGATTTCCAAAAACTAAATAACGCTCCTTTCGGACGCTTATCTGTTTGTTGTCTTGAGGCTTTTTGCTTCAAGGCGTAACTTTCTACAGGTCTGCTTCTCCAGCAACGAAAGGGATAGTGTCAGTTCCTCCACGGCAGATCAAGCGCAGGTGCTAGCGGTATACTGTCACTGGTGTATCGCTAGGTGGCTATGTATCTTGAGGGTGCGAGTAAAACCTATCTCAATGCTGGGTTGATGTACCCGTTATTTAGGGAATGAAAGGGCGCTTGGGTTGAATCGCCCTGCTTCATGCACCCCGCCATGGATACTTCTCTCCCTATGTCTGCTTTGATCCTATCCCTTGCCATTGGCTATCTGGTTACGGTTTACAGCCTGCTGTGGTGGGCAAAGCGCACGGGAAAAACCAGTGAGCGAACGTAGTCGATGAGTGAAGCTATGCTGGACTCACGCCTAAAGCCTAAAGCTTGCCCTGCTTTCAAGCTTTAGCGGCAACTGAATGCAGAGGTGTGCCGTTGCCACCCGATCTGAGATGAGAGCTGTAGCTCCAACCCATTACCCCCACCCTTGGCTAGCCGCCAACTGTTCCCTGATATTTCCTGGGTTCGGCCAACTGTATCGAGGGCAGGTGCTTAAAGGCAGCCTCTTTGCGATCGCCACGGGGAGCCTAATCAGCTTCCTGATTTGGTCTATTTTTGCGGCTGATGGCAACACCGTTCAGGGGTTATGGGCGATCGCCAGTCTTTTGACCCTCTATGGCTGGAGCATTTTCGACGCTTTAGGACAGAAAGGACTCAGCCATGGCGCTAAACCGTCCCAGGGTGGGTCCTATGATCCTTGGTACACGGCTTTTCTGTCCCAGGTGTTGCCGGGATTAGGCCATTTATATTTGCAGCGGGTCGGTGTTGGTAGCCTTTTGCTATTTGTCGGGATTGGGAGTGCTTTGCTTACCCAGACCTACCCGAGCTTGTTGCCTATCCCTGTGTTGATATGGACATTTGGGTGCTACCACGGCTATCACATCGCGTTACCGAGTCATCGTCATCGTCACCCACTAATTTGGATGATCGTATTGGGCATGGTGGTGCTGCGGTTAACGGTGGGCGCGATTCCCGCCTGGGTGAACCTAACCGTCGAGCAATGTATTGTTCCCAGTGCATCCATGGTGCCGACGTTGCAAATCAACGATCGCCTATTTGTGCGCCATCAAGCCGATTATCGGCCCCAAGTGGGGGATGTGGTGGTTTTCAAGGTGCCGGTTACTGCTCAGCAATTGGATGATACTGAACCAGACACGTTAATCGTGAAGCGGATCATTGCCCTACCGGGGCAAACAGTTCAGGTCACCCAAGGTCAAGTTTTTGTCAATCAACAGCCCATATCAGAGTCTTATATTGCCGAGCCGCCCGCCTACGAATGGGGGCCGAACTTGATTCCCCCCGACCAATTTTTTGTTTTGGGGGACAACCGCAATGCCAGCAGCGACTCTCACCGCTGGGGCTTTTTGGTCAAAGACCTGATTATTGGCAAAGCCTACAAAATTTACTGGCCTCCAGCCCGGATTAGCGCCTTAAGCTAAAGGACGAGCAATGGGAACGGGTGAGTTGACCCTCGCCACCTTGACGGGTTGTACGACCGGTTCATAGCCCAGCCATCCTTTAGAGCGTTGGGCAAATTGTCTTGGGGACCCACTCACGAAAAACTGCGGTGCTCGTCCTGGGGCCGTATTCTTGAGGTCAAGCATTTCTAACTCTTGGGCCGCTGCCGCCACGAGCGAGACCGCCGGATCAATTCGCTGTACGGCGTCAGACAGCAGGGTCTTAAAAACAGGTTCCAGATAAGGATAATGGGTACATCCGTAAACCAAGGTATCGATCTGTGCAGCGACTAGGGGCTGCAAATATTTAGCCGCCACGGCTCGGGTCCGGTGATCCCCTAGGCGATCTTGCTCAATCAGCGGCACAAATTCAGGACAGGCCACTTGCCAGACCTGGGTGGTGGCGTCCACCTCTAAAATGGCTTGGCGGTAGGCATTACTGGCGACGGTGGCAGCTGTGGCGATCACCCCCACCCTTCGCCCGTTTTGGGCAGCGGCCCGAGCCCCCGGACAAATCAATCCTAAAACTGGCACTGAAAATTCCTGCTGGACTTGCTCCAGCACCAGGGCAGAGCTGGTGTTGCAAGCCATCATCACCATCTTCACCCCCTGGTCCATCATCCAGCCGATGATTTCGCGTCCAAAGGCCAGGATTTCCTCAGGGGTGCGATCTCCGTAGGGTAATCGGGCCGTATCCCCGAAATAGAGCGCAGATTCCTGAGGCAGTTGACGGCCTAACTCCCGCAAAACGGTTAGCCCACCAATGCCGCTATCAAAAATCCCGATCGGGGCGTGGCGGGAAGGCGCAGGCTGGAGAACCATAAGCGATCACCTCAGGGAATGTATCAGTTTGTTGTTAAGAGTTTAGAGTGCTTTACACAGATTGCAGTAGCGATCGCACTAAATTCAGCAAACTTCTCCTGTTCCCCTAATCCTCTAAACCCCAGCCCTGATCAGGGCGTTTCTAGGTTTCGGGTTCCAGTTCACCCAAAGAACCATCATCCTCTGACTCTTTGAACACCACCCGTAAGAGGGGCGGGGCCACAAAGGTGGTCAAAATCACCATCACAATAATGGCCGCTTCAAGGGATTCAGACAGCACTCCACTGGCGGAACCTACCCCAGCAAACACAAGACCCACTTCTCCCCGAGGAATCATCCCCACACCAATAGCAAGACGATTGAGTTGGGGTTGCCCAAAAATTACAAACCCGGTGATCACCTTGCCGAAGATGGCCACCAGGACCAAGAAAGAAGCAATGATCAATCCTTCTCGGTTGGCCGGTTCCAGCGGATTTAAAACACTCAGGTCGGTACGTGCCCCCACCGTGACGAAAAAGACCGGCACCAACATGTCGGAAATGGGGCTGATCTGTTCTTCAAGCTCCTTGCGCTTAGAAGTTTCTGCCAAGATCAGACCGGCTGCAAAAGCCCCTAAGATGGCCTCTAAATTAATGGCAGCGGCAATATAGGCCAGGGCAAACGCAAACACCAAAGAGCTAATAATCACCTGCCCTCGGGTTTGCATTTGATCGACTAACGTCACAAACAAGGGGCTCAGTAGCCGACCGACAAAGATTGAACCCACCAGAAAGATAGCCGCCCCGGCAATCAGATAAACCACATTCAGGATTTCGATTTCCCCAGTCTTGGCTAAGCTAGCCACCACAGCCAGGACGATAATACCGAGCACGTCGTCTAAAACAGCGGCCCCGATGATCACCTGCCCCTCTTTTGAACTCAGCTTTTGAATTTCGGCAAGCACTTTGGCAGTAATACCGATACTGGTGGCGGTCAGGGCGGCCCCAGCAAAAACCGCAGGGATAGTCGAAATACTAAAGAGGGCAATCAACCCGGCAGTCCCTAGGGAAAAGGGCACTACAACTCCGACCACGGCCACCACAGCCGCCTGGGGGCCTACTCGAATCAATTCTTTTAAGTCCGACTCTAAGCCAATCTCAAACAGGAGAATCACCACCCCCAGCTCTGCCAGGATGGAGACGACTTCACTTTCTCCCTTAAAAACGGCCAAAAGTCCCTCAGGTTCTAAACCCGCTGTCGCCTGGACAACCTTCATTAAGTTAGATCCGGCTTCGGCTGCCCCTTCAGGGAAAACAATCAGGTGCAGCGCAGAAACCCCGACGATTACCCCCCCGACCAATTCACCCAATACTGGCGGCAAATTGACACGGGCACAGAGTTCGCCCCCAATTTTGGCGGCCAGGTATACCGTAATCAGGCTCAGCAGCACACTGGCCAAGACGAGAGGTTCTAATTCGGCTTCCGAAGTTTCGGCCAATAGCGGCACCCCGGAGTTTAAAAACCCTAAACCGGCAAACGCCAGGGAAGCGCTAGGAAATAGCAGCCCGGGAAGCACATCCACCATTCGGTCTATAAGAACGCATCTCACCTAGCGTACCTGAGTGTGGAGCCCTGCTAGTGTTCAGTTTGACGGTTTCAGCAGAATAAAAATGCGCGACTAAATAAACACGCGGTGCTGCAGGGCGGGCATTTGCTGACGCACTTGGCTGAGGCGGGCCGGATTAATTTCAGCGATCGCCACCCCTGGTTTCGTGCCTGCATCTGCCAGGATCATCCCCCAGGGATCAATGACTACTGCGTGGCCGTGGGATTGGCGACGATTATTGTGGAAGCCAGTTTGGGCTGGGGCCAAGACATAGCAGGTATTTTCGATGGCGCGGGCCTGCAGCAAAACTTGCCAGTGATCCTTACCGGTAAAGGCCGTAAACGCCGCTGGCACAATCAGCACTTCGGCTCCCATCTGGGCCAGGTGACGATAGAGTTCTGGAAAACGCACGTCATAACAAACGGAAATGCCCAGATGCCCCAAAGCTTTAGAAGCATAGATATTGGGCAAACGCTTGCCTGAGACCACCGTGTTGGATTCTCGGTAGGTGTTGCCGTCGGGCACATTCACGTCAAAGAGATGGGCCTTCTCGTAGCGCAGCAACTCACTGCCATCGGGGGCCACCATCAAAGCGGTGTTGTAGACCTTGTCCCCTGCTGTGGGAACTGGATAGCCGCCGCCCAGTAGGGTGACCTGGTAGCGCTGGGCCATCTTTTTGAGAAAGGATTCGCTCGCCTCACAGATTTGGGCCGATTGGTTGAGTTTGGCGGTCTCATCCCCCAAAAAGGAAAAGTTTTCAGGCAGGGTGATGAGTTCGGCACCTTGGCGCACCGCCAAGTCAATCAAATCTTCTGCTTGGGCCAGATTTTTCTCTAAATCCGGCACGCTGGTCATTTGTAGCGCGGCTGCCAGATAGGGCTTCATCAAAGGTTCCGTCCGGTGGGTGGGCAAATAAACACAGAGTTCAATTTTACGTGGATTGGGGGCATCTGGTTCTGGCGATGCCAGGTCCCTCCATCATCGATATGGATCCGCCACAATACAAAGGGCGTTTTATTCAACGGGGAGAGTCGTGGTCATAGATGCAGTGATGACAGAGGCATCGGTGAAGCCGAGTTGGGCCGGGGCGATCGCCCCCCCTGCTCAAGAGTTTTCCCGCTCTCCCCTATCAATCCTCGCTGGGGCGGTTCCAGCAGAGCTGCAAGGCTGTCTCTACCGCAATGGCCCCGCCCGGTTAGAGCGTCAGGGTCAGCGGGTGGGCCACTGGTTTGATGGCGATGGGGCGGTTTTAGCGGTGCAGTTTGAGGCGGGGCAAGCCCAGGCCACCTATCGCTACGTGCAGACTGCCGGTTACGTGGCAGAGTCTGAGGCCAACCAGTTTCTCTACAGCGGTTACGGCAGCTTGGCCCCTGGCCCAATCTGGGAGCGGTGGCAGGCCCAGTTTAAAAACGCAGCCAACACCTCGGTCTTGGCCCTGCCCGATCGCCTCCTGGCCCTGTGGGAAGGGGGGATGCCCCACCGTCTCGATCTCGATACCCTGGCCACGGTCGGCGTTGACGCTCTCGACAGCCTCACCGCCAACGAACCCTACTCGGCGCATCCGAAACGCCATCCTCAAACCGGCCATATTTTCAATTTTGGGGTCGTGGCCGGGGCCAATGCTAAGTTGAACTGCTATCGCAGCGGTCCCGATGGTGCCATAGAAAAGAAAAGTAGCATCGACCTAAATGGCATTCCCCTCATTCATGACTTTGTCTTGGCCGATCGCTATCTCGTCTTCTGCGTGCCACCGGTACGGCTGAATGCCCTACCCGCTGTACTGGGGTTCCGCAGCTTTAGCGATGCGCTGATGTGGCAGCCCCGCCACGGCACGCAACTGGTGGTGGTGGATGCAGACACCTTTGAGGTGATCAGTTGGGGCGAAACCGATGCTTGGTTTCAGTGGCACTTTGGTCGGGGCTATATAGATAGCTATGGCGACATCGTGTTGGAGGTGGTGCGCTATGAGGACTTTGCCACCAATCAGCATCTAAAAGAGGTCGCCAGCGGCACCATTCAAACCTCGGTTAATGGCCAACTCTGGCGCATCCGTCTGAATCCACAAACGGCAGCGATTCGCGACCAAGTTTGCTTGGTGCCCCAGGGCTGTGAGTTCCCGGTGGTGCCGCCCACTGCAGATCTAGAAGCGGCACCCACTTATCTCTCAATCCATGCCCCTGAAACCGATCCGACCGGGGAGTTATTTGGGGCGATCGCCCAATTCAACCCCCAAATCGATCGCCTCACCATTGCCGGTGCGGGTGCCCAGCGCTATCCGTCGGAACCGGTATTTGCCCCTAACCCTCAGCATCCTGAACAGGGCTGGGTGCTGACGGTGGTCTATGACGGGGCGCAGCACTGCAGTGAGCTGTGGATTTATGACGGTGCCCTGGAGTCAGAACCCCTCTGTCGATTGGCATTACCCAGCGTCATCCCTCACAGTTTTCATGGGGTCTGGCAGGGGGCTAAGGCACCACCACAAAATTGACCAGCTTGCCAGGAACGACAATCACCTTTTTGATGGTCTTGCCTTCGATGTAGCGCTGGGCCACCTCCGACTCGCGGGCGTACTGCTCCAACGCCGCTTTGTCAGAATCAGCGGGCACTTCGATGGTGCCGCGAGTCTTACCCATGATTTGGATGACCAGAGTGATTTCATCGGCCACAAGAGCTGATTCATCTAGAACTGGCCAGGGTTGGGTATGAATGGACCCGGTTTGCCCTAGCAGCTGCCACAACTCTTCCACCATGTGGGGGGCGAAGGGCGCCAGCAGCTTCACTAGGGTGGTAATGCCTTCGGCATAGACCGGTGAATCAGTGCATTTGGCGTCATTAAGGGCGTTGCTGAGTTTCATCAGCTCCGACACAGCGGTGTTGAACTGATAGTCCCCTTCGATGTCTTCGCCGATCTTTTTTTGGTCTTTGTGGTTGGCGCCACGTTGTGCTTTTTCGGGTTTGGACTGGTCTTTGGGGGTGGGCTCTTGGCCTCGCGCCCCTACGGTGCCGGATTGTGCAGCGAATCTGGTGACCAACCGCCAGACCCGATTCAAGAAGCGATATTGCCCTTCCACATCAGCGTCATCCCATTCCAAGTCCTTCTCAGGGGGTGCCTTGAACAGGATAAACATGCGGGCGGTATCGGCCCCGTATTTGGTAATTACATCTCCAGGGGCAACCCCATTGCCTTTAGATTTGGACATGGTTGCATAGAGCAGCTGCAACGGCTCGCCGGTGGCCGGATCCCGAGGGTCATCGGGATTCTCAACCCGATCAAAGGGCACCCATTTGTCCTTGCCACCCTTGTTGGGATTCATATAGGTCAACCCCTGCACCATCCCCTGGGTGAGCAAGCGACTAAAGGGCTCATCACAGTTGAGGAGACCGCGATCGCGCAGCACCTTCGTGAAAAAGCGGGAATAGAGCAGGTGCAAGATGGCATGCTCAATACCGCCCACATATTGATCTACCGGTAACCAGTCGTTGACCTTCTCAAAGTCAAAGATGGCTTCGTCATTGCGGGCGTCGGCATAGCGGAGGAAATACCAGGAGGAATCAATAAAGGTGTCCATGGTATCCGTCTCCCGCTTGGCGGCTTCCCCACAGGTGGGGCAGGGCACATTCACCCAATCCTCCAATTGAGAAAGGGGAGAGGCACCGCGACCGCTGAACTCCACGTTTTCGGGTAGCTCCACCGGCAGCTGCTCGTCGGGCACCGGCACCGTGCCGCAACTGGGGCAATGAACCACTGGAATCGGCACCCCCCAGTAGCGCTGGCGGGAAATCAACCAGTCTCGCAAGCGGTAGTTGGCCTGACCTTCGCCTTTTCCTTTGGTTTCTAGCCAAGCGATCGCCTTCTCTACACTCTGCCCTTCCCCTTTACCAGCAGGAGTGCCGTCCAACGGGCCAGAGTTGACCATCACCCCATCCCCAGGCCAAGCCTCAGCCATGGTGTCGCCGCTGAGGGTTTCGCCAACGATCTGCACCACCACCTGAATGGGCAGGCCAAACTTGCGGGCAAATTCAAAGTCTCGCTGGTCATGGGCAGGCACGGCCATGATTGCGCCGGTGCCGTAGCCCATCAACACATAGTCAGCAATCCAGATGGGGATTTTGGCCCCATTCACGGGGTTGATCGCGTAGCTGCCGGTCCAGACGCCGCTCTTGGCTTTAGTGTCGTCGGTGCGATCGATGTCGCTTTTGGCGGCGGCTTCTTGCTGGTAGGTGGAGATCGCATCAGCCTGCTCGGCTGTGGTCAGCTTCTCCACCAAGGGATGTTCGGGGGAGAGCACCATAAAGGTGGCTCCCCAGAGGGTATCAGGGCGGGTGGTAAACACGGGCAGTTCGTCACCGGCTTCGGTGGTAAACACCACCCGAGCCCCGGTGGATTTGCCAATCCAGTTCTCCTGCATGGTCCGCACCCGCTCCGGCCAGCCGGGCAGCTTATCCAGGTCTTGCAAGAGTTCTTCGGCGTAGTCGGTGATTTTTAAAAACCACTGGCGCAGCAGCTTGCGCTCCACCTTGGCTCCAGACCGCCAGGAGCGGCCTTCACTATCCACCTGTTCATTGGCGAGGACGGTTTGGTCGATGGGGTCCCAGTTAACGGCGGCTTCTTTTTGATAGGCCAGCCCTGCCTTTAAGAACTGGATAAAGCTCCACTGGGTCCATTTGTAATAGTCTGGGGCGCAGGTGGCGACTTCCCGGTCCCAGTCATAGGAGAGGCCCAACTGCTTGAGCTGGGCTTTCATTTGCTCAATGTTTTGTTGGGTCCATTGGGCGGGGTGGATACCGCGATCGATGGCAGCGTTTTCGGCGGGTAGGCCAAAGGCATCCCAACCCATGGGGTGCAGGACGCGGTAGCCCTGCATGCGGCGGACTCGGGCGACCACGTCGGTGATGGTGTAGTTGCGGACGTGGCCCATGTGCAGGTTCCCAGAGGGGTAAGGGAACATGGAGAGGGCATAGAATTTGGGCTTATCGGTGCCTTCTTCAGCCCGATCCAGGCCTTGCTCGGCCCAGGTCTGCTGCCATTTCGCCTCGATATCTGCGGGGGTGTATCTGTTGTCTTGGGGGGCCGCCACGGTTGCCACTCCGAATCTGCACGATATAGTCCTGCACTATGCTGCCACATGGGGGCGATCGTGGGGCAGGAACCACCTGCAATACCCTGGAAATCTCCTAAGTCGTTTCTGTTTGGGAGCGACGGCGACGGCAGCGCTCAGAGCAGTACTTGACCTCATCCCAGCAGGCGGCCCATTTTTTGCGCCAGGCAAAGGGGCGCTGGCATACAGGGCAAGTCTTTGTGGGTAAATCGGCTTTTGAGCGTTGGCGTCCCATGGATTTCGGTACGATATAACTCCTTTGTTGAGCGTAACGTTTGTTAGCGGTGCTGAGTGGAGGACAACGCCCCGTTGGCGCAGCGTTTTGTTATGGTCCAACCTTCCTTTCTTGATGCTGTTCGGATTATTTTGGTGGCACCTGCAGGTCCACTCAATGTGGGGTCAGCGGCCCGCATCATGGCCAATATGGGGTTAACCCAACTGGTTTTGGTGGATCCTCAATGCAACTACCAGGGGGCAGCGGCCAGACGCATGGCCGTCCATGCCTTTTCTCTGCTGGAGTCAGCCCAGGTCGTGCCGACTCTGCCGGATGCCCTAGCCGATTGCCATCGGGCGATCGCCACTACGGCGCGCCCCCGCAGTCCTGAAACCCCTCTGGAACTGCCAGAAGTGGCTTTACCCTGGTTGTTGTCTCCCCCAGATGCGCCCGCCCCACTGCATACGGCGCTGATTTTTGGTCCAGAAGATCGGGGCCTCAGCACCGCTGAACTGAATTATGCCCAGCGATTTGTGGGCATTCCCAGCAATCCTGACTATCCTTCTCTAAATTTGGCCCAAGCGATCGCCGTCTGCTGCTACGAGCTGGCCCGTGCGGCCCAGGGACGTTCTGCTCCAGAGGCACAAGTGCCCCTAAGCGAAGACCCGATTTCCATGGGTCAAATGGAAGGGTTTTATCAACAGCTCGAAGCGCTGCTGCTAGAGATTCAATATCTGTATCCTCACACCCGTGCCAGTCGCATGGAGAAGTTTCGGCGTTTCTTTAATCGGGCTGCCCCCACCAATCAAGAATTAGCTATGCTTAGGGGAATTTTCAGGCAGATGGCTTGGGCCTTAGACACCCTAGAGCCATCCTCAGACCCTGAAGTGTCTGGACCGTCAGAGGGGCCTGGATAATTACGCAATTTGGGGAACTAGGGTATGACTGAATCCGGAAATCATGCTAACGGCAATGGTCACGGGCCATTTCGTCGCTATTCTCCCCCATCTACCCAAAACGGGAGCGCGGCGACAGGGGGCCAAGATATCCGGTTTTCCAGCAGTATGCCTCCGAGCAATTCCGCCGCGAACCGGTCTGGCTCGGCCCACACCCGAGCCAATCGTTCAGCGCGGCGGCGGTGGCGACAATGGATTCAGCCCCAGACGCCAGTCTCGCCCCAGGGGGCACCCAGCCATTCACCGACGCCTGGACCCTCATCTGGACCCAAGCCGACGGTTCAGCCGATTCCCCGCCCGTCTCCTATTGTGACGGGGAATCCTCAGCCACCAGCGGCTTTGCGAAAGGATAATGCTGCCTATCGGCCCCAGGCTCAACCCCCTCAACCACCCGTCAATCGGCAACCGCCAACCCATAAAGTGACGCCGCTCCGGCAGCGACCGGTCTGGTCAACCCCGGCGGATGTCGGTACAGCCCCGATCCCTCAGGCTCCAGGCAATCGCCGTCCCCCAACGCGTCGCCGCCCAACCCGCAACACTCCTCGACCGGTCTTAAATGGGGTGCGATTGCTAATCTGCGGCATTGGGTTGGCGGCGATCGCAGGGACCTTGCTCTCTGTGCTGAATCCCGAGCAGCAAGAGACGCCCCCGGCCCCAGTGGTGAGGCGCGGAGACGCCCCTCTGACGGCGGGCACCCCACCGAATCAGCGACGGGGCGAGGCGGTTACGGCACCGCTACCCCTTACGGACAAGCTCACCTACTTAGAAAACACGCTGCTGGAGCTAGAGTCCCTTGCCCCTGGGTTGAGTCAGGCCACCTTTGCCCTCGATCTCGATACAGGTAACTATGTGGAGATCAACGGTGCAGGAGCGGTGGCCGCCGCCAGCACCATTAAGTTGCCAATCCTGGTGGCGTTTTTAAATGCAGTTGATGCGGGTCAAATCACCCTAGAGCAAGGGATAGTCCTACGGGAAGATTTGATCGTCGGGGGGTCAGGGGACATGCAAGTGGCTGAGCTGGGCACCCGCTACACGGCCCTAGAGGTCGCCACTCAGATGATGACCCAGAGCGACAACACGGCCACCCAGATGATGATTGAGCTACTGGGTGGGAACCAAGCGTTAAATCAGCAGTTTCAAGACTGGGGTTTAACCAGCACGGTTTTACGTAATGCCCTACCCGATCTAGAAGGCACAAATACCACCAGCGCCCAAGACTTGGTGCGCATTCTGGCCCTGGTGGAGCAAGGCGAACTGTTGAGCCTGAGATCGCGCGATCGCCTACTTGGGATTATGCAACGCACCTATAGTCGAGATCTGATTCCGGGAGGGCTAGGCGATGAAGAAGCCCTCGTATTTAACAAAACCGGTGATATTGGCACTGTGCTTGGAGACGTTGCCCTGGTCGATGCCCCGAATGGCAAGCGATACATCTTAGCAACCTTGATTGAGCGGCCTCACAACGATGGTCGAGCCAGTGAGCTGATTCGTCGCATTGCCGAGCTGATCCATGGAGAAATGAACCAGCCCCTGGCTCCCGTGGGTGGAGCAGTGCCAGAGCCCAGCCTAGAAAATACGCCTGCGGACATTCCTGGAACATCTCCCGAAGCGTCTCCTAATGGAACTGGTACAGAGATTCCCCAGGGGTGATTGCCCAACTTTTGCTGGAATGCAGGGGGCCTGCCCAGCAAGGCTTTCACCCGTAGTTGATGATGTGCCTTAACAGACTTGTCATCGTCATGGGTGACCCACTCTAGACAAAATAGTACAGGAAAACTACAATAACATTGTACTAAGCCTTCGTTGTTGGCATGGTTTCTTCTAACCTGACGACTCTTCCCGCCGCTCTGATTCCACCCACCTGGGAAAGTATCCGCTTCCGGCGGGCCAAGGAAAAGAAGGGGTGGGTTTTATTAGGGGTGCCGCGCCCGGTCTATCCCATGGTGGCAGTACGCCTGTTTGAGCTAAAGGCACGACTCATCGACCAATACGATGCCAACGGGTTTATGTGCCTGTTGTTTGAAGCGCCCCCTACCGTTGCGGCCAAGCTGGCGGGAGTTTTTCCAGCGCCTCCAGGCCGTGAGGTATTAAAAATCTCAGAAGGGGGCGATCGCATTCTTTCGGGTAAGGCCGCTAAGTCTGCAAAGGCCATCTCCCAGCGCCCTGATCCCTCTGAAGTGTGGGTTGCCGCCTAGGTCCAATAAAAGTTTCTCGCTCAAAGAAAGACTTGGCCCGGTAAAGCCAAGTCTTTTTGACTGCGCTTCATTGCAAATGACCTAACGGGCAAAAAACTGCTGCAGATGGTCAGCCATGGTGTCCACCACAGAGCCCGCTTGACTCGATGCTTGGGCCTCAGTCTCAATCCGCTGCACCACCTCGGCGGGCAGGTCTAAGAGCTTAACCAATTTTTGGTAGGCCGCCGCCTCAGCCTCGTTGATCAGCGTCTCATCAGGGGTGCGAGCACTTGAGCTGATTACCTCATAGCCTAAACGCAGCACCAACTCCCGCTCAGTTGAGCTAGCCAATTGAGGGGTCAGCTCCTCAAGGGGAATGTTCTGCATCATGTAATCCCGCAGTTCTTTATGAAGCGCCGTTTTTTGCTGGGGATTATCGGCAAATAAACCGCTGAAGCGATCCAGCATCACCGCCACTTCTTCCTCTGCTAGATGGCCATCACTCCAGGCCATGGCGGCGACGATGCGCATCAACGTCATCTGTTGGGGCGAAATTGAAGGGGGGGGTGGGGGATGCAGCGGCATCAGAGGGTCCTCCGGGAATATGGGCAGAGCCCCGACGGAGCCCCATCCGTTTGAAGTTCACGCTAACACGGCTTTCTATGGGGGTTAAATCGCTGTAATCGATCGCTACAGAACCTAGATGGTCCCTTGGGACCGGTCTAGCCCCTTTAGGGCAGCTACACCAACAACCATCGCAGCAAAAGTTAAGGAGGCACCTTTTAAAAGACACCTCCTTAATTTAGGACGCATTCAATAAAGCCGGGACTGTAAGCAACGCTAAGCCCGGCCAGCCAGTTGCGTCAGTTGTTTAACGTTCGTTAGGGCGATCACATCCCGTTCCTCGTCAATTTTGACCCAGCCTTTTTCGGCGAGCTTCTCAAAGATTTTGTTGGCTTCGTCCTCAGAGATATCGGTCACATCAGCCATATCCTTCATCGGGATATTCAGAATCTCTGTTCCGGCCTCACCAGCTTGGCCATAGGCGTCAGCCAGACTAATCAGACTGTAGGCCAGCTTCACGGCTGGGGGTTGATTGCGCAATTGAAACCGGAAGTTGGTCATGCGTAGCCGTTGCACCATCAGCTGCAGCATTCGATGGTGCAGTTGCGAATCCTTAAACAGCGTTTGGATAAATCGCTGAGCCGATACGCTGAGCAGCTTCACTTGGGACAGGGCCACCACATCGGTTGAGCGGGGTGACTCGTCTAAAATGGCCATCTCGCCAAAGTAATCGCCTGGACCCAGCACTGCCAGGGTGACAAAATCTTCGCCTGCGTGGCGACGTACCTTTACCCAGCCAGACTGGACAAAATAAACCGCATTTCCCCAAGCATCCTCCATTAAGACCGCACGCCCAGATGGATAATCATGCTCGGTTGCAACAGATAAGAGCCACTCGATTGTTTCAGGACTGGCTACATCAAATAAGGGAAAAAGCTCACTAAAGGCTTCAGACTGCATGGGGAATCTCTATGGTGCATCTGGACTGGGAAGCAACCTGATTGAAATAGCGGAGTTTTGCCGCTAGCCAAAGGTAAATGCCTGCCACCGTAAAATCTGAACTCATACTACCCACAAATGCAGGCCAACCGCCATGGCAAAATCATGGGTTTCAACTTTCCTAAAGGCGTGGGTGGTAGTGAGGGGTAAACCCGTTGTTCATTGACTTGAGCTGTCCGCAGAGTCTTGACTGAACCGGTTTTGAGAATCGACTCAAACTGAAGTCATCGGATTATTTTCAGGAACATCATCATCCTTCCTTCTTTTCAACTTTGATGGTGATGCCCTGACTGAGATATTGGGCAACAGTTGCATTGAGTTGCGCTTCTAAAGACGAAGGCGGGGGTGCTGATGATTGGGGAGAGCGGGCAAAGATTGCTTTAGTGAAGCAGTAAAAAACAATTGCAATGGTGACAAAAAGCTCAACCATGGGACGCTTCCTGAAAGACACGACAGCAACAAAAAGCCTACGGATCACGCGACAGGGGATTTGTCGGCATCTTAGGAACTTATTCAGGATTTAAACATGCAAAATATCGACTCAACCGGGCTTGCAGCTAACTTCAAAGTACAATAGAAGTATAACACGTCTAAAAGCCATTTTTGTAATTGCAAATTGACTTTTCTGGAAAATGCCCAGACATAAAGAAACCCTGACTCTCTCGATTCCCCCTGGGACAAAGGCTCAACTGGATAGCCTTGCCGATCGCTTCGGTTACCACTGGGGTAAAAGCCCTAGTCCGTCTGCTTTGGTTACAGCCATTGCCCAAAGAGAGTTGCGTTTGGGTTTGCCCATAAACTTGTCTCCTGCTCAAGTTCAGGCACTACAACAAGCTGTAGGCAATTTGATTGATGCAGGTCATGTTGAAGAAGCCAAAAGTGTAACTACACTTTTATTGGACTATGGCGATTTAGCCCCACCGTTACGACAGCGGCTGATGCAGCAGGTGAGTTTGCCCGCAGAGGGTTGGCGCATTCAGTTAGAGCAGTTGATTCAAGCTCAGCAGCCTTTTCACTTGGTTTATGGCAAACCGAGCGGTGAGTTTAGTGAATTTACCGTCCGCTACGCTGAATTGGTCCCCTATGAAAAACGCTTGTACTTACAAGTTTGGTGTGAGGAGCCGGGCAGCCGGGCTGAAATTGCTGCACTGCAACACAATCGAAGCCTCAGGCTGGAGCGCATTCAGGGGATTGTGCCCGTGACCGGTGAATGGCGGGGTCAGCTAGATACCTTGGCCGTGGAGTTGCATCTTACCGGCGGACTGATTCACGGCTATGCCGCCAGACCTGAAGACAGCGAAGATAAACTGGTCGCCGATACGCGACGCGTGGTTCGGCAGATTAGCAATCTCTTTTGGTTCTTTCGCGAAGTGCGAAGTTACGGGCCAGACTGTATTGTGGTTGGCCCTGATGCAGTGCGCGATCGCTTTGCTGAGGAAATTGCCACTCTTTATCAGCATTATTTTTCTCACATGCCAGCCGACTGAAGGATGTTAAAAGCTGAGCAATAACGCCACACTATGGCATCTGGTAGCGTGGAATTATGGAAACTTCCCCTCGCGGTTGGCGACTGCATTGGCGCTCTTGGCTGCTCTTTACGGCAGCCTATGTCACCTTTGGGCAAATGCTGCACAACACTGAGGCGGCCCCTTTGATTTGGGGGATGAGCATTGGTCTAATGATTGCTAAGGCCAGTCTTTTAACTTTCTTTTGGCACCCGGCGCGAAAATTTATGCTGTTGGGATTTCAGTCAGATGCAGGCTACTCGATCATGGTGTTAGCCTTGGCCTCCCTGGCGGTCCTGTTCGTGGTTCAGTTTCGGGCTTTTGCCTATGTGATTGTGTTGGTGGCAACCGCACTGCTGGTCCGGGTCGATTGCCTCGTAGATGGTTTTAGCGATCGCCAATCTTTTCAAGTCTTACTGGCGCTGCCGCTGCTGGGATTAGGGATGACTTGGTTGCCTAAGGCCCTCTATTTGGGCGTCAACAATATTGGATAGGCGATCGCTAATGGCCGAAGGCATGCTCAATGTACTCGACTAAGGCCAGACGATAGCCGCCATCTACGATTTCCCGAACGATTAGAGGCCGCTGCCGAAAGCGTTGACCTCGGGCCACTAAAGCGACATCAAAACGGCAGGGCAAATCACTGTATTGGGGATGCTGAGCTAAAAAGACCTCAGCCGTGCGCCACAGTTTGTGCTGTTTCTGAGCATTCACCGCAAGACGACCGGTGTCATCCCAATTGCCCTGACGGCGGGTTTTGACCTCAACAAAAGCGAGGCAGCGGTCAGGCTGCAGAACCACTAAATCGAGTTCGCCCCAGCGACAGTGCCACTGACGCGCTAAAATCCGCCATCCCTGTTGCTGCAGCCAGTCAGCGGCTAAAGCTTCCCCTAACTGACCGAGTTGTTTAGTTTTTGAGTTTGGCTTCACGGGCGGGCCTTGAACGGCAGCAGGATGCTAGGGCGCGAATACTCAAAATTGATGGGGCTAGGGCGCGTCATCAATTGCGGGTGAAAGGATGGCACTTAGAACCACTGGGCGATCGCCTCAACAGTCTCAACCAGCAGATCCGGGGTAATTCCTGTTGCTTCTGCTAATGCAGGACGATATTTACCTGTTTTCACCAAAACCCCTTTCATGCCCGCCTGCTGGGCACCGCCGACATCAGCCTCAATATCGTCTCCGATCATCGCCACCTGCTCAGGCGGGAGCCCCAACTCTTTTAAAACAATCTCAAAGAAAAAAGGGCTGGGCTTCCCCACCACCGTAGCGGTTTGGTCGGTTGCATATTCAAGCCCGGTAACAAAAGCGCCAATATCTAACTGCAGTCCGGCTTCCCATTGCCAAAACTTGCCCTTATGCAGCGCCAGGAGCTCAGCCCCTTGCATAATTAGACGGAATGCTCGGTTGAGGCTGCGATAGTCCCACTCATCTTCCATATCCCCCAAAATGACCACATCTGCAGCCGTATCCGAAAACGTAAATTCGGCAAAGTCACCCTTGGCATCGGCAGAGAGCAGCGGGTAAATTTTGGGCCGACCGAGCTGCCGCAGGTAGAGCACTGCCGCGTAAGGCGCACTGATGATGTCATGGGGTTCAATCAGTAGCCCCATCGCCCCTAAGTCTTGGCTGAGGCTCTGAATGGACTTGGTGGTGTTATTGGTCGCAAATCGATAGGGCAAGCCACTGCGCTGAATCGCACTGATGGCTCGATTAGCCCCACTCAAAGGCTTATTGGCGACATACAGTACGCCATTGATATCAATGAGTAGTCCGTTGATGCCCGTTAGCCCTGCGGCTTCCATAAAATGCTCCCTATTCGGCATCGATGCTTTTTTCCTTGCCCTTGGAGGGTAGCGAATCTCATCCCTGGGCAAGTGGCACAGATTTTACCGTCTCCCCAGGATCTGTCATCAATAAAAACTAAAACCTTTGTGGTGCAGCGATTGCAGCCCCTAAAAATATTTTAGGAATGGGCGCGGTCAACTTACCCACCAAGGCATCCTTAATGGATGACACGCCCTAATCCTGCCATTACATTTCATGGGGAAAGGCTGACTTCTGTAACTATGGCTGTTTGGTATGACGGTGCGCCTCTAGAGGGCGATTTCTTATCGATCGCAGCAACCGACCCAGCCCTACTGTATGGGGCGACGGTGTTTACAACCCTGCGGGTCTACAATTGCCGCCTCGATCACCCTGGTACCGCATGGCAGGCCCATTGCGATCGCCTGCGCCACTCTGTTCAAGCTTTTGACTGGGTTGAACCTGATTGGACCCGACTGGATCAAGGCGCAACCTGGATGGCCCAGCAGTACCCCGTGCTTCGACTCACCCTTTTCCCCGACGGGCGGGAATGGATCATGGGGCGCGATCTCCCGGCGGACTTAGATCAACGGCAAGCCCAAGGCATTATTGCTTGGGTGGATGAAGCTGGGGATTATGGGCGATCGCTGCCAGGTCATAAAACGGGGAATTACTTGAGTTGCTGGCTAGCTCGACAAGCTGCCCAGAGCCTGGGGGCTCAGGAGGCGATTCTGATCAATCCGCAAAACCATTGGCTTGAGACCAGTACGGGCACCCTATGGGGGTGGCAACAGGGACAGTGGTATACCCCGCCGGACGCTGGGATTTTGCCAGGGATGGCGCGATCGCGCATCTTGAAAGCCCAAGCCGCCATTAACCAACCCGTTGATGAGCAGCCCTGGACTCAGACCTTAGTGCGTCAACTGACCCATTTGTTCTACACCAATAGCGTGGTTGAAGCAGTCCCCATCCGCCGAATCCTGCGGATTGCCTCAGCCGTGAACTACAATCCAAATCAGGCGCTATCGCAGCATCTCAGGCAGATCGTCTCTGGAGAAATGACTGAATCCTGAAGATGCGTTAACATTAATTAATATTATTGATGGCATGAACGAATTTCGCCCTTAGGAAACTTCGGCGATTTGCGGCCTAGTTTTTAAGTTGTTTAAGGGTCTCAGCCCTGATGTGTTTGGAGGCATTGCCCCGTGAACAAGCGGTGGAGAAACGCAGGATTGTATGCATTGCTCGTGGTGGTGGTAATTGCCCTGGCCACAGCGATTTTTGATAACTCAGGTCAGGAAACCCAAAGCTGGCGCTACAGCCGCTTTTTGGATTCAGTCGAAAACAATCAGATTGAGCGGGTCAACATCAGTGCAGATCGCACCCGTGCTCGATTTACAGACCCTGAAGGGGGCGGTCAGATTACGGTGAATCTGCCGAACGACCCTGACTTGGTTAATACCCTTGAGCAAAACAACGTCGACATCGTGGTTTTCCCTCAGGGAGACGATGGTGCCTTAGTTCGCCTGTTCAGCACCTTCTTAATTCCAGTGCTGCTGCTGGTGGTGCTGTTCTTCGTATTGCGCCGTGCCCAGAGTGGTCCGGGTAATCAGGCCATGAACTTTGGCAAGTCTAAGGCGCGGGTGCAGATGGAGCCCCAGACCCAGGTGACTTTTGGCGATGTGGCTGGGATTGAGCAGGCCAAGCTGGAATTAACCGAAGTGGTTGACTTTCTCAAGAACGCCGATCGCTTTACCGCTGTGGGTGCCAAGATTCCTAAGGGCGTGCTGCTGGTGGGTCCTCCTGGAACCGGTAAAACCCTGCTTGCGAAAGCCGTTGCGGGTGAAGCAGGCGTGCCCTTCTTCTCCATCTCGGGTTCTGAGTTTGTGGAGATGTTTGTGGGTGTCGGTGCATCCCGAGTCCGCGACTTGTTTGAGCAGGCCAAGAGCAACGCCCCCTGCATCGTCTTTATTGACGAGATTGATGCGGTGGGTCGTCAGCGTGGTGCTGGCCTTGGTGGTGGTAACGATGAGCGGGAGCAGACCCTCAACCAGCTCCTGACGGAGATGGATGGTTTTGAGGGCAATACCGGCATCATCATCATTGCCGCGACCAACCGTCCTGATGTGCTGGATTCTGCCTTGCTGCGTCCCGGTCGTTTTGACCGCCAGGTGGTGGTGGATCGCCCTGACTTTGCGGGCCGTTGTGAAATTCTTAAGGTCCATGCCCGAGGCAAGACCTTTGCCAAGGATGTTGATCTTGACCGCATTGGTCGCCGTACCCCTGGCTTCACCGGAGCGGATTTGTCCAACCTGCTGAATGAAGCGGCAATATTGGCAGCTCGTCGCAACCTGACTGAAATTTCCATGGATGAGGTCAACGATGCGATTGACCGCGTCTTAGCCGGTCCTGAGAAGAAGGACCGGGTAATGAGCGAACGCCGAAAGGAGTTGGTCGCCTATCACGAGGCCGGTCACGCCTTGGTGGGTGCGCTGATGCCCGATTACGACCCCGTTCAAAAAATCAGCATCATTCCTCGCGGTCGCGCTGGGGGTCTGACCTGGTTTACGCCCAGTGAAGAGCGTCTAGAGTCAGGTCTCTATTCCCGGTCTTATCTGCAAAATCAGATGGCGGTTGCCCTCGGGGGCCGTATCGCTGAGGAAATCATCTACGGCAATGAAGAGGTCACCACCGGTGCCTCCAATGATTTGCAGCAGGTGGCACGGGTGGCCCGCCAAATGGTGACTCGGTTTGGCATGAGCGATCGCCTCGGTCCAGTCGCCCTGGGTCGTCAGCAGGGCAACATGTTCCTGGGACGGGACATTGCCTCTGAGCGGGACTTTTCTGACGAAACGGCTGCAACCATTGACAACGAGGTTCGCCAGCTGGTGGATCAAGCCTACATTCGGGCCAAGAAAGTGCTGGTTGATAACCGCACCATTTTGGACCGACTGGCTTCCATGTTGGTTGAGAAGGAAACCGTAGATTCAGAAGAGCTGCAAGAACTGCTTGTTAGCAACGAAGTCACCATGGCTCCGATTGCCTAGGCGATTATCCACCGCAATTTAAAGCCTCAAAGGACGCCAGAAGGCGTCCTTTTTTTGTGTACTTTTAGGGCGCGTCATCAATTACTGATGAAGGCCTTGCTGGGCAAGCATTGCCGCGCCCGTCCCCATAACATTGCTAGGGGCTGCAACCGTTTCACCACAAGGATTCCAGTTTTAATTGACCACAGCCCCTAGGCAATGCCCACAACTCGAAAGCCAAAGTAGTTGCTGTTGTTGTCGGGTTTGGCCCGACCTCGATTAGCTGAGCGACAATACCAAGGACTGTTCCCCCAAGAGCCGCCCCGGAGCACCCGGTAGCTGTCATCGCCATGGCGGGTCCAGGCACTGCCATTCGTTGGTGCCCCTTGGTAACCGTCATGCCAGGTATCAAGGCACCATTCCCAGACGTTGCCATGGAGGTCGAAAAGGCCAAAACCGTTACTCACGTTGAAATGCCCCACCTCGGTAGTGGTGGCCCGATATATCCCTCGCGGTCCTCTGCTGTAGGGGGCCGTGGCGTTGTAATTGGCGAGATCAGGCGTGATTGTGGGGCCGAAGTGATACGGGGTGGTGGTGCCAGCCCGACAGGCATATTCCCACTCGGCTTCACTGGGTAGGCGATAGTCATGACCGGTGTGATCGGACAGGCGATCGCAAAATTCAATCGCTTCTTCCCAACGCACATTCTCTACAGGGCGTTGATCCCCTTGAAAGGTAGAGGGCATGGTATTCAAGTCGCGGTTGATTTTGGGGAGTGTCGCGATACTGCGCCATTGGGCTTGAGTGACCGGGGTGCGGCCCATCCAAAACTCTGAAATTTTTACCCAATGCTGAGGTCCCTCATCGACTTCTCGATCTTTCTCCTGCTCGGGAGCGCCCATCATAAACTCCCCAGCCGGGATGTGCATCACGTCTAAGGCAACGTTGGCAGCAAGGCTCTCTTGGCGATAGTCCGCCTGTTGAGGTTGACGCTTAACGACGTTGCCTTCAGCATCAACCTCAATCACTTCAGAGGTTAGGTATTGATCGGCCATCCTTGCTTACCGCAACTGCCCCCTAAGCCTACCGATGGGAGAGGCCGTTTGAAAAGTTCTCTGTTTGCCCTACAGGCGATATCCAAACCCAATATCCGGTTACCTCAAATTTCTGGCAAAGGGCTGAGGGAAGCAGGAAGCACTGAATGATTGGCAACACTTATAGATAGCATCAACAGGTTTTTGGCAATAGTAATTGACGTTTTGTTACATAATTTGTTACATTAATTTACATAAGGCAACTTAAGTGTTGTCGGTTGCAGCGGTCGTTCGCCCAACCTGAGGCAGTTTGCGGCAGGCTGCACGCCACGTTGCTTCTGTTCTGGAATCAGCGCAGGCATCTTCAGCACAGTGACTTAACGGTACATAGGAGATAGCAAAACGATGTTCGCACCTTTGGTTCTAGTCATTCGTCAGGCGATGGGCGATCCTGATTTCGTCAAGCTGCGAGGTCAGGCCATTAAAGCGCACTCTCAGGTTATTACTCAGTTTTGTGAGCGCACCGGCATTGATCGCTCTCAGCGGCAGGCCATGATCCGTTTGGCACGAGATAACGGTAAGCGCCTCGGTCTCCTGGCTTAAGGCGGCGATGTGCTAAATGGGGTAGCTCCAAAAAACCCCCTTTCAGATTTTGTTGATTCAATGGAGGTTCCTGACATGGACACTTTACTAATCGCACTATTCATCGCTGGTTGGGCTGCAGTTGCAGTCATTGGCACCCAGGCTTACTTTCGAGGTGAGCAAACTAAGCCCATCCATGAGCGCAACTGGCGATCGGCCTCTTTTGAGCGCATTGCTCAGACCGTAACGGGTCGTGCTACAGATAACAACGAACGGGTGCCTGCTTACGGTGCTGATGCTTATGTCAGTCAGGGTTTGCCCACCTAATAGACGCTCTCAGCCTTTTACCGTGCGCCAAGAAGTATGGAGCGCCAAGAACTTTTGCCCCCGGCTCATTTGAGCTGGGGGCTTTCTGCTGATCGACAAGATTGATCCCTAGGGTATGCCCCATTTTTGTTTCACTGTGTATAAATAGGGCAGTTTGACGAATTTAAGGCAAAGACATGGGACACAGCTTATCCAGAGGCGTACTGGGGTTATTGCTCTGGGGGTGTTTGGGTAGTGTGGCCCAAGCGATTCCAGGGGAGTCGGTCAGTGCTGTAGAGGCCTGGATTGACGCCCATCCCACTCTGCGCCCCAATCCGAATGAGCGACTGGTGGTAAACCGGGCTGAAACCCCAGCGCGACGTTTTACCTTCCGGGCGACGGTTATCCCGGTGACTGGGCTTTCCCCGGGTCTAGAACTACAGAGCATTATTCGCACCGAAGAAACGCGGCTGGTGGATATTGTCGATGGCATTAGCAAAGTCCACCTCGAAGAAGCGATTCGAGCCATCTATGACGCTGCCATCTATAACGACTATCGGCGGGCTGAGATTGTCTATACCTATCCCGCGCCCAATTTTGGCACTTTAACGAATGAATCCTCTTGGCGGCAGGGGGAACTGCGGGAGGGCGATCGCTTTGGTTACTGGATTGAGCGGATCGTCGATCGCAATGGGTTTGCTGCGGTGGGTGAGGTCTCTGTATTTCTCAAAGAAGATTTACCTCAGTTAGAAGCTGATCTGATTGAGAAGGCTGCACAGTAAATGCCGATTATCGTCTTCTCTTTTTTCTAGGACGGAGAATAGGCTGTGGGTGGGCGACGCCTGACAAGTCGGCACGCCAGTGATGAATTGGCTTAAGAGGCCGTATTGAATCACACTGGAGCCCACCCGTAGGCTGACTGAAGCCTTGATGCAAGCGTCGCCTACTTTGGGTAGTCCATATCGCGAAACGAGATCCAGAGAACTTTTCAAACAGCCTCTAAGGGAGATTGAGTCGTGGCGAGGGTGAAGCTCTCCTTTATGCGATCGCGTCTTTTTCGAGATTCTCGCGACGCAGTTCATCGAAATCCACCGCATCCTTGTCTAAGTTCTCGCGGCGAAGCTGATCAAAGTCCACGCCAGCCTGCAGCTCAACGATGGCATCCTTATCAAGGTTCTCTTGACGGAGCTGATCGAAATCAACAGCGTCCTTATCGAGGTTTTCCCGGCGCAGTTGGTCGAAGTCCACGCCTTTGATGTCGATTGCTACGACTGCATCCTTGTCTAAGTTCTCACGACGCAGTTGGTCGAAGTTGACTGCATCCTTATCCAGGTTTTCCTGGCGCAGCTCGTCAAAATCAAGGCCTTTGACTTCGATTTCGACGACGGCATCTTTCTCTAGGTTCTCGCGGCGGAGCTGGTCGAAGTTAACCGCGTCTTTGTCTAAGTTCTCTTGACGGAGCTGGTCGAAGTCAACAGCGGCGTAGGTGGTGGGTGCGACTGCAACGGAAGCGATGGTCAGAGCAGTGAGGGCAATTGCGAAGCGTTTCATAGTCTTGGACTCCTTGGATGTGTTGTTTGTTCAATCATCTTGAGTCCTACTATCGCGGCTGTCTCTGAGGACCTTCTGACCCCTAAATAAGCTGACCTTAATGGCTAACTGAGAAAACTGAGAGCCAGGGTGAAGGCACCTGAGTCGGGGTGATGGGGGTCACAATTAAGCCTATATCGATGGGGACGTATCCCAGGTAGACGAGGGCATTTGCCAGTGTTGGTGCCCACTGGGTTAAGCCCATACTGTCTTCGTTAGGGCAACTCTGTTGACGGTTTCGACGCTCGTTGGACTGGGAGTCTGTTTTACATACTTATTTCAACGGACCGCCCATGGAAACCAGTTCCCGCCCAGATTCGGGGGTGTTGGTGGGTCCCGAATGGTGATGATCGCTGCCGCTGTCGCCACCCAAATAGCGATCGCTCAACTGCTTCACCACCACATATAAAATCGGCACCACAAACAAGCTCAAGAAGGTGGCCACAAACATGCCGCCAAACACCGCCGTCCCCAAAGACTGGCGGCTTCCGGCCCCGGCCCCTGTAGCAATCACCAAAGGAAAAATACTGCTGAGGGTGGAGATCACCGTCATCAAAATTGGGCGCATCCGCTGCTCTGCCGCATTAAACGCGGCTTTAACAATGGACTGCCCCTCCTCTCGCAGTTGATTGGCGAACTCCACAATCAAGATCGAGTTCTTACTGGCCAAGCCAATCAACATCACCAAGCCAATTTGGCAATACACATCGTTGGGCAACCCCCGCATAGTTTGAGCCAGTAGCGCCCCCAGCACCGCTAGTGGCACCGCGAACAGGATGATCACCGGATCAACGAAGCTTTCATACTGGGCCGCCAGCACCAAAAACACAAACACCAGCCCCAGGCCAAAGATGATTGGCGCTTGGTTGCCGGAGTCCATCTCCTCTAAGGAAGCACCAGACCATTCGTAGCCCATGGTGGGCGGTAGTACCTGGGCTGAGACCTGCTGCATGGCGGCTAAGGCATCCCCTGAGCTGACGCCGGTCGCCGGACTGCCGCTAATTTCGATGGAGCGATAGAGATTGTAGTGGTTGATCACCTGAGCCCCGATGGTGGGGGTAAGGGTGACCAGATTCCCCAAGGGAATCATCACGTCCCGCTGCGATCGCACATACAGCTTAGAGATATCCTCAGGGCTGGCCCGAAACTGCTCGTCCGCCTGGACATAGACCCGATAGGTGCGCTGCCCCTGGATGAAGTCATTTACATAGCGGGAGCCCAGATAAGTTTGGAGCGTACCAAAAATATCATCGACATTGACGTCTAGGGCCTTGGCGCGATCTCGATCTACTTCAATCAGAAACTGCGGTGTCGCTGCCGAATAGGTACTAAACACCGCCTGCAGGGCCGGATTCTGGTTGGCCGCCCCCAACATTTCCCCCAGCTTTTGCACCAAAGTATCGAGACTCAGGTTGCCCTGGCGGTCCTGCAGTTGATACTGAAAGCCGCCAAACTGCCCCAGCCCTTGAATCGCCGGCGGATTCACCGGAAACACTCGCGCCTCGGTAATTTGCGACACCTGTCCCCAGAGCTGGCCGATCAGGGCCTGGGCAGATTGCCCCGGCCCCCGCTCTGACCAAGGCACTAAGGTGGTGAAAATGACACCGTTATTGACGGTGTCATTGCCAAAGCCAAAACCGCCCACGGCAAAAGTGGCCCTCACCCCCTCTAAATTCAGCATGATGTCTTCGACGTGAGCAATCACGTCGCTGGTGTAGTTCAGGGAAACCCCCTCTGGGGCCTGCACGAGGGTGACGAAATAGCCCTGATCTTCATCTGGCAGGAAGGCTGAAGGCACAAATTGGTAAAGCCAGTTGGTGGCAAACAGCAGGGCCACAAATGCAGCCAACACGAAGACCTTGAGTCGATTCAGGGTCTCTAGACTGCTCCGATAATGCTCGCGAACCCAATCCAGCCCCCGGTTAAACCGGTCAAAGATGGCCCCTAGCCAGCCCCCCATGGGCGGTTTTGACCGCAACAAAAGCCCGGATAGGGTGGGGGTCAAGGTCAAGGCATTAAAAGTGGAAAGGGCGATCGCAAAGGCAATGGTCAGGGCAAATTGCCGATACAGCGCCCCCGTCGTCCCAGGGAAAAACGCCACCGGGATAAACACCGCCATTAGCACCAGAGACGTGGCGATTACCGCCCCGGTCAGAGACTGCATCGCCTCGACCGCAGCCCGCACCGGCGGTCGTCCCTCAACTTGGATTTTGCGCGAAATATCTTCCACCACCACGATGGCGTCATCCACCACCATGCCGGTCGCGAGGGTGAGACCAAACAGGGTGAGGCTGTTAATCGAGAAGCCAAAGATTTTGACAATGGCGAAGGTGCCGATCAAGGCGACAGGGATGGTCACCGCCGGAATTACCGTGGTACGCCAGTCCTGCAGGAAGATGAAAATCACCAGCACCACTAGGCCTACCGCCTGCAGCAGGGTCCAAATCACCTCCGAAAGGGACTGCTCCACATATTCGGTGGTGTCAAAGCCAATGCCATACTCCACCCCTGGGGGGAACTGGGTCGCCAGCTCCGCCATGGTGGTCTTGACCCCTTGGGCCACTTCCAAAGCATTACTCCCCGGCAGTTGGAAAATCCCCAGACCCACCGCTTCCTTGCCGCGAAATCGCAGGAAGGTACTGTAGGCTTCTGCCCCTAACTCCACCCGCCCCACGTCTTGAAGTTTGACCAGGGCACCGCTGTCATCGGTCTTCAGCACCAGGTTTTCAAAGTCTTCTAAATCTTGGAAGCGGCTCACCGCCCGCAGGTCAATCTGGTAGCGCTGCCCATCACTAGAGGGCGGCTGGCCCAGTTGCCCTGCCCCCACCTGAATGTTCTGCTCCCGCAGGGCGTCCACCACATCTTGATCGGTGAGGTTGCGGCTGGCCATGCGCTGCGGGTCTAGCCAGAGCCTCACCGCGTAGGTGCGCTCCCCGAAAATGACCACATTGCCGACTCCATTCACCCGGCGCAGGGCATCAACGATATATAGGTCAGCGTAGTTACTCAGAAAAATATTGTCGTAGCTGTCATCTTCGGCATAGAGGCTCATGGCCAGCAGAATGTTGCTGGACTCTTTACTAACAGTGACCCCCTGCTGCAAAACCGGCTCCGGCAACTGGGGTTCTGCTAAAGACGCCCGGTTTTGGATATCCACCGCTGCAATATCTTTGTCGCGGCTACCGTCAAAGGTGGCGGTAATGGTGCTGGCCCCGTTATTCGTGCTGCTGGAGGTCATATAGCGCATGCCCTCAACGCCGTTGAGCTGTCGCTCTAGCACCGTGGTGACGGTTTTCTCGACGGTCTCGGCATCGGCCCCTAAATAGATGGCCCGCACGGCGATTTGGGTGGGGCTGATATCTGGGAATTGGGTCACTGGCAGAGTGGGTATGCTGATCGCCCCAATCAGCAACATGACTAGGGCGCAAACGATCGTCAGGTCCGGACGTTTGATGAAAAAGTTGACCACGGCGGAGGGGTAGGGGGTGGAGGGGTAGGGGGCTGGGGAGTAAAGGGTGAAGGGGTAGGGGCGTAAGGCTTACGCCCTCCGGGTTCTGAATTCTGAATCCAAAATTCTGAATCAACCCATCGATCACCCATTCCTAGGAACCGGGTTCAGCAGGGGCGGCATCGGTCTGGGGCAAAATCGGCGTCCCGTCTTGGAGATTCAAAATGCCGGAGACGACGATGGTTTCACCAGGGCTGACCCCTTCGATCACATGGTAGCGATCGCCCTGGATGGCCCCTAATTCCACGGGGCGAAGACGGGCTACCTGCTCAGGGGCAGGCATTCCTGGGGGCAGGCTTTCTGGTGGGGGAAGTTCCTCAGGGGCACCAGCCTCAGCTACATACAAAAAGGTTTGGCCGCCCAGACGGGTGACCGCGCTGGTGGGCACCAACACCCCCGGTGATTGGGACCAGATAATTCGGGCATTCACCTGCTGGGCATCTTGCAAACGGCCAACGCCATTGCTAAAGCGGGCTTTCACCAGCACCGTTTGGGTATCGACATCCGCTTGGGGCGAGATAAAGGTAATGCTGCCGGTGCTCAAGGCCGTGCCGTCATCCGCCATGATTTCGACCGGCAACCCAAGGGAAAGCTGAGATCGCTGCTCCAGGGGAATGTTTAAGTCCAGGTCTAAGCTGGCGTTCTCAGTAATCGACGTAATCAGGGTGCCGGGAGCCACGTAGTCTCCCAGCTTGACCGGCATATCGCCAACAATGCCCGCGATCGGCGCAAAGACGGTGCGATCTTGCAAATCTTGCTCAGCACTGACCTGGGTGGCTTCGGCTTGGCTGAGGGTGGCGCGGGCTTGGGCGGCGCTTGAGCGGGCCGCAGCAATACTTTCGATCCCGGAATCTAGGGCGGCTCGGGCGACGTCGAGATCGCGACGGGCGATATCCAGATCTTGATCTGACAAGGCCCCCTCTTCCACCAGGGTAACCACCCGCTCATATTCGGTTTGTTCCAATTCTAGATCGGCCACCAGCTCCAACTGTAGGGTTTCGACAGAACGTAGCTGGGCCTCAGCGGCATCGCGGGCAGCTCGGGCCGCAATCACGCTGGCTTGGGCGGCGTTGACGTTTGCCTGGGTCTGCTCAGGGCTGATCAGCAGAATCGGGGTACCAGGAGAGACGCGATCCCCTGCCGAGACATAAACCTGCACCACCCGCCCCGAGACTTCCGGCTGCAGGGCCACTGCAGACTGGGCTTCTAAACGACCAATAAATTCAGAGCTGTCTTGCACCTGCCCAGTCTGCACGGGCTCTAGGGTGACCGCGACCCCAGGGGGCATTCCAACCATGGGCGGTCCACCCAGGCGAGGGGCAATCAGTTGCCAACCCACAAAGCCACCCCCCAATACCAAAATGCCGATACTACCGGCGATCAACCACCGGGAAGGACCTGAGCGGCGGGTTGTTCCATGGGCAGTTGAATCTTACAAAACCTCTGACGGGGGCACCGAAGCCATAGGAGTCGCTGAGCCAAACGTGAGAACTGTTGCGATGGCGGCTCAATAGTAACGCTTTAGCCGCATATACTATGGCACCTTACTATATTTTCTCCTGAACCAACCACTCCTCACCCCTACCGCACCGGACGCGGGAACTGCGCCCCTTTACTCCTTCACCCTCAGACCCTCTCCTCCCCCATTCCCTAAGCCTTATGCCCTGAACTCACTGGGGTTTCGGTTTGTAAAGCCTGGGCACCTGCCCTCAGCTTCGTGAGTAGCTTAAATAAGACTTTTTGTTCGCTTTCGTCCAGTTGGCAGAGTAAGTCTGCAATCACATGGAAGTGCTGCGGCAACATCCGATCCAGCAAGGCCCAGCCCCCTTCCGTGAGCTGCACAATGGTGCAACGTCGATCCTCAGGGTGGGGCAGGCGGCGCAGCAATCCATCCCGCTCCAGGCCATCCAGCAAGCCCGTAATGGTGCCTCGGGTTACGCCCGCGCGATCGGCGCATTCCGATGGCGTCATGCCTTCCTCACTGCATTTCAACAGCATCAACACCATGAACTTGCCCATCGACAAGTCATAGTCGGCAAAATGGGTATCCAAAACCCCATAAACATCTGTCGCTGTCCGTAGAAACATCAGGCAGGTTTCCACTGCCGTAATATTCAGGGCGGGATACTGACGGGCTAACGCTAGAAGCGCTTCATATTTGGGCAGGTCGCGGAGGGTTAACAAGGGGTCAGGATGTGATCTATATCACCAAGCTGTTCAACCCCTAGATTATACGGGGGTTATCCCTTGATATTTGTCTATGTCAATCGAAAAGTGAGTTGATTGCCGACTAAACGCTGCTATAGGTCTAGCCAAGGGGCATAGGCCCAGTTGCCATCGCTCATTTCGGCCCAGTTCCCTTCAATCGTGCCAGTGACGGTAACCGTAGCGCCATCCTCCAAAAATTCCACGAGATCATATTCAGTCCCCGGCCCTGAAAAAGTCGGGATTTCTGAGCCGTTATCAGTCCTGATCTGCACCTCCCGTGCGCCAGTAGATGTATCTAAGTCAGGAACAGCCGTTTCGGTGGGCGTTGGACTCGGACTCGCCGTTGGTGTGGGGCTGACGGTTGCAGTGGGAGAGGGGCTTGTAGGGGGGGTTGGCGTCACTGTGGGGGTCGGCGGGCTTGTCTGAAAGGTTCCACCCCGGCGATATTGAGCCCTAGCGCTGTAAAGCACGTCCAAGGTTTGGGCATCGGCAACCCCATTGGCCACAAGGCCATGCTCCTGCTGAAATTCCTGAATGGCCTGGACGGTTTCATCTCCCCTAACCCCATTTGGAGTGAAGTCATTAGGCAAATAGCCTAGGGCCTGCAGCCGATTTTGAATGCCAACCCATTCATCGTGATCGGCGTTTTTGTAGCGGGCACTTGAGCTATAGAGCAAATTCACGGTGTCGGGTCCGGCAACCCCATCGATCTCAAGCTGATGGATACGCTGAAAGTCTCGAATCGCGTCAACCGTAGCCCGATCTTTCACGCCATCTGCTGTAAAGTCGGCGGGCAAATATCCCAAGGTTTGCAGTCGTTGCTGCAGGGCGATACTTCTATCCCGTTCCGCTTCTAATACTTCTAATGCGCTGGATTCTGGAGGGGACAAAGAGGCGGCAGCGGTACTGCCACCAGGGCTGGGTTGAGAACCTATGTATGTACTGGGTGTAATGAGGTTCCCGGCGACCCAATTGCCATCAGTGAGTTCAGCCCACCCCTGGGAATAGCGACCCGTCAGCGTCAAGGGCGTCCCCGCTGCGAGGGTATTCACTGCAGGATAGCCAATGCCAGGGCCACTGCGGATATTGACGTGGTAACCCGGTGGGGGTGCGGTCTGTGCGGTTGTTCCCCGACTCACACCCGCTGATGGCCGAGATGAAATTAAATTACTGGCCACCCAGTTGCCATCGGTCAGTTCGGCCCAGCCCTGGGAGTAGCGGCCAGTCAGGGCGATCGCGGTTCCAGCCGCGAGGGTATTCACGGCGGGATTTTGCGTCCCAGGACCACTGCGGATATTGACGTGGTAGCCGGGCAGGGGCGCAATGTAGGTAATCTGACTCGGACTATCAGCCCAAACCGCTCCGCCCATCCATAGACTGAGGGCTAAGGTGCCCAAGCCAAATGGCCTAGCGAATGGCCAGCCTAATGGCTCATATTGCTGTTTGGTTGCCGTGTTTTTATCGGTTACCGCATCTTCATAAAGAAGCCAGAGGTGTTGGGTGGCTAAGAAGTCCATGGGGATTTGGCGACAGGCTTAGGAGGCTGTTTGAAAAAAGGGTGAGCTTAGCGTAAGGACTCCACCATAACGCTAATGGCCACCAGGCAGAGCAAAATCAGCAGCACTCGCCAAGCCCACTGAAACAGCACATTGGCTAAGACTTCTAGCAGCGTAAAGCCACCGCCAAACACGGGGCTAATCAAGCACACCAGGGCAAACCCAAACAACCCCAGCAAAAGATAGCGGGTCAGCTTAAAGGTGAAGTGAAAGATCCAACTGCGGTGGACGTTCAGGGTGCGTTTCATTGGTAGCGTCCCTCCTGTTCTTAGGGGTCACCCAAGGGCTTTGGGCTAAATGGAGCGGTCTAGGTCAACCGACCCTGGTGCTACCGTAAAATACGCAACCGTAGAATCTCGCCCAGCTTGTGACAGATCTAATCCTGTCAAAGGGATGGAATCTCATCGATGAGAGGGCCTTTTATTCAGAATCAGAGATGGGCGCACCGTTAAGAGACCAGCGAGACTCGATTGATAGCCCTGCCCGCTGACAGTTTTCTTCCAGTTGACGCTGCTGGGAGAGGGCTTTACGAAGGCTAATAATCAGCTCATTCACATCGCCCTTGAGGTGGGGGTGGGGGTACACCGCTTGCAGGGTTTGCCGCTCTAGCAACTGTAATAGCAGCTCGTAGTGGACGTGGGACGGGATCGGGATGGGAGGGGTATCCATGGGGGACCGTAGTCGGCAAGGTGGAACAAGCGGGAAAAACGAGCGAGAAAATTAAGGCTGGCTCAGCCGAGGCTACGCCACAGCCCATTCAGAAGCTTGAATTTTGACCGTAGGGCAAACTCCAGGTTTAGCTGGGGTCAAGGTTTAGGTGGGGTAGAGGGCCGCGATCGCTGCTTTAAGATCGCCTTGCCGCATTAACGCCTCCCCAATCAGAACCCCGTGGGCACCAGCAGCCCCGACCCGTGATAAATCAGCGGCGGTATTCAGACCTGACTCGCTAATGATGCAAAGATCGCGGTTTTGAACGGTATCTCGACGGGTTTCGAGAAGCTGCTCGGTGGTGGTTAGGGTCGTCTCAAAGGTTTCTAAATTACGGTTATTAACCCCCAACAGCTCGACCGTATCGACGGCCAGCACGCGATCCAGTTCGGCTTCGGTATGAACCTCAACCAAGGCTCGCATCCCCAGGGCCTGAGCAATGCGCGTAAAGTAGCGCAGGTCGGCATCACTCAGGATGGCGGCGATCAGGAGTACTGCATCCGCCCCTTTGAGTCGGGCCAGATACATCTGGTAAGGATAAATAATGAATTCTTTGCACAGCAGCGGCAAATTAACTGCAGCGCGGATCTGAGCCAGAGAGTCAAAACTGCCCTGAAAAAACTGGGTATCCGTCAACACGGAGAGGCAGGTTGCTCCCCCGGCTTCATAGGCTTGGGCGATCGCCACCGGGTCAAAATCTTCGCGAATTACCCCTTTGCTGGGGGAGGCTTTTTTGACCTCAGCAATCAGGGCTGGGGTGCGATCGCTGTTCCTTAGAGCGGCCAAAAAATCCTTTGGGGGGGCCGCATTCAGCACCTGGCGCTGGAGCTCTGCGAGGGGCATCCTTTCCCGCAGGCGCGCCACCTCCTGCTCTTTCCGCCAGACAATTTTTTCGAGAATGTGCTGAGGCTCGGCTTCTGGCACTTTTACCTGGTAAGTCAAACTGCTCACTGCAACTTCAGGGTTGGGGGGGCGACGACGAATGTCCATGAATCTTCAGGTCATTAGGGGCGATGATTATCCACTCGGGGCAGAGTCCGTTAGGCTTTCACAACAGCCCGTTTGAACGCCTCATCCAAGACCTCTGAGAGGGTGGGGTGGGTGTGGACGCAGTAGGACAGTTCACTCACGGAGTGGCCTTGGGCGATCGCATTAGCCGCCTCTTGAATTAGATCCGAGGCGTGCAGGCCCAAAATGTGGGCTCCCAAAATCTCGCCGGTATCCTGCCGGTAAATCACCTTAGCCAGCCCGTCTGATTCCCCTTCGGCTAGGGCTTTAGAGTTGCCTTTAAAGTAAGACTTGACCGTGGCGACCTCAAACCCGTCTGCGGCAGCGAGCTCTTTTGCAGCCGGTTCGGTCATGCCCACAAAGCTCACCTCGGGGTGGGTAAAGGCTGCAGCCGGAATGCTGCGATAGTTGACGGTGCGACTTTCGCCGCAGATATTGTCCACGGTTACCACCCCTTGGGCCGAGGCGGCATGGGCCAACATCATCTTGCCGTTGGCATCTCCGATTGACCAGAGATGGGGCACCGGCTTGCCATCTCGGAGTACGGCCATATGCTCATCCACTGGGATAAAGCCGCGGCGATCGGTTTCGACGCCGACGGCTTCTAAACCAATTTCCTTGGTGGCAGGAATACGCCCGGTGGCGACCAGGCAGGCATCCACTTCCAGAACATCCACAACTTCCTTCGTTTTCGGATCCGCCAGCTCAATCACCACGGGGGAGCCAGGGGTAATGGTCTTGGCAATCACCCCAGCCCGAGTTTCCACATCCCGAGGGGTGATCAGCACCCGTTCGGCAATTTTGGCGATGTCTGGGTCAAAGGTCGGCATCACCTTGTCCAAGGCTTCAATAATGGTGACTTCAGAACCGAGGGCCGTGTAGATGTCACAAAATTCCAGGCCGATGTAGCCGCTGCCAATCACCGCCACCCAATCAGGCACCCACTCCAGCTTGAGCGCCCCATCACTGGTAAAGACGGTCTTGCCATCTAGCTCAATCCCTGGGGGCACAAAGGGCACGGAGCCAGGGGACAAAATAATATCTTTGGCGGTGAGGGTCTGCTCTCCGTCAGCGGTCTTGATGGCCAGTTTCTGCTCACCAACCAGTCGCCCCCAGCCGTAGATAATGTCGACGCCCAAACGCTTCAGGCTATTGGCCATATCTCCCTGGATCTTGCTCACCAGGTTCTTGGCGTGATCGGCGATCGCCTGACGGTCATAGCCCACCGCCCCCAACTGAATGCCCAGAGACGCTAAATGTTGGGCATCTTTAAACTCTCTCACCCGACCCGAAGCGGCGAGTAGGGCTTTAGAAGGAATGCAGCCTCGGTTGACGCAGGTGCCCCCCATTTCAGCCGCCTCCACAATGGCAGTTTTCAGGCCGCAGCGTACGGCATGGATGGCTGCGCCATGGCCACCAACCCCAGCCCCTAAAATCACCAAGTCGTAGTCGAATGCCTGACTCACCATGCTCTCCTAAGCTTTCCAACCAACCGTAAAGAATTCATGTCAACCGTTGCAGGGGCTTTAGCCAAGCTTCCCGCCTGAATCAATAGCGCCCTCACACTTACTTAAATGTACAGGGCAATTTCCCCCTTTATCGTCTTGCCTCAGGGGGGAATCATCCCAATTGATCACCCGCTAAGACCAAATCCAGGGGAAACCAGCTGGTCTTTCATCCTCAGGGAACAAGGTTAAAGTGGGGCTGTGCACCTGCCTGAGATCAGTTACTGCTCCCTCAACGTTGTTAGGGAAGCTAAGCCTATGGATAATCGGCAACAGGAAAATCGTCGCAGGGCGGCCCGCAAATTTATGAGATCGCTGACGGAGCTGGAGGCGGTTTTACAAGCGGACGACTCCTCCCCTGAGCCAACCGGTGGTACTCAAGCAACCCAGGCTTCTAGCCCTTCCGAAGCCTTTGACTGGGAAACAGCACTGGGCGAAGCCGCCCAGGATATCGAGCAGTTTATGGCGGATCCAACCCCTGACGCCGAGGGCAGTAGCGGACCTTAGTCTCCAGTACTGAATTGCAGAAGCCTTATAGCCAGTTTCTAGCGGCCCTGCCCCTTCGGCCCCCTGTCATCTAGCCCAGCGCCAAAGCTTAGGTAGCCCTTTCTAGACGCTGTCGCCGCGCTTCAAACAGCAAAATTGCCGCAGCAATGCTGACATTCAATGACTCCACTCCCGGTGCCATCGGAATCGTAATTGTTTGCTGAATAGCACTGGTGAGAGCCGCCGATAAACCAGCCCCCTCATTGCCCAGCACAATCACCGAGGGTAAACGCCAGTCGATAGCCCAGTAAGGGGTATCGCCATGGGCGTGCGTCGCCACCACCTGAATCCCTGTTTGCTGCCAGGTGTCAACTTGAGCCAACAAGTCATCGCAGGGATGCATTGGCAACCGAAACCACTGCCCAGCGGAGGCCCGCAGCACTTTAGGATGGGTGGCCTCAACGCTGTCAGCATTCAGCCAGAGACCGTCACCGCCCGCCGCCGTAGCCGTGCGAATCAAGGTGCCCAAGTTGCCCGGATCCTGAAGGGTTTCTACCGCCAGCCCCAAGCTGGGCAAGGCGGGAGACTGCTGCTCTGGGGCAGAGTTCAGCGCGATCGCGATCACTCCATCAGGTGAAGCCGTCGTTGCGATCGAACCCATTAAAGCTGGGCTGACGGTTTCCCAGCGCTCGGTTACGGCGATCGCCCGTTGCCAAAGAGCCCCATGTCGCTCTTGCCAAGCTGCCGTGCTGCAAACCACCGCTAAGGGATAACCGGTCGCTAGCGCCTCTTGCAATAAGTGGGTGCCCTCGACTAAAAACTGCTGCTGCCCCCGCCGAAACTTGCCCTTGTGTAGTTTGCGAATCTGCTTTGCTAAGGGGTTTTGAGTGCTGGTGAGGATCGTTGTCTCCATTTTGATTTTGACGCTGCACTAGGGGCTATCATCAATCAAACTGAGAACCCTTGTGGTACAACGGCTACAGCCCCTAGCAATATTACAGGAAAGGGCGCGGTCAACCTGCCCAGCAAGGCTTTCACCCGGTGTTGATGACGCGCCCTAATAGGAAGTGGGAATAATCGAACCGTCTCAGAACGTCCATAAAAGCAGACATTTTGAACCGGCTCTGCTGACCTTGATCATTTTCACTCAACCATGTCACCCAATCCCGCTGCGCTTAGATTGCTTGCTCAAGAGGGCAATGCTGCAGCGATCGCAACCTTACTCAACCAAAGCTTTAGCCATCAGGGCGTTCGCGTTCAGGCTAAAACCGTTCAAAATAATCTAGTTGTAAGGCTGCAAAGCCCGACCCAGCTAGACGCTAAAACAACGGTAAGCCGCATCTATCGAGGGCTGCAAACCCTGCAACCAGAGGGCATACAGCGTGTGCAGGTGATCGCCCATCTGAGCGGCAGCGATGCCCCCATCTGGCAAAAATCAGTTCATTTGGGAGCCGCATCACCCCCCCAGCCTGCCGATCAGCCGCCAGCTTCGTCACCAGTGCCCCAGTCCTCAACGTCTTCATCTGCTCAAGGTGTGGCAGCCCACACCTTGAAGCGGGCACCTAGCTTACCTTCCCGCGTGTTAATCGGAGGGCCTCAACCGTCGGGGCAGTGGCTACCGCTGGGGATGGAATGGGCGATCGCCAATGGGCTGTTAATCATTGTGGTGACCCTGCTTACCCCCAGTCGGGTCCGGGCCGATCGGGCGTTGATGCTGGGCTTGCTAGCGGCGCTGCCTTTTGCCTATGTACAAGTCTGCATTCTGGCGCGGCGCATCCCCTCAGCGTGGAACTGGGGATGGTTTACTTTGGCAGGCGCGGTGCCTCAGATTGGCATACTGATACAGATTTTGGGGCACTGGTGGGTGCTGCGTCGCACGGTCGATGCGTCTCGCTGGCTGATCGCCCATCTGGTCTACGCCGTGGTGGTAACGGTAGCCAGTGCAACCGTATTGGGCGCATTTGCACTGGTGCAATTTGGTCTAGAGGGGGGTAAATTCCTAGCCCAGCTCAGCGGCATTGGGTTAGTCGGGGTAACGGCCTGGGCACTAGAAACCACCCTGGCGCAGGTGCCCGAGCGCTTACCCGCACCAGAGTCAGCGCCAATTCCTTATCTACTGGCCGCGTTGCAGCGTCCGTTTACTCCAGTTTTACCGACAGCGGCACGGTCTCAGCCAGTGCCCACTGCCGCCACGGCCTTCTCTGCTCCGCCTGCCGCTTTCTCTGCGCCGCCGCCTGCCGCTTTCTCTGCGCCGCCGCCTG